>JGI20159J14440_10000757_pt1 | contig 24547 bp, 32 predicted proteins | sample COG_09_FD_14440 | JGI IMG/M metagenome (IMG submission 14440) | reverse complement strand
GTTTCCGCATGCAGGAACGTATACATTTGCGTTTATTACAGGGGTACCAAGTGAACAAATTGCAAAGTACCTTAAAGGAAAGTATGTAAATGTCTATGTCCCAACAACACCTAACCCGACTTCTGGCTATACTTTAATAGTTCCTACAAAAAAAATTATTGAGATCGATCTGAGTGTCGATCAAGTCCTTAAGTATGTTATTTCGATGGGAGTTTCAACATCAGATAAAGAATTCGTTAAAAATAATAAAAAGAAAAGAAAGTAGAAAAAAATGAGAACACATTTTTGTGGTGAATTAAATAAATCCCATGAAGGGACAGAAGTAAAATTATGTGGCTGGGCGCATAGACGAAGAGATCATGGCGGAGTCATATTTATCGATTTAAGAGATAAAAAAGGGCTTGCTCAAATAGTCATCGATCCGGATACGCCAGAGGCATTTAAAGCTGGAGAGTCAATTCGTAACGAATATGTTTTGCAAGTTACTTGTAAGGTAAGGTTGAGACCTGAGGGGACTATCAATAAAAATTTACCTTCAGGCGAAGTAGAAATGTTAGCCTCAAAAGTTGAGATTCTAAATCCATCTTTGACTCCACCCTTCATGCTTGATGACGAAACAATTTCAGAATCAGTAAGACTAGAAAACAGATTTATTGACCTTCGTCGCGATACCATGCAAAAAAATCTTAGGCTAAGATATGAAATTTCTAAAAATTTTCGTACCTATCTTGATAAAAATGATTTTATGGAGATTGAAACGCCTATCTTAACGAGAAGCACACCAGAGGGAGCAAGAGATTATTTAGTTCCATCAAGAGTTCATCAGGGTGAATTTTTTGCATTACCCCAATCACCACAGCTGTTTAAACAAATGTTAATGGTTTCAGGGTTCGATAGATATTTTCAAATTGCTAAATGCTTTCGGGATGAAGATTTAAGAGCAGACAGGCAACCAGAATTTACTCAACTGGATATTGAGCTTTCATTTTCAAATGAAGAAGAAATTATGCAGATTAATGAAGGCATGATTCGACAAATGTTTATGGAAACAATGAAAATTGAACTTCCAAATACATTTCCTCAATTAACTTATGCGGATGCAATGAGTAAATATGGGTCAGATAAACCTGATTTAAGAGTCACGCTTGAGCTTATTGATTTAACAAATGAGCTTAAGAAAGTTGAATTTAAAGTTTTTTCATCAGCAGCAAATATGGCTAATGGCAGAGTGGCTGCGCTTAAAATTCCAGGGGGATCAGAATTATCAAGATCTGAAATCGACGCTTATACAGAATTCGTGAAAATCTATGGTGCCAAAGGCTTAGCATATATTAAAGTTAATGATGTCACACAACTTGACGAAAATGGTCTTCAAAGTCCAATTGTTAAAAATATAGATACTGATGCGTTAAAAGCAATAATTGAAAAAACAAAAGCATCCAATGGAGATTTAATTTTCTTTGGTGCAGATAAAGAGAAAATAGTGAATGAGGCATTGGGTGCTTTGAGAGAGAAAATAGGACATGATAAAAATCATGTTAATGATTTAACTTGGGCGCCTTTATGGATTGTTGACTTCCCCATGTTTGATTTTGATGAAGAAAATAAAAGATGGAATGCATTACATCATCCTTTTACAGCACCAAAAGATGGACATGAAGACCTGCTTGAATCAGATCCGGGTAAATGCTTATCAAAAGCTTATGACATGGTTATTAATGGCTCCGAAGTTGGTGGAGGTTCAATTCGTATTCATAAAAGCGAAGTCCAGTCAAAAGTATTCAAGGCCTTAAATATCTCCAAAGATGAATCAGAGGAAAAATTTGGTTTTTTACTGGAAGCTTTGCAATATGGTGCACCACCTCATGGAGGTATAGCTTTTGGGCTGGATAGAATCGTAACGCTCTTAGCAGGTGCCGAATCAATTAGAGATGTCATTGCTTTCCCAAAAACTCAAAAAGCACAGTGTTTATTAACCAATGCCCCAAATGAAGTAGATGACAAGCAATTAAGAGAGCTTCATATTAAAACAAGGTTAACAGTTAACCCAAAAAATGATTAACGGCATTGATCATTATAATCTTCGATCAGATGAAAAAATGATTGAGATTCTTAAAGATTTCTATATCAATATTGTAGGTTTGAAGCTAGGTCATCGACCGCCTTTTAAAAGTAAAGGGTATTGGTTATATGCAGGCAGTAAAGATATTCTTCACCTTAGTTCATCGAAAGACAATNTAAAAAATTTAACAAATGTGAATTCAACTTTAGATCANGTTTCTTTTTCTGCAANNGATAAGAGTTTTTTTTTAGAAACCCTTAAAAAAAATAATATTATCTTTAAAGAGAGATATATTCCTGAAATAAATATTGAACAGTTATTTTTTAAAGACCCCGCCGGTAACGGTATTGAATTAATTTTTTTAGATAAATCTTAAAGAGAGGATTGATATGAAAAGTTATAAAAAAGAATTATGGTTTAATGCCCCTGAAAGAATGCACTTTACAAATATAACTCCTGAAGTAAATTCTTGTTTAGCTGAGAGTGGAATTAAAGAGGGTTTGGTATTAGTAAATGCAATGCATATTACTGCCAGTGTTTTTATTAATGATGATGAATCAGGCTTACATCATGATTACAAAAAATGGCTTGAAGAATTAGCTCCGCATGAGCCTTTGAGCCATTATAGGCACAATGANACGGGTGAAGATAATGCTGATGCGCACATTAAAAGACAAGTAATGGGTAGAGANGTAGTTGTTGCTATTACTGAGGGTAAGCTTGATTTTGGTCCATGGGAGCAAATTTTTTATGGTGAGTTTGATGGAAGAAGNAAGAAGCGAGCTTTAGTTAAAATAATNGGTGAGTAANCTTAATTTTGAATGAAGCTTTCAAGCTGACTAATTAAATCTTTTTGATGGCTTATCATTTCTTTCACCAAATCGCCTTGTGAAACCATTCCTATGATTTCATTACCTTTCAGAACTGGTATATGTCGTACTTTCTTTGCTGACATTACTTCTAAGCCTTTTTCAAATGAATCTGTAGGCTNAAGCGATAAAACTTTTTTTGTCATTATGTCTTTGACGAGAGTCTCGTTTGATGATTTTTTNTGAAGTATTATTTCTCGGGCATAATCTCTTTCAGAAATGATACCCACCATTTTATCTTTATCTGTAACTAACAAGCACCAATTTTGTATTCTGCCATAACTATTAGCGCTTCAATCACAGTTTGATTAGGCGAAATTGTCAGTAACTCTTTAATATTTTTTGTATCAATTATTTGTTTTAAAGTTTTCATTCAACACTTACATTTATTTAGTTACTTTAAAAAATAGCATAACTAAATTATCACTTTTTAGCAAAACCAGTAAAATTTAAATTTTAAAGAAATCTACTACATAAGAGCTTTAAGTTTACTGATAAACTATATAAATTAAAATTTTTGGATAGTGAGCGTATGGCGGGGCATTCAAAGTGGGCAAATATTCAGCATCGCAAAGGAAGGCAGGATGCGAAAAGAGGAAAAATTTTTACTAAATTAGTAAAAGAAATTACAGTTGCAGCAAGACTTAGTGGAGGAGATGTAAATTTTAATCCAAGATTAAGGTCGGCTGTAACAGCAGCAAAAGAACAAAGTATGCCCGCTGAGAATATTACAAGAGCAATTAAAAGAGGAACAGGAGAATTAGAAGGGGTTAATTACGAAGAAATAAGGTATGAAGGTTACGGTATTAACGGAGTAGCAATTATTATTGATTGCCTAACGGACAATAAAGTGCGAGCGGTAGCTGATGTGAGACATGCTTTATCAAAAAATGGTGGTAATTTAGGGACTGATGGTTCTGTTTCATTTTTATTTAAACATTGCGGTAGTATCTTTTTTGCACCAACTGATGATAGTGAAAACTTGATGGATGAAGCAATCAATTTAGGTGCTGATGATGTTATTGTTAACGATGACAAGAGCGTAGAAATTATCACCCTGCCTAATGACTTTTTAAAAATAAATGAGGGGCTTGAAAAATTAGGCTTTAAAAAAGAGTTAGCAGAGTTAACAATGAAAGCAGAAAATGAAATTAGTTTAAATGGTGATGATGCAATTAAGATGCAAAAGATTTTAGATATTTTAGAAGATTTGGACGATGTTCAGGAAGTTTATACTAATGCAAATTTTGAAGATTAATTAAGTCATTGAGTACTATTTTAGGCATTGATCCTGGTTTGCGCGTTACTGGATACGGTGTGATATACCAAGAAAAACAAAATTTTCAATACACAACAAGCGGCGCAATAAGAACAACAAAACAAGATCTTGATTTAGCTGTAAGGATAAAAATCATAGTTGATGGCATCACTGAGGTTATTGATAAGTTTAAGCCAAGCGTTGTGGCTATTGAAAAAGTGTTCGTAAATACAAATCCTCAGTCTACACTTTTGTTAGGTCAGGCAAGAGGTGCTGCAATAGCCGCTATTGTGGCTAAAGAAATTAATATTTATGAATACACAGCTCTTCAAATAAAAAAATCTGTTGTAGGAAATGGCCATGCAGATAAAATACAAGTTCAAACAATGGTTCAAAGATTACTTAAATTACCTTCTTTGCCAGGCCCAGACTCAGCAGATGCATTAGCTTGTGCTATATGTCATGCTAATATAAGTGATTCACTCGGTAGGCTTGGAGTTGGTAATAGAATGAAATCAGGCAGAATAATATGATAGGCCGTATAAAGGGGAGAATCTTAGAAAAAATACCACCTCATATCTTGATTGATTGTAATGGGGTTGGTTATGAAATTGAAGTCCCCATGACCACTTTCTATGATCTACCTGAAGTAGGAAGTGAGGTGACACTTTTGACACATTTTCTCGTGAGGGAAGACGCTCAATTATTATTTGGCTTTGCCACTGATCAGGAAAGAATTATTTTTAGAAAATTACTAAAAGTTAATGGTATTGGCGCAAAGGCATCATTATCTATTCTAGGTGGAATGACAGTTCAAGAACTCACTCATACAATTCAAGCCCAAGACGTAACTTCTTTAACCAAAATTCCTGGTGTTGGAAAGAAAACTGCAGAGCGTCTCATCTTAGAACTAAAAGATAAATTTTCAGATTCCGAATTTAAATTAACAAGTAATGCTAATTCAACGAGATGAGTGATATTCAAAATGCTTTGTCTGCTCTGGGATATAATCAAAAGGACATAGTGATTGTCACTAAAGATTTAGACAAAAATATCTCGGTAAATGAAGGCATTAAAAAAGCTTTAAAATTATTATCAAATTAAATTTTAATTATTAGGTAAAAAATGATTGAACCGGATCAATTCAAAAATAGCGAAGCTGTAAGTGGGGAAGAAGAAAGCTTTGAAAGGGCTCTTAGACCCAAAGAATTAACTGATTATGTTGGCCAAGAAAAAATTAGAGAACAATTAGATATTTTTATAAATGCTGCAAAAAAAAGAAAAGAACCACTTGACCACCTACTTTTGTTTGGCCCTCCTGGATTAGGTAAGACTACCCTGGCTCATATAATTGCTAATGAAATGGGCGTAAATCTAAAACAAACATCGGGACCTGTTTTAGAAAAAACTGGAGATTTGGCAGCTTTATTATCCAACTTGGAAGCTAATGATGTTTTGTTCATTGATGAGATACATCGTATTTCGCCTGTGATTGAGGAAATCCTTTATCCTGCAATGGAAGACTATCGTCTTGATATAATGATTGGTGAAGGCCCTTCAGCTCGATCAGTTAAATTAGAATTACCACCATTTACATTAATTGGCGCCACTACAAGAGCTGGGATGTTAACCAATCCACTTCGTGACAGATTTGGAATTGTTTCTCGGCTAGAATTTTATACACAAGAAGAGCTAGCTAAAATTGTATTGAGAAGTGCTGGGCTTCTTGAAACAAAAATTGATAAAGATGGTTCTGAAGAATTGGCGAAACGTTCAAGAGGAACTCCAAGAATTGCAAATAGATTATTAAGAAGAGTTAGAGATTACGCAGAGATTAAAGCTGAGGGTGACATTGATGGTAAAACTGCAAATCATGCATTAAAAATGTTAGATGTGGATTTGATTGGTTTAGATTTAATGGACCGAACTTTTTTAAAAGCAATTGTTGAAAAGTTTTCTGGAGGTCCAGTAGGTTTAGATAATTTAGCTGCTGCAATTGGTGAAGAAAAAGAAACAATTGAGGATGTGATAGAACCTTATCTTATTCAGCAAGGATTTTTGATGAGAACGCCTCGCGGAAGGGTTGCGACTCCGCAAACATATAAACATTTTGGAACNGNAATGCCAAAAAATAAAAATAATGAAAGCTTATGGTAAGTAGTTTATCTTTCAAGTGGCTTGTAAGAATATATTTTGAAGATACAGATAGCGGTGGGGTTGTTTATCATGCAAATTATTTAAAATTTATGGAGCGGGCTAGGACAGAATGGCTTAGGAGCATTAAGTTAGATCAAGCCACATTAAAGAAAAAAGATAAAATAATGTTTGTTGTGGCAAAAGTTGACATAGATTATAAAAAACCTGCGCGTTTTAATGATGAACTTGAAGTTGAGACTATTGTAAACAAAATTGGAGCATCCAAGGTGAGCTTAACTCAAAACATATCCAAGAATTCTCAATTATATACTTCAGCAAAAGTAAGTATCGCATGTTTACATTCTGATACTTTTAAACCCCAAAGAATTCCAAAATTAATTAAACAACAAATGGAGATATTATGACTATTGGTAGTGACTTATCCTTCTTTTCATTAATCTGGGGTGCAAGCCTTCCAGTTCAAGCAGTAATGCTTATTTTAGTATTAGCATCTATGGCTTCATGGAAAATTATATATCTTAAAGTAAAGACTCTAAAAAAGGCGGAACAAAATACAGATGATTTTGAGAAAATTTTCTGGTCGGGTGGAAGTTTGAGCAATTTATATGAATCNTTTAGTGTGAGATCACCAAACGATATGCCAGGTCTACCTATCATATTCCAGGCGGGTTATAAGGAGTATATGTCCAACAAAAATACAGGTGCACTTGATAAAAAAAGTGTTGAAAGCGTAAGAAGAGCAATGAGTGCAGCTTATAACAGAGAGGTTGATGCACTTGATAGGCACCTACCTTTCTTGGCATCAGTGGGTTCAGTCAGTCCTTACATAGGTTTATTTGGAACAGTATGGGGGATAATGAATGCTTTCATTGGGCTCGCTAATGTTGCTCAAGCTTCTTTAGCTCAAGTTGCACCAGGGATTGCCGAAGCATTAATTGCGACTGCAATTGGACTGTTTGCTGCAATACCTGCAGTCATCGCATACAACAAGTTTGCATCTAAGGTTGACAGAATTTCAATAAGGTATGAAAGCTTCATGGAAGAATTTATCAATATTATGGATCGTAAAGGGTAATTCTATGAGAAAAAGAAGAATGATGGATCAGATAAATGTAGTACCTTACATTGATGTCATGTTAGTACTTCTTGTAATTTTTATGGTAACAGCACCGATGACGAATCCAGGAGTTGTTGAACTTCCCAAAGTTGGTCAAGCATTAAAACAAAAAGTTGATCCAATTGTGATTTCAGTTAAAAAAAATTCAAAAATTGAAGTAAATGGAAAATCATACAAAAAAGATGCATTGTTAGTTTTTTTGAAGCAAAAATTAGAAAAAAATTCTGATCAGCCTATTGTAATTGCAGCTGATGAAAAAGTTAAATATGGATCAGTAATATCAATTATGGATTTATTAAAACAAAATGAATTTAATAAAGTAGGCTTGCTACTAAAACCTGAATAAAATTTAATGAAATTTTTTAAGATTGAAAATAATGAGAATTTGCAGGCTAATCTATTCTCATTTGCAGTTCATTTAGCGCTCTTTCTGATTATGATTTTTTCAGTGGGCTGGCAAACGAAAACACCCAATTATGCAGAGGTAGAGTTATGGGACAGTGTTCCCGTACAAAAAAAAATTAAAAAAACACAAGCTAAACCTAAGCAAAAAATTATTAAAACCAATAAAGCTGCTGAAGCAAAAGCAAAAGCAAAAGCAAAAGCGCAAAAAGAGGCTGATATAAGATTAAAGAAGAAAAAAGCTGCTGAAGCAAAAGCTAAAAAATTAAAAAAACAAAAAGCTATAAAAGCTCTCAAAGAGAAGGTTTTGAAGCAAGAAAAAATTGAAAAATTGAAAAAAGAAATGCTTGAAAAAGAAAAACTTGAAAGATTACAACAACAAATAATCGAACAACAAAAAATAGAAAAGATGCAAGCTGAATTGAGAGAAAATGAACTTAAGCAAGAAAACAAACTTGCTATTGATGGAGAAAAGGAAATAAAGGGTGGAGTTAATACTGGAGAATTAAACAAGTATAAATTGCTTATTCAGCAAAAAATTCAGCAAAATGTTAACCAACAATTGTGTGGATTAGATTATATTACTCTAGAATTTAGGATAAGTTTAATGCCTACGGGTGAATTATTAGGTCAGCCTAAAATGACAAAATCAAGTAATATAAAAAGTTGTGATGATGCTGTTGAAAGAGCCATTATTCAGTCACAACCACTACCTCTTCCAAAAGATAGAGGCTTATTTAGTAAATTAAAAAATTTAGAATTGAAATTTCATCCAAACGGAGTTGAGTAGTTAAATGACAAAACTTTTATACATTATTTTTACTGGAATATTTTTTTTCTCATCAAGCATTTCTCATGCTCTTGAAGTAATTGAAATTTTAGGTGGAAAAGCCAATCAGATTCCAATTGCTGTAATGCCTTTCAAAAGTTTTGGAGCTACAAAAAATATTGCAAAAGTTAACACTGTTATAAAAAGTGATCTAAGTAGGTCAGGTTTATTTTACGCACTAGATACCCGAGGCGTATCAGCCTCACCAAATAGTGATAAAGAAGTTAATTTTTCACAGTGGAAATCTCTTGAAGCACAATTTTTGATTATCGGAAGAGTTGATTTTTTAAAAAAAGAAAAAGTAAAGGTTAGTTGGAGCCTTATTGATATTTATAAACAACAAACAATATTGAGTGGTGAGTATGTAGGTAAAAAAAATCAAATTCGTGCTATTGGACATAAAGTTTCAGATAAAGTCTATGAGAGATTGACGGGGAGTAAAGGAGTTTTTCATACGAAAATTGCTTTTGTAGAAAAATATAATAATGAAAAATATAAATTAAATATTGCTGATTATGATGGCTACAATATCACTANTTTATTAGATTCNAAAATGCCAATTATTTCTCCTAGGTGGTCACCTGATGGGAAAAAAATAGCTTATGTCTCTTTTGAAAAAGAGAAACCTGTTATTTATATTCAAGAGATTGCAACCGGAAAGAGAAAATTACTTGCTAATTTTAAGGGGAATAATAGTGCACCTGCTTGGTCTCCAGATGGTAAAAAACTTGCTATTGTTTTGACATACAATGCCAATTCACAAATTTATTTGATTAATGCTGATGGTTCCGATGTAACAAGGTTAGTCAGATCAAGATCAATCACGACAGAGCCTGCATGGTCACCAGATGGAAAAGAAATTTACTACACCTCTAATCAAGGAGGAGGCCCACAAATATATAAATTTAATCTAGACTCTTCTGAAATTAGTAGAGTTACATTTGAGGGAAAATACAATTTATACCCAAGTTTATCTTATGATGGAAAATTACTTTTATATTTAACTCAAGATCAAGGTAAATTTAAAGTTGCGGTCCAAAATCTACTATCTAATCAAGTCCTAAAGCTCACTAAAGGGCCTTTAGATGAAGCACCGGCTTTTGCTCCTAATGGACATATGATACTATTTGTTTATAAAGACTATGGAAAAACAACAAAAATTGGTACAGTATCAATAAATGGACTTAAAATTGACCCACTGCCTTTAGGTAATAAGCAAGTTCAAGAGCCTGCATGGGGGCCAATTAAGAATTAAACAATTAATTAAAAAGGGGAAATAGGGTGAAAAAATCTATACTTTTAGCAACGTTTTTAGGGGTTTTGGTTGCAGGATGTAGTTCGACAGAGCTTCAAGAGGCGCAACCNTTAAATCCACCTCAACCAGAATTACAATCAATGCAAGCTGATGATAATCAAGGAACAGCTTATACATCTCCAGATTTNAATTTACTTGAATTAAGAGGTAATCCTTTATTGGCTAAGGATAAAAGAGGAATATATTTNGACTTCAATAAGTATGTAGTTAAGCCAGAGTATATGGAGGTCATTCAAGCTCATGCGAAGTATTTAAATGAGACACCTGCAGCTAATATGAAAATTCAAGGTAATACAGATTACCGTGGATCTCATGAATATAATTTGTCTCTTGGACAAAAAAGAGCAGTGGCTGTAAAAGAAGCACTTAATTCATTTGGAGTAGATGACTCTCAAATTGAAACAGTTAGTTACGGTAAAGAATATGCCAATCTTGACTGTGTTGAACAAAACTCATGTGGGGAAGATAGACGAGCTGATATAGTCTACACAGTAGAGTAAAAGAACTGAATGAAACGCTATTTATGGGTTGGTCTTTTATTGCTCTCAAATTCTGTTTATGCTTTATTTGAAGACGAAGGGGCAAGAAAAAAGTTAAATGATATTCAAGACCAACTCAATGCGCTTCAAAGCTCAATTGAATTTGAGATAAAAGAAAAATTTACCAACTTCGAAAAAAATAATAAAGTCGATCCAAGGTTAATTAATAACCTCTCAGAAAAAATAAATTCATTATTTGATGATCTTGCAAAGCTTCGAGGAGAAGTTGAAGTATTGACTTATGCGGTGCAAACTTCAGAAGAGCGCCAAAAAGTTTTGTATTCTGAATTAAATGAGCGTTTGCAAAAAATTGAAGAAAATACTCAAAAAATTGAAAGTAGTTTTAAAAATGTAGAGCCTGTTCAAGAGGATGTTCCTTTAACTCAAAATAATCTAGTTATTCAAGAAGAAGAGGCCGTACTTCCTGAAATTGCTCCTGAACCAATTCCTGGAGCGGCTGATTTGCCACCGCTAGTTGATAAGAATATAGAATACCAGGAGTTTGAGGATGCAAAGAAGCTTATAACAGCGACGAAGTACAAAGAGGCATTTGACGCTCTTGATAAGTTTATAATTAATTACCCAGCTTCAGAATTATTACCCGAGGCGAAATTCAATTTAGGTTATACCCAATTTGCATTAAGAAATTATAAAGCGGCAATCAACACTTTTAATAAGATTGTTTTAGATTACCCAGATAACCCAATAGCCCCAAATAGCTTATATCAACTTTCAAATTCACAAATACAACTTACACGTATAACAAAAGCTAAACAAACTCTTCGGACTTTGATAAAAAAATATCCTAATGCCGATATCATTCAAAGTGCTAAAAAGAGACTTAAGGATTTAGAATCAATTAAGTTATAAACTCTAGATTTTCATTCAAGTGACTACTCTTAAAATTAATGAAATATTTTTTTCACTCCAAGGTGAAAGTTCATATATTGGAATCCCAACTATTTTTATACGTTTGACAGGATGCCCAATGCGATGCACATATTGTGATACTGCTTATGCTTTTCATGATGGAAAAAAAATGACCATTCAGGAAATACTAAAAGAAATTTCTCAATACAAAACAAAATATGTAACTGTTACAGGTGGGGAGCCTTTAGCTCAAAAGCCTTGCTGGGATCTTCTAAAAGATTTGAGTGATAAAGGCTACTCAGTTTCCTTGGAAACAGGAGGTGCGATTAGTATTGAAGGCGTTGATAAGAGAACAAAAATTATTTTGGATATTAAAACACCTGAGTCTGGGGAAAGTTTAAATAATAATAAAAAGAATTTTTCTTTAATAGATAAAAAAGATGAAATTAAATTTGTAATTTCAAATAAAGATGATTATCAATGGGCGAAAAAGCTTATTGAGAAAGAATGTTTGACTAATAAGGCGCCAGTAATTTTTTCACCGGTGTATGCAAAATTGTCATATGAAGATTTATCAAATTGGATATTAGAGGATAACCTTAATGTTAGGTTTCAGGTACAACTTCATAAAATAATTTGGGGGGAGAAAAAAGGTGTCTAAAAAAGCAATTATATTATTATCCGGAGGTCTCGATTCTGCTACATCGCTAGCAATTGCAAAAAAGGAAAAATATGATTGTTATGCGCTAAGTGTAAATTATCATCAGAGACATAACTATGAATTGGTCGCCGCTAAAAATATTGCAAAATTTTTTTCAGTAAAGGATTTGAAAGAGGTTGAGATTGATTTAAGTTGGTTACAAAATTCAGCTCTAACTAATAAATCACTAAATATCCCTGAAAATCCATCAACTGGTATTCCAGTAACCTATGTTCCTGCAAGAAATACCATAATGATGTCACTTGCGATGGCATGGGCGGAGTCAATAGACTGTACGAATATTTTTATTGGTGTCAATGCAGTAGATTATTCAGGTTATCCCGACTGTAGGGAAGAGTACATAAAAAGTTTTCAAAATATGGCTAATTTGGCTACAAAGAAAGCAGTAGAAGGAGATTTGATAAAAATACATACCCCCTTAATAAATCTATCAAAGAAAGAAATAATACAAAAGGGCGTTGAGTTAGGTGTCGATTATTCACTTACCGTTTCTTGCTATCAAGTCACTTCAGACGGTCTTGCATGTGGAAAATGTGATTCGTGTCGATTGAGAAAAGCTGGGTTCAAAGATGCAGGCCTACCTGATCCAACTAGATATTTATAAAAAATCAACAATTTAATTTGCCAAATACGCTTAAAATAGCGTAAAATTTCCGCCTTTCTGTAAATAATTAATATAAGAGATTTAGATTATGGTAGTAATTAGACTTTCAAGAGGCGGTTCTAAAAAAAGACCTTATTTCAATGTAGTGGTTGCTGAGTCAAGCAAAAAAAGAGATGGCAGATTCATCGAGCGTGTTGGTTTTTATAATCCAAGCGCTAGAGAAGGATCTGAAACTCTTAGGTTAGAGTCGGAAAGAATAGAATATTGGCAGTCAAATGGAGCGCAACTCTCTGAAACAGTAAATAGAATAGTAAAGCTTAATGCAAAAGGACCGGATGGATTGGTTGCGATGAAAAAGAAAGATGAAGCAAAAGCATTAGCTAGAAAAAATAAAAAAGCAGCTGATAAAGCAGCTAAAGCTGAGGAAGCAGTTTCAGCGGAAGAAGCTCCAAAAGAAGAAGCTGCTGCCCCTGCGGAAGAAGCTCCAAAAGAAGAAGCTGCTGCCCCTGCGGAAGAAGCTCCAAAAGAAGAAGCTGCTGCCCCTGCGGAAGAAGATCCAAAAGAAGAAGCTGCTGCCCCTGCGGAAGAAGCTCCAAAAGAAGAAGCCGGTAAAGAGGCTGATAAAAAATAAAAATAGATTGATGTAATCTTTTTAATGAAAGAAGATTATTTAGTGATGGGCCAGTTAGTCGGATCCTTTGGAGTAAAAGGTTGGCTTAAAGTAAGAGTTTTTACTGAGAAAGTTGAAACTTTGAAAAACTATAAAAATTGGTTTGTATCGTCTGATGAAAAGAATTGGTCTGAGCTCTTTGTGGAAGAAGTTAAGATTAATCAAGAAAGAATGATGGTTAAACTAAAAGACATTGATGACAGAACAAAAGCTGACTTGTTTAGAAATTATTGGGTAGGGGTTTCAAAAAATTCTCTTCCTAAATTAAACAAAAATGAATTTTACTGGAATGATTTAATTGGTTGTGAAATTCAAAATATAAATGGGTTTTTACTTGGAAAAGTAACAGGTTTTATTGAAACAGGGGCAAACGATGTGTTTGTTGTAGAGGGAGAAAAACAAAGATTAATCCCTTATACAAAAAAAATTGTTAAAAATATTGAATTGAAGCAACAACAAATAATTGTTGATTGGGATGAAAGTTTCTAAAAAAATATTTTTAATTGATGTAATAACACTTATGCCTGAAATGTTTGAGGCATTCACCAACTTTGGTGTTGTAGGAAGGGGATTTAAAAAAAAAATTGTCAGCCTAAATTTTTTAAATCCAAGAGATTTTACAGCTGACACGCATAAAACTGTTGATGACCGTGCTTATGGCGGTGGCCCTGGAATGGTGATGATGTTTGACCCTTTGATAAAATCAATAGAGTCAGCAAGAGCAAAAGAAAAGACTCTTGGAATAAAAAAGCGAAAGGTTGTCCATTTGACGCCCAAAGGCTTGAAATTAAGTCATAAAAAAGTAAAAGAATTATCAAATGAGGAAGGTTTGATTTTACTTGCCAGCAGGTATGAAGGTGTTGATGAGAGACTAAGCAATTGGATTGATGAGGAAGTTTCAATTGGAGACTTCGTAACAAGTGGAGGTGAATTGCCTGCTATGCTTTTGATGGATGCATTAATTAGGCAAATCCCTGGAGTATTAAATGATATAGAATCTGCAAATCAGGACTCTTTTGTAAATGGATTGCTAGATCATCCAAGTTTTACAAGACCTGAGTCTGTTAGGGATTTAAATGTACCAGATGTTTTGTTATCAGGGGATCATGAAAAAATTAGGGTTTGGAGGCTTAAAGAGTCACTTAGAATTACGAAATTAAATAGACCAGATTTATTAATAAATAGATCACTTACAAAAGAAGAGTCTCGGCTGCTTAAAGAGATTGAAGAAGAGCAGGTACAAGACTGAACAAATAAAAAGGAAAATGAATTATGGTAGATATAATTAAAACACTAGAAAATGAAGAAATTGCAAAACTTGGTAAATCAATACCTAAATTTGATGTCGGAGATACAGTAGCCGTCGGGGTAAAAGTTGTAGAAGGAAACAGAAAGCGTATCCAGGTTTTTGAAGGCATTGTAATAGCAAGAAGAAATAGAGGTTTAAATTCTTCTTTTATTGTAAGAAAAATTTCTTCTGGCGAGGGCGTTGAAAGAACATTCCAATTGCACTCACCTTTAATTGACAACATAAATGTTGTAAGAAGAGGGGATGTAAGAAGAGCAAAATTATTTTACCTTAGAAATCTTTCAGGTAAATCAGCAAGAATTAGTGAACGTTTAAAAACTCGCGATAGTGATAGTGAATTTGAAGCTATTCCTGAAGTAGACTTACCGGAGCTTGAAGCAGAGCCTGAAGCAAAAGCTGAAGAGAATGCTCCAACAGAAAGTAAGGCAGAGCCTGAAGCAAAAGCTGAAGAGAATGCTCCAACAGAAAGTAAGGCAGAGCCTGAAGCAAAAGCTGAAGAGAATGCTCCAACAGAAGAGAAATCTTAATCATCGAGTTGTTAAATAAAAAAGCCCCAACGGGGCTTTTTTTTATTGTGTAAAAAAAGTATTCTGATTATAAATTTATAAGTTATTACCATACTCAAAATTAGAGGAATAAATTGATTGAGCTTTAAACCAGACAAAAAAGAAAATGCATTAATCGATAAATTTCTAGATCACTTATGGCTCGAAGATGGGCTATCAAGAAACACACTCAGTAGCTATAGATTTGATTTATATAATTTTTCAAATTGGCTTAATAAAACAAATTCAATTTTTTTAGAAAATGTTACAAAATCAGATATTCAGCAGTACCTTTCATTTAAATTTCCCTCTTCTAAAGCGCGAAGTATTTCAAGGTCACTTTCAACCCTTAGAAGGTTTTATAGATTTTTATATAGAGAGAAAAAAATAACTACCGATCCAACTTTGCAAATACAAAAACCTAAAATTCCCAAATCATTACCCAAAAGTTTAAGTGAAGATGAAGTTGAAAATTTATTAGAGGCACCTAATTTAAATATTGATATTGGCATTAGAGATAAAGCAATGATTGAGCTTTTATATGCTTGCGGTTTAAGAGTTTCAGAGCTTGTTAATATTCAATTGACAGAATTAAACCTAGATGATGGCGTTATAAGGGTTACTGGTAAGGGAGATAAAACAAGACTGGTTCCGATGGGAGAGGATGCGATGGATTATATTCAAAAATACCTCTTATCAGCAAGAGGGGCTATTTTAAAAAATAAAAAATCAAAATATCTGTTTGTAACTCATCATGGAAAATCAATGACCAGACAAACTTTTTGGCATTCTCTTAAAAAATATGCGCTGATTGCAAATATTAAACAATCAATTTCCCCTCATATATTAAGACATGCATTTGCCACTCACCTCATTAATCATGGTGCAGATTTAAGGGTGGTGCAAATGTTATTGGGGCACAGTGATATTTCTACTACACAAATTTATACACATGTGGCTAGGGAGAGATTAAAGACAATTCATAAAACACACCATCCACGCGGATGATTAACGCTCAAGGACAATACCAACCTGATCTGTATCGGGAAGTATTTTTTGTTTCGCAATTTTTAGTTTTATTTTTTTGAACGCAAATTTCTTTCTTATTGATTTTATTACTTCCTCACCAAATGGCTCAAGAAGATGAAATTTATGATCATTTGACACAGAAAGAACTGATTCCCTAACTTGGGCATAGTCAATTGTCTTGGAAATATCGTCAGATTCAAAAATCTCATTTCCACTTAATTCAATATCAATATCAATAATTAATTCTTGTTCAATCGATCTTTCCCATTCAAAGAAGCCGATTTTAGTATTTACTCTAAGTTTATGAAGAAAAATATGGTTAGTCATTAAGGTTTATAATTTTTCAAATATAATAGTCTATATGATAAATCAGTTATTAATTGTCTTGTTTGCTTATTTAGTGGGTTCTATTTCCTCTGGAATTATTGTAAGTCGAATTTTTAGTTTACCTGACCCTAGAACAATGGGCTCTAAAAATCCAGGTGCAACTAATGTAATGAGGACAGGAAATAAAAAAGCCGCAGTTTTGACATTATTAGGGGATTTATTAAAAGCAATTTTTGTATTGTTTATTGCAAATTATTTGGGGTTTGAAGGTTTTATAATTATATGCGTTTCGTTAGCAGTTTTGATTGGGCATATTTTTCCAGTTTTTTATAAATTCCGTGGTGGGAAGGGCGTTGCTACAGCTGTTGGTATTTTATTTGCATTAAATTTTAAACTGGCGTTAGTTGTGATTTGTATTTGGTTATTTGTTTTTTTAATCTGGCGCTATTCATCATTAGCAGCGATTTTTGCATCTATTTCAGCACCATTAATTGGATTCTTTATTCTGAAAGATACTTCACTTAATTGTGTTACTTATATAATAGTCACAATGATTATTTTAATTACTCACCAAAAGAATATTAAAAATTTATTGTCTGGAAAAGAATTAAAATTTGAAAAAAAGTAAGTTAAATCTCACTAAGCTTCCATCTTGGCTTAACTGAAAAAGAATAATTATTTTTATTTGGTAGATTTACCCTAAGCGCTCCTGCTAGAGCAATCATTGCTCCATTATCTGTACAAAACTTTAAATCAGGAAAAAAATATTCAAAATTATTCTTTTTACATTCGGAAATAATTTTTTTTCTAAGAGTTTTATTTGCCCCAACNCCACCTGAAATTATTATTCTGTTTAATCNNTCTTGCTTNAGAGCTTGAATCGTTTTTTTTACTAAAACATCTGTGATTGATTCTTCAAATGCATAAGCGATATCAGCTTTAATTTTTTTTGTAAGGTTACTTTGTTTTTTTACTAAATAAAGTACAGCTGTCTTTAGCCCACTAAAACTAAAATCCAATCCATTAGAATGCAGGAGGGGCTTAGGCAGATCGAAATGTTTTACTCCTTGTTCAGCTAATTTTGATAGCGCTGCACCTCCAGGATATCCTAAACCTAAAAGCTGGGCTGTTTTATCAAATGCTTCACCAGCAGCATCGTCAAGGGTATCTCCTATAATCATATATTGACCAATTTCTTTAACATGGATTATTTGTGAGTGACCCCCTGAGACAAGTAAGGCTATGAAAGGAAATTGAGGTTTTTTACTTTCTAACATAGGTGCTAATAAATGTCCTTCAAGGTGATGGATAGGAATAGATTTTATTCCTAGGGCACAAGCAAGAGATTCTGCTACACTGCTGCCAACTAATAAAGCACCCGATAAACCTGGGCCAGAAGTATATGCTATTGCCTCTATATCTTTAATATCTAAATTGCAGTCTTTCAGTAAACCATCAATTAAAGGCATAATATAATTTATGTGATCTCTTGAGGCTAATTCAGGAACCACACCGCCATAGGCAGCATGAAGTTTAACTTGTGAATAAAGCTTGTGGCCTAATAACCCTTTTTCAGAGTCATAAATTGCTACGCCCGTTTCATCACATGATGTTTCAATACCTAAGATCAGCATGATTGTGTTATCACTTTTTGGTTATAGTTGTTGAAAAAAATGCATATTACCATTAAACTAACGCCTTTCAGGTTTATAAGGTTTAAAACCTTCAATTCTGATCAATTACAACTTTATATTTAAGAGATAATTAATGTCAATAATAAAAGTAAAAGAAAATGAGCCATTTGATGTTGCTTTAAGAAGATTCAAAAGACTAATTGAAAAAACAGGTCTATTGAACGATTTGAGAGCACGAGAATTTTACGAGAAGCCTACATGGGTGAGAAAGCGTAAATCTGCTGCAGCTGTTAAAAGACAGTATCGTAGACTCAGAAATCAAATGCTACCCCCTAAATTATTCTAATTTAGTTACTTCATGTCTTTAAAAGAAAAAATTACTGCGGATATGCAAAATGCTATGCGTAGTAAGGACTCTGAAAAATTAAATGCAATAAGACTACTCCAGTCTTCGATTAAGCAAAAAGAAGTTGATGATCGTATTGAGATTGATGATAAATCCATACTGAACATCATTGAAAAAATGCTTAAACAAAGAGGGGATTCAATTGAGGCTTTTAAAAAAGCAAATAGAAATGATCTAGTTTTAAAAGAAGAATTTGAAGTAAAAATCTTACAAACTTACATGCCAGAGCCCTTATCTTTAGAGGAAGTTGAAAAGGAAATTGATGAGGCAATCAAAGCTTCAGATGCAAAAAGTATGAAAGATATGGGTTCAGTTATGAATCTAGTAAAAACAAAACTGTCAGGTAGGGCTAATATGGCAGAAGTATCTCAAAAAATTAAAGAGAAATTATCTAGTACTTAACTATCTGCATTTCATCATTATTACGATAATATTCTATAATGATTCCAGAATCCTTTATCAATGAATTATTAAACAGAATCGATGTAGTCGATATTATTGATAAGAGAGTTCCATTAAAAAAAACAGGAGCAAATTTTGTTGCTTGTTGTCCCTTCCACCAAGAAAAAACTCCATCCTTTTCTGTTAGTCCATCAAAACAGTTTTATCATTGTTTTGGTTGTGGCGCCCACGGCTCAGCTATAAGTTTTTTGATTGATCATGATGGCCTTAATTTTATTGATGCAATTCATGAACTAGCAAAAGTTGTTGGCTTAAAAGTCCCTAACCAAGTGGATGAAAAACCAGAAAAAAAGAAAGAAAATATTGTTTTAGAAGACTCATTGATATTAGCCAAAAAATATTATCAAGCAAGACTTAAAGCTTCGCCTGAAGCAATCAAATATCTTAAATCCAGAGGATTAACAGGAGAAATAGCAAAACAATTTTCTATTGGATTCGCCCCTGGAGGCTGGAATAATTTAAATGAAGTTTTCAAGGATTATGACAATGATGTATTAATTAAATCAGGATTAATTAATAAGAATGAAAAGGGAAAGAGGTATGATCGCTTTAGAAACAGAATTATGTTTCCAATTTATAATGCCAAAGGCCAACTAGTTGGATTTGGTGGTCGGGTAATTGATGAAAAAGATTCTCCAAAATATTACAATTCACCTGAAACCTCTTTGTTTCAAAAAAGTTATGAGCTTTATGGCCTACTAGCTGCAAGAAAATCCATAAGAGATAAGGGATACGTTCTTGTTGTTGAAGGCTATATGGATGTAGTAAGTTTAGCGCAACATGGAATCAGTAATGCTGTAGCAACATTGGGAACTGCGACTACCAGTTTTCATATCCAAAAATTAATAAGATATACCTCAGAAATAATTTTTTGTTTTGATGGAGATGAAGCAGGTAAGTCTGCAGCTTGGCGAGCAATGCAAAACTCATTAGCATCCGTAACTGATGAAGTGCAATTAAAATTTTTATTTCTGAGTGAACAACATGACCCAGACTCTTATGTAAGGGAAAACTCAAAGGAAAAATTTGAAAAATTAGCAAAAGACGCAACACCTCTTTCAGAATATGTTGTTCATTATTTGACAAAAAAAAATGATTTAACTAGCCAAGAGGATCGAGTAAAATTTTTAAATTCAGTTGAGCCAATACTTAATAATATCGCCTCATTAAAGTTAACTTTTTTATTAAAAAAAAGAATATCGGAATTACTAAATTTGACAATAGATGAGCTTGATAAAGTTATAAACGTAAAAAGTAAAGAAAATACAAAGCCTTCATCTAAGAATATTCCAAGAGAGGCAACTTCAGTGGTTAGACGGTTTATTTCGTTATTGATTTCAGACCCTTCATTAGTTGAAGAAAATGATAAAGATATTGCTTGGGGGGACTCACTGGATGAACAACTTGCCCGAGCCTGCATTACTAAAGTTTTAATGGATCAAAACCACAATACTGCATCGATTTTTCATTTCTTAAATAACCAGTTTGATAGTGATTTTGTTGATGAAATTAAATCACAAGTTTTGAACTTTGATGAAAAAATTAATGTCAAAGACGAAGTAAATATCTTAAGAAATAGAATTAAAAAAAATAAGTCTAAGGTTTTAAATAAGTCAAAATTAGATGCTATCAAAAACAAAAGTTTTGATACTTTAAGCTCTGAGGAAAAAGAATTTTTAAAAACTATAACTAAGCGATAAGTGTCTAATTTTTATATATTTTTAAAATATTTAATGGAATCATTAATTGATTTAAATGACATATTTTGATAAAATCCATCACTCAAATTTATTTGTATAATCATTCCTAAAAAAACTTAGAGGTAGCCATGGCAAGACCTAGAAAGAACCCCGCTGATAAAAAAACAAAAAGTGTTACCCGAGTTAAAAAACTAAAAGATATCCTAACAGGACAAACCACCCCGCAAGAAGCAGAGAATCGAAGACAGCAACTAAAAGCATTAATCATATTAGGAAAAGAGAGAGGCTATCTCACACATTCTGAAATTAATGACCACCTACCTGATGAAGTATCTGAAAGTGAACAGATTGAAGGAATTGTTGGCATCATCAATGATATGGGAATCATGGTTTATGATGAAGCTCCGGATGCTGAAGCTTTATTAATGTCAGATGCTCCAGCACCAGTAACAGATGAGGAGGCTGCTGAAGAAGCTGAGCAAGCTCTTACTACTGTAGATTCTGATTTTGGAAGAACAACAGATCCTGTCCGAATGTATATGAGAGAGATGGGAACAGTTGATTTGTTGACACGTGATGGTGAGATTGAAATTGCAAAAAGAATTGAAGAGGGCCTTCGACTGATGGTTCAAGCAATTTCTGCATCTCCAGGCATTATTATTGATTTAATGAAAATGGCTGACAAGGTTCGAAAAAACGAACTTGGTGTTGACGAGTTTGTTGATGGATTGATTGATGTTGAAGCAGAGAAAGAATTAGCAAAAGTAGAAGCTGCACTAGAAACTGCAGCTGATGAGGAGTCTGAAGAAGAGGAAGATCAAGACGATACAGGTAAAGCAAGTGGAATGTCAGAAGAGGATCTTAAAATTTTCACTAAGGAAGTTTTAAAACGTTTCAGCTCCATTAAAAGGTCCCACAACAAACTAGAAGCATTAAGAAAACAAAAAAAATGGATGGATGATCCTGAATATAAAAAGCATCAAGATTCTATAGTTAAAGTACTGGTAAATTTTAGATTTTCATCTAAATTTGTTGAAGTTCTTTGTGACAAAATAAGAATCTTTATCAACAACATAAGAGCATATGAAAAAGAAATTATGGAGTTATGTGTTTTTGAATCAAAAATGCCAAAAGGACATTTTATTAAGAGCTTTGTTGGGAATTCAACTAACCTCAAATGGCTAAAGTCGGAGCTAAAAGCAGACAAGCCATATGTCAAGAGGATGAAAGAGCTAAGACATTCAATTATTGATCAGCAAAATAAATTAATAGATATTGAAGAAGAAACTGGNTTGCCAATAAAGAACTTTAAAGAAATAAATAAACAGATGACGAAAGGTGAGTTTAAGGCGAAAGTTGCAAAGCGAGAGATGATTGAAGCAAACCTAAGATTAGTTATTTCAATAGCAAAAAAATATACCAATAGAGGTCTTCAGTTTTTAGATTTAATTCAAGAAGGTAACATTGGACTTATGAAAGCAGTTGATAAGTTTGAATATCGACGAGGGTATAAGTTTTCAACCTATGCGACATGGTGGATCAGGCAAGCAATCACTAGGTCAATTGCTGACCAGGCAAGAACAATTAGGATTCCAGTTCATATGATTGAGACAATAAACAAGATGAATCGAATATCTAGACAAATCTTGCAGGAAACAGGAGAAGAGCCAGAACCGTCTGAGTTGGCAGAAAAAATGGAAATGCCTGAAGAAAAAATACGTAAAATTTTAAAAATTTCTAAAGAGCCTATTTCCATGGAAACTCCAATTGGAGATGATGAAGATTCGCATCTAGGAGATTTCATTGAAGATCAGGGTACATTAACTCCAGCTGATTCAGCTATTTATGGAAATTTAAGACATGTCACTTCAGACATTTTAGAAAGTCTAACTCCTCGAGAAGCGAAAGTACTCAGAATGAGGTTTGGCATTGAGATGAATACAGACCATACATTGGAAGAAGTTGGCAAACAGTTTGATGTAACAAGAGAACGTATTAGACAAATTGAAGCAAAAGCGCTTCGTAAGCTCAGACACCCAACTCGATCTGAAAGACTCAAAACCTTTTTAGATAAAGATTAAAATAACGGGCTCATAGCTCAGTTGGTTAGAGCAGAGGACTCATAATCCTTTGGTCCCAGGTTCGAGTCCTGGTGGGCCCACCAATAAACACAAAGCTTTTAGGAAATATAACCCTAAAGGCTTTTTTTAAGTGATTATATTTTTATATCTCCAAAGGTACCATGCTGCAATTGACCTAAAAGGTTTCCATTCTTCAGAAATTTTCGATAACTCTTCCATAGTGATTGGGGAAGGAATACTTTTAAAGAGGGAATAATTTTTTCTTAATGCAAAATCACCTACAGGAAATACATCGAGCTTTCCTAAATTGAATATCATTAACATTTGTGCTGTCCACTCACCGATACCTTTAATCTTTGTAAGTTTCTCTATAATTTGAAAATCATTCATCACCAAAAAACCTTGACGATTTTCTAATTCTCCTTTTTTTACCTGCCTTGCTATTTCGATAATTGTTTTACGTTTATTTAAAGAAAGTCCACTATCTTTAAATTTATTTTCATGAGCAGCTAAAATTTTTTCTGCTGTCGGGAAGTTATTATCAAAATTTTGTTTAAATCTATTGAAAATAGCAGTTGCTGAGGCCGGCCGTAATTGCTGAAAGATTACAGACTTGATTAAAGCTTGATAAGGCTCTAATTCGATACTTAAATTAAGCTTGCAAGGCCCAACTGAGGATACTAATAAATTCCAATCTTGATCTAAGGAGAATAAAAACTTAGAACCTTCTATACACTTTTTTTGATGATTACCACTTAATAAGTTTGCCCGCATAATCAATATACTGTCCAGTATTTTGAATTGATAAATTTTCGATTTGTTGAATCATTCCAGAAACACTTTCAATCACGTCAATCCAGCCACCAGGACCACCCATGTCTGTTCTTACCCAACCTGGATGAAGTGTCATAGTAGCTATATTATGACTTTTTAAATCATGAGTAAGGCTTCTCATCATACTATTAAGAGCCGTTTTGCTAGACCTGTAGATATAAGAGCCACCGCTGGTATTGTCATCAATACTGCCCATTTTACTCGTTATAGAAACAACTTTTTTTTCGTGACCCTGCATAACATTAGTTAAAAAATTCTCAATAACCTCATAAGGGCCAATGGTATTCGTAATAAAGCTTTCTATCCAACTGTCTTTATTAACTGAGCTAAAAATCCCTGAACGGTATATTCCTGCATTGTTAATAAGAATATCAATCGGAGTATTTTTTAACTGATTTGCTAATTCTTGAATATCGTTTGTGTTGCTGACATCTAATTGATGTAATTGAACTGATGGATTTTTTTCAGCAAAATTACTTAAGTCATCAGATGACTTTAAGTTTCTGCAAGTCGCAATCACTTCATATTTTTTTTCTGTAAATTCTTTAACAAATTCTAAACCGAGTCCTCTATTAGCCCCTGTAATAAAAACTGTGCTCATTAAACAATAATCCCAAAAATTAAATATAAACTTAATATATCTTATTAAGTCTATAATAGTAGTATTAATTGAAGGATTACTATTATGAAAGTTAATTTTTTCTTATTGCTTTTAGCATTTGTTTTTTCCCCACTCTACTCCGCTGAGCTCGAACAATATTGCACGACTAGTCTTGCCGAGGGCAATTTTCATAAAACAGACTGTGA
>JGI20159J14440_10000755_pt1 | contig 24564 bp, 21 predicted proteins | sample COG_09_FD_14440 | JGI IMG/M metagenome (IMG submission 14440) | reverse complement strand
CCAGCAGCAGAAGCGGCACCAGCAGCAGAGGCTCCTAAAGAAGAAGCTCCAGCAGCAGAAGCGGCACCAGCAGCAGAGGCTCCTAAAGAAGAAAAAAAATAATCTAAAAATTATTTATGTGGCAAGCACAAGTGTTTACACTTTATCCAGAAGTTTTTCCGGGACCTTTATCTAAAGGTTTGTATGGAAAAGCTTCATCCAATAATTTATGGAATTTAAAAGTTGTAAATATTCGTGATGCGGCTGAAGACAAACATAAAACAGTTGACGATACTCCTTATGGTGGTGGCTCAGGCATGCTTTTAAAAGCAGATGTTTTAGCAAAATCTTTAGATCAAAATAAAACTGAAGGTGAACGAATTATTTATTTGTCACCAAAAGGAAAAAAATATGATCAAAACTTTGCTCAAGAACTATCCAAAGAAAAATCTGTATCTTTTATTTGTGGACACTTTGAAGGAATTGACGAAAGAGTGTTATCCACAAGAAATATAGAAGAAATTAGTATTGGAGATTATGTTTTATCAGGGGGTGAAACAGCGGCATTTGTTGTCATTGATAGTATATTGAGACTTTTACCTGGAGTTTTAGGAAATGAAAATTCCAAAGTAGATGAAAGTTTTGAAAATGACCTATTGGAGTATCCACAGTACACAAAACCACAAATTTGGGAGGAAAAAGCTGTTCCTGAGGTCTTATTATCAGGTGATCACGGTAAAATTAAAGACTGGCGTTTATCTCAATCAGAGGCTATAACACGCGTCCGAAGACCAGATTTATGGCAAAAATATAAGAAAAACTAATTTGATAAATACAGATATGAAAACAATTGAAGAAATAAACCAACATAACGTTAAAAAAATACTTTCAGAGAAAAAAATACCTAATTTTTATCCTGGAGATGTCGTAAAAGTTGGTGTTAGAATTACCGAAGGTAAAAAAGAAAGAATTCAATATTTTGAAGGCGTTTGTATTGCTAAAAAAAGTAGAGATTTAAATTCATCCTTTACAGTAAGAAAAATTTCTTTTGGAGAAGGTGTTGAAAGAACATTCCCTTTATACGGAACGTTAATAGACTCAATTCAAGTTATAAGATCAGGTAAAGTTAGAAGAGCCAAGTTATATTATTTAAGAGATAGAACTGGTAAATCAGCAAGAATTGCAGAGAAAATAAGAAAAAAAATTGGAATTGATGTTGATGTAAAACCTGAGTCTGTTACTGAAGAAAATGTAGCACCAGCACCAGAAGTGGCACCAGAAACAGAAACTCCAAAAGCTGAAGTTGCTAAAGAAGAACAGAAATCAGAAAGCCCTTCAGAAAAAAAATAATTTTTTTTTCAATGTCAACTACTCTTTACGATAAAATTTGGAATGATCACTTGGTTGATCAACAAGAAGATGGCACAGCATTACTTTTTGTTGACAGACATTTGGTTCATGAAGTAACTAGTCCTCAAGCTTTTGAAGGCTTAAGAAATTCAAATAGAAAAGTTAGACATCCTAATTTAACTTTGGCTGTAGCTGATCATAATGTACCAACAACGGATAGAACAAAAGGAATAGCTGATGCAGAGTCAAAAATACAAGTAGATACTCTAGAAGCTAACTGTAAAGAATTTGGTGTTCAACTTTTTGGAATGGATGATAAGAGACAAGGGATTGTTCACATAATTGGGCCTGAGCAAGGTTTTACTCAGCCTGGAACAGTGATTGTATGTGGTGATAGTCATACAGCAACTCATGGTGCATTTGGTTCATTAGCATTTGGAATTGGTACATCAGAAGTTGAGCATGTATTAGCAACACAAACATTAGTTCAAAAAAAGGGAAAAAATTTTAGGATAAACGTAAATGGTCAACTTCCTTTAGGAGTTACATCTAAAGATGTGATACTTCAAATTATTGGAAAAATTGGAACAGCTGGAGGAACGGGTTCAGTTATAGAATATGCGGGTGATTTAATTAGATCTTTAAGCGTTGAGCAGAGAATGACTATTTGCAATATGACAATTGAAGGTGGTGCAAGAGCAGGATTGATAGCACCTGATGAAAAAATATTTAATTATTTAAAAGGAAAACCAATGTCTCCCAAAGGAGACAACTGGGAGAAAGCTTTAAATTATTGGAAAGGTCTTAAAACTGATGATAACGCAAGTTTTGATCAAGAGCTTAATTTAAATGCTGGTGAAATTTTACCAATGATAACTTGGGGGACATCTCCACAAGATGTAATTACAATAGATGGTAAGGTGCCGAACCCACAAAGTGAAAATGATGAAGACAAAAAAAATTCAATAGAAAGATCTTTAAAATATATGGGCTTAAAACCGGATATGGCAGCAAAAGATATTAAGATAGATAAAGTGTTTATTGGAAGCTGTACCAATGGAAGAATAGAAGATTTAAGAGAAGCTGCTAAAATTTTAAAAGATAAGAAAATATCATCACATGTTAGTGCAATGGTTGTTCCAGGATCTGGATTGGTAAAAGAACAAGCAGAACAAGAGGGATTAGATAAAATATTTGTTAATTCTGGTTTTGAGTGGAGAGAACCAGGTTGTTCAATGTGTTTAGCAATGAATGCAGATAAATTAAAACCTGAAGAAAGATGTGCATCTACCTCAAACAGAAATTTTGAAGGAAGACAAGGAAGAGGTGGGAGAACTCATCTAGTTAGTCCTGGAATGGCAGCAGCGGCTGCAATATCTGGAAATCTAGATGATGTTAGAAAGTATCAAAACTAAATGCAAAAATTTAATAAATTAAAAAGTATCCCAGCTTACCTACCAATAGTTAATATTGATACTGATATGATTATTCCAAAACAATTCTTAAAAACTATTAAAAGAACGGGTCTTGGAAAAAACTTATTTTTTGAGATGAGATATGACGATCAAGGTAAAGAAATTAATAATTTTGCATTAAATCAAAGCCCTTTTAAGGACTCCAAGATTTTAATTGCTGGTAAAAATTTTGGATGTGGGTCTTCAAGAGAGCATGCACCTTGGGCATTATTAGATTTTGGAATAACCTGCGTTATTAGTTCAAGTTATGCAGATATTTTCTATAGCAATTGTTTTAAAAATGGAATTTTACCAATAATTCTAGAAGAAGAAAAAATTAAAGAATTATCAGAATATGCTAATAGAAAAGAAGAAATCTCTATAGATTTAGAAGAAGAAAAAATTATCTACGGTAATAATGAAATTAAATTTCAAGTGGATCCATTTAAGAAAAAATGCTTACTTGAAGGATTAGATGATATTGCTTTATCTTTAAACAAATCAGATAAAATTGAAAATTTTGAAAAAGATTTAAAAAATAAAAAACCATGGATTTTTCATGATTAAAGTTAAAAAAAGAAAAATACTTCTATTGCCAGGTGATGGAATAGGACCAGAAGTTATTGGTGAGGTTAAAAAGATTATTAATTGGTTTAATGATAAAAAATCATTAGATTTTGAGATAGACGAAGATCTTGCTGGTGGATGTTCATATGATAAGCACGGAACTCCAATTACTGATGAGGTATTTTATAAAGCATTAGAGAGCGAAGTTGTAATGTTGGGTGCTGTGGGAGGACCTAAATGGGATAATCTTGAATTTTCAAAAAAACCTGAAAGAGCATTATTAAAACTTAGGAAAGAATTAAAATTATTTGCAAATTTAAGGCCTGCAATTTGTTTTGAGCAATTAGTAGATGCCTCAACACTTAAGCCAGAAATTGTATCAGGTTTAGATATAATGATAGTTAGAGAGCTTACAGGGGGAATTTATTTTGGTGAACCAAGAGGAATTAAGCCAATAGAAAATGGAGAAAGAAAAGGAATAAATACCCACACATACACTACTAGTGAAATTACTAGAGTTGCAAGAGTAGCTTTTGATTTGGCTAAAAAAAGATCAAATAAAGTAACTTCTTGTGAAAAATCAAATGTGATGGAAGCAGGACAGCTTTGGAAAGAAGAAGTGCAAGAACTTCATGATAAAGAATACAAGGATGTAGAATTGAGTCATATGCTAGCTGATAACTGTGCTATGCAGCTTTTAAGAAATCCAAAACAATTTGATGTAATAGTAACAGATAATTTATTTGGAGATATGCTTTCAGACCAAGCTTCGATGTTAACTGGATCACTAGGGCTACTTCCGTCTGCATCTTTAGGGGCAAAAAATAAAGATGGTGAAATGAGAGCAATGTATGAACCTATTCATGGCTCTGCACCTGATATTGCAGGTAAAGGAATTGCCAACCCAATAGCATCAATATTAAGTTTTGCAATGGCTCTTAGATATTCACTGGATCTAGATAATGAAGCAGATGCTTTAGAAAAAGCTGTTCAAGAAGTGTTAAATGAAGGTCTAAGAACGAAAGATATTCTGTCTGAAGGAATGAAAGATACATCAACATCTGCAATGGGTGATGCGATAATTTCAAAATTGCAATAATTCTAGAATTATTCTAAAGTTCCCGAATGCCAAATTATACTGCACCTGTCGAAGATATGTTGTTTCTCTTTGAAAAACTAAGAGATAACAAAAACTATAATGAACTAGAAAAATATAATGAAGTCAGTTCAGATTTAGTAAAAGATATTTTAGAAGAAGCAGCAAAAATAAATCAAAATCTTATTTTACCATTAGCAGTAGCTGGAGATGAAAATCCTGCTAGATTAGAGAATGGTGTTGTCATAACTCCACCTGGTTATAAAGAGGCTTACAACAAGTATATTGAAGATGGTTGGGTATCTTTATCTTGTGATCCTAAATATGGTGGTCAAGGAATGCCTAAAACAGTTAGTGCTTTTTTTGATGAAATGTTATCTGCAACTTCTCTTTCCTTTAAACTTTATAGCGAATTAACCATAGGGGCTTATAATTGTATTTTAAAACATGCTCCTGAAGAAATGAAAGATAAATATCTTCCAAAAATGGTTGAGGGTAGATGGAGTGGAACAATGTGTTTGACTGAACCAGTTTGTGGAACTGATTTAGGAATGTTAAAGACTAAGGCTGTAGAGCAATCTGATGGTACCTACAAGATTAGTGGACAAAAAATATTTATAACATCTGGTGATCAAGATCTTACTGAAAATATCATTCATCTGGTTATAGCAAGAGCAGCTGACTCTCCTCCAGGAACTAAAGGGATAAGTTTATTTCTTGTTCCAAAATTTATTGTAAAAGAGGATGGATCTATTGGTCCTCGAAATGGAGTATCTACTGGTTCAGTAGAACATAAGATGGGTATCAAAGGTTCTGCAACATGTGTTTTAAATTTTGATGATGCAGTGGGATACATGATTGGACCAAAGAACAAAGGTTTAAGTCAAATGTTTACTATGATGAATTTAGAAAGAATTACAGTTGGAGTTCAGGGTTTAGGAATATCTGAAATTGCTTATCAAAATTCTGTTACATATGCCAAAGAAAGAAAGCAAGGCAAAACAAATAATACAAAATCTACGAATGGAGCTGATTTTATAATTGAGCATGCAGATATTAGAAAATCTTTACTGAACATGAAATCAATTATTGAAGGCGAAAGAGCCTTATGTTTTTGGCTGTCGCAACAAACCGAAGTAAGTCTTAATCATCCAGATGATAAAATCAAACAAGAAGCATCTGACTATGTTTCGTTAATGACTCCAGTTGTTAAATCTTTATTTACTGACTTAGCTATGGAAATTACCAGTGATGCAATGCAAATTCATGGGGGATATGGTTTTACAAAAGATCAAGGAATTGAACAATTATATAGAGATAATCGAATTACACCAATTTATGAAGGTACAAATTCAGTTCAAGCAGCAGATTTAGTATTTAGAAAATTATCAAATAAAAATGGAAACATAATTGGTAAATTTTTAGAAATGATAAAGAAAGAGTGTGAAAGTGAAAATGAAAAAGTTAGAACTTTTTCTAAAGAGTTAGATTATTATTTGGATATTTTATTAAAATTTACTGATTGGATTAATGATAAGACACAAATAGAAAAAGATGACGTTAGTGCTGCAGCAAATGATTATCTAAAAACTCTTGGGTTTGTTTCAATAGCTTATTCATGGATTAAAGTGCTTCAAGTAAGCTTTAGTGACTATGAAACTAATAAGGATTTTTATGATGATAAAATAAAAACAGCAAAATTTTATTTTGATAAGGTGTTGCCAAGAGCAGAGTATCATTACAAGTCTGCAATATCAGGTAGTTCAAATATAATGAATTTTAAATTTAATTGATTATGAGTAGTTATGATACAAATTTAGAGAAGAATAAAGCAAACTATATTCCACTTACACCACTATCATTTTTAGAAAGAGCTAAAGAAGTATATCCAAATTACGAAGCAATAGTTTACGAAGATATAAAATATACTTGGAGCGAAGTATATAAAAGGGCAGTTAAATTTGCGAGTGCATTAGAAAAAATTGGTGTTAGTAAAGGTGATACAGTTTCATTTCTTGCTTTTAATACACCAGAAATTTTTGAGGCACATTATTCAGTTCCAATGACTGGTGGAGTTCTTAATACAATAAATATTAGACTTGATGCAAATACAATTGCTTATATTTTAAATCACAGTGAGGCGAAGGTGTTAGTTGTAGATAGGCAACTTCATGTAGAAGTTAAAAAAGCGTTAAAAATTTTAGACAAAAAAATAATTGTAATTGATATTAATGACAAACATGCTGATCAGTCAAAGTTAGAAAAAATTGGTGACTTGGAGTATGAAGATTTTTTAAATACTGGTGACGAAAATTATCAATGGAAAATGCCAGATGATGAATGGCAAGCCATATCATTAAGTTATACTTCTGGAACAACTGGTAATCCAAAGGGTGTTGTTTATCATCATAGAGGGGCATACCTAATGTCTACTGGTAGTGTGGTTGCATGGAATATGCCAAATAGATTGAATTTTTTAACTGTTGTTCCGATGTTTCATTGTAATGGTTGGTGCTACCCTTGGACTATCCCAATGTTAAATGGAAGAACTATTTGTTTGAGAAATATTGATGTTAAAAAAATTTTTGAACTAATTGATAAATACAATGTAACTCATTTTGGAGGGGCACCAATTATTTTGAATATGATTACAGGAGCACCAGAAAGTGATCAAAAAAAATTAAAAAATAAAGTTTATGTTTTAACTGCTGGAGCCCCTCCACCAAGTATCATTTTTAAAAAAATGAAACAACTTGGTTTTGAAGTGATGCATGTTTATGGTTTAACAGAAACCTATGGACATGTTACTCAATGTGCTTGGAACGATGAGTGGAACGAATTTGATGAAGATAAACAAAATGAAATTAAAGCAAGACAAGGAGTAAAATATCCTAATGCTGAAGGAGTAACAGTGATGGATCCTGAGACGATGAAAGAAGTTCCTAATGATGGAAAAACAATTGGTGAGATAATGATTAGAGGGAACGTTGTAATGAAAGGTTATTTTAAAGACAAAGCAGCAACTGATAAAGCAATGGAAGGTGGCTGGTTTCACAGTGGAGATTTAGCAGTTATGCATCCTGATGGATATGTTAAAATTCAGGATAGATCGAAAGATATTATTATTTCAGGAGGTGAAAATATTTCATCGATAGAAATTGAAAATACACTATCAAAACACCCTTCAGTTTCTATTGCTGCTGTGGTTGCAAAACCAGATGATAAATGGGGTGAAGTGCCTTGTGCATTTATAGAAATGGTTCAAGATAAACCAACAACAGAAAAAGAATTGATAGATTTTTGCAAAGAAACTTTAGCAGGCTTTAAGGTTCCAAAAAAAGTTATTTTCTGTGAATTACCAAAAACATCAACAGGAAAAATTCAGAAATTTGAATTAAGAAAACAGTTTTAGGAAATTATTTGATATTCGAATTAGAAAATAAAAATGTTCATGCGTCAAACGCTGGACAAGAATTAGATTATAAAAAAGAAACTATTATTTTTCTTCATGGTAGTGGACTTACGCATATTGTTTGGTCTTTAGTTGAGCAATTTTTTTCAAACAAAAACTTTAACGTATTATCAATTGATCTGCCTGGACATGGAAATTCAGAGGGTCCTTGTCTTCAAACAATTGAGGAGATTGCTGATTGGTTAGAAAAAGTATTTATTAAATTAAAATTAGAGAAAGTTATTTTAGTGGGTCATTCTCAGGGGTGTTTAGAGATGCTTGAATACTCAAATAAATACAAAAACAGGATAAAAAAATTAGTTTTTATGGGTGGATCTTATAAAATGCCTGTAAATCAAGACTTAATAGATTTGGCAGAAAATGGTGATGCAGATGCTGTTAAATTAATGACGAAATGGTGCTACGAAGGGTCAAAAAAATTTATAGGTGGAAATCCTATAAAAAGAATAATCCAATCTCCAAGAGATATTAGTGAAATATTGGGAGTAGATCTTGTTGCTTGTAACAACTATGTAAATGGTTCAAATGCTATAAAAACAATCGATTGTCCTACATTGTTTGTTTTTGGTGCTTTAGACAAGATGTGTAACCTAGAGGCTGGAAAAAAATTTGCAAATATGGTTAATAATTCGACAACCCTTGTTATTGATGGTTGTGGACATATGATTATGATTGAAAAAGCTTTTGAAATGCGAGAAAAGGTGCTGGAATTTTTACAAAAATGAAAAATTATTCAATAGCAAAATCTAGAAGACTTAGAAGTACACCATACACTTCTAGAATAGAAAATCAGGGTGTAACTGCTTACACTATTTATAATCATATGCTTTTACCCGCAGCATTTGGATCTATAGAGGACTCATATGAACATTTAAAAAAAGATGTTCAGATTTGGGATGTTGCAGCCGAAAGACAAGTTGAAATTCAAGGAAAAGATTCTGCAACACTTGTTCAATTGATGACATGTAGAGATTTGTCAAAATCAAAAATTGGCAGATGTTACTATTGTCCAATTATCGATGACTCAGGAAATTTAGTTAACGATCCTGTGGTTTTGAAATTAGCAGAAGATAAATGGTGGATATCGATTGCTGACTCAGATGTCATTTTTTTTGCAAAAGGTTTGGCTTCAGGATACAAATTTGATGTTAAAATCATAGAACCAGTTGTTGATATTATTGCAGTTCAAGGTCCTAAAGCTTTTGATTTGATGGAAAAGGTTTTTGGTAAGATAATTAAAGAATTGAAATTTTTTGGTTTTAGTTATTATGATTTTGAGGGAACAAAACATTTAATTGCTAGATCTGGCTGGTCAAAGCAAGGTGGTTTTGAAATCTATGTTCAAAACACACAAGCAGGACAAAAATTATATGATCATTTATTTGAAATTGGAAAAGAATTTAATGTTAAGCCAGGTTGTCCAAATTTAATAGAAAGAATTGAAAGTGGATTACTTTCATTTGGTAATGACTTTGATAATAATGACAATCCATTAGAGTGTGGTTTTGATCAATATGTTTCGCTAGATAGTGAAATAAATTTTTTAGGAAAAGAAAAGTTAAAAAAAGTAAAGTTAGAAGGAATCCAAAAAAAACTTATGGGCACCAAATTTGATGCTAAAGAAATTAGTTTATCAGGATCATTAGATTTAAAAGATGAAAATGACAATATTATTGGAGAATTAAGATCAGCATGCTATTCACCACATTTTGGAAAAGTAATTGGAATAGCAATGATGAAAAAGCCCTATTGGGAAGTGTCTCAAAGCGTTAAAGCTGATATAAATGGCAATATTTGTAACGGAATCGTTTGCGATTTGCCTTTCATTTAGTATAAACTTCAACAAAATCATGAATATAGCTATCGTTGGTGCCACTGGCAATGTAGGCAGAAAAATTTTAGAAGTTCTAGAAAAAAAAGAGCTAGTTATAGATAATTTATATTTGTTGGCATCATCTAGAAGTGCTGGATCTAAAATTAATTTTTGTGGAAAAGAACACGAAGTAATTGATTTAGAAAATTTTGATTTTTCAAAAGTAAAAATTACTTTTTTTGCAGCTGGAGGAAAAATTTCAGAAAATTTTGCTGAAATTGCAGCAAAGCATTCTTTGGTAATTGATAACTCAAGTTTTTATAGAATGGATCCAGATGTTCCCCTGATAGTACCCCAGGTAAATTCAGACCATTTAAATAATATAAAAAAAAATATTATTTCAAATCCAAATTGTTCTACTGCTCAACTTGTTATAGCATTAAAGCCACTACATGATTTATTTAAGATTAAGAGAATAGTTGTATCAACATATCAATCAGTTTCAGGGGGAGGTAAGGCACCAATGGATGAACTGATAGAACAAACAAAACAAGTTTTAAGTAACAAAAAAGTTGAGTCTAAAAACTTTACAAAACAAATTGCATTTAATGCAATTCCCCACATAGATATATTTGCAGATGATGGCTACACAAAAGAAGAACTTAAAATGGTAAATGAAACAAAAAAAATTTTAGATAATGAAATAGATTTAACAGCTACTTGCGTAAGATTGCCTGTTTTGGTCTCCCACTCAGAGTCAGTAAACATAGAATTCCAAAATCCTTTTTCATTAGAAAAAGTTAGAGATGCTCTAGATAATTTTGAAGGTTGTAAAGTAATTGATGAACGAATTGATGGAGGTTATTCAACACCTTTAGAGGCCGAAGGAAAAGATGAAACTTTTATTTCCAGAATAAGAGAAGATAAAACTATAACTAATGGTTTAAATATGTGGATTGTATCAGATAATCTTTTACGAGGCGCAGCTTTAAATTCGGTTGAGATTGCAGAAACATTAATTAAAAATAATTTTTATGGAAAATAAAAATCCATTATCTCCGCATATACAAATTTATAGATGGCACATCTCATCCCTAGTATCAATTTCTCATAGAATAACAGGAATTATAAATATTGTTGCAATAACACTTATTTGTATTTGGGTTTCTTTGTTGGTTTTAGGAGATGCAAATTATAATTTAATAAATTTATTCTTAAATTCTATAATAGGTAAATTTATTGTATTAGGGTTAGTTTGGTCTTTTAGTTTTCAAATGTTAAGTGAAATTCGACACTTAATAATGGATATGGGTTATGGTTTTGAATTAAAAACAACTCGTATAACAGGATTAATGGTTATTTGTGGATCATTTGTATTAACTGTTTTGATTTACACAATAGGTAAAAATTTTATTTAATATGAATTTAGCTACTAAAAAATGGATATTTTTAAAGATCTCATCCGTAATTCTATTGCCCTTAATGTTTTGGTTTATTATTAATTTTATAGCAATATATGACAATAATTATGAGGAGGTTGTAAAATTTTTTACTAATTCAAATTCTAAATTTTTGTTTAGTTTTTTTATTATTTTTGCTTATTTCTTCTCAGCCTTAAATATTAGTGAGGTTTTTGAAGACTATATTGGTGATGATAAAATCAAAAATGTCGCAAACAGACTATTATTTATATCTGCTATAATAATCCCAATTTTAACAATTATTTTTTTATTTAATCTTAATTAATGAGTTCATACAAAATTATAGATCATGAATATGATGTAGTAGTCCTTGGTGCAGGAGGCTCTGGTCTTAGAGCAGCTGTTGGTTTAAGTGAAGCCGGATTAAAAACTGCATGTATTTCAAAAGTGTTTCCAACAAGAAGTCATACTTCTGCTGCTCAAGGTGGAATTTCAGCAGCCCTAGGCAATATGGGAGAAGATGATTGGAGATGGCACATGTATGATACTGTAAAAGGTGCTGATTGGTTGGGAGATCAAGACAGTATTGAATATTTATGTAAAGAAGCACCTAAGGCAGTAATTGAGTTAGAAAAATATGGCGTTCCATTTAGTCGAACAGAAGAAGGAAAGATTTATCAAAGACCTTTTGGAGGGATGACAAAAAACTATGGTAATGGAATAGTTCAAAGGACTTGTGCTGCTGCTGATAGAACAGGTCATGCAATACTTCATACTCTTTATGGACAAGCTTTAAAACATAATACAGAGTTTTTTATAGAATATTTTGCACTAGATTTATTAATGAAAGATGGTGAGTGTAAGGGTTTGATTGCTTGGAATTTAAATGATGGAACAATTCATAGATTTAGAGCGCATACAGTAATTATAGCAACAGGCGGTTATGGAAAAGTTTATTATTCAGCAACCTCTGCCCATACATGCACAGGAGATGGTAATGCAATGGTTTTGAGAGCTGGACTTCCATTACAAGATATGGAGTTTGTACAATTTCATCCGACAGGAATTTATGGACATGGAACACTTATTTCTGAAGGTGTTAGAGGNGAAGGTGGCTATCTGGTCAATTCCAAGGGCGAAAGATTTATGGAAAGATATGCTCCTAATGCTAAAGATCTAGCATCACGAGACGTTGTAAGCAGATCAATGTCTATAGAAATAAATGAAGGAAGAGGAGTTGGAAAAGATAAAGACCATGTTCATTTACANTTNAGTCATTTGGATAAAAGTGTAATAGAAAATAGATTGCCTGGCATTACAGATGCTGCAAGATTATTCGCAAACGTTGATGTTACNAAAGATCCAATTCCTGTAGTTCCNACTGTACATTATAATATGGGNGGTATTCCTACAAATTATAAGGCNGAAGTTTTAACCGTCAATGGTTCCGAAAAAACAGTTCCAGGATTGATGGCTATTGGTGAAGCAGCATGCGTATCAGTTCATGGTGCTAACAGATTAGGTTCAAATTCNCTTATTGACTTGGTAGTATTTGGAAGAGCTGCTGCAAAAAGAGCTGCAGAACTAGTTAAACCAGGAGCACCACATGAAGATATTGGAGAGCTAGAAACTCAAAAATGTCTAGATAGATTTGACAAACTTAGAAATGCAAAAGGTGACAATAGTACAGCAGAGTTAAGACTTGCTATGCAAAAAACAATGCAATCAAAGTGTGCAGTATTTAGAACAGAAAAAAATCTAAAAGAAGGTGTAGATGAAATTCAAAAAACATATGACGGAATGGACTCTATTTCAGTTAAAGATAGATCATTAGTATTTAATACAGATTTAGTTGAAACATTAGAGTTTGATAATCTTATAAGGCAGGCAGTAACAACGGTAGAATCTGCGTATCATAGAAAAGAGAGCAGAGGAGCTCATGCAAGAGAAGATTATCCAAAAAGAGATGATGAAAAATTTATGCAACATACTCTAGCTTGGTGTGATGGTAAAAATACAAAAATTAGCTACCGTGAAGTTCACAAATCAACTTTAACAAATGAAGTTCAGTATTTTCCACCACAAGAAAGAGTTTATTAATGGTTCAAATAAATTTACCTAAAAACTCTGAAGTAATAAAAGGTAAATATTATGACGACAAAACTGGCTCTAAGAATATTAGAAAAGTTAATGTTTATAGATGGGACCCCTCAACCGAAGAAAACCCCAGATTAGATACTTATGAAGTGGATATGGATAACTGTCCATCAAAAGTACTTGATATTTTAAACAAAATCAAAAATGAAATTGACCCATCATTAGCTTACCGTAGATCATGTGCACATGGAGTTTGTGGATCTTGTGCAATGAATATGGGCGGTAAAAATGGTCTTGCGTGTACAACACCTCATGCAGAGATTGATGGTGATATAGATATTTACCCATTACCACACTTAAAGGTTAAAAGAGATTTAATTGGAGATTTAGATGGACTTTATAAACAATATGAATCAATTGAGCCTTGGTTAAAAAATAATTCAACAAAAGAAAAAACTGAAATTGTACAGTCTAAAGAAGAGAGAGCTAAACTTGATGGTGCGTATGAATGTATTATGTGTGCATGTTGTTCAACATCATGCCCTAGTTATTGGTGGAATGGTGACAAGTATTTAGGTCCTGCAGTTCTTCTTCAGGCTTATAGATGGATAATTGATAGTAGAGATGAAGAAAGAAAAGCAAGATTAAAAAAAGTTGCAGATGAATTAAAACTTTATAGGTGTCATACCATACTTAATTGTACGAGCGCCTGCCCAAAAGGCTTAAATCCTGCAAAAGCAATTGCTGAATTAAAAAAAATGATTGCTACAACCAATGTTTAAATAGACTAATACCTATTTTTGATTTAAAACACCGTATTCATGAGATTAATAGAACACTTTGTAGGCGGAAAAACTATTCCTGGTAAGTCTGATAGAAAAAGTAAAATTTTCAATCCAGCAACAGGAGAACAAGAGTCAGAAGTAAGACTAGCATCAAAATCTGACTTAGATCAAGCAGTCGAAGTTGCAACAAAGGCTTTTGAAACTTGGTCTTTAAAACCTGCACTTCAAAGAGCAAGAGTAATGTTTAAATTCAAAGAATTAATAGAAAAAAATTCTGATGAACTTACAAAGCTAATTGTATCTGAGCATGGAAAAGTTTATGAAGATGCAAGAGGTTCATTAACAAGAGGCTTAGAGGTTGTTGAGTTTGCTTGTGGAATTCCAAATTTATTAAAAGGTGAGTTTTCAGAAAATGTTGGAACCAACGTAGATAGTTGGTCTATGAGACAACCTTTAGGAGTTGTTGCAGGAATTACACCATTTAACTTTCCAGCAATGGTACCAATGTGGATGTTTCCAATAGCCATTGCATGTGGAAATACTTTTATTTTAAAACCGTCAGAAAAAGATCCTTCATGTCCAATGAGATTAGCAGAACTACTTACTGAGGCTGGTCTTCCAGAAGGTGTATTTAATGTTGTTAATGGAGACAAAGAGTCGGTGGATGCAATTTTAGAAAATAAAGACATAAAAGCTGTAAGTTTTGTAGGATCAACACCTATAGCAAAATATATTTATGAGAATGCAGCTAAAAATGAAAAACGAGTTCAAGCTTTAGGAGGTGCTAAAAATCATTTAGTGGTTATGCCCGACTGTGATTTAGATGGTGCTGTAAATGGATTAATGGGTGCAGCATATGGCTCAGCAGGAGAGAGATGTATGGCACAATCAGTTGCACTAGCTGTTGGAGATATTGGTGATGAATTAGTTTCAAGATTATCTAAAAAAGCAGAAGCCTTAAAAGTTGGTCCAGGAATGGATAAGAGTTCTGAAATGGGACCTTTAGTTACCAAAGAACATTTGGAAAAAGTAAAAAGCTATGTGGATTTGGGAGTTGAAGAAGGTGCAAAATTAGTAGTTGATGGTAGAGATTTGAGTCTCCAAGGTTATGAAAATGGTTTTTATATAGGTGGTTGTTTATTTGATCACGTTAGTAAGGATATGAGAATTTATAAAGAAGAAATATTTGGTCCAGTGCTATCAGTAGTAAGAGTAAAAACTTTTGAGGAGGCTGTAAAATTAATTAATGACCATGAATACGGAAATGGAGTTAGTATTTACACAAGAGATGGAGATGCGGGTAGAACTTTTGCAAATAAAATTCAAGTGGGTATGGTTGGTATTAATGTTCCAATTCCAGTGCCAATGGCATTCCATAGTTTTGGGGGCTGGAAAAGATCTTTATTTGGAGATAGTGGAATGCATGGAATGGAAGGAATAAAATTTTATACAAAATTAAAAACAGTAACTTCAAGATGGCCCTCAGGTATTCGTTCAAATGCGGAATTTGTAATGCCAACAATGAAATAAAGGGAAATAAATGACAAAAATATCTTTAATTGGNGCAGGCCAAATTGGTGGAACATTAGCACACTTAATTGGAACAAAAGAATTAGTAGATGAGGTAGTGATGTTTGATGTTGCTAGTGGAATTGCTAAAGGAAAAGCCCTTGATATTGCCCAATCATCATCAGTGGATGGTTTTAATGTAAAATTTTCAGGTACAGATGATTATAAAGATATTAAAGATTCGGATGTAATAATTATTACTGCTGGTGTTCCTAGAAAACCAGGAATGAGTAGAGATGATTTATTGGGTATTAATTTAAAAATAATTAAACAAGTTGCAGAAGGAATAAAGCAAAATGCTCCTAATGCTTTTGTAATATGTATTACTAATCCGTTGGATGTAATGGTTATGGCTTTTCAAAAATTTTCTGGTTTATCAGCCAATAAAGTTGTTGGTATGGCGGGAATTTTAGATAGCTCAAGATTTAAATTATTTCTGTCACTTGAATTAAATGTTCCAGTGAAAGAAATAGATGCAATGGTAATGGGGGGTCATGGAGACACCATGGTACCAATGCCAAGATTTACAAAAGTTTCAGGAAAGCCTTTGCTTGATTTGGTGAAAGAGGGAAAAATTTCACAAGAGAGGCTAGAAGAAATAAATCAAAGAACCAGAGACGGTGGTGCGGAGATAGTTAAATATCTTGAAAAAGGATCAGCATTTTATGCACCTGCTGCATCAGGAGTACAGATGGCAGAAGCATACTTAAAAGATGAAAAAAAACTATTACCATGTGCTATCCAATTGAATGGAGAATATGGAGTAAGTAATGTCTACGCAGGTGTTCCGGTGATTATAGGAAAAGATGGAGTAGAAAAAATTGAACAAATTGATTTAGATGAAAAAGAAAAAAAAGAATTTATGCACTCTATTGATGCAGTTAAAGCTCTTTGGGAAGCAGCATCAAAAATAGATCCTGATCTTTCTAAATAATAATGAATATTCACGAGCATCAAGCTAAACAAATTTTAAAAAAATATGGTGCCATTGTTCCAGAAGGTGTGTTTGCATTAACAGTNGATGATTTAATTGAAAAAGCAAAATTATTAAATACAAAAAAATTTGTTTTAAAAGCCCAAATTCATGCTGGAGGAAGAGGTAAAGCAGGTGGAGTAAAAATTTTAGATACCATTGAAGAGCTAGATAAAGCTGCAAAAGAGATGATGGGAAAAATTCTTGTAACCCACCAAACAGGGCCTGAGGGAAGAGAAGTAAAAAGATTATATGTTGAAGAGTCTTCAAACATAGATAAAGAATTTTATCTGTCTTGCTTGGTAGATAGAGCTAGTTCAAAAATTGCTTTTATATCTAGTGATCAAGGTGGAATGGATATTGAAGAGGTAGCAAGTAGCACGCCAGAAAAAATTATAACAACAAAGGTTGATATACATGATGAGATTTCAGATAAAGATTGTGAAGAAATTATTAAAATTTTTAACTTAAGTGAAAGTGCAAAAAAACAAGCAATATCACTAATAAAATCAATTTATAAAATGTTTATTAATACAGATGCAAACATGGTTGAAGTTAATCCTTTGATTATAACAAAGGAAGAAAAAATAATTTGTTTAGATGCAAAAGTTAATTTTGACTCAAACGCTTTATTTAGGCATCCAGAAATTATTGAATTAAGAGATCTAAATGAAGAAGATCCAACTGAAATAGAAGCTAGCAAACATGATTTAGCTTATATTAAGTTAGACGGAAGTATTGGTTGCATGGTAAATGGCGCAGGATTAGCTATGGCAACTATGGATATAATTAAATTATATGGAAAAGAACCAGCTAATTTTTTAGATGTAGGGGGTGGGGCTTCTAAAGAAAAAGTCTCTGCAGCTTTAAAAATAATTTTATCTGATAAAAATGTTAAAGGGATTTTAATTAATATTTTTGGAGGAATAATGAGATGTGATGTCCTTGCTCAAGGAGTGGTAGATGCAGCTAAGGAAATAAATATTAGTGTTCCTTTAGTTGTTAGACTGGCAGGAACAAATTTTAAAGAAGGAAAAGAAATATTAGACAATTCAGGATTAAAGTTGATCTCTGCAGAAAATTTAGATGATGCAGCAAAAAAAATTGTTGAGGCAATAAAATAAAATGTCTGTGTTAGTAAATAAAAGTACGAAAGTAATCTGTCAGGGGTTTACAGGATCACATGGTACTTTTCACTCAGAACAAGCAATTAAATATGGAACCAACTTAGTAGGTGGAGTAACTCCTAAAAAAGGTGGCCAAAAACACTTGGATAGACCTGTTTTTAATAGTGTTTTAGAAGCAAAAAATAATGTTGGTGCAGATGCAACAATGATCTATGTTCCAGCAAAATTTGCAGCAGCAGCAATTATTGAAGCAATTGATGCATCTGTAGAATTAATAGTATGCATTACAGAGGGCATACCCGTTCAAGACATGCTTAAAGTAAGACAAAAATTAAACGGTTCTAAAAGTAGATTGATAGGACCTAATTGTCCTGGAATAATTACACCAGATGAATGTAAAATTGGAATTATGCCAGGAAATATTCATAAACGAGGATCGGTTGGAATTGTATCTCGATCTGGAACCCTCACCTATGAAGCTGTTGCACAAACAACTGAAAATGGTTTGGGTCAATCAACATGTATTGGTATTGGAGGTGATCCAATTAATGGAACAAACTTTATTGATTGTTTGGATTTATTTTTAAACGATGATGAAACAGAGTCCATTCTTATGATTGGTGAAATTGGAGGAACAGCAGAGGAAGAAGCTGCAGAATTTGTTAAAAATCACAAAATAAAGAAACCAATTGTTGGATTTATTGCTGGAATTACAGCTCCTCCAGGAAGAAGAATGGGTCATGCTGGAGCAATAATTTCTGGTGGAAAAGGTGGCGCAGAAGATAAAATTAAGAAAATGGAAGAATCTGGGATTACTGTAGCTAAATCTCCATCAATAATTGGAAAAACATTATTTAATAAACTGTCTAATTGAAAAATAATATTAGAGGATTATATTAAATAAATAGATGTCATCATCAAAAAATCTAGAATTTGAAAAAACTTCATTTTTAAGTAAATCTAATAGTGCATTTATTGAGCAAATGTATCTTAAGTTTATAAATAAAGATGCAGATTTACCTGAAAGTTGGCAAAACTATTTTGAAGGCATAGGAGATGAATTAAATATTGTTGCTAAAGAGATTAATGGGCCTTCATGGGGGCCTAAAAAAAACAAAATTAATATAGACGAACTTCAAAAAAAAATTGATCAAGAAGAAACAAATTCTTTAAATATAAATTCACAGATTTCTACAAATCAAATTAGTTCATTTAGATCTAATGAAGACTCAATAAAAGCTGTTTCAATGATTAGATCATATAGACAAAGAGGACACCTTATTGCAAAATTAGATCCTTTAGAGTTATTAAAGTCAGATTATCTAGATGAGCTTCACCCAGAGTCTTTTGGTTTTAAAAAAACTGATTATCTAAAAAATATTTATTTAGGTGGAGTAATCAATAAACAAAATTCAAATATTAAAGAGATACTAGCATTTTTAAAAAAAACTTATTGTGGACCAATAGGATATGAATACATGCATATTTCTAATCCAACTGAAAGAAAATGGTTTAGAGATAGAATAGAAAAATCTCAAGATAACATGAATTTTACTCAAAATGGTAAAGAAGCAATTTTAAATAAATTAATTCAAGCAGAAGGTTTTGAGAAATTTCTTCATAAGAAATATGTTGGAACAAAAAGGTTTGGATTAGATGGTGGTGAAAGTTTAATTCCAGCTTTAGAGCAGATAATAAAAATTAGTGGCCAATTTCAAGTTAAAGAAGTTAAGATTGGAATGTCACATAGAGGAAGATTGAATGTTTTAGCAAATGTATTGCAAAAGTCATACAAGAGAATATTTAATGAATTTGCAGGGGAATTTGGCTCATCAACAGAAGATGGTGCTGGTGATGTAAAGTATCATTTAGGAGCTTCATCAAATAGAGAATTTGATGGTAATTCAGTACATGTAAGTTTAACAGATAATCCATCTCACTTGGAAGCGGTTAATCCAGTTGTGCTTGGTCAAACTAGAGCAAAACAATTTTTTCATAAAGACAAAGAAAGAAATAAAGTTATACCTATATTGATACATGGTGATGCTGCGTTTGCTGGACAAGGTGTAGTAGCTGAATGTTTTGCTATGTCCGGACTACCAGGGCATAACACTGGCGGAACAATTCATATTATAGTTAATAATCAAATTGGATTTACAACCAGTCCAAGATTTGCACGTTCATCTCCTTATCCATCTGATGTTGCTAAGATGGTTGATGCACCAATTATACACGCTAACGGAGATGATCCAGAAGCAGTTGTTTATGCGGCTAGAATAGCAACCGAGTTTAGACTTAAGTTCAATAGAGATGTAGTTATAGATTTAATTTGTTACAGAAGATTTGGTCATAATGAAGGAGACGAGCCATCATTTACTCAACCACTAATGTATGAAAAAATAAGATCTCATCCATCAACAGTTAAAGTCTATGGAAAAAATTTAATAGAAGAAAAAAAAATTTCGAGTGAATTTTTAGACACTTCAATTAAAAAATTTAAGGATTTACTAGATGATCAGTTTAAAAATGCAAAAGATTATAAACCACAAATCGAATGGTTTGAAGGAACATGGTCTGCTTATAAACCTGAGAAAGGTAAAGATAAACGAGGTGTAACTGGCGCAGATACAAAAAAACTTTTAACAATTTCTGAAAAAATTAATTCTTCATCAGATGAACTAAATCTACATAAGACAATTGTTAAAATATTAAATAATAGAAAAGAAGCTGTAAAAAATGGTTCTAACATAGATTGGTCAACTGCAGAATCCTTAGCGTTTGGCTCTCTATTGGAAGAAGGTTATCCAGTAAGATTGGTTGGTCAAGACTCGGGCAGAGGAACATTTAGTCAAAGACATTCTGTATTAAGAAATCAAAAAGACAATAGTCGATATGTTCCTTTAAATAATATTTCAAATAATCAAAAACAATTTGAAGTAGTGGATAGTTTTTTGTCTGAATTAGCTGTTTTAGGTTTTGAGTATGGTTATAGTTTAGTTGAACCAAATACATTAACACTTTGGGAGGCTCAGTTCGGTGATTTTGCAAATGGTGCTCAAGTTGTAATTGATCAATTTATAGCATCAGGTGAAAGAAAATGGCGAAGAGCTTCTGGGTTAGTAATGTTATTGCCCCACGGTTATGAAGGGCAAGGACCAGAGCACTCATCAGCTAGATTAGAGCGATTTCTACAATTATGTTCAAACGATAATATGCAAGTGATGAATTGCACAACACCTGCAAATTATTTCCATGCTCTTAGACGACAAATGCTTAGAGATTTTAGAAAACCATTAATTATCATGACACCAAAATCTTTACTTAGAAATAAGTATTGTGTTTCTAATTTAGATGATTTTAGCAAAGAAAATTCATTTCATAGAATATTGTGGGATCATGCAATAGATCCAAAATCAAAAGACTTTATAAAGTTAAAAGAAAGTTCAGATATTAAAAAAGTAATACTTTGTTCTGGAAAAGTTTATTTTGACTTATTAGACGCTAGAGAAAAATTAAAAAAAGACGATGTAGTATTATTTAGAATAGAGCAGCTTTACCCTTTCCCTGCAAAAACTCTTGTAAAAGAACTAAAGCCATACGCTAAAAATGCTAAATTTTTCTGGTGTCAGGAAGAACCAAAAAATATGGGTGCCTGGTTCTCTGTAAGAGATTATATCCAATGGACATTAGATACTTTAAAGGCTAATAATAACAAAATTTCTTATATAGGAAGAAGCCCAGATGCATCTCCCGCAACAGGATATGCAAAAAGGCATAATTCTCAACAGCAAGAAATAATTAATAAGGTTTTTGAATAATTAGTAATGAGTGAAAAAATTATAGTCCCAGTTCTTGGTGAAAGTATTACCGAAGCAACAGTTGCTAAATGGCTTAAAAATATAGGTGATACAGTTGAGGCAGATGAGCCAATTGTAGAGCTTGAAACAGATAAAGTTAATTTAGAGGTTCCATCACCAATTAACGGTGTTTTATCTGAAATAACATCAAAAGATGGTGCAGTTGTTGAGGTTGGTGCTCTCCTAGGCTCTGTTTCTGAAAAAGGAGCTGGTAGTTCAACTCAAGATACAAAACAAGAAAACAATGAATCAGTTTCTGGGGAAAATAATATAATTAAATTAGATACATCTAAACAAGAACCAAAAATTTTTGAGGAAAAAGCTGAAGTTAATAAAGAAACACAAGAGGAAAAACCACTAATCCTAACTGACGAAGTTAAAGATGAAGATTTAAATAAGCCAAAAATAGAAAATAAAACACTTTCTCCAGCAGTTAGAAAAATTGTCGTTGAAAATAAAATAGATATTAATTCTGTTAAAGGATCTGGAAAAGACGGTAGAGTTTTAAAAGGTGATCTCATTAGTTTAATGGGGGCTAATCCGCAACCTTCAGAAAGAAAAGTTCAGTATGGTCAAGAAGAAAGAATTAAAATGACCAGACTAAGACAAACAATAGCTAAGAGACTAAAACAAGCCCAAGAAAATGCTGCTTTATTAACAACTTTTAACGAAGTTGATATGACTAACATAATGGAAATGAGAAAAGAAAATCAGCAAGATTTCCAAAGTCGCTATGGAATAAAATTAGGCTTCATGTCTTTCTTTGTTAAAGCTTGTGTTGTTGCGTTGAAAAATTTCCCAGCAGTAAATGCAGAAATAGATGGCGATGAAATAATTTATAAAAATTATTATAATCTTAGCTTTGCAGTTGGAACAGAAAAAGGTTTAGTTGTACCAGTTTTAAGGGATGCAGATGAATTGTCATTTGCTGATATTGAAAAGAATATTAAAAACATTTCAGAAAAAGCAAGGGATGGAAAATTAACTATTGAAGATCTTCAAGGTGGAACGTTCACAATAAGCAATGGTGGAGTTTATGGATCAATGTTATCAACTCCAATTCTTAACCTTCCACAATCTGGTGTGCTTGGGATGCATAATATTGTCGAAAGACCTGTTGTTGTTGAAGGAGAAATTAAAATCAGACCAATAATGTATTTAGCTTTGTCATACGATCATAGAATAATTGATGGCAAAGAGTCTGTTTCATTTTTNAAAATGGTTAAAGAAAATTTAGAAGACCCTAGAAGGTTATTTTTGGATATTTAAATGACAGAAAAATTTCAAGCAGTNGTAATTGGTGGTGGTCCTGGTGGTTATGTTTGTGCAATTAGGCTTGCTCAGCTTGGTTTAAAAACAGCATGNATAGAATCAAGAGGGTCTCTTGGAGGAACTTGTTTAAATGTTGGCTGCATACCATCAAAAAGTTTATTAAATCTATCAGAGGAATTTCACAAAGTTCAAAATTTATCTAGTAAAGGAATTGAAGTTGGAGAAGTTACGCTAAATCTTGATAAAATGATGAAAAGTAAGGATAAAGCAGTAACTATACTTACTAAAGGTGTTGAGTTTTTATTGAAGAAAAACAAAGTAACTTATTACAAAGGAGCTGGAAGTTTTAAATCTAAAAATGAAATTATAATTAAAGATGATCAAAACAAAGAAAGCTTAATTCAAACTGATAATACAATTATTGCAACTGGTTCACTTCCAGTATCTCTACCAGGAATTGAAATTGATGAAAAAGTTATTGTTTCTTCAACAGGCGCATTAAAATTAAACAAAGTTCCAAAGAAAATGGTTGTTGTTGGAGGTGGTTATATTGGATTAGAAATGGGTTCTGTTTGGTCAAGATTGGGTGCTGAAGTACAAGTAGTAGAATTTTTAGATCATATTACTCCTGGAATGGATAAAGAAATTTCATCAGAATTTATGAAGATTTTAAAAAAACAAGGNATCAAATTTAATATGCAAAATAAAGTTGAAACTATAGAAAAAAATAAACTGGGGGCAATTGTTTCAACAGTTGATAAGGATGGAAATAAAAATAATTTTGAATGTGATGTTGTACTAATTTCTGTTGGAAGAAAACCAAATACAAATGGTCTTAATTTAGAGACTGTTGGCATTAAATTAGATGAAAGAAAAAGAATTAAAACAGACAATATGTTTAAAACTAATATAGAAAATATTTATGCAATAGGAGATGTTATTAATGGACCGATGCTTGCTCATAAAGCTGAAGACGAAGGAATAGCAGTTGCAGAAAATATTGCAGGTCAATCAGGTCATGTTAATTATGACACAATTCCTGGAGTTATTTATACAACGCCCGAAGTTGCTTCAATTGGAAAAACAGAGGAACAGCTAAAAGAATTAAATACAAAATATAAAATTGGTAAGTTTTCATTTATGGCAAACTCTAGAGCAAAAGCGATAGATGATGCTGAAGGATTTGTAAAAATTTTAGCTGACGAAACTACTGATAAAGTTTTAGGAGCACATATAATTGGACCACATGCAGGTGAATTGATTGCTGAAATTGGTGTTGCAATGGAATTTGGTGCAAGCTCAGAGGATATTGCAAGAACTTGTCATGCACACCCAACATTCTCAGAAGCCGTTAAAGAAGCAGCATTATCAGTAGATAAAAGAGCAATACACTCTTAATCCTATATTATCCTATAATATTTTTTAAATTATTGTTTAGCACCAACAAGAATAATCAATTATTAAAAGATTACTTTGATTTTTGTAATCATTAAAATTGTTTATTTATTCAAACATTTATTCTTTCATTCTTGTCAATTTCTTGTCAAAGACTCCAGAAACCTCATGGTAAAAGTATGGTAAACGAGTGTATTGGTGTTTTCTGTATTGAGTGAAAGTTTAGGATTTGTTAGTGTTGGATCATGAGTGATATTTTTCCAAAAGGATCAGCATGGATGAATGAGGAATTCATTCAACTTTCTGAAGCAAAAATTCCTATTTTAGATTGGGGTTT
>JGI20159J14440_10000728_pt1 | contig 25122 bp, 26 predicted proteins | sample COG_09_FD_14440 | JGI IMG/M metagenome (IMG submission 14440) | reverse complement strand
CGTTTTACCTTGAGAGATCCAACCACGATCAACAAATATTGCTTGATCTTGGTCATAATAAAAAGGGGTGTATATTTTATAACCCACCCTTCCATTATTAATTTGATTGTCTATTAGAACTTGTTGCGATGAGTCGTAATAACCTTCTATATAGACTCTGCTCCATTGTGAGGAAGAACCAGAAATAGGCTTAGGAGGCCAGAAATAGGCTTAGGAGCTTTTGCTTGCTCCAAGTCAAATTGCTGAATGAGACTTGCTTTTATTTCAGCTCTTTCTATCTGCCAAAACCCCAGCAAAATAAATACAATAATAAATATAAATGAAAAAGCAGTAAGTGCTTTATTATTTTTTATAAGGTCAATTGTCGATAAATCTTTCATTCTAAAAGTGTTATAGTTCAAATATGTGGCTTAAACCTCTTATTGCAGTTGTTATTATCTTAATCTTTTTGAGCTTGTTCAGTAGTCTCTTTTTTCTTTTCAAAGACCAGGGACAAGGCAAACGCTCTGTATACAGCCTTGGCTTTAGGGTCAGCCTTGCAGCGTTGCTGCTAATTTTGGTTTCTTATGGCTTATATACCGGAGAGCTAGGAAATAATGTTCCCTGGGGCTCTCTGAATTAAAGTATATAAACAAAAAGAAATAGCATCACCCAAACCACGTCAACGAAGTGCCAATACCAAGAGGCTGCTTCAAATCCAAAATGGCTATCAGGATCAAAGTGATTATGTAAAACTGATCTAGCTAACATAACAGCCAGCATGAATCCGCCCATCATGACATGAAAACCGTGAAACCCAGTCAACATAAAAAAGGTTGAGCCGTATATTCCAGAGTTAAGGGTCAAACCGTAATGAGCATATGCTTCATAATATTCAGCGGCCTGCAATCCAACAAATATCAACGCAAGGGTCACAGTAACACCAAGCCAAACATTAAAACTTTTTTTGTTATTATTTTTAAGAGCAAGATGAGCAAAGTGCACGGTTACACTTGAGCTAAGCAGAACAATAGTGTTCCATAAAGGCAACCACTTTAAGGCATTGCCCCAGCCTGGCCAACTCATATTTTTATCTGCAAGAACATATGCAGATCCAGCATCTGGAGTAGACATCACAGGCCATGAAGCCTCAAAACCTTCCCAAAGCATATTTGCTAATCCTTTTTCACCATCACCACCTAGCCACGGAACAGAGAAATTTCTCACGTAAAATAATGCTCCAAAAAACGCAGCAAAGAACATTACCTCAGAAAAAATAAACCAACCCATCCCAAAAACAAAGGATTTTTGGAGCTGAGCACTATCTAAACCTGCAATATGCTCTCTAATAACAGTTCTAAACCAAAAATATAAAGTTGCTGCAAAAACAGCAAACCCTGAATAAAGGATATATACAGAAATGCTATCAGGTTTTCCAAGATCATTGATTGTGCCTGCGGCACCCATCACCAATAAAAAGAGAGCAGTTGCAGCATAAATAGGAAACTTACTTTGCTCTGGTACATAGTATTTTTGATAACTCATATTGAAGGCTCCATTTCATGATCAGCATGGTGATCATCATGATGATGTTGGGTAAACTCAACATCGTTATAATCTGTAACGTCAAAAATTGTGTAGGAAAGCACAACGCTATTAATTGAACTTGGAAGCTCATTATCAAAAATAAGCCTTACCGGTAATAGAGCTTCTTCACCCGGAGCAAGTTCTTGTTGTTCAAAACAAAAACATTCTAGTTTTTTTAAATGTGCGGCTGCATTTGATGGAGCTACACTAGGAATAGCCTGGGCAACCATTCTTTTATTGGTAGTATTTTTTACATAAAAAGTTGCTGTATGGTACTTACCGGTTTTAATTTGGATATTATCTTCAGAAGGTCTAAACGCCCAAGGCATTTCTTCATTATTATGAGAAACAAACTGAATCGAGATATCTCTCCCGTTATCAACTTCAATGTTTTTATCGTTGGTGGCTCTTAGTTCAATTTTTCCATTAAGCCCCGTTACTTCACAAAAGACATTGTAGAGAGGAACCAAAGCAAACGAGAAAGTAAACATTCCCAGAACTGCAAAACATAGAGTTTTAATCGTTTTCTTTGATCCTTCGTTCATTAATTTACCTTAGGCGGAGTTGTAAATGTATGATATGGAGCCGGTGACTCTACAGTCCACTCCAAGCCTCTTGAGCCCTCCCAGACCTCTGGGGTTGCCTTCTTGCCACCCATGACAGTTTTAACAACAATGAATAAAAACAAGATTTGAGAAGCGCCAAATAAAAATGCTCCAACTGAGGAGATCATGTTCCAGTCTGCAAATTGCAACGCATAGTCAGGAATTCTTCTTGGCATTCCAGCAAGACCAATCCAATGCTGAGGGAAGAAGGTTACATTAACACCTATAAAAGAGAGCCAAAAATGTAATTTACCAAGTCTTTCGTCATACATATTCCCTGTCCATTTTGGAATCCAGTAATAGACAGCGGCCATAATTGAAAAAATTGATCCTGGCACAAGAACATAATGAAAATGAGCCACTACAAAATATGTATCATGATATTGGAAATCAGCTGGTGTAATTGCAAGCATTAACCCAGAAAAACCACCTATGGTAAATAAAACAACAAAAGCTATTGCAAAGAGCATTGGTGTCTCATATGTAATTGAGCCTTTAAACATTGTGGTGACCCAATTGAAAACTTTCACCCCCGTCGGAACTGCAATTAACATTGTTGCCCACATAAAGAATAGTTCTGCAGCCAATGGAAGCCCAACTGTAAACATATGATGAGCCCAAACAACGAATGATAAAATTGCAATCGAGGCCATGGCCCAAACCATAGAGGCATATCCAAATAACTGCTTTCTTGAAAATGTTTCAATGATATGAGAGGCGATACCAAAAGCTGGAAGAATCATAATGTAGACTTCTGGATGGCCAAAAAACCAAAAAATATGTTGAAATAAAACAGGGTCTCCGCCGCCAGCAGCATTAAAGAAACTTGTTCCAAAATGAATATCCATAAGCATCATTGTTACGGCTCCTGCAAGAACAGGCATAACTGCTATTAATAAATATGCTGTTATTAGCCACGACCATACAAAAAGTGGCATTTTCATCAAAGTCATGCCGGGCGCTCTCATATTCATAATAGTTACGATCACATTAATAGATCCCATGATCGATGATGCTCCCATGATGTGAACAGAAAATATAAAAAAGGTAACACTTGGAGGAGCATAAGTTGTAGATAGTGGGGCATAAAATGTCCATCCGAAATTAGGAGCTCCGCCCTCCATAAACAAAGAAGATAGTAGGACAAAGAATGCAAATGGGAGTATCCAAAAACTTAGGTTATTCATTCTTGGGAGAGCCATATCAGGAGCGCCCACCATCATTGGTACAAGCCAGTTTGCTAGACCAACAAACGCAGGCATTACAGCCCCAAAGACCATAATCAACCCATGCAATGTAAGCATTTGATTATAAAATTCTGGTTCGACAATTTGCATGCCTGGCTGAAAAAGCTCAGCCCTAATAACCATTGCCATTGCTCCACCAATTAAGAACATTGCAAAGCTAAACCATAAATATAGCGTTCCTATATCTTTATGATTTGTAGTGTACAACCATCTGGTCAATCCTTTGGCAGGACCATGATGATGATCATCATGATTGTGGGATTCAATTACTGCGCTCATATTACTTCCTTTTTTTTAAACTTTAGGTTTTTTATATTCAACAATGTCCTTGGGAACTACGATTTCTCCATCGCCATTTTCAGCATTTCCCCAAGCCTGTCTTGTATAGGTGATCACAGAAGCCATATCAACCTCTGAAAGCTGATTTGCAAATGATTGCATAGCAGCTCCTTGAACACCCTCCATCAAAATTTCAATATTCTTAGCTTTGTTATTTAAAACAATATCGCTGCCTGCAAGATTTGGAAATATTCCTGTTATGCCTTGCCCATTAACCTGATGACATGCAACACAGTTTTTTAAATACACTCCCTCTCCTCTTTCAGTAAGCTCAGCTGCACTCCAATCTTTTTCAGTAAGCTCAGCCATTCTAAAAGCAGCATCTTTTTTATCTTGAACCCATGCATCGTATTCGTCTTGAGTAACTACTTTGACTACTACTGGCATAAATCCGTGATTTTTCCCACAAAGCTCTGTGCATTTGCCTCTGTAAATTCCGGGCTCATCCACAATAGTCCAAGCAGTATTTATAAAGCCTGGAATTGCATCTTGTTTTATTGCAAAATCTGGCATCCACCAAGAATGGATAACATCGTTTGCTGTAATTAAAAATCTTATCTTTTTTCCAACCGGTATGACTACAGCCTCATCGACTTCTTCAAGATAAAACTCGCCTTTAGGGGTTTTGTTATATATCTCATCCCAATCAGTTGTTAGGTTAGAGAAAAAATCTATGTCATCTTCTAGGTATTTGTATTGCCATTTCCATTGGTATCCAACAACCTGAATGTTGATGTCGCCCTCAGTATCATCGTAGATCTTTGTTAAGGTATTCGATGCAGGTATTGCCATAAATACCAAAATTAAAAAGGGCACTACTGTCCAAGCTAATTCAACTTTAGTATTTTCGTGAAATGTTGCAGGGTTGGGATTTTTTTTCTTTGTAAATGCAAACATTGAGTAGAACATTATTCCAAATACAACGAGCCCTATAACTACACAAATCCAAAAAATTAACATGTGCAAATCAAAGACTTCTTTGCTTATTGCTGTGACGCCTTCGGTCATATTTAAGTCATCCCAAGCAGCAAACATGTTGCTTGAAAACAGGGCTGTTAAGCCTGCAAGAAGTTTATTATTAGCGCTTGTAATAGCTTTTTTAAACATTAGCGGTCCTTCGCTTCCTGTGAAGCCTTTAAAATAAATAATTGATATATCTAATTATAACTATAAATTATGTTTATTAGAAGCTTTTTAATGTAAAAGCTTACAATGAACTGATTTTTTTTGTGACGCTATAATAGCTTTAAATGTTGTGAAATTCTAGGATTTTTTGGGTCTAAAATCTTCAATATTAACGACTTGTGGTTCACCAGTTTTTGACTGATTGGTGGGACTTTCTTCGGGTTTATGCTCTTTAAAATCACAGCTTAAACAATATATTGTTTGGTCATCTGGAGTTATTGCGATTTTGTCTATTTCTTTGCAACTTGGNCACACGGCGCCTGCAATGAATCGAATAAAGTTTTTAGTCATCAGAACTTGTTAAATTTATATTCGTTATTTTAGGAAACTTATCAAACCATAATTCAAATGAAAAAGCTGCCTGGGCCACAAGCATTCCAGTTCCATCAAACCTTTTTTGAGAAAATTTACTAGCCCAGGAAAAAAATTTAGTTGATGCAATGCCATAATTTAAGTCATAAAAAACTGTTCCTTTGCTAAGTTGCTGTTGAATATCCCAGTCAAAAGAGCCAGAAAGAGCTGCTGATGTTGCATTGATTATTAGGTCTATAGGTTCGTTATTATTCTGGAGGGGGCGTAGCTCAAAAGAGGAAAACTTTTTTAATAACTTGTCAGTTTTTTGAGTCGACCTATTGTCAACCATAAGCATTTTNGGATTCNTTCTTGCAATAGCTGGAATTATACTTTGGCTTGCGCCACCTGCTCCAAGGATTAAAACTCTTTTATCGGTAATTTCTATTTTTTTTTCAAAACAATCCCTAATCAACCCAAGCCCATCAGTTGATGAAGCAATAATTTGATTGTTACTATTCTTGCTAAGAGTGTTTGCAGCTCCGAGCAACTCGACTTCGCTTGATAAAATATCAGCAGAGCGAATGCAGTTGAGCTTATGCGGCAATGTTACATTTAGTCCAAAACCGCCATTTGCAAAAAAATTTTTAATAAAATTATCTAGCTCACTATCAACTACATGATAGGGCTTGTATTCAAGATTAATTCCTAGCTCCTCTCCAAATTGAGAATGGATTAATGGGGACAAAGAGTGATCTATAGGGTCCCCTATAACCCCAAGTTTTATCTTATTACCCATTTATATCCTCTCTTTCCAACTTTTACCCAAGAATGAAACCAAAGCTTTGTTTTTCTTGTTGATGATTTTGCTATTAGAGTTAGGCCAACTTACCAATGGGGGCAGGGAGGCCAATATAGATTCTGCTCTTCCATTAGACTCGATTCCAAACTTTGTGCCCCTATCAAACAAAAGATTAAATTCAACGTATCGCCCTCTTCGGTATAGCTGAAAATCTTTTTCATCATTAGAAAATTTATTGTTTCTGTGATCCAAGATAATTTTTTCATAAGCATTAATATAGGATTCAGATGTTTTTTCTAGTAAATATAAGCTGGTATCAATATCTTTATGCTGTAGTTGATCAAAAAAGATGCCTCCTATTCCTCTGTTTTCATTTCTATGTGGAAGAAAAAAGTATTCATCACAATTTTTTGCAAATTTTTTATAATAGGATTTATTAAATTTGTCTAATGTATCTTTGGCTTGTTGGTGCCAAAATGCAGCATCTTGCTTCGAGGGAATAAATGGAGTTAAATCAAATCCGCCACCAATCCACCAATTATTAATTGCTCCATTCCTTCCTACCTCTAAAAAGATCCTAATATTCATGTGACTGGTAGGACAAAAAGGATTGTTTGGATGGGAAATTACAGAAACTCCTACTGCATGAAATTTTGAATATTGTTTTAATTTAAGATTTTTTGCTAATGATGCAGCAGGCAATTTATTTCCGGATATTGAAGAATAATTAACTGCAGCTTTTTCTATAACATCTCCATTAATAGAGATAGATAAGCCCCCGCCGCCCTGTTTTCTATCCCAAGTTTCGGCGACCCGTTTAGAGTTTTTTCTGTTCAAAGAATTTAGTTTTTTATCTATGTTTTTTTGAACAGATTTGAATCTTGATTCAATTAATGCAAGGCTGTCTTTATTCAATTTATTCACGAATATATTCCATGCTATTTAAGTCAATGATTGAGGATGGTTTTGAGGCATCTCCGTTATCATGAGCATACACTGCAACATCTGAATCATTAAATATTTTTTTTATATCATCAATTGAATTGGGGGTTGGGAGATTGCTGATGTTTGCCGATGTTGAAACCATTAATCCATTAAATGAATTTAGAAGGTTTGTAATAGGTAAGTGATTGCTCACTCTAATTGCAATAGTATTATCTATAGCTTTAAGGTTGATGGTATTAGGTTGTTTGCTTGCAAAATAACAGTTACATGGCCTGGCCAAACAGACTTCAAAAACTCAATTTGCAAAGCCTTTATTTCAGCAGAATGATCCAATGCAAATGAAATTGATGGGGCTAATAAAATAAAGTTTTTATTGCCAGGTCTTTGCTTAAGAAGTGAAATTTTCTTGCACGCATTTATGTTGAACGCATCACAACCAAGACCCCACACTCCCTCTGTTGGATGAATTAAGATTTTACCTTCTTTTAGCCAATTCGATGCTTCAACAGGGCATGAAAATTCTTTCAAATTATATTATTGAATAGACTCATTTGCTGCTAGTACGTCATCATGCATTTTAGATTTATACTCTGTCAGCATTTCAGCAATTTTTTCATCTGAAGTTCCTAATATTTGCACCGCGCACAAAGCTGCATTAATTGCTCCAGACTTTCCAATTGCAAAAGTTGCAACTGGAACGCCTTTAGGCATTTGTACAGTAGCGAGCAAGGAATCAATTCCATCTAAGTCACCTCCTCCAAGAGGTATACCCAAAACAGGCTTTGTTGTTTGGGCTGCAATAGCTCCTGCTAGATGAGCGGCCATACCAGCAGCAGCAATAAATACTTTAGCACCATCTTGTTCAGACTCTTTAACCCTTTTAACTACTTCTTCTGGAGTCCTATGGGCAGAAAGTATGAACATACGGTGGGGTACATTAAATTCGTTTAATGTATCTGCGGCAGCTTGCACGACTGGCAAATCAGACTTTGAGCCCATAAATATTGAAACTGAGATGTTATCGGACATAAAATAGCTCCTTTTGCTATAAATAAAGATGTTGATTATAAAGAATGAACATATAATGTGTATATGGCTAGATTAAAAGTTTTAACATTTCCTGATCCTAGATTAAGAAAAGTTGCTGTACCAGTTACCAAATTCGACAAAAGTCTGGAAATTATAACTTCTAATATGCTTGAGACAATGTATGCGGAGGAAGGTATAGGATTGGCAGCTACGCAAGTTGATATTCACCAAAGAATAATAGTTATGGATCTATCTGAAGAGAGAAATGATCCAAAAATATTTATAAACCCCGAATTTAAGATTTTAAATGACAAAAGTCTACTTTCTTTTACGGAAGGCTGTCTTTCTGTGCCTGGAATAACCGAAGAAATAACTAGGCCAGATAAAATATACCTGACTTGGCAGGATGTTAAGGGTAAATCCTATGAAGCAGAACCATCTGGTTTATTAACCGTATGCATCCAGCATGAGATTGATCATTTAGAGGGAAAGCTAATGGTTGATTATCTCTCTCCTTTAAAAAGGGATAGAATAAGGAAGAAAGCATCTAAATAGCCGAAATTTTGAGAATTTAAGCGAACTTATAAAGAAATATGAAAGTTTTATTTGCTGGATCCCCTGAATCATCAGCGAGAATATTAAATTCACTATCCTGTGGAAGATTTAATCTTGTAGGAGTGATAAGCCAGCCTGACAAGAGGTCTAAACGGGGAAAGGGGGAAGAAGCTTCTCCGGTTGCCAAAGAGGCACTAAGGCTGGGAATTCCTACTTTTAAACCTACCTTGTTAGATGAAACCTTTGAAAAAGAAATTAAATCTCTAAGTTTTGATTTTTTAGTGGTGTCTGCTTACGGAAAAATACTACCAGATTGGTTATTAAACCGACCAAAAATTGCGCCAGTGAATATCCATTTCTCTCTTCTGCCTAAATATAGAGGAGCCTCTCCTATACAGACAGCAATATTAAACAGTGATAAAAAAACAGGCATCTCCATTATGAAAATGACCAAGGGAATGGATGAGGGTCCTATTTATTGCTCTCATGAGATAGATATTTTGAATTCAGAAAATAAAAAAGATCTTGAAAAAAAACTTACCTCTTTATGCATTAAAAATCTTGCTGCTGATCTCCAAAATATTTTTAACAACGAGCTGATTGCTGATGAGCAAAACCATGCAGAAGCTTGTTATTGTAAAAAGATAGATAAATTGTCAGGCAAAGTAGATTTCGACATAGAAAATACCTCAGACATAATTCAAAAACATAAAGCCTTCATTGGTTGGCCTGGTCTGTATTTTGAAAAAAATAATATGCCAATTAAAATTCACGGATTGCAAGAATATGAAGGCAGCTTAGATGACCTTGGGGGAAATAGATTTAAATTTATAAAAAACGGATTAGCTGTAAAAACAATAGATTCTATAATAGTTATTACTCACTTACAGTTTCCTGGCAAACGTATTATCCCTGCTACAGACGCAGCAAATTCATATGCAAAATTTTTTGAAAAATAATTTAGTTTCGGCAATTCTTTCAATTCATTAAAAAGAGGTTTAATTTATAACAATGAAAATTTTAATACTTGGCGCTGGAAGGGTGGGAAGCAGCCTTGCCTCGACACTATCAAAACAAGAATATGAAGTTAGTATTGTTGACTTAAATAAAGATAAACTTTTAAAGCTCCAAGAAGACTATGATCTTGCAACAGAAATTGGTCATGCCTCTCATCCAATCACGCTCGAAAGAGCTGGAGCAGATGAAAATACAATTTTGATAGCTGTCACTAACAGCGATGAGTGCAATATTACTTCCTGCCAGATCGCAAAATCTAAATTTAACGTCAAAAAAACAATCTGCAGACTTTCGGATTCTTCATATCTCGAATCTTTAGAAGCATTTGGCAAAAATAATATTGATATTGCTATAGGCCCAGAAAACGAAGTTACAGAACATCTTGTTGATTTGATTAAACACCCCGGCGCAGAGCAAATTGAGTCATTTGCAAATGGGTTAATAAAGGTTGTGTCAGTAAAAGCAAAAAAAGATGGAATGTTAGTTAATAGAGAGCTTAAAAGCATTAAAAGTGACATTCCAGATACAGATACTTATGTTCCTGCTATATATAGAAAAGGAAAGCCATTAATACCTGATGGAAAAACAATTATCAAAGAAAATGATGAAATATACTTTTTGGCAGCAGAAAACGATATTGATGGCGTAGTTCAAGAGATGAGGCTACAGGACACTTCATTATCTAGAATAATGATCATAGGTGGGGGAAAAATAGGCTTCTCACTAGCAAAATCCTTAGAAGACGACTATAAAATCAAGATCATTGATCCAGATGGCGATAGGTGTGAGGCCCTTTCAAGACAATTAAATAGAACAATTGTTCTAAAAGGTGAAGGATCAGACGAAGAGCTCTTAAGAAGTGAAAATATAGAAAATATAGATATTTTTTGTGCTTTAACAAACGATGACGAAACCAATATCATGGCTGCGTTTCTTGCAAAGAAACTTGGGGCCAAAAAAACTATTATTATTGTAAATAATTACACTTACATAAACATACTTCCCAAAAATTTTGTTGACATAGCCCTCTCACCTCAACGGCTAACTGTCTCTATGGTTCTGCAGCATCTTGCAAAAGGTGATGTGCCTCAAGAGGTAATATTCAAAATGCAAAGTGGCGCTGAAGCAATAGAGGGAATAATCCATAAAAATAAATTTACTGAAGGGTTTTTTGATAAGCCTATTTCTGAGCTTCCTCTTCCAGAAAGCTGTGTTATTGCGTCGGTAATAAGGGGGGAAGAAGTTTTTATGCATTCAAAAGATTTGCTCCTTAAACCTAACGATAGAATCATAGTTTTTATTCTTGGAAAAACAGATAAAGAAAAAATAGAAAATCTTTTTATAGAAGGCTGATGAATTACAAATCAATCCTTAACTTGTTGGGTATTCTCCTTGGAATATTTAGCCTTTCATTTATACCGCCTTTGATTCTTTCTTATGTGTATAACGAATCTGGCAATGATGTATTTTTATACTCCTTTTTATTTTTCTTTATTTTGGGTGGGGTTATATGGGCTGCAACTCGACAAGAAAATCTACCTCTTAATATTTCTGATGGTTTATTATCACAACTTTGTTTTGGGTTGTTCTGGCTTGTGCTGGCTCAGTTCCATTTTATTTTTTTGGATTGAATGTCAGTGATGCTATCTTTGAATCAGTTTCAGGAATAACAACAACTGGCGCCACTACAATTGTAGGTTTGGACAATCTTCCAAAATCGATTCTCTTGTATCGACAACTTCTCCAGTGGATAGGTGGGATGGGATTAATAGTTTTGGCAGTAGCAGTAATGCCAGCTTTAGGAATCGGGGGTGGCCAGTTATATAAAATGGAGCTTCCAGGCAGTCACGGCAATCAAAAGCTTACTCCAAAAATAACAGATAGTGCGAAAGCTTTGTGGAAAATATATGTTGGTCTTACTGTAGCTTGTGCAACTTTATATCTGCTCTCGGGAATGAGTTTGTTTGACTCTATTGCTCATAGTTTGAGCACTGTTGCTGGAGGCGGATTTTCAACACATGATGGAAGTATTGGATTTTTTGATAGCGCATTAATAGAGACCGTTTGTATTATTTTTATGTTGCTTTCTGCTGCGTCATTTGCAGTGCATTACGCTGCGATATTTGGTGGAAAGCCTCTTAAATATTTTTATGATTCGGAATTTAAATTTTTCTTATCTGTTGTGTTTTTGATTATTGCTGTGTCATTGATTGTTCATATTGTAAGTAACTCATATGCGGATATTTTTTCTGCTTTTGGCTCAACGGTTTTTCATGTTGTTTCTACGGTCACAACATCAGGTTTTACCACAGAGAACTTCTCACTTTGGCCTGGTTTTTTACCATACCTATTGCTTGTTGGTGCTTTTATGGGAGCTTGTTCTCAGTCTGTTGGTGGAGGCATTAAAGCTTGGAGAGTGTTAATAATGATTAACCAAGCTTACAAAGAAATATTAAAAACGATTCATCCAAATGCAGTCCTTACTTCAAAGATTGGCTCCAAGGTTATTGATGCAAAAATTGCTGAAAAGGTCTGGGGGTTTTTTTCTATTTACGTTTTTATATTTATGTTTTTGCTTATGGCAATGCTTGGAACAGGGCTAAGTTTTGAGACAGCGTTTTCTGCTGTCGGTGCTTGCTTAAATAATTTGGGTCCGGGCTTGGGTGATGTCGCCAGCAACTATGCGAATGTGAGTGAGTTAGGAAAATTCATTTTGTGTTTTGCTATGATTTTAGGAAGGCTTGAAATTTTTACTCTCCTTGTACTATTCACGCCAGCTTTTTGGCGTCGTTAAGTTTTATAAATATCTTTAGGTTCCTGTGAGAGCCTTCTAAATTTTTTGTATTCCCACGAGTACTCTGCAGGAGATTTTTTAATCTCATGTTCCATTTCTAAATTCATAACATCAACGCCATTATCAGAATAAATCTCCTGGCTAGGTTTCTTAAAATTAATAATGTGGCCAATATCTTTTTCGTAGGAAAGATATGACAAAAGAATTTGTTTGTTAGATTTCTTTGCAAGCTTTGGAGCAAGTGCAAATGAATAACACTCATGGCCAAAAAACTTGGAGTAGACTCCAAGTCCGCGCGCTGGAACTTGATCAGATGCCATGCAGGTCATTTGATTATTTTCTAAAGAAGCAAGAATAGATTTTACGCCCCCTATTCCAGTTTCAACCATTTTACAGCTTCCTTCTTCTCTAAATTTTTTTACAAAACTATTAAGTAGTTTTGATTTAATCTTTTTATAAAGAGATGTGTGAGATCTTTGAGAGCTTATCCATCTCAACATAAAATCTATGCTTCTATTATGAAGCCCACAAATTATCAACCCCTCTTCTTGATCAGGGTTATTAAATAAAAATCTGTTATTAATTCGTTTGGTTTGATAAATTATTTTTTGATGGGAGCGAGACCAAGTGTATAGAGTTTCATAAATGCTTTTTAATGTTTCTTTGTAGCTTTCTTTGGCAAGCAAATCTAGAGCCTGATCATCTAGATCTGCAAATGCAATAGATAGATTTTTTCTAGTTACCCTGAATGGAGATAAAGGCTTTAAAGCTCTTACTGGCATGACTTTAAATGCAATATCTAACACTAGAAATGCAAATCTCAATGGATAAACAGTAAAAATATAAAAAATTATTTTCATTTGAGGTTCTTATGTAAATTATCGCCCTTTAATTGATAATTTTATAGGTTTATCTTTCGAGAGTTACACAAAAGCTCTATAGATATAATTAAAATAACTGCATAATGGTAGTCTTCTAAGATATGAAATACAAAGGATTATTTTGACAGCAAAAACAATGGAGGAACTAGTAGCTCTCTGCAAAAGAAGGGGATTTATATTTCAGTCTAATGAAATTTATGGTGGCTTGCAGGGTCTTTATGATTATGGTCCGTTAGGTGTTGAACTCAAAAATAACCTGAAACAGTCTTGGTGGAGGGAGATGGTTTTTGATAGGGATGATGTTGAAGGCCTGGATGCTTCAATATTAACAAAGCCCAGTGTCTTAAAATTCTCGGGTCATGAAGATACTTTTACTGATCCGCTAGTAGACTGTAGAGACTGCAAATCTAGGTGGCGCGCCGATCAACTAACATCAGAAAACTGTCCCTCTTGTGGTTCAAGTAATCTAACGGATCCAAGACCGTTTAATTTGATGTTTAAGACTGCAGTAGGTCCTGTTGAGGATAATGAATCTTTTGCATACTTAAGGCCTGAAACAGCTCAACATATTTTTACAAACTTTAAGAATGTTGTAGATTCAACATCTAAACAACTTCCATTTGGAATTGCCCAAATCGGTAAAGCCTTCAGAAATGAGATTACACCAAGAAATTTTGTATTTAGAGTAAGAGAGTTTGAGCAAATGGAGCTTGAGTTTTTTGTCGCCCCTGGAACGGATGAACAGTGGCATGAGTCTTGGGTTGAGGCAAGAATAAATTGGTGGGATAAACAGGGTGTAAGCAGAAATAATTTGGAGCTCTATCATGTCCCCGAGGATGAGCTTGCCCATTATTCAAAAGCTACAGTTGATATTATGTACAAGTTTCCGCATGGTCTTGAAGAGTTAGAAGGTATCGCCAACAGAACAGATTTTGATTTAGGTTCACACAGTAAAAATCAATCAGAACTAGATATACAGTCTTCTGTGTTAGAAAACAACGAATCAAATGCAAGACTTGCAGTACAAGATCAAGAAACTAAGAAATGGACAGTGCCATATGTAATTGAGCCTTCGGCTGGAGTTGATAGGGGTGTTCTTGCTGTTTTAAATGAGGCTTATAAGATTGAAGAGCTTGAAGATGGGAAAACAAGGACTGTTTTAAATTTAAAACCGCATCTTTCTCCGATAAAAGCCGCTGTTATTCCGTTGAAGAAAAATCATGAGGGTTTAGTAGAGATTGCTTCACAAATAAAAAAAGATCTTCAAAGGTTAAGATTCGGACGAGTTTTACTTGAAAACTCAGGGAATATTGGGAAAAGTTATCGGCGCCATGATGAAATTGGAACGCCTTTATGTATCACTGTGGATTTTGATAGCCTTGATGACGGCACCGTAACGGTTCGCGATAGAGATACAATGCAGCAAAAAAGAATAGAGATATCTAAACTCTCAAAATATTTGGAGGACTTAATATTAAAGTAGACAAATGTCTATATTTAATAGGTATTAATAATTAATATAATTATATTTTATTTGATCTTTTTGTTAAGTCTTGTTTGTGTTTCCCTNGTTATTATTTGCGCCTCNATTTTTTTCTCCGTTCAAACTGTTCAATATATCGGAAGAGTCTGGATTTTATTTACATTAAAAGCTTTAAAAGTTATCTGCGGGATAGGTTGGAATATAAAGGGAGTAGAAAATATACCAGATACACCGTTCATTATGGTTTCAAACCATCAAAGCCCATGGGAGTCTTTCTTTCTTCAAACATTGTTCCTACCAACAAGCAGCATCATGAAGAGGGAGATTCTTATTATCCCCTTTTTTGGATGGGCAATATCTAGACTAAAACCAATTTCAATAAATCGGAAATTAAAAGTTGAAAGCCTAAGAAAAGTTATTGAAATAGGTGGACAAAGAATTAGAGAGGGCTTCGCTGTATTAATTTTTCCAGAAGGCACAAGAGAAAAGCCAGAGGATGGGATTGGAAGGTTTGCAAATAGCTGTGGGGTTTTGGCGTCTAATGAAAAAGTACCAATTATCCCAATCTGTCATAACTCGGGTAAGTATTGGTTAAATAAATCGTTTAACAAAAAAAGCGGTGATATAGATGTGAGGATTGGAATGCCTATCTTCGGCTCTGATCCAAAGCAGTTGACGGAAGAGGCCCACGCGTGGATCGTAAAAACTTATACCAAAATTAACTAGATATCTAAATTTGACACTGATAATGCGTTTTTTTCAATAAACTCTCTTCTAGGTTCAACATCATCACCCATTAGAGTTTCAAACATATCTGTAGCTTCTTGAGCATCTGCAATATCAACTCTCATCATTCTTCTGTTCTCAGGATCCATGGTAGTGTCCCAAAGCTGGTCTGGATTCATTTCGCCTAACCCTTTGTATCTCTGAACATCGATCCCTTTAGAGCCTGATTTAGAAAGCTCTTTAATGGCTTTGTCTTTTTCATCCTCGTCTGATGCATAAACAAATGATTTTCCTTTGGTTATTTTGTATAAAGGCGGCATGGCAATATATACGTGCCCTCTTTCTAAAATATCAAAGTATTGCTGATAAAAGAATGTTAAAAGCAAGGTTCGTATGTGAGATCCGTCAACATCAGCATCTGTCATAATTATGATTCTATGATATCTGAGCTTTTCAATATTAAAATCTTCTGTTCCTATTCCGCAACCCATTGCCTTAACAAGAGTTCCTATTTCAGCTGAAGAAAGCACTTTATCAATTCTAGCTTTTTGTACGTTTAGAATTTTTCCTTTAAGAGGTAATATTGCTTGATACTTTCTATTACGACCTTGTTTAGCTGATCCTCCAGCAGAATCACCCTCTACTAAATAAATTTCAGAAAGGGCAGGATCTTTTTCTTGGCAGTCTGCCAGCTTTCCGGGCAAACCAGCTAATTCTAAAACCCCTTTTCTTCTTGTCATTTCTCTGGCTTTCCTGGCAGCCTCCCTGCGAGGGCGGCTTCTGAAACTTTAGACAATATTGCAATTGCTTCTTTGGGGTTTTCTAACAAAAATTCATTGAGGCCTTTGCTTAAAATAGTGCTTACTATTCCCTCAACTTCTGAAGATACAAGTTTCTCTTTGGTTTGTGATGAAAATTTGGGGTCTGGCACCTTAACTGAAATAACAGCTATTAATCCCTCCCTCACATCTTCTCCTAACAATTCTATTGGCGAATTTTTATTAAGCTCCTCTTTTTTAACAAACGCTTTTAAAACACGGGTAAGGCTGGATCTGAAGCCTGATAGGTGGGTTCCCCCATCTTTTTGGGGAATGTTGTTTGTATAACATAAAACGCTTTCGTTATATGAGTCATTCCACTGCATTGCAACCTCAACCGTTACGCCGTCTTGTCCGCCTTCGCACTCAATTGTTTGAGATAAAGCTGGTTTTCTTCCTCTAAGGAAATCAACATAGCTTGATACACCGCCATCATTCTTAAATTTTTTGGATTTACCGGTTCTGGCGTCAGTAACCTCGATGCTTACTCCCGCATTAAGAAAAGAAAGCTCTTGAACCCTTTTATTAACCCTGTCTGCTTCAAAGTTTATAGAAGTAAAAATTTTCTCAGATGCGCTAAATGTTATCTCAGTGCCTGTATCTTTCGATGCTTTGATTTTCTTTAGTTTTGTTTTGGCTAGGCCTTCACTGTATTTTTGTTGGTACATGCCGCCATCTCTGCATATGGTTAAAGTTAACTCCTTTGAGAGTGCATTCACCACGGAAACGCCTACGCCATGAAGTCCTCCTGATACCTTGTAGGAATTATCATCAAACTTTCCGCCTGAGTGAAGGGTAGTCATTATTAGCTCAGCTGCGGGCACTCCCTCGCCTTTGTGGGTATCAACAGGTATGCCCCTTCCATTATCTTTAACAGTTATTGACTCGTCTTTGTTAATTATGATGTCAATCTTAGAGCAATGGCCTGCCATTGCCTCATCTATACAATTATCAACCACCTCAAAGATCATGTGATGAAGGCCAGATCCATCATCTGTATCTCCAATGTACATTCCAGGTCTTTTTTTAACGGCCTCAAGGCCTTTTAAAACTTGAATATTAGATGAATCGTATTTTTTATCTTCGGATTTCTTTTTTGGCATTTTTTTAATTTAATTGTTCCACGTGGAACTTTTTATATGATTGTTTTTCATTTATTATTTTACTACCAAATAGGTCAACAATGTTTGAAAAAACAAAACGATTTTCAATATATTTTAGGGTAGGTAAAAAGCACTCTAACATCTCCCCATCTAGTTCTGAAGATAGATCATCAAGAAGAAGAATGGGGCTCAGGTTAAATGATCGTCCCAAATAAATATTTTGTGAAAGCGACCAAAGAATTGAAAGCAGTTTCTGTTCACCACGCGAAAAAATATCCTTTATAAGTAAGCCCTTACTTTCGAATAAAACATCTGCTTTATGGGGACCAAGTGTTGTAATTTTTCTTTTCAAGTCAACAACATTTGAATTATTTAGACATTCTAGTAACCCTACTTTGTTATCAAAGCCAGATTTAAGATAGATTTCTAAATCAGAAAAAATATGAGCCCTTGTATTTTCCTGGGCTAATTTGATGACAAGGTCATCATAAATTTTTTTAACCTCTGTAATTAAATTTTCTCTTAAGGTATTTAGCCTTTCTCCATGGTCAACCAAAAGTTGGTCATAAGCTTTTGCTTGAGCCATGTCGCCAAATTTTAGCGCGGAATTTCTTTGCTTTAAAGATCGGAAATATCCAAACCAATCTTTTGCATAATCAGGAGAAGCAATAAAAAGGCCCCTATCCAGCTGCTTTCTTCTATAATCTGGAGCATTATCATTGTAAAAAAATGTTTTACTATCAATAGAAAAAGAGGGAAAAGCCCTAACTAACTCGCTAATTGTTACTTTTGAGTTATTTATTTTAATATTAATAGGTTTATTTCTAGCTTTTTTAACCTCTAAAATTGAACCAGTTTTATCGTCGTAAGCCCTTATGTTAAAGGCTTCTTCGTCTTTTTTTATGAGTGATTCAAGATTAGAGGTTCTAAATGATCTGCCTGAGCTAGCCACATAGATAGATTCAAGTATTGAGGTCTTCCCAGACCCATTTTTGCCATAAAATAGGGTTGAATTAGAAGAAAGGTCGATGGATAGAGAGTCAAAGCACCTAAAGTTTCTGAGATCTATCTTTGAAAAAGCCACAAACCTATATAAGGAGCGGCATTACAACATATTTTGGGCTATCGCTTCCTGGGGGGGTAAGTAAGCAGCTTTTATCAGAACCAAAGAAGTTAATATGACATGTATCTGTTTGCATATGTGACATTATTTCTTGAAGGTAGGTAACATTAAAGGCTATGTCTAGCTCCTCTCCATTATAGGTTGCCGGAAAAAATTCTTCAGCCTCTTCTTGCTCTGGATTGTTTGCTGAAATTTTTACACCATCATTAGAAGTAATTAATCTAATGCCTTTATATTTTTCGCTTGATAAAACAGAAACTCTACTCAAAGTTTCTGAAAAATCTTTAACATTAATTTCAAGAACCGAGCTCTCGCCTGAGGGAATTACTTGTTGATAGTCTGGAAATTTACCATCTATTAATTTGCTTTTAAATATTAAATTGCCCACCGATAATTCCAAAGAAGCATCGTTAATTTTTAACTCAGCATCCCCATCCTCATCAGATAAAAATTTAGACATTTCATTGATTGATTTTCTTGGGATGATTCCTGAGAAAGAGTTATCAGATTGAGTAGAAAGATTTGCAACCGCTAGTCTATGAGCGTCTGTTGTAACTGCTGTTATTTCTCCATCACTAATTGATAAATACAGACCATTTAAATAATGCCTCCAATCCTGATTGCCCATAGCAAAAGATGTATTTCTGATTAACTCTTTTAGGTCTTTTGCTGGAATAACAAGGGGAGAATCTCCAGAATCAATATCAAAAATAGGGAAGTCACTGCTGGGGAGTGTTGATAGTGAGTACTTACCATTAGTTGTTTTAATGTTTAGTTTGTCTCCACTTAAAGATAAATTTATTTCTTCTCCATCTGGGATTAAGCGACAAAGCTCATTCAGTTTTTTTGCTGAGGTTGTTGTTTTGCCAGCGGATTCTATACTTGATAACGGACCGCTTGTAGTTACTTCAGATTCTAAATCAGTGGCTGTTAATTTAAATACATTATCCTCAACCTCAAATAAAACATTAGCAAGTATTGGGAGTGTTTGTCTTTTTTCTACGACACCCAAGGTGGTGTTAAGAGCTGAAACAATATCCTCTTTTTTAACGGTGATTTCCATTTAATTTGTTAGTGTCCTATTTAGGTTTCTATAATCCTCTTCTAGTGAAGGAATTTCTTTTCTTAGTTCCTTAATTTTACTACAAGCATGGAGCACGGTGGTGTGGTCTCTTCCATTAAAAGCTTCTCCAATTTCTGGAAGACTGTGGTTCGTTAACTCTTTGGTTAAAGACATGGCTAGTTGCCTTGGCCTGGTGATAGACCTGCTCCTTCTTTTTGATAAAAGATCGGATAATTTAATGTTGTAGTATTCAGCAACAGTTTTCTGAATGTTGTCTATGCTTACCATTTTAGCTGAAATAACAAACAAATCTTTTAGCGCCTCTTTAACAAAGGGTATATCGATCTCCTGATCAGCAAAACGGGAGTTTGCTACCACTCTTTTTAATGCGCCCTCTAACTCTCTAATGTTTGATCTAATTCTTTGTGCTATGTAAATTGCACAATCGTTTGGAAGGGATACGCCCATTGAGTTTGCCTTGCTTAGTAACACTGCAGCACGGGTTTCAAGCTCTGGCGGCTCAATAATGACCGGCAAACCCCAGCCAAGCCTTGATTTTAAGCGCTCCTCAAGGCCATCTATCTCTTTTGGATATTTGTCGCATGTGAGTATCATTTGATGGTTTCGGTCAAGAAGTGCGTTAAATGTATGGAAAAACTCCTCTTGAGACTGCTCTTTGCCTGCAAAAAACTGGATATCATCGATTAGTAGGGCATCAGCATTCCTATAAAACTCCTTAAACTCGCTCATAGCGCCTAATTGAAGGGCTTTTACCATATCAGCAACAAATTTCTCTGAATGGACGTAAACTATCCTTTTAGAAGTACTAGAATTAAGTATTTCATTGCCTACAGCATGCATTAGGTGGGTTTTTCCAAGCCCAACACCTCCGTAAATAAACAACGGGTTGTAGTCACCCTTCGGGTTTGCTGCAACCTGCTTTGCGGCAGCTAATGCCATGTGATTAGACTTTCCCTCTACAAATGTATTAAAGGTAAAGTGTTTAACTAAACCAGGGGTATTAACCTCAGCTACGTTCAGTTTCTCGACAAATGTTGATTTATCTAGGGTTTTGAATTTTACACTTAGTGACTCATCGGATTTATTTACTAGATTCTCAATGATTTGACCTAGGTTTTCTTTAACATATGTAAGCACAAAATCGTTTGGGGCGCTTATCTCAAGTTCGTTTTTATTAATATTGGCTCGAAGGGGTTTGATCCAGGTGTTAAACTCTTCTTGTGATAACTTGGTTTCAAGTTTTTCCGTGCATTCAGACCAAAATTTCAATTTATAAGACCTCCAGTAGAAAAGCTAGTCTAACAAAAACTAACAAGATATCTACAGCATAAGCATATGTATTTTCTGTGGATAACTTGTTAATATCTAAGACATTGATTTTTAATTTTTTTTTCTTTCAATTCGCTCACAATGCTTTATAATTCACGCCTAATTTTTTGAGTAATTATGAAAAGAACATTTCAACCCAGCACATTAAAAAGAAAGCGAACTCATGGTTTTAGGGCAAGGATGTCAACCAAGGCTGGTAGAGCGGTTATTGCCAATAGAAGAAAAAAGGGTCGCAAAGTACTAACCGCGTAATTTAGGCTTCGTTATTTCAAAAAAAATTTATCACTCAAGCTACGCATCAATATTTTTTGATGTTGAGTCTAAAAACCAAAAACTTAAGATTATTGTTAAAAAAAAGGACTATTCCTTGGCCGTTCATCGCAATAAAATTAAACGCTGGATCAGGGAGATTTTTAGAAAAAGCTGTTTAGGTGATAGGTATGTTGTGGTGGTAAGAAGGGGTTTTTTGGAGGTTGGTTTTAAAAATGTTTCTTGTGATTTTGAGCTTGCGCTAGATAATTTTGTAAATAGTTTACAAGACGATTAATATGAAAAAGTTTTTAGTATTATTGATTAATTTTTATCAAAAATATTTGAGCTTTTTGTTTGGAAAGAATTGTAGGTTTGAGCCAACATGTTCTCAGTATGCTAAAGAGAGCATAGAGATTCATGGGGTTGTTGTTGGTGGCTACTATTCAATAATAAGAATTTTTAGGTGTGGTCCATGGTCGACTGGTGGGGTAGATGAGGTAAAAAAATGAATTGGAGATATATATACATAGGCTCTGTTGTGGTTTTGTCATATGTTTTGTTTTTGTCGTGGAACGCCGAAAAGGAAATTAAACAAGAGTTTGCTGAAGCATCGTTTATAGAACAAAACAAAAGCGAAGAGCTTTTGCCCCCAGGAGAAACAGCTGGTTTTATTCAGATACAAAATGAAAAGCTTGATGTTTTGGTTAGTCCGTCTTCAGGAAAGATATGGCAGGCCAGGCTTAAAGAATACACTTATTTAAACAATGATGAGTCACAAGGCGTGCGGTTGTTTGGTTTTGATCTCCTTTCTGGTTTTAAGTTTTATTTAAACAGCGGTTTTGTTTCGGAGGGCGAGGTTTTTGATGTTGAGCAAATAACCCCTTCCTCTGTAAGGCTGGTTTCGCTAGATGGCAAGATTTCAAAAACCATAAGCCTAAAAGAAGATGATTATGAGTTGCTGATTGAGGATAGGTGGGTTGGAGAAGTGCCAGCCGATGTTCCAACTCCTTATATTGCAATGTATAGAACAGAAGGAAGGGCCCTTGATGCTAGGGATAATTTTTTTGAAAACAGCTCTTATACAGGAGTAGCTTTTAATACCCCGGATGAGCCCTATGCAAACACAAGGTTGAGAAGTATAGATGAAAGGGTGGAGTACTTTCAGCGCGGAGGGTGGGTGGCTTTTATACAAAAGTATTTTATGGCTGCAATTATTACCCCTTATGATAGGGTTCAAACTTTAACAGCCTTACCCCCATCAAACAGTTCAGATACATACGTTATGGGCGCCATTTCAAGAGAAACCAAAGCCAACCAAATAACATCCGGTATTGAGCACAGGGTTTTTCTTGGCCCCAAGGTTAGATCAGATTTAATAAGCCGGGCCCAGGACTTAGAACTCACAATTGATATGGGTTGGTTTTGGTTTTTGGCACAACCTTTAATGATGTTGCTGAGCATGATTAACGCTGTGGTTGGAAATTGGGGGGTCTCTATTGTTTTGTTAACGGTTTTAATTAAGTTGTTGCTTTGGCCGGTATCGGCTAAAGGTTTTTCAAGTATGGCAAAAATGCGAACAGCCGGCCCAAAACTCAAAGAAATTCAAGAAAGGTATAAAGACGATAGAGCTAAACTGGGAACCGAGATGATGGCTCTTTATAAAAAAGAGGGCATCAACCCAGCGGGTGGTTGTTTCCCGTTGTTGCTTCAAATGCCTGTTTTTATAGCATTCTTTTTCTGTTTGCGTGAAAGTGTGGAGCTTCGGCACGAGTCATTCTTTTTTTGGATTCAAGACCTTTCTGCCCCAGACCCATTTTTTATATTGCCTGTAATATTTGCAGCCCTTATGTATCTAACCCAACAACTCAACCCTCAACCGCCAGGGATGGATCCCACCCAAGCTCAGATTATGAAATTTATGCCTGTAATGATAGCGGCTATTTTTATTATTATGCCTGCTGGTCTTGTTCTGTACTCTGTGGCAAACAGCGCCATATCACTGGTTCAACAAAGAGCTATGTATAAAAAATACGGGGCCTCAGATTTGTCTGGGCCGGGTGCTGGTGATTAGGGGTATATTTTTTGATTTTCGCCCTTGCAACCCCAATAGCGCAATCTGCAATAGCTGTGTTCAGGCTGTCTGGGGTTGGTTGTTGCGATGTTTTTAACGGGGTTTTAAAAAAGCCAATATCCAAATACAGAGAAGTTTTTCTTCGTGATGTTTTTTGGGANGGCGCTTTAATAGATCGATGTTCGGTTGTTTTTTACTCTGGTCCACACAGTTACACAGGCGAAGATTCTGTTGAGGTTTTTTGTCACGGGGGTCTCTCTGTTATTAAGTCTTTGACTGGTGTTTTTTTGGGTTTAGGTTTTAGGGAGGCTGAGCCGGGTGAGTTTTCAAGGATGGCCTTTGAAAATGGAAAGCTGTCTTTGAATGAGGTGGAGGCTGTAGCAGATCTTATTTATTCAGAGGATGTTGAGAGGAGCCTTTTGTCATCAGAGGCTGTTGCCGGCAAGTTAAGCGATATTATTTCAAGCCTTGGTGAAGAGGTTGATGAGTTAAGGGTTTTTGTTGAGGGGAGTATTGATTTTTCTGACGAGGATTATGATTTTATTCTTGAGGGGGGTGTGGAGGAAAGGTTAAAAAAAATACAGTCTTCGTTGATTGATTTAATTGATGCCTCTTTGGTCTCTACAAAAAAATTATCTAAAAACAGGGTTTTGTTTCTAGGCCCTCCTAATACAGGCAAATCTTCTTTGTTTAATCGCTTGCTTGGTTTTGAAAGGGCGCTGGTATCAAGTGTGCCTGGCACTACCAGAGATTTAATTGATTCAGAAATGTTTTATAACAGCATAAATATGGAGTTGGTTGATTCCGCTGGTGTTAGAGATACAGATGATTTGGTGGAGGCTGAGGGTGTGGCGCTTTCTGGAAACGAAATACCAGAATCTGCTTTGGTTTTGATTGTGTTGGATCATGTCACCGAGTCCCTTGCTGGGGTTTTTAAATCTATGGTGATTGGAAAAAACCATCTAATGGTTTTTAATAAATCAGATGAGAAAAACCCAGTTGAGGATTATGATTGCGTTGTTTCAGCCAAATCGGGCAGCGGTATTCAGGAGCTTAAAAAAATGGTTTTTAACTCTATCCAACAGGGTAAAAACAGCTCAAAGAAAACTTTTATTATTAGAGAGCGTCATCTTGCTTTGTTTAATGCGGCCTTATCTTCATTGGATGCTTGTATGGAAAAAATCTTAAATGAAAGGGATGTAGATGTGGCGGCTGAAGACCTTAAACTGGTTAGATCTTCGTTCGATGAATTTCTGGGCATTAAATATCCGGATGAGTTGCTTGGCGATATATTTAATGATTTTTGCATAGGTAAGTAGATAAAATGTGGGTAGTTTGTGGTTAAATTTTTTATTGTTTTTGTCCACAGGTTACTGAGCCTAGGCCTACAGTTTATGGTGTTTGGTTTACATAGTTTATTAATGGTTGTGCTTCTTTGGGGCGGGCTGTCTGGGGGTTTTATCAACAGAAAAACCCTCCTTAATAATAACAACAATAATATATTGTTGTTATAAAATTCTTATATATATGTTTGATGTAATAGTAATAGGTGGCGGCCATGCTGGGGTTGAGGCAGCACATGTTGTTTATAGGCAGGGGCTTTCATGTTGCTTGGTAACCTTCAAAACATCCACAATTGGTCAAATGTCTTGCAATCCTGCAATTGGGGGTTTGGGAAAATCTCATCTCGTTAGAGAGGTTGATGCTTTGGGAGGCATTATGGCGGTAGCCACGGATCGCTCTGGCATACAATCAAGAATTCTAAACACCAGGAAGGGTTTTGCAGTCCAAGCTCTGCGAGTTCAATGTGACAGAGATAAATATAAACAGGCTATTCAGCAAATCTTGTCTGAAACAGACATAACAATTAAAGAAGG
>JGI20159J14440_10000727_pt1 | contig 25131 bp, 21 predicted proteins | sample COG_09_FD_14440 | JGI IMG/M metagenome (IMG submission 14440) | reverse complement strand
CTGCGAATGCGACTGCGCCTGCGAATGCGCCTGCGCCTACGCTTGCGACTGTGCTTGCGACTGCGACATTCCCTGGCACAGCAAAGCGATCGGCGTAAATTGGTCCCAAGAGCAAAATCCCGGTGGCTAGGATGAACAGTGGCCAGCGCCACCGGGATTTTGACGCTCCGGCAAAAAGGTAAAAGAATAACGAAGATCCGAGCCAGACCGCGGTAAATATCCGCGCCTGTGACGGGCTGACGGCAATCACCTCCTGACCGCCAAAATCAATCGCAGAGCCCCAGAGCCATTGGATTGTGATGGCCACAATAGGATAGGCAAGGGCGAGGGCCATGGTGGCGTTGAGCAGGCCAAAGCTCCAAGCCCTTTGCGCCGGGCCTTGCGGCGCCTCATGGGCGGAGAGCCGGGAGTCGAGCCAATCCAATCCTCGGCGCATCACCGAACGGTAGCGTTCCGCCGGGCGATCGTGGCGCAGCAGATCACGCCAATATGGGCGATCACTTGGGTTATCTGCGGTTTTGCGAAGTGCCGGTATGCACATCAAAACGATGAAACAGACAATCGGCCCGCCGAGCGCCCAGTTTTGGCGCAGGCTCCAATCCAACAGCTTTAAAACAATTTCCACGCAATCCCCACACTCAAAATTTTCTTTTCAGAATATCAAGAGGCTGGGGGATTTCAAGCGGGCTGGCTTACCGGCGGCGGTCGCGGCGGCTGGACATGGGTTGGAAGGCCACCCCGACATGCGCTTCGCAATAGGGTTTTCCGGCCTTCACCGCCAGACCGCAGAACCAAAAATCCTCTGTCGCCGGATCACCGACCGGCCATTTGCAGGTTTTTTCGGTCAATTCCATCAAGCTGATCTTCTTGGCGGTCTTTTCCACTTCACTGACCTTGGCCAGAGCCTCCGGGCTGATCTCATTGGCCGAAGGCTGCGGCGGCAGAGGCTGGCCGGCAGGAATGATCTTGCGCACCGCCGGCGGGGTGACCCGCATGGTTTCGGGCGCAGGCGCGGCCGGTTGTGGCGGCGCGGCTGGTGTTGTGGGCGCGGCGGGCTTTGCCTTGGCCTGCGTCTTGGCCTTTTCCTTGGCGGCCGGCTTGGCCGTGGTCGAGGTCACACGGTTGGACAGGCCCAAACGGTGCACTTTGCCGATCACCGCATTGCGGGTCACGCCGCCCAATTCCTTGGCGATCACACTGGCCGATTGACCCTCGCCCCACATTTTTTTCAGAACTTCGACGCGTTCATCAGTCCAGGACATCACGCCCCCCCTTGAATTTCGTAGCAATAACGGGTGATACCCATGCAGCGTCCTACTTTAGGCTCAACTGAGGCTAAGGACAACCACCCAAGTGGAGATAAACTGTGGCAAATGTTTCTCAATTCGGCGTCAGACGCTTTGGACGGGTCAATTGGCTGGGCCTTTGGACGCTCATTCGCCGCGAAAATATGCGCTATTTGGCGATTTGGCAGCAGACAATTTTTGCGCCATTGATCACGGCAGGTTTGTTTCTATTGGTTTTTTCCATTGCCATCGGACCGGGTCGCTCGGATGTGATGGGGTTTGATTATGTCAGCTTTCTGGCACCGGGTTTGTTGATGATGACGGTGATACAAAATTCTTTTGCCAATACCTCCTCTTCCATGCTTTCGGCGAAAGTCATGGGCTCCATTGTCGACACGCTGATGCCGCCCCTGTCGCCTTTGGAGATGACCGTGGGATTCTTGGCGGGCGGAATTGGTCGCGGATTGGTGATTGGTGCGGTGCTCTGTCTGTCGATGGGGCTGAGCCTCGGCATTTGGGTTGCCCACCCGCTTTGGACATTGGCTTTTGTGGTTTTGGGCGGGATGTTCATGGGCGCGCTGGGGCTTTTGGGCAGCATCTATGCCTATAAGTTTGACCAGATGGCCGCGATTTCAAATTTTGTGATCACACCCTTGGCCTTCTTGTCGGGGACCTTCTATTCGATCCAAGCTTTGCCCTCAATGATGCAGCCACTGATCCATGTGAACCCGATGTTCTATATCATCGACGGCGGCCGTTACAGTGTTTTGGGGGTTTCCGATGGCAGCCCATGGATGGCTTTGGCCGTGATTTGCGGTGCCAATATCTGTGCGGTTGGTTTGGCCTGGTTTTGGTTGGCGCGGGGCTATCGGTTGAAATCTTAAAGGGATTTGCCGCAGCGGATATTTGGACTTTTCATGGCCGGGGGGCTTTGGTATGGTAAGGGCATGAAAACGATGATTGAAATCACCTTGCGACGCCGACGTCGCTGATATGACCGCTGCACCGCGGCCGGCCCCTCGTGTTTCTGCGCTCCCATGCGTGTTTCTCAATTTTGGTTTTCTCACTCCCTCCTCGTTAGAAAGGCTTTCCGATGATCCCTTCGATTCTGCCCACCTATAATCGCGCTCCGTTTTCGTTTGTCTCTGGCTCAGGCAGCTGGTTGACCAGCGATGACGGTCGGCGATTTTTGGATCTGGGCGCTGGGATTGCGGTCAACAGCCTGGGACATGCGCATCCGAAACTGGTGGCGGCGCTGACGGCGCAAGCGGGTCAATTGTGGCATACGTCCAATTTGTACCATATTCCCGCGCAACACAAACTCGCCGATCAGCTGGTGGATCTGACCTTTGCCGATACCGTGTTTTTTACCAACTCTGGGACGGAGTCCTGTGAATTGGCCGTGAAAATGGCGCGCAAATATTTCTATGACAAGGGTCAGCCAGAGCGCGTGGAAATTATTGCATTTGAGGGGGCGTTTCATGGGCGCTCCTCCGCAGGGATTGCAGCTGCTGGTGCGGAGAAGCTGACGAAAGGCTTTGGGCCCTTGCTGCCCGGTTTCGTGCAATTGCCATTTGCAGATCACGACGCGCTGCATGCGGCAGTCAATGAAAAGACCGCCGCCATATTGATCGAGCCGATCCAGGGGGAGGGCGGTATCCGCCCTGTGCCGGATCATTGTTTGAAAGGCCTGCGCGATTTTTGTGACAGCCACGGGATCTTGCTGATTTTCGATGAGGTGCAATGCGGTGTGGGACGGACAGGGAAGTTGTTTGCCCATGAGTGGGCAGGGATTGATCCCGATATTATGATGGTGGCCAAGGGTCTTGGTGGGGGCTTCCCCATCGGGGCGGTTTTGGCGAATGAAGAGGCTGCAAGCGGAATGGGGGCAGGGACACATGGCTCGACCTATGGTGGCAATCCCTTGGGTTGTGCGGTGGCAAGTGCTGTCTTGGATGAGGTGGCTGCTCCTGAATTTCTGGCAGAGGTGAGCCGCAAATCTGGGGCGCTGCGCCAAGGTCTTGAAGGGTTGGTCGCGCAATATNCTGATGTGTTTGAGGGNGTGACGGGCGCGGGGTTGATGCTGGGTCTGAAATGCAAGGCGAGCAATATGGATGTGGTCACAGCCGGATATGACTGCGAGGTGTTGACCGTCCCTGCGGCCGAAAACGTCGTGCGTGTGCTTCCGGCGTTGACTATTTCAAACGCGGAGATTGCTCAGGCGCTGGAGCGGTTGGAGACGGCGGCGCAAACGGTTCAATCTGCGCAATGACCAGCGCGGCTTTTCACATTTCGGCGGATGGTGCAGCATGGCACGCCGCCAGCCTATAGGACAGTTTAAAGATGCAGAATTTTCTCGATATTGATCAGGTTGATCCCCAAAATTTGCGTGGCATTTTGGATGAGGCCGCGCGGATCAAGACGGCGCGTGCCGGCCTGTCCAAAGGCATGTTGGATGCTGAACGCCCACTTGAGGGCAAGATGGTGGCGTTGATTTTTGAAAAGCCATCCACGCGCACCCGCGTGAGCTTTGATCTTGGCGTGCGGCAGATGGGTGGGCAGACCATGGTTTTGTCCGGCAGCGAAATGCAGCTGGGCCATGGGGAAACCATCGCGGATACGGCACGGGTTTTGAGCCGTTATGTGGACATGATCATGATCCGCACTTTTGAGGAGGCAACCCTGCTGGAAATGGCCGATTATGCCAGTGTTCCGGTGATCAATGGGCTGACCAACCGCAGCCATCCATGCCAAATCATGGCCGATATCTTGACGTTTGAAGAGCATCGCGGCTCTATTCGGGGCAAGCGCGTGGTCTGGACGGGTGATGGTAACAACGTTTGTGCAAGCTTCATCCATGCGGCCGGGCAATTTGGCTTTGATTTCGTTTTTGCCGGCCCAGCGACGCTGGATCCCGAGGCGGAATTTGTTGAGAAGGCGCGGGCCAAAGGTGTGAAGATCGAGATCCAGCGGGACGTCAACGAAGCGGTGCGCGGCGCGGATCTGTTGGTGACGGACACTTGGATCTCTATGCACGACAGCCAAACCGCACGCGAGCGGCGCCACAATCAATTGCGCCCCTATCAGGTTGATGATGCGTTGATGGCGCAGGCCAAGCCGGATGCTCTTTTCATGCATTGCTTGCCCGCACACCGCAACGAAGAGGTCACCAGCTCTGTGATGGATGGGCCGCATTCGGTGGTCTTCGATGAGGCGGAAAACCGGTTGCATGCGCAAAAAGCGATTATGCGCTGGTGTCTAGACTAAACAGGCCGCTTGGGGCATGATTTTAGGTAAAGTCGCTGCTTGGCTCTGGTTGTTTGCGGATTAAGGGTTAAGGAGAGAGGGACGTTTCTCATAGAGTGATCTTTCATGTCCTTAAATATTGGATGTTTGGTTCGAAGATTTGATTGGATGGGGCGATGGCGCGCGCCAGCGCCTCTGGATTGGTTGGAGCGCCAAGGGTTTTCTGCCCAGTCCGAACAGGTTGATGAGGCGCATCCCGATTACTTCCAAGACTCTCATCACATGGTTGTATTCTCACAGAAGAGCCAAGAGATTTGGCTTGGTCTCGGTGTGAGTCATCTTTTCAATAAACTGTGCCAATCCCAAGATCTTAAGGGCTTAGGTGAGGGTGTTGCCATGGTCGCGGATGATGCGCATGGCTATTACGGCCTTCAGGAGTTTGCACAGGGCGAGGCCGGTTGGGGCGCGCAGGTGACAACTGCGCCGGCCAGCATGTGGATGCGCCCTCCCTCAGACAGGACCGCAAGCCCCCAGCGCGCCAAGGCTATCGCCTCGGTTGCAGATCTTTTGGGCGCGCGGGTCTCAGTCATCGAAGCCTGCGCGACAGCACAGGGCGAGGATGCGGCTTGTGGCATTGCATGGCATGGGCAGATGCAAGATTGGGTCTTGGCGGTGATGGGGTCTGATGGGAAGACTTATCAACAAATTGATTATTCAAATTTTTTGCCAACTGGAACTTTATTTGAGGCGGTTGACCCTCCCGGTGGTTGGCCGCGCTATTGGCGGCAAGGGGATCTGTTTGCCGCGATGCAAGATCATTTGAGCCGCGCCTGGTGTGGCGTCGGGTTGAGTGAGTTTACGCTCAATCATCCAATGCTGCGGGGCCCCTGCCTCGTGATTGAATTGACCGCGGATAAATAACACAAGTGCTTCGGCGCTGGAGGTGAAGATGACACAGGCACATATTGGTGTGATTGGGGTTGGAACGATGGGTTCGGCACTGGCGTTGAACTTCGCCGAGAAGGGCCAAGATGTCGCTCTTTGGAACCTTGAGCTGAGCGCGGTTGATCGGCTGATCGCCTCCGCTGGGGGCCTGGCCGCTCGTTTGCAGCGCTGCGAGACCCTGGCCGATCTGGTGGCGGCTCTGCCTGCGCCGCGCGCCATTGTCCTAATGATCCCGGCGGGCGCGCCGGTGGATCAAACGATTGCTGCGCTTCGGCCTTTGTTATCTGCGGGCGATACCATCATTGATGGCGGCAATTCAGATTTTCGCGATACGATGATCCGAACGACAACTCTGGAAAAAGCGGGGCTGTCCTATTTGGGGATTGGTGTGTCTGGCGGCGCTGAGGGCGCACGGCGGGGGCCTTCCATGATGGTGGGAGGTACAAGCTCTAGCTATAGCCGTATCGCGCCCATTCTGGAGGCAATTGCAGCCCGCTATGACGGGGATCCCTGCGTGGCGCATTTGGGACCAGACGGGGCTGGGCATTTTGTAAAAACGGTTCATAACGGGATCGAATACGCCGATATGCAGATGATCGCCGAGGTTTACGGCATGATGCGCGATGGCGAAGGTCTGGCAGCCAGCGATATCGCGCCGGTCTTTCGCAGCTGGAACCGTGGCCCGCTGGAAAGCTATCTTATCGAAGTCACCGCAGAGGTCTTGGGGACCAAAGATCCGCAGACCGGTGATGACATGGTGGATTTAATCGTGGACCAAGCCGGGCAAAAAGGCACCGGCCGTTGGACCGTGATTGAAGCGCTGCGCATGGGGCAAGCGGTGAGCATCATTGAGGCGGCGGTTGGCGCCCGGGTCATGAGCGCGCAAAAATCCACCCGCAAGCGCGCCGCCAGAGTGCTGGTGCCGGCGGGCACGGATACGATGAGTCCAGTCGCAGAGCATGATTTGCAATCTGCCTTAATCGTTGGGCGCGTTTTGGCCTATGCGCAGGGGTTCGAGATTTTGGCCGCCGGATCCAAAGAATTCAATTGGTCATTAGATTTTGCCCGCATCGCAGAGATTTGGCGGGCTGGCTGTATCATCCGTTCGGCCATGTTAGACGACATTGCCACAGCATTCCGCAGTCCGCGCCCGGCGGGGCATTTGGTGCTGTCCGACCATTTCATCCCCGCTTCTGACCACCCATATCGCAGGGCTGCGCCGGGTGGTCTCTGCCGCTGCGCTCAAAGGGCTGCCTGTGCCGGCATTGGCAGCGGCTTTGAGTTGGTTTGACATGATCCGCCAAGAACGCGGAACCTCGGATTTGATCCAAGCACAACGCGATTACTTCGGGGCCCATTCCTTTGAACGTGTTGATGCAGACGGGTCGCATCATGGTCCGTGGCATTCGGGCTGACAGCTCAGCGCTTGCGGGGCTTGGCGCGTAGGGTCGGGTCCGCTTGGGTGGGATCTTCGGGCCAGGGGTGTTTGGGATATTGCGCCCGCATATCTTTGCGCACATCTGCATAGCTTCCGGTCCAAAAGCCAGGGATATCTGTGGTCACTTGGATTGGTCGATGTGCCGGAGACAGCAAGGTCACCTTTAGCGGGTGATCGCCGATCATAGGATGGCGGGTTTGGCCAAATATTTCTTGAATACGCAGTTCAATTGCCGGGCTGTCGCCACTGTAATCAATCGTGATTTTTCGGCCCAGCGGCGTGGTGAAATGCGCCGGCGCAATTTTTTCAAGCTGGCGCAGAGCCGCCCAGCCAATATAGGCTTCTAGGGCTGGCAGCGGGTCAAACGCTTTCCAATCTTGCTCTGTTGTCAGCCCCGTCAGATAGGGGGCCAGCCATTCTGGTGCGGCTTCGAGCAGGGCTGTATCTGACAAATCGGGAAATTGCCCGGGTGGCGCGGCCGCCACGCGGGCTTGTAAGAGCCGGGCGGCTTTCGGCAGGCGCAGACCCATCTGTTGCACGCCCTCCACCATAGCCGCCGCCAGTGCTTCGCTGGGTGCATCCCGCCAAACCTCTTGCGTAAGCGACAGGGCACCCAGCATTTCACTGCGATTAGCAATGACCCGGCGGTGGCGTTTGGACCAGTGGCAAAGGGTCTCCCATGTGATTTGATCGGCAAAAACCTCCCGCAGCTCTGCCTCACTGAGCGCCAGGGCCCTGCGGATTTTAGGGTCTGGACCCGTGCTAAAATGCGGATTTCCCAAATCTGAAATGACCAAATATCGCGCATTGGCCAAGGAATCATCTCTGGCCAAAACTGCGCCCTTCCCCCCGGCCATGATGTAGCGTGGCTGCGGGCCGGGGCGACGCTGGGCGACACGTTCGGGATAGGCCAGCGCCAAGCATTGCGCTGGGCTTAACGCGATCTCGCGCGTGCCTTTCGGCGCCAGTCTGCTGAGGCGTTTGGCCTCCTGCTTGATCCGGTCAAGCGCGCTGTGATCGCGAATGGGGCCGGCCTGTTCTTTGTTGCCGGTGGGCCTGGTCAGCGCTGTAAGGGCAGGTGTGAGATCGCAATTTTGGGTCGAGAGAATGTCTCGATCCGATAGAAGTGCGGCCAGCGGCGCGGCGCGGGGTCCCGCTTGCAGCAGCATTTGCGCCAAACGCGGATGCAGCGGCAACTTGGCAAGCGCCGCCCCATGGGGCGTGAGGCGACCGTCTGACAGCGCGCCAAGCTGAACAAGCAAGGCCTTCGCCTGGGCCCAAGGGCCTGGTGCGGGCGGTGTGAGAAAGGCCAAATCCTCTGGCCCGGAGCCCCATTGCGCCAGCTCAAGCGCCAGCGGGGCCAGATCGGAAATTGCAATTTCAGGTGGCGCGAAGGCGGGCATAGCCCCTTCTTCGGCCCGCGCCCACATGCGATAGCAGCGCCCGGCGGCAACGCGCCCTGCACGCCCGGCGCGCTGGGTGGCTTCGGCCTTGCTGACCCGTTCGGTGACCAGCCTTTGCAGACCCTTTTCAGGGTCATACCGGGCCCTGCGTGCGCGGCCGCAATCCACCACAACTCGAACATCTTGGATGGTTAGGGAGGTCTCGGCAATGGCGGTTGCCAAAACGATCTTGCGCAGATTTTTCCGGGCCTCAGGCCGGATGGCCAGCTGTTGCTCGGCAAATGGCAGGTTTCCCAAAAGAGGCCGCAGAACGCAATTTTTGGGCAGGTGATCTTGCAGCGCAGCTTTGGTGCGGCGAATTTCAGCCTCGCCGGGCAAGAACACCAAGATCCCACCCTCTGTATCGGCCACGGCCTGTAGGATCAGGCTGCGGGCTTGCGCTTCAAAGGGCAGGTCTTTGGGCGCTGGGCGCGGCAGATAGGTCAGCTCCACGGGAAAACTGCGTCCGGCGCTCGTGACAATTGGCGCGTCATCGAGCAGGGCCGCTACGGGCGCGGCGTCCAGTGTGGCCGACATGACCACGAGCCAGAGGTCTTCTCGCAGAGTCTCGCGCAACTCCCATGCCAGGGCCAGCCCAAGATCGGCAGCCAAGGAGCGTTCATGAAATTCATCAAAGAGAATGGCGCCGACGCCGGGCAGCTCTGGGTCCGCCTGTATCATGCGGGTGAGAATGCCTTCTGTGAGCACTTCAATGCGGGTATTGGGGCCGATTTTGGATTGCCCGCGGATGCGATATCCCACGGTTTCACCCAATTTTTCACCCAGCGTATCTGCCATGCGTTCTGCGGCGGCTCGCGCGGCCAAGCGCCGGGGTTCGAGCATCAGAATTTTGCCGGGGCACTGTCCCGACTCTAAGATGGCCAAGGGGGTGCGTGTGGTTTTGCCAGCCCCCGGCGGGGCCTGCAAAACCACCCGACCAGACTGTGTCAAACAGTCCAGCACTTGCGGCAGGACCGCATCTATCGGCAGAGCAAACTTCACCCCGCCCTTATCGGCGAGAAAATCTCGCGCGTCCACGGTTGGTTTGCGGTTGGTTTGTGGCGGATGCGTTTTGACATGCGAGAGTTTTGGGGGGATAAATTGCATCGCGCCGGGCCTTTGCATTTGCGCAGCGGCTCGGTAGATGGTCAATTCAAACAATTATGTCCGCAGTTAGAGTGCCGGACAGCGCCCCGGAGGACTGATGAGCAAAGCAGAATTCGCACCAGAGGCGACCGCCCGTTTGATAGAGCAGGGCAATCGGCGGGCTCTGGCGCGGGCGATCACTTTGGTGGAGAGTGCCCATCCTGATCATCGGCAGCAAGCCATGGCTTTACTCGCAGCTCTGCGTAAGGATCGGCAAGCCATTCGCATTGGATTGTCAGGCACGCCGGGTGTTGGCAAATCCACTTTTATTGAGAGCTTTGGGCTGCACTTGGTGGGGAGCGGTCTTAAGGTTGCCGTTTTGGCGGTCGATCCCTCCTCTGCGCGGTCGGGTGGATCTATTTTGGGCGATAAAACCCGTATGGATCAGCTCTCGCGCCATCCTGGCGCCTATATTCGCCCCTCACCCAGCCAGACCCATTTGGGTGGTGTGGCCCGGCGCACCCGAGAGGCCACGACCCTATGCGAGGCCGCTGGGTTTGATGTGGTGCTGATTGAAACCGTAGGCGTCGGGCAATCGGAGACGATGGTGGCTGAAATGGCGGATCTATTTGTGCTGCTGCTCGCACCGGCCGGCGGAGATGAGCTTCAGGGGGTGAAGCGCGGAATCATGGAGATGGCCGATTTGATTTTGATCAATAAGGCCGACGGCGATCTCAAATCAGCCGCCACACGCACCTGCGCCGATTATGCTGGCGCGCTGCGTTTGCTGCGCAAGCGGTCACAAGATCCTGAGGACTTCCCCAAGGCGCTGACCGTATCTGCCTTGGAAGGCGCGGGGCTGCGGCAAAGTTGGGAGGAGATGCAGGCCTTGGTGGCTTGGCGCCGTGAGAAGGGTGTTTGGGCCCGCACAAGAGCGTCGCAAAATGCCTATTGGTTCAATGCGGAATTGCGCCACGCGCTGTTGACGCGGCTTGAACATGATCCAGAGGCCGCAGAGGCCTCACGGCAGTTGCAACAGGCTATTCACGCGGGGGACATCGCACCCTCCCTGGCGGCCGAGCGAGTGGTGGATATCTTCTTGCGGCCCAAAGCCTAGACGGGCTATCGATTCGGGGGTCTGGCTAGATTTTGGGAATGTTTGAGGTGATATTTCCAACATTAATCGTGAAAAGCCTAAAAACCGCTGTTAAAGCGCAGCGGAAGACGGCAAGAAGGCTTGACCTCGCATTGGGATACTCCTAAACCCCGGCAACGAGTTTTCACCCGAGGCCATTTGGCGCGGGTTTTCAATATCTGAATAAGGACGCATAAGATGGCACGCCGCTGCGAACTGACGGGCAAAGGCCCAATGAGTGGAAACAATGTAAGCCACGCCAAAAACCGCACACGTCGTCGGTTTTTGCCAAACTTGAACGAGCTGACTTTGCATTCCGATGCTTTGGGTCGTGCGTTCAAGCTGCGCATTTCTTCAGCTGCTCTGCGCACTGTGGATCATCGCGGTGGCTTGGATGCTTTCCTTGCCAAGGCTAAAGACACAGACTTGTCTGACACAGCCTTGAAAATCAAAAAAGATATCGCCAAGGCACAGGCAACCGCCTAAGCTCTGCTATCGATGTGATTACGAAAAGCTCCGCCTGTGCGGGGCTTTTTGCGTTTTGCAGGCCGCCTTATGGGCGCAATCGGGCAGAGCTGTCGAATAGGAGTAGCTTCGAGGGGCTTTTGATACAGGCAATTGATTTTAAGTTAGTATCGTGTAGATTTCCTGTATTAATATTGCTGGATTTTAGCATGAACCCATTTTTGAAAGTTCCAACTCGCTATTGGTTTNTATCCTGCATGGGTGNNTTGTGGTTCGCCATGGGGGCCTTGGACTATGTGATGATCTCCTACAAAATTCCCGCCTATATGCAAGCTATGCCGGAAGATCTGCGCTATTGGTTTGACCGGCGACCGGTGTGGTTCACCGGCGTTTGGGCTATAAGCGTTTGGTCTGCACTGCTCGGATCTTTTTTATTACTGCTGCGGCGCAGGCAGGCGCTGCGCCTCTTTGTTCTGGCGCTGGTAGGCTTTATTATTGCGGCGCTTTGGGCCTATTTGTCCGAAGCGGCCAATATGGCGCATATGCAATCCACAATAACTCATATTTTCAATGGCTTAATTCTTTTTTCGTTGGTATATTTTATATTTTTCTGCCGGCGATACATTCAGACGGGTGTTTTGCGTTAGACGGCGCGGGGCAATCGTGCGTCATTGGTCTGATAGCTATAGCACCCTGCGCGTTGGTACGGCGCTCATCTGCGGTGTGCGGATGTTGATCGCCCATTGACCAAACCCTTACTCTATTCCATATCCCACATATGACAGCTCTATCTCATATCAGAAACTTCTCCATCGTGGCGCATATTGACCACGGAAAGTCCACTTTGGCTGACCGGCTGATCCAGGAGACTGGAACCGTTAAGGAACGGGATATGCAGGCGCAGATGTTGGACAGTATGGATATCGAACGCGAGCGCGGGATCACCATTAAGGCCAACACAGTCCGAATTGATTACACGGCCCTCAATGGCGAGAGCTATGTGCTCAATCTGATCGACACGCCGGGCCATGTGGATTTTGCCTATGAGGTCTCCCGCTCCATGCGCGCGGTGGAAGGTTCGCTTTTGGTGGTGGACAGCTCACAAGGGGTTGAGGCGCAGACGCTCGCGAATGTGTACCATGCGCTTGATGCAGATCATGAGATTGTCCCAATTCTCAATAAAATTGATCTGCCAGCGTCCGATTGTATGCGCGTGGCGGAGCAGATTGAAGATGTGATTGGCATCGATGCGACAGAGGCGATACAGGTCTCTGCCAAGACGGGCCAAGGGATTGTTGAAACGCTTGAAGCCATTGTGCACAAGCTTCCGGCACCGAAGGGTGATATCAATGCACCCTTGAAGGCAATGTTGGTGGACAGCTGGTATGATTCCTATTTGGGAGTGATCGTGCTGGTGCGGATCATCGATGGAAAGCTGAAGAAGGGTGAACGGGTTAAGTTCATGTCCAACGGCAGCACCCACCATGTGGACCGCATTGGTGTTTTCCGGCCACAGATGGAAATGATTGATGAATTGGGGCCGGGCGAGATCGGGTTTTTGACCGCCTCGATCAAACAGGTGCGTGATACCCGCGTCGGCGACACCATTTGCCATGACAAGCAAACTGTAGAAGCGCTTCCTGGCTTCAAACCAGCGCAGCCGGTGGTCTTTTGTGGCCTGTTTCCTGTGGATGCGGCGCAATTTGAAGACCTGCGCGACAGTATCGATAAATTAGCCCTGAATGACGCGAGTTTCAGCTATGAGATGGAAACCTCGGCCGCGCTTGGCTTTGGGTTTCGATGCGGGTTTTTAGGGTTGCTGCATCTTGAGGTGATCCGCGACCGTATTGAGCGCGAATACGCGATTGACCTGATCACCACAGCTCCCTCGGTGATTTATGACATCCACATGCGCGACGGGCGGATCGAGCAGCTGCACAACCCGGCAGATATGCCCGACCTTACGTTAGTTGACCATCTTGAAGAGCCGCGGATCAAAGCGACGATTTTGGTGCCTGATGATTATCTTGGCGATGTTTTGAAACTCTGCCAAGATCGCCGCGGTGTGCAATTGGATCTCACCTATGCGGGTTCGCGTGCGATGGTGGTTTATGATTTGCCGCTCAACGAGGTGGTGTTTGATTTCTACGATCGCTTGAAATCTGTGACCAAAGGCTATGCCTCTTTTGATTACCAAATGATCGGCTATCAGCAGGATAATTTGGTGAAGATGAGCATTCTGGTCAATGACGAGCCAGTGGATGCGCTGAGCACAATGGTGCATCGAGACCGTGCGGACGCGCGGGGCCGGGCGATGGTTGAAAAGCTCAAAGATCTGATTCCCCGCCATATGTTCAAAATCCCAATCCAAGCGGCCATCGGTGGCAAGGTGATCGCGCGTGAAACTCTGAGCGCGATGCGCAAAGATGTGACGGCGAAATGCTATGGTGGTGACGCGACACGGAAGAAGAAACTCCTGGAAAAGCAAAAGGCTGGCAAAAAGAAGATGCGCCAGTTTGGCAAAGTCGACATTCCGCAAGAGGCGTTTATTTCAGCCTTGAAGATGGATGGCTAGGCGCGCTGAGCGGCTAGGCGTCTAAAAACACACGAACCGCAGCTTCGAATTCACGCGGTTTTTCCGCGTGCAGCCAATGGCCCGCCTGCGGAATTTTGGCGAAACGGGCTTTGGGGAAGAGGGCTTTGATGCGTGGGCGGTGCTCTGGACGCAGATAGTCCGAGAGGGCGCCGGTCAGGAACAGGGCCGGGGCGTTGAAATGGCCTGAGATGTCAGGAAACCCAATGATTTGATCCATCGAGGCGCTGAGGGCCGGCAGGTTGAGCCGCCAGCGTTGCGCGCTGACATTCAAGCTTTGTAACAAAAAACTGCGCAGGGCTGGATCCTCTATATGGGCGCTTAGGGCTTGATCGGCCTCTGCGCGGCTTGTGGTGTGGTCGAGGGGCACAGATTGCATGGCGTCGATGACGGGCTGCTGGCTATGGCTATAGCCGACGGGGGCAATATCGGCGACGATGAGACGGCGGATCGGCGCGCCAGAAAGCGCGGCGACCATGGCCGCCTTGCCCCCCATAGAATGGCCCAGTAGATCAACCGGTTGATCCAAGGTTGTGGCCACTTCTTCGATATCTGCGGCCAAAGCGTGATAGCTGTGGTCCTCAGACCAGGGGCTTGCCCCATGGTTGCGCATGTCCAAAGCAATAACCCGGCGGTGATTGGCCAATCGTTTGGCAATCACACCCCAATTGCGGCCAGAGCCAAACAGCCCGTGGGCGATGATCAAAGGGGTGCCGGCTTCAGAGCCATTTTCAGGTCCATGGGAGATCATATGTAACATATGGGCAATCTAATCTGGGTTTGCACTCTGCGCCAGCCCCGCTAGGGTGACTTTGCTGTAACGAGGATAAACTATGTCAACGCTTTCCCAAACCATACCGACGCAAGGCCTGCATCATATCACTTTGACCGGAGCTGGGCGACAAATTACCTTGGATTTTTGGGAGGGGATTTTGGGCATGCCCTTTGTCTTTGAACAGCCCAATCTCGACAACCCCGATGAGAGCCATTTGTATTTTGATCCTGGGGATGATCGTTTGATCACGGTATTTTGCGATGAGACCCGGGCACCTCTGCCGGGCAAAACCCCGATTGTGCCAGGTGCCGTGCATCACATTGCTTTTTCGGTCAGCCAAGCGGTGTCGATACATTTGCCGGAAAAACTGGATGCGCTTGGGATCGCACATTCGGGTTTGAAAGATCGGGGGTTTATGAGCTCAATTTATTTTCGCGAGCCCTTGGGGCTGTTGATTGAGTTGGCGTCTTATAAGTTCACGCCGCCGCAGGGGGTGTCGCATGCGCGGGTGCTGTTTGAGGCGCATCGCATTCGGGTGGCGGCGGGGGATGCTGCGATTGCAGATCGGCATGTGGCCGAAGCCTTGGCGGTATTGGTGCATCGGCAGGTGCCAAGCTTGTCGGATATATAGGCCGGCGGGTGGCGCTGTGTGATGGCGGGCAAGGCCCGCATCACAGGCGCCCCACCCGCCGTCCCGTAGATCAGTAAATCGGGAAACGGGCGCAGAGCTTGGCGACCTCGGATCGGACTTTTGCCTCAACAGCTGCATTTCCCTCTTCGCCATTGGCTGCCAATCCATCGACCACTTCGATGATCCAATCGGCAATTTGGCGAAATTCTGCTTCGCCAAAGCCGCGGGTTGTGCCCGCTGGGCTGCCGAGACGGATCCCGCTGGTGATGGTTGGTTTCTCTGGATCGAAGGGCACGCCGTTCTTGTTGCAGGTAATATTGGCGCGGCCGAGGGCTTTCTCGGTGGCATTGCCCTTCACGCCTTTAGGGCGCAGGTCGACCAGCAAAACATGCGTATCGGTTCCGTGGGTCACCGTATCCAGACCGCCTTTGATCAGCTGATCAGACAGGGCCTGAGCATTGGCAATCACGTTTTGGATATAAGTCTTAAACTCAGGTTTCAAAGCTTCGCCAAATGCGACGGCTTTGGCGGCGATCACATGCATCAAGGGTCCGCCTTGAATGCCGGGGAAGATGGCCGAATTAAATTTCTTGGCCAGGGCCGCGTCATTGGTCACGATCATCCCACCGCGAGGGCCACGAAGGGTCTTGTGCGTCGTGGTTGTCGCCACATGTGCATGGGGGAAGGGGCTTGGGTGTTCACCCGCCGCCACGAGGCCCGCGAAATGCGCCATATCAACATGCAGATAGGCGCCAACGCTGTCGGCGATCTCACGCATACGCTTGAAATCGATTTGCCGCGGAATGGCAGATCCGCCCGCTACAATGAGCTTGGGCTTATGCTGAGTGGCCAGCTCTTGAACTTGATCATAGTCCAGCAAGTTGTCCTGTTTACGCACGCCATATTGCACAGCATTGAACCATTTGCCCGATTGGTTGGGCGCGGCTCCATGGGTCAAATGGCCCCCGGCATCCAAGGACATACCGAGGATCGTATCGCCCGGCTGCAAGAGGGCTTGAAAGACACCTTGGTTGGCTTGGCTGCCCGAATTGGGCTGGACATTGGCAAATTCGCATCCAAACAGTTGGCAGGCCCGCTCCATGGCCAAGGTCTCGGCAATGTCCACATATTCACATCCGCCGTAGTAGCGCCGTCCAACATAGCCTTCGGCATATTTGTTGGTCATGACAGAGCCTTGAGCCTGCATCACGGCCTTTGAGACAATATTTTCGGAGGCGATCAACTCAATTTCATCGCGCTGGCGAGTCAGCTCTTTATCAATGGCCTGTGCCAAGGCTGGATCGGTATCGGCCAGATCTGCATTGAAAAACTGGGAGAGGCTGGATGTCATAGTATTGCTCCTTGGGCGGTTTGTGCCTTATTGCGTGTTTCCTATCGGAAATGTCAAAGGTTCCTGCCGCGACCTTTTGACCTGATTCCCGTTATTTTAGCCATGGCTTGCGTTTTTAGCCTGCCCCAGCATAGGGTGCGGAAACGGAGTTTCCGAAATGCACAAGACAGAGAATAAACGCATCGCCTTTTTGGCCAGTACCGCAGATTTGGCGCAGTCTGCAAGGAATACATTTGTGCACAGTTTTGGCGATTGCGACCCAAGCGCGGCGGAGGTGATCGTGGCGCTTGGTGGCGATGGTTTTATGCTGCAAACATTGCATGCGACACAGCATTTGAACGTGCCCGTTTATGGGATGAATCGCGGTACCGTTGGGTTCTTGATGAATGAGTTCTCAACCGAGGGCTTGATTGCGCGACTGGCGGCGGCCGAGGAGGCTGTCATCAATCCTTTGCGGATGCGGGCAACCTGTGTCGATGGCCAAACCCAGACGGCGCTGGCGATCAATGAGGTGTCACTCTTGCGTCAGGGACCACAGGCGGCAAAATTACAGATTTTTGTCGATGATCGGCTCCGGTTGAGTGAATTGGCCTGTGATGGAGCCTTAGTTGCGACGCCAGCGGGCTCGACCGCGTACAACTATTCCGCGCATGGTCCGATTTTGCCGATTGGCTCCGAGGTTTTGGCGCTGACGGCAATGGCTGCTTTTCGGCCACGTAGGTGGCGCGGGGCGGTGTTGCCGAAGGCTGCGAAGGTGCGGTTTGAAGTGATCGAACCTGTCAAACGGCCCGTCATGGCTGATGCGGACAATTGCTCGGTCAAGAATGTGATGTCGGTGGAGATTGAAAGCGCCGGGGATGTGGCGCATCGTTTGCTGTTCGATCCGGATCACGGGTTAGAAGAGCGGCTCATTCGCGAGCAATTTGCCTAATTGGGTGTAACAGCCGGGCCCGCATGCATGGCCCGGCTGTAATTTTACTTAGGTGCCTGAAGAGGACGCCAAGCCAACTGTTGCCACGATTGCGATCAGTGGCACATAATTTAAAAAGCTGGATGCACCGAGTGCACCTTGGGCAGAAGAGGTTGTGCCAACCATAGATGCTGCGAATGCACCTGCAAGAACAAGTTTTTTCATAATGGATCTCCATCTAAATTTAATGACGTCATTTGAGTCGAGAACGGCCCTAATAGGCCACGNCTCATTTTNTTGATAACAAGAAGTGACCAAAAATCAAGACGNGTTGATAAAACTTTTTATTGTTTAACATCACGTTAAGATCAAGCGGCAAAGAGTGCGTCCGGNCTATTGGACGGCGCATCTCATGGTTGCGCATATCCCAATTTCTGTAGTGCCAAACGCACCTCGTCCAAAACAGCGGGATCATCTATCGTTGCAGGGGCCTTATAGGCTTTGCCATCCGCGATGCTAACCATGGTTGCGCGCAGGATTTTGCCTGAGCGTGTTTTGGGCAGGCGATCCACCACACAGGCCAGTTTGAACGCGGCAACGGGGCCAATCTTCTCGCGGACCAATGTGATCACCTCGGCGACAACTTGCTCAGCTGTGCGGGTGCAGCCGTCGTTGAGGCAGAGAAACCCAAGTGGCAATTGCCCCTTGAGCTCATCGCTCACACCGATCACGGCGCATTCGGCCACATCCGGGTGACTGGCCAAAACTTCTTCCATCCCACCGGTTGAGAGCCTGTGTCCTGCGACGTTGATGACGTCATCGGTCCGCGCCATGATGTAGAGATAGCCATCCTCATCAATCATCCCGGCATCACCGGTTTCATAATAGCCGGGAAAGGTGGTGAGGTAGGACTTAATGAAACGATCCGATGCATTCCAAAGGGTGGGTAGAGTGCCCGGGGGGAGTGGCAGTTTGACCGCAATGGCGCCCAACTCGCCAACCGGCATTTGATGGCCCCCTTCATCCAAGATTTGCACATCATAGCCCGGCATGGCCACGGTCGGGGAGCCAATTTTGACCGGCATGGCCTCAATACCCGCCGGATTGCCGGCGATGGTGAAGCCGGTTTCGGTTTGCCACCAGTGGTCATAGACCGGCACGCCCATGACCTCTTGCGCCCATTCAATGGTGTCCGGATCGGCCCGTTCGCCGGCCAAATAAAGCGCGCGCAACCGGCTCATGTCGAAATTTTTGATCGATTCGCCTTTTGAGTCTTGCCGCTTGATCGCACGAAAGGCGGTGGGGGCCGTGAAAAAACTGCGCACATCATGCTCGGCAATCACCCGCCAAAAGGTTGTTGCATCCGGCGTGCCGACCGGCTTGCCTTCAAAGACGACCGTTGTGTTGCCATGGATCAATGGCGCGTAACAAATGTAGGAATGTCCAACGACCCAACCCACATCAGAGGCGGCCCAAAAGACATCGCCAGGATCCACGTTGTAGATGTTTTTCATCGTCCAGTTTAACGCCACCAAATGTCCCGCGGTGGGGCGCACAACGCCCTTGGGCGCGCCGGTTGTGCCGGAGGTATACAGAATATAAGCCGGATGATCACCGGATACTGCCACGCAGGGCGCGGGGGGCACGCCCTCTTGCAATTCATGCCATTCAATGTCCTGAGGCCCCAACTCAGCTTCACATTGGGGGCGCTGGAAAATAACGCTAAATTCAGGTTTATGCGTTGCCAGATCAATCGCGCCATCGAGCAGTGGTTTATATTCAACAATGCGGCCGGGTTCGATACCGCAGGAGCCTGCAATAATCGCCTTTGGCGTGGCGTCATCAATACGCACGGCCAGCTCATTTGCGGCGAAACCGCCGAAGACAACCGAATGGATCGCGCCGATCCGGACACATGCCAACATGGCGACCAAGGCCTCAGGGACCATCGGCATGTAGATGACAACCCGGTCTCCCGCCAGAACCCCTTTGGCAGCCAGCCCGCCTGCGAGGGCGGCGACTTGCTCTTGCAACTCTGCATAGGTGGTTTTGGATTTCTGTCCCGTGATAGGGCTGTCATAGATAATGGCCACCCGATCGCCATTGCCGGCCTCGACATGGCGATCCACGGCGTTGTAGCAGGTGTTGACCTGCGCGTCCTTAAACCATTCGTACAGGGGGGCGTCATCATCCCACAGAGCTTTGGAGGGCGCTTTGATCCAATCAATCGCCTCAGCAGCTTTCATCCAAAATGCCTCTGGGTCTGCCTGCCAACCGGCATAAACTTCTTTATAGGACATCTGATCGCCTCCACTTCAGTTTTGAGAAGGTTATTCCCTATCACAGGCTTGGACGCAACATTGGGCTTGCGCTAACATTTTGGGATGCGACGATCCGCCATTGCATCATGCGGAACTCTCGTGGAAAATGGCTATTAACCCACTGTGATATCGGAGAGAGACCATGCAAAATATACGCGCCGAAGTGGTGTTGCCGACCAAACAATTGCGAGATGACATTCCGTTTTTCACCAAGACCCTTGGGATGCGGATGGATGAAATTTTTCCGGCCGACGATCCCAGCGTTGCGGTGTTTTCAGGCTATGGTTTGCGGGTGAGGGTGCAAAAGGACGCCCAGACTGCGCCGGGGGTGCTGCGCATCCTGTGTGACGATCCGATGTTGATTGCGGGCGGTCAGACGCATTTGACCGCGCCCAATGGCACGCGCATCGAAATTGCCGCCCTTGCTCCGCCCGTGGTGATGCCGCCTGTTGCGCATGAATTTGTGATGCGCCGCATGGCCGATCAGGCGCCCTGGGTCATTGGACGCGCAGGCATGCACTATCGCGATCTTATTCCCAGCCGTTTGGGCGGTTCAATCATCGCCAGCCATATCCGTATTCCTGGCGGCGGGCCTGTGCCGGATATGGTGCATTTCCACTCGGTCGGATTTCAGCTGATCTATTGCTACAAAGGCTGGGTGGATTTGGTCTATGAGGATCAAGGGCCGCCGTTTCGTCTCGAAGCTGGAAATTGCGTGATCCAACCGCCAGAAATTCGTCATCGTGTGCTCTTTGCCAGTGAGGATTTGGAGGTGATTGAGATTGGCGTGCCCGCAGAACACATCACCACGATAGATCATGACATGGATCTGCCAAACGCGCATATACGCCCGGATCGGCTGTTTGAGGGGCAAAGGTTTGTTCATTACAAAGCGAATGAAACTGAATGGCGCCCGTTTCGCCTGCCAGGTTTTGTGGCGCGCGATACGATGATTTGTGCCAATACAGGCGCGGTGGCGGGGGTTCAGGTGGTCAAACCAGGGCCGGGCAGCCCTGTTTGGGCGCGTCACACGAGCGATATTCACTTCACTTTTGTCCTGAATGGTCAATTGACGCTGCAAAGCAAGGCGCAGGCGGCGCAGACCCTTGTGGGAGGCGATGCTTTTGTCATCCCGCCGGATATGGCCTGCCTTTATAGCGCACCGTCCGAGGATCTTGAGCTTTTGGAGGTCAGTTTGCCTGGTGACTTTGAGACCCATTTGGAAGACAGCGTTTAAGCCGTCAACGGCAATGGCATTTGCAGGGTAGACGGGGTTCGCCATTGGGTATGTAATGCGCAAGAGCGGCGCGGGGCGTCGATTTTGAAAGGTGATCATCATGAGCAATGATTTAATTCTCGCAGCGTCTCAGGTTCGCCTGAAAGCCTATGTGCCCTATTCCAATTTCGCGGTCGGGGCAGCGCTGCGCAGTGCTAGCGGCGCAATTTATGTTGGATGCAATGTCGAAAATGTGGCCTATCCCGAGGGAACCTGCGCCGAGGCTGGTGCGATTGCCGCCATGTGCGCAGGGGGGGAATATGAGATTGTTGAAGTGGCTGTTATTGCCGGTGGAGACCGTCCCGTACCGCCCTGTGGTGGCTGTCGCCAAAAGCTGGCGGAATTTGCCAAGGGACCGGTGACCGTGACGTTACTGGCAACCAGCGGCGCGCAAGAACTACACAGGTGGCGGATTTGCTGCCGGGTGCTTTTGATTTAGATCATCTGACAGCTGGTGCTGAGGACCCGAAAGCCTAATGCTGACCCGTGACCTTCTTTTGGCTTTGCGAGAAGGCTGGCCCGTGCCGCCTGAAGCGGTGCAGGCTTTTGGGGCCAATTTGGGCGCGGGTGAAATCAGTGACGCACAGGCTGGAGCATTTGCTATGGCAATTTGTTTGCAGGGGCTGAGCGAGGAGGGGCGCGTGGCCCTGACACTGGGTATGCGAGACAGCGGCAAAGTGCTCAACTGGGATCTGCCCGGCAAGGTGATCGACAAGCATTCTACAGGCGGCGTGGGGGATTCAGTCTCCTTGATTTTGGCGCCGATGCTGGCGGCGGTTGGCGCCTATGTTCCGATGATTTCCGGGCGTGGATTGGGGCATACGGGCGGGACCTTAGACAAATTGGAGGCTATCCCGGGCTTGAAAACACAGTTCACCGAGGCCGAATTTCGCGCCATTGTGGCCAAGGTCGGCTGCGCAATCGTGGCACCAAGCCCGGATATCGCGCCGGCCGATCAACGCCTCTATGCGGTGCGGGACGTGACAGGGACCGTCCGATCTCGTGATTTGATCACCGCTTCTATTCTGGCCAAGAAACTGGCCGCTGGGCTGGAGGGTCTGGTGCTGGATGTCAAAACCGGGTCGGGAGCTGTGATGTCAGATCTTGGTCAAGCGCGAGATTTGGCGCAGGCTTTGGTTGCCACGGCCAATGGGGCAGGTTGCCCCACCAGCGCGGTTTTGACGGATATGAGTCAACCGCTGATCCCCAGTATTGGCAATGCGCTTGAGATTGCCGATGTGATGCGCGCCTTTGAGAGTGGGCAAGGGGCGATGGTCGAGGTGGCGCTTGAACTTGGCACGCAGCTTTTGGCGCAAACGCAAATGTTTCTAACCGAGACAGGCGCGCGGGACGGCTTGCGGGCAACCTTGCAAGATGGCAGTGCAAAGGCCCGGTTTGGGGCGATGGTCAGCGCGCAGGGGGGGCCTGAGAATTTTGCAGATCGCTGGCAAGATTATCTGGAAATCGCTCCGGCTTATGAGCTGCGCTCACCCGGTACAGGCTATCTAGCTGAGATGGATGGGGCTGCGCTGGGGCAGGCTGTGGTTGCCCTCGGCGGCGGGCGGCAACGCGAAGATGATCGGATCGATCATTCCGTTGGCCTGTCGGACATTGCCCCGCTGGGCACGCATCTGCGCAAAGGCGCGCTGATCGCGCGGCTGCATTGCCGAAGCTCGAAACAAGCCGAAATGGCCATGCGCGCTGTTCAGGGTGCCGTGACTTTGAGCGCAGAGCCTCCGGTGTTGCCGGCTCTCATCATTGAGCGGATTACGCCAACAAAGGTGACAAAACATGGCTAGGGCTTTCTTGGTGGTTCTGGATTCTCTGGGCTGTGGGGGCGCGCCCGATGCTTCGGAGTTTGGGGATGCGGGGGCCAATACGCTGGGCCACATCATTCAGGCGCGTCAGGGTGATCTGCATATGCCGAATTTGGCCGCCTTGGGCCTGGGGGAGGCTTTGCAACATTCAAGCGGCATGTCCTCTCCATGGCCGGCTGCGCGTTCTGGGGTCTGGGCGGTGGCGCGCGAAATCTCCAAGGGTAAAGATACCCCATCGGGCCATTGGGAGTTGGCAGGAGTGCCAGTGCCTTGGGATTGGTACTATTTTCCTGATGAAACGCCGGCGTTTCCGCCGCAGGTCTTGGCGGCGCTTCAAAACTTTGCAGGCGGCAGCCTGGCAAATTGCCACGCCTCTGGCATGCCAGTGATTGAGGCTTTTGGCGCCGAACATCTGCGCTCTGGTCTGCCGATTTGTTACACCTCTGTGGACAGCGTGTTTCAGATTGCGGCCCATGAAGAGCATTTCGGCCTGCAAAATCTTTATGATCTTTGCCAAGACATGGCGGGCATTCTGCATAAGATGAAGGTCGGGCGTGTGATTGCACGGCCCTTTGTTGGATCTTTGGAAACGGGATTTCAGCGCACGCTGAATCGCAGGGATTTTGCGATGGATCCGCCGTCTGCAACCCTTTGCGAATGGGTGATGCAGGCCGGCCGGCCCGTCCATGCCATTGGCAAGATCGGAGACATTTTTTCGATGCGCGGGATTACGCGCTGCCGCAAGGGCAGTGACGCGCAGCTGATGGAGCATTTGGCCGATGAGATGCGGCAGGCGCCCGATGGCAGTTTGACCTTTGCCAATTTTGTGGAATTTGACACGCTCTTTGGCCACAGGCGCGATGCGGAAGGCTATGCGCGGGCACTGGAATGGTTCGATGCGCAGATTGGTCCCATTCTGGCCCAAAGCCGGCCCGATGATCTGGTGATCTTTACAGCCGATCATGGCAATGATCCGACATGGCGCGGCACAGATCATACACGCGAGCAGGTGCCTGTGCTTGTTCATGGACAGAATTTGGCACAAACTCAGGTTTCTGATCGCATGATTGCGTTTCAAGATGTGGCCGCAACGGTGGCCGCGCATTTGGGTGTTGTGGCACAAGGGCAGGGTAGGAATTTCTTATGAGCTGGAAAACATTTCCGAAAATTGAGTTGCATCTGCATCTGGAGGGCGCGGCGGATCCGGCCTTTATCCGGGGTCTCGCGCAAGAGAAATCTGTCGATATTGGCGGGATTTTTGATGAAGAAGGCGCGTATAAATACAGCGGATTTGATGAGTTTTTGCAGGTCTATGAGGCGGCCACCCAAGCATTGCAAAGCCCAGAAGATTTTCAGCGCCTGACGCAATCGGTGCTGGAAAACCTCGCTGAGCACAATGTGGTTTATGCCGAGACCTTCGTCTCCCCCGATTTCTGCGGTGGCAGAGATCTGGGCGCTTGGCGCGAGTATCTACATGCTATGCAAGAGGCGCATGTGGAGGGGGTCACGCTGAAAGGCATCGTCACCTGCATCCGCCATTTCGGGCCAGATAAAGCGCGGGAGACGGCCCTTTGCGCTGCTGAGACAGCGGGGGATTGGGTTGTCGGCTTTGGCATGGGCGGGGCAGAGGATGCCGGCAAAGCCGGGGACTTTGCCTATGCTTTTGACATGGCGCGCGAAGCTGGGCTGCGCTTGACCTCCCACGCTGGCGAATGGGGCGGAGCGCAATCGGTTTGGGATACGATTAACGATTTACGCATTGAGCGGATTGGCCATGGGGTCCATGCGATTGAGGACCCTAAGTTGGTCGATTACCTTGCCGAAACGGGACTTGTATTGGAGGTAAACCCTGGCTCCAATATTGCCCTTGGCGTCTATCCGAGCCTGGAACAGCACCCGATCGCCAAGCTGCGGGACGCAGGGGTGAAGGTCACGGTCAGCACCGATGACCCCCCATTTTTCCACACCGATATGACGCAAGAGTTCGAGCAATTGGAGAGGGTGTTTGGCTGGGGCGTAGATGATTTCCATGCGCTCAATGCCACAGCCCTTGATGCAGCGTTTTGTGATGCTGACACCAAAGAGGCTTTGGCCAAAACTCTGGAAAACTAGGGTCTGGTGTCACACCGCGGCAATCTTAATGTCATTTCAAAGACCTCTGCATAACCCAGCCGCCAAGCCAAATGACTTTGCCCAGTGACAACACCGGGCCGCGCCTGCCTGCCCCCCGGCAGGCGCATTCACCATCTGGGTATACTGGAACGTATTGTTATTGCTCAAATTTTGCGGTGATTTCACCACGGCACATATGCGCCCGCCCAGGCCTTTCGTGTTGAAATGGCGTTATGCAGAGGTTTTTTTTGAAGTGACCGCGCATTGTCAAAACTGCAATTTTGCACCAGTATCGTCTCATC
>JGI20159J14440_10000705_pt1 | contig 25499 bp, 19 predicted proteins | sample COG_09_FD_14440 | JGI IMG/M metagenome (IMG submission 14440) | reverse complement strand
TGTATGTTATAATTATTTATTACTTACAAATTAATCAATGAAATTAAGAAAAGAATTTGACAGTATTGGAAGTGTAAATGTTCCTAATGATAAATATTGGGGAGCATCTACACAGCGATCTAACAAATTTTTTAATATTGGTAAAATACTAGTAAATATTTCAATAATTAAATCTATAGCTATAATTAAAAGATCGGCTGCAATTGTTCATTCTGAAGATAAATTAATTACAAACAAAATTTCTAAAGCGATTATAAAAGCTTCAGATGAGGTAATAAAAGGAAAATTAGATGAAAATTTTCCTCTTAAAGTATGGCAAACAGGTTCCGGAACTCAAACAAACATGAATGTTAATGAAGTAATTGCTAACCGGGCAATAGAAATTTTAGGTGGGAAAAAAGGAACCAAAAAACCAGTTCATCCTAATGATCATGTAAATAAATCTCAATCAACTAATGATGTTTTTCCTACAGCAATGCATATTTCTGTAGCAGAAGAAACTTTAAAAAAATTATTACCAAGTTTAAAAATTTTGGAAAAAGAACTTAAAAAAAAATCTTCTGAATTTAAGAATATAGTAAAAATTGGAAGAACCCATTTACAAGATGCAACACCTCTGTCGTTAGGACAAGAATTTTCTGGTTATCATGTCCAAGTTAAAAAAAGTATCGAGAGAATAGAGTATGCATTAAAAGAAATTTTATATCTTGCACAAGGTGGGACGGCTGTTGGTACGGGTATAAATTCTAGAAAGAATTTTGATAAAAAGATAGTTAAAGAAATTGCTAAATTTACAAAAATTCCTTTTAAACCAGCTGCAAATAAATTTGCTGAACTTGCAGCTCATGACTCAATTGTAAATTTTTCAGGAACATTAAATACTTGTGCAGTTGCTTTAATGAAAGTTTCAAATGACATTAGATTTTTAGGATCTGGTCCTAGAGCAGGATACGGTGAACTAATATTGCCGGAAAATGAACCCGGCTCATCAATTATGCCAGGAAAAGTAAACCCTACTCAATGTGAAGCAGTTACTATGGTTTGTGTAAAGGTAATAGGCAATCATAATGGTATCACTATTGCAGGATCTCATGGTCATTTCGAGTTAAATGTTTTTAAACCTTTAATTGCACATAATATATTGCAATCAATTGATTTGATTGCTGACAGTACTAAAAACTTTGCTCTTTATTGTGTAAAAGGGATAAAAGCTAACAAGAAAAAAATTCAGGAGCATTTAGATAATTCCTTAATGCTTGTTACAGCCTTAGCTCCTAAAATTGGCTATGATAATGCGGCGAGGATTGCAAAAACAGCTCTCAAAAACGATACGAAACTTAAGTTTGAAACTTTAAAAACAGGTTTAATTAGTGAAAAAGAATACGATAAAATAGTAGATCCTAAAAAGATGATCTATCCTGCATAGCTTTTGATAGCCTGGTTTAGCAAATTTTTTATATAAATTCTATTTTGAAGATTATTGTCTTTTAAAATAATTTCCCTCAAAATTTTATTTACATTGTTATAAACAATATCATCGATCTTAATATTCTTTATATTTGCTGTCATTTGATCAAAATTATAACTTAAATTAAACGCTAACTTTCTTACTTCTTTTCGATAATTACGAGGAGTTTGTAAATTCTTAAAAATTTCATTAGGGTCTTTAATATTAACTTTAATTTTTGCATCTAAAATTAAATTATTATCAATCGTATAGAGTAAGCTATCCGATATTTTAAAATCAGCATAATCTTCTAAGCTAAACTTTGTCTCATTTATATCTACCAAACCATCACTAATCTTAATATTAAGCACTATGTTAACTAGATCTCTTAAAGAATTAGTTTGTTTTGCAAAAATACGTGAATTTATATTTAAATTTTCATTATTAAGTATTCCTGTCTTTAATAATTGAACTATAATTGATTTTGAATTTAACAATTTAACTAAATTCATTTCATTTAAGTCACCTGAAAATTCTGAAAAAAATGGTTTCAAACTTATAAATCCATTATACTTAAAATTTTGATCTTTAGATTTATCCAAATAATTAAAATTAAAAAAATTTTTTTCAATCTTATAATTTCCCTCACTTTTATTTTGATTGTGAATTAATTTGATTAATCCGTTTTTTTTAGCAGTTGAATAATTAAAAATATTTTCAATCTCAAGATTAATAATATCTAAATTTATTTTACTAATAATTTTCTTTTTAAATAAATCATCTTGAATTTTAATCTTATAAGGTATGTTAAAAATCTCATTATCAGCTAATAAAATATTTTTTAAATTTTTAATGTCATAAAAATATTCTATTTTGTTAATTTTATTTATAAATAAAACATCATTTTCAATATTTTTATAGAAGATATTGCTGTTCTTAATTTTAAGTGTAAAATTAGAAAAATCACTAGCTAAAAGTTTAATAAAAAAATTATGACTTTCTTTGTTTAAATTAAAATTCATATAATTAAAAATAACATCTTCAATTTTAATTTTATTTGGGAATAATAAATATTTAGGCGAGATATAGATTTTAATCTCTCCAGAGTTTTCAACTTGGTCTAGAAATGAACTATCTTTAAAAACAAAATTAGGCTTTGGAAATAAATTATAGCTATAATTATCTGATAGATTGAAATTTAAATTCAAATTTTTTGATAATTGATTCTTAATATTGGAGATTAATTTCTTACCATTATACATATGTGGTGCAGATAAATATGATAGAAAAGAAATAAATAGGACTAAATTAAAGATAAAAATTCTTTTAAAACTTAAAAAAGCTAACAATTTATCTTTTTCAAAAAGAAAATTTAATTTGTTTAAATTTCTCTTTAATAGACTATTTATAAAGTTGTTTAACTTAGCTAAAGTTTTAATAAAATGATTTTGATTATTCATAAAACTACGAAACTTATAATGAAATATTTTAAATGATAAACTCTGATTATTTAAAAAATCTGAATAATGCTCAAAAAGAGGCTGTATTATATTTAGATGGGCCATTATTAATAGTTGCGGGAGCAGGATCAGGAAAAACGAAAGTTTTAACTTCAAGAATTGCTCACATAATCAAAGAAAAGAAGGCATTTCCTAATCAAATTTTGTCAGTAACATTTACCAATAAAGCTGCAAAAGAAATGCAAAACAGAGTTAGTAAAATGCTTGGTTCAGCTGCTACTGGTCTTTCTTGGCTGGGGACATTTCATTCAATTTGTGCAAAAATATTAAGAAAACATGCAACAGCTGCAAATCTAAATTCAAATTTTACTATTATAGATACTGATGATCAAACAAGACTTATTAAGAATATCTGTAAAAGTGAAAATATTGATATAAAACAATTGGCACCTAGATTTATATTGGCAATAATTGATCGATGGAAAAACAAAGGTTATTACCCATCAGAAGTTAAAGTAAATAATAAAGATGTTTATGAAAAAACTATACTTCCTCTCTATAAAATTTATCAGCAAAAGTTAATAGATTTAAATTCATGCGATTTTGGTGACTTAATTTTACATACAGTAAAAATTTTAGAAAATTATCCTGATATTAGACAAATCTATAAAACAAATTTTAAATATATATTAGTTGATGAATACCAAGACACAAATTTTATACAAAGTAAATGGTTAAATTTATTATCTGAAAAAACAAAAAATTTATGTTGTGTGGGCGATGATGATCAATCCATTTACAGTTGGAGAGGAGCAGAGATTAAAAATTTCTTAGAATTTGATCAAATTTATGAAAATACAAAAGTAATAAGACTTGAACAAAACTATAGATCTTCACAAAATATTTTATCTGTTGCTTCAAATCTAATTGCAAATAATCAGAATAGAGTCGGTAAAACACTTACAACTACCATGGAAGAAGGAGATTTAGTTAAACTTAATTGCTTTAAAAATGGAAAAGATGAGGCAATAGGAATTTCAGATGAAATCGAAAAAAAATTAAAAAAAAAATATTCATTTAATGAAATGGCTATTTTAGTTAGAGCTATATTTCAAACAAGAGAATTTGAAGAAAGATTTTTAAAAATTGGTATGCCTTATAGAATTCTAGGGGGAACAAAGTTTTATGAAAGAGCTGAAATTAAAGATTGTATCGCTTATTTAAGATTAATCCATCAGGAAAAAGATGACTTGGCTTTTGAAAGAATTGTTAACAACCCCAAAAGATCAATTGGAGATACTACCTTAAAAACTGTTCATGAGTTTGGTAAGGAAAATAATTTAAGTCTAGAGTCTGCTGCAAATAAAATGCTTCAACAAAATTTGATTAAACCAAAAACAAAAATAGGTCTTAGTTTTTTTCTTAACGCATTAAATAAATGGAGAAATGATCTTAATATTAAAAAGATTAATCATATAAAATTACTACAAATAGTTTTAGACGAATCTGGTTACTCATCAATGCTTAAAAATAAAAAAGATTTAGATAATGAAAATAGACTGGAGAATATTAAAGAATTACTAAGTGCAATGAAAGAATTTGATAATTTAGAAAGTTTTTTAGAACATGTTTCTCTTGCAACTTCAATTGATCAAGAGTGGGATGGTGAAAAAATTAATATGATGACTATGCATGCTGCTAAAGGACTAGAATTTGACGTAGTTTTCCTTCCTGGATGGGAAGAAGGATTGTTTCCTCATCAAAAATCAATTGAAGAAAAAGGTCAAAATGGCTTGGAAGAGGAGCGTCGTTTAGCTTACGTTGGAATTACGAGAGCTAGAAAGAAAGCTATAATATCTTTTTCGATGAATAGGTTTTACCAAGGTGATTGGATTGATAGTATGGCCTCAAGATTCATAGAAGAATTGCCAGAAAAACATTTGGAAAAAAATTCATTTTTTGACGAAGAAGTTGACGATGATCAAGATTTTGATTTTAATCAAGACTTTGAAATAGAAGAGGGAACAAGAAGCCCAGGATGGATAAGATATCAAAAGAGAATTAAATGAACAAAGAAATAAAAGCCTTAAGAAAAAAATTTAAAAAATATGATATTGATGGTTATATTATTCCTAAAAATGATGATTATTTCACAGAATATTCAAAAATTAATAGATTAAAAATTATTTCAAATTTTAGTGGGTCTGCTGGTTTAGCAGTTGTTTTAAAAGATAAAAATTATTTATTCACAGATGGTAGATACACTATTCAAAGTAAAATAGAGAGTGGAAATTATTTTAAAATTATTAGTTATGAAAAAATAATCAATTGTAATTTGTTTAAAAATCTAAAATTAGGATTAGACCCAAAACTATTTACACATGAACAAATACAAAAATATTTCTTAAAACATAATAAAGTTAAGTTTTTATCAAATAATTTAATTGATGAAATAAAATCTCAAAAAGTTTCAAATAATATTCCTTTTTTTTCAATTAAAAATGAAATTGTTGGAGAAAATAGAAAATCAAAAATAAATAAAATTACAAATTACTTAATAAAAAATAAAGCTGACAATTTATTTGTAACAGCTCCTGAAAATGTAGCTTGGATTTTGAATATTAGAGGTGGTGACGGTCCAAATAGTCCTATTCCAAATTCAAGATTAATTATTAATAAATCAAAAAAGATCTTTTTAATAACTGAAGCTCAAAAAGTAAAAAAAATAATAAAAGAAAAAATTATTAAAAAAGATCAGTTAGTAATCACAAATGATTTGCCAAAAAAAATTTTGTCTTTAGGTGGTAAAAATTTCATAATTGATAATAAATCTTGCTCTGTTTTTTATGAAAATATTATTAAATCAAAATTTAAAATTATTAAAAGAGAAGATCCAACTTATCTTTTAAAATCAATAAAAAATAGTACTGAAATTAACAACATGATTAAATCTCATATAATAGATGGTGTGGCACTTACAAAATTTATTTATTGGATTAAAAAAGTTAATAAAAAAAAAATTACAGAAGTTGACGCGCAGATTAAATTAGAAAAATTTAGAAAAAAAAATAGTAGTTATTTATATCCAAGCTTTGAAACAATTGCTGGATCTGGTGAGAATGGTGCTATTGTTCATTATAGAGCAAAAAAAGGAAGCTGTAGAACAATAAGAAAGAATGATATTTTTTTATGTGACTCAGGCGGCCAATATAAATACGGGACCACAGATGTTACTAGAACTATTTGTTTTACAAAACCAAAACCAAGTATCAAGAATGTTTATACCAAAGTATTAAAGGGACATATAGCTGTAGCAAATACAGATTTAAGATTGGATAACACTGGTTTTAAAATAGATAAAAGAGCTAGAAAATATCTAAAAAAAAGTAACTTGGATTATGCTCATGGCACAGGTCATGGCGTTGGCTTCTTCCTAAATGTGCACGAAGGACCACAGTCAATATCTAAATTAAATAAAGTCAAAATTCAAAAAGGTATGATTTTAAGTAATGAGCCAGGATATTATAAAAAAGGTTCTTATGGTATCAGAATAGAAAATCTAGTTTTTGTAAAAGAAATTAAAAAAAAAATTTGTTTTGAAAATTTAACACTTGCTCCAATAGAAAATGATTTAATTAATTATAATCTTTTAACAAAACTAGAAAAAAATTATCTTTTCAAATATCATTTAAATGTTTACTCAAAACTTTCAAAATATCTTTCTCTTAATGAGAGAAAATGGCTAGCTAGTTATATTTAGCATTTTCAAAAACTGACTTTGGTTTAATATCGTAACCTTAAATTCTTTAGCTTTATCAATTTTATTTTTGGTTGGTTTTTCACCAACTATTAAATAATTCAATTTTTTAGTTACAGTACTTACTGAGGAGCCAGAATTTTCTTCAATTAAAGATTTTACTTCTGCTCTACTGATGCCATTTAACTTACCAGTTACCATAAATGTTTTTTCATTTAACAAACCGGCTTTATCTTTTGTTGTTGCATTCTTTACTTCTAAAATTTTCTGTAATTCTTTTAAGATATTTATATTAATTTTATTATCAAAAAAATTTTTTACTGACTTTAGTTGAGTTTCTCCAATACCATCAATATTTAATATATCATCTATAATTGATTCATTTGAAAAGTTAATAAACTTTGAAAATGATTTAAAATATTTTGATAAAATTTTTGCATTTTCTAAACCTATATGTCTAATACCTAGTGAATAGATTAATCTTTCTAAAGAAATATTTTTTCTTTGATTAATTGAATATTTTAAATTTTCCATTGATTGTCTACCCCAACCTTCAAGATTTTCTATCTTTTTAAAATCTAAATTAAATATATCGTGTGGTAATTTTATTAAATTGAGGTTCCAAAAGTTTTCTACAATTTTTTTTCCAAATCCTTCAATGTTAAAAGCATCTTTAGAAACAAAGTGTTTTAATTTTTCTATTGCAATTTTTTCACACTCATATCCTTCGCTAGGGCACCTTCTCACAGCATCTTCTTTTTTAGTAAGATTGTTAAACTCTTTAATTGTTTTTGAGCCGCATGAAGGACATTTTCTTGGAAAAATAAATTTTGTTGATTTTTTATCTCTCTTAGTTTTATCGACTGAAAGAATATGGGGTATCACATCTCCAGCTCTTTCAATAGTTGCCAAATCTCCAATTCTTATATCTTTTCTATCAATTTCATCTTCATTATGAAGAGTTGCATTAGATACAACTACACCTCCAATATTAATTGGTTTAATTTTTGCGACTGGTGTTAAAGCTCCCGTTCTTCCAATTTGAATTTCAATATTAAGAATTTTAGATGTAGCTTTGTTGGAGGCAAATTTATGAGCAATAGCCCACCTTGGTGAATTTGCAACATAACCAAGGCGTTTTTGAAGTTCAAAGTTGTTAATTTTATAGACTATACCATCAATATCAAAGTCTATTTTTGTTCTATCTTTTTCTATACTGGAATAATTTATCATCAAATTGTCTACACCAGAGACTAATTTATTCAATGGATTTGTTTTAAAACCCCAGCCATCTAAATTTTTTAAAAAATCTATTTGGTTTTTAACTTTAAGACCTTTTTCATATCCAAAGGTATAAGCAATAAATTTTAAAGGAATCTTTTTTGTATCATCTGGATTTTTTTGTCGTAGTGATCCTGATGCTGCATTCCTTGGATTTGCAAATTTTTCCTTTAAATTTTTAAAATCACTATTTTGTATAAATACTTCGCCTCTAATATCTATTTCTTCAGGAAAATCTTTTGACTGAATTTTTTTTGGAATATCTTTTATTGTTGCAAGATTAGCTGTTATATCTTCACCTTCTTTTCCATCGCCTCTGGACAGTCCAATTTTAAAATCACCATTTTTATATATCAATGAAGCTGATATACCGTCAATCTTTGGTTCTGCACTATACGATAGATTAAAATCCTTATTTTTAGATAAAAAATTCAATATTCTTTTTTCGAAATTAATTAGATCTTCTCTTCCAAAAGCGTTTGCCAAAGACAACATTGGAACTCTATGTGCTATCTTTTGAAAGTTTTTAGATGGTTTAAATCCAACAACTTTTGATGGTGAGTTTTCTGAATTGAGAAAAGAGTATTTACTCTCTAAAATTAAAATACTATTTTTTAAATCATCATACTCTTTATCAGTTACTAGTGGTTTGCTAGCATCATAATAATTTTTATTGTAATTAGTAAATGACTTTATTTTTTTTTTATATTCAGATTCTATTTTTTTTTTATTCATCTCAGCTAAATAGAGACTTAAATTTTTCTAATATAGAATTATTTTCTTTTTTGATTTCTTTTATTGTATCTTTTTTGTATTTTTTATTAAAAACACTAAATGATTTTTCATACCATTCCGATGACTGATAATTATATCCTAGTAAATTAGCATATTTTTTTGCTTCTGACTCAATCCCAATTATATAATAGATTTCGACTAATCTATGAATGGCTTCCTCAACATAAATTGTAGTGTCATAATCATCGACAACAACTCTAAATCTATTTATTGCTGAAATCCATTTTTTTCTATCAACATAATATCTAGCAATATACATTTCCTTTGCGGCTAAAGTCTCATCTATTAAATTAATTTTAAACATGGCATCTGTGGCAAATTCTGTATTTGGATATTTAGAAATTAAGCTATTAAATGTTTTTTTAGCATTCATTATAGATTGAAGATCTTTCTTCTCATCAACAATTTGTTCATAATAACACAGCCCTAGTAAATACTCCGCATATACGATGTCTTTATGATTTGGATAAACTCTTAAAAATCTAGTCAATTCAGCAATTGCATCTCCATAATAATTTTGTGAGTAATATGAATAAGCTGCCATCAAAGCAGATTTTGGTGCATAATCTGATTGTGGAAATAAAATTTCTGCTTCATTAAATTTTTTTGCTGCAAATAGAACATCGCCTGTCTTAAGCTCTTTTAGTCCCTCTTTATAGGCTTCTATCATTTGAGACTCCAAATTTACTTCATTGATTGTAGATTTTTCAATTTCTTTTTTTGAACAAGATAAGCAAAGCAAAGCAATTAAAAAGAAATAAAAATAATTACGACAGATCATTATAGATTATACCTTTAATTTAAATCTTTTAAAATATATGTTTATTTAAGCTATAGATTTTAATATTTTTCTATTTATCAAAGTATGAGGCAAGTTTTTTTCTTTTATTTCAAGAATTGAAAAATTATCTTTATTTTCAAAAACTTTTCTAAGCAATTGATTGGTAAGATAATGACCTCCTTGAGAACATTTGATTTTAGCAATCACTCTATAACCAGATGTATATAGATCACCAATACAATCTAGTATTTTATGGTTAACAAATTCTTTATTATTTCTTAATCCCTCAGGATTTAAGATCTCATGATCTTTAACTACTATTGCATTTTGTAAACTTCCACCTTTCGCTAATCCATTTTTCTTAATTAATTCAATATCCTCGAACAAACAAAAAGTTCTTGAATTGTAAACGTCAGTTAAATCATCTTCAAAAACTTTTACTTTATTATTTTGGTTTCCAATTATTGGATTTTTATACTTCAGCTCAAAGTCTATTTCTAAGCTTAAAGTAGATGGCTCTATTGAAATAAATCTCTCACCATCTGAAAATTTAATTTCTTTATTAATTTTGATAATCTTAATAGGGGCTTCACTGACTTGAAATCCAGAACTAATAATTTTTTCAATAAATTCTTTTGCAGAACCATCTAAAATTGGAACTTCTTCATTATCAATTTCTATCAATGCGTTATCAATACCAAGCCCAAATAATGCTCCCATCAAATGTTCAATAGTTGAAACTTTAACTCCAAATTCATTTTCAATAGTTGTATTCAACGAAGTATTTGAAACATTCATAAAATTTGGATAAACTAAATTATTTTCCTTAAAATCAACTCTTTTGAAAACAATTCCAAAATCAGGGTCAGCTGGCTTAATACATATATTTACATCTACCCCACTGTGAAGTGCTACACCACTAAATGAAACATTATTTTTAATTGTTTTTTGAGTTAAATAAGACATTTGTGTCTTTTAATTTGCTTTTAAGAAATTTTGAAAACAACAAATATTACTAGAAAAAACACTTTTTAACTAAATAGTCGAAAAAATTTTTCAAAAAAACCACTGTTTTCCTCACTTTTGGAGACTAGCTGAACTTCATTTTTATTTAGGCCTTTATATAATTTATTTGCAATAACAGATAGCTCTGTTGCATCTTCGCCCAAATAACTTTTAATATAATTGCCTGACATATAACGTCCAATCTTGATTTGGTGATTTTCTAACAACTTATCAAAATATGCAGTGAGGTTATTTGGAATAGAAATAAAATTTACCTCTAAAAAAAAATTATCATGATTTTTATTTAAATTATTTATCAAAAAATTACTTTCATCTTTCACATGATTGACAATAATCATATGCATAATGATTTGATCTTTATAATTTTCTCTAAAAACATTTTTAACTTCTATTAAGCTGCTTTCTAAATATTTTTGATCTATATGTTTTTGATAATTTTTTTTTTTTACTGATATACCTACATGTAAAATTTTATCATCTTCTATAATTAAAATAATACTTTTAATAAAGTTGTTTATTATTTTTTCAATTTTGTAAATATTTTCATCAAGAAATTTTGAAATATAATTTGGGTCAATCTCATCATTGATCTGTATTTCTTCATTATATAAATTTTTTGAATTATTTTTATCATGAACAAATATTTGATATTTGTTTTTAGAAATATAAAGAAATGTTTCAAAATCAGTTTCTTCAATCATCTAAAATAATTTGATTTTTAATTCTTGCATCTATAATTTTATTATCTTTAAATTCATTATTATATAAAAATTCTATTGCTAAATTGAAGGCAAGATTAGTATTTTCATTTGGTAATTTTATTACGATATTGTTTCTTAATTCTAAATCCCATCTTTGTGATGGAAAAAAATATAAATTTTTTATCTCTGTGTAAGAAATTTTAGATTTATCAATAATTTCTTTAATTTTAAAAAATTCAGTTACATCTGGATTTCCAAAAATAAAAGGTAATTGATTATTTAAAAAATCGTTTTTTATAAATTTTCCATTAGAGCCCAAATAAAAAATTTGGCTATTTTTATTAATTTTTGCTAAAAATTTAGTCTTCTCAATATTAATATCTAGTGAAGATGGATATCTTCTAAAAATAATAAAATTTTCTACTAAAGAGTTTGACTCAATTTCATTAACTAAATCACTCTTATTGATTAAAAAAATATTATTTAGATTAAAATTTTTTATTTCTTTTATTAAATTTGATTGTTCTTTAATATCTAATCCAATAATATTAATATTGTTAATATTTTGTAATTTTAAACTATTAATATTGATATTATTAATTGAGCCAACTACAAATAGTAAAAAAAAATAAATTAAAATTTTTTTACTTTTTCGTTGTTGCATCTTTTAAAATCCACTCAATTAGTTTTATAAAGGATATTCCATTATATTTGGCTATTTCCGGAACAAGAGATAACTTTGTCATACCTGGTTGAGTATTAATCTCTAATAAATAAAACTTATTTCTATAAAATTTAAAATCTGATCTAGTGACTCCCTTACAGCCAATAATCTTATGCGCTTTAAGTGATAAGTCCATTACCTCTTTTAATTTATTTTTTGGAAGATTAACTGGGATTATATGCTCTGTTTTTGCATTAGTGTTATATTTAGCTTCGTAATCATAAAATTTTCTTTTTGGTTTAAGTTCTATTGCTCCTAATTTTTTATTACCCATGATTGCAACTTGAATTTCTCTTCCGCCAATAAATTCTTCTATTATTATTTCTTTATAAATTTTCATTGAACTTAAAATTTTTGAAATATTTTTTTTTGTACAAATAAAAACATTTACACTTGAGCCTTCATTAATTGGTTTTAATACAACTGGAAATTTCAGCTTCTTTTGAATATTTTTTATTAAATTAAAATTATTTTCTTCATAAGAATATTTAATATATTTTGGAGTGTTGATTTTGTTTTTTATAAAAATTTTTTTTGATATTGCTTTATCCATTGCCAATGATGAAGCAATTACTCCTGAATGGGTGTATGGTGTTTTAAATCCTTCTAAGATTGTTTGTATATAGCCATCTTCACCAAACTGACCATGTAATGCATTAAATATAATATTTGGTTTAAATTGATTAATATTCTTTGATAAATTACCATCTGGTTCAGAAATTTTTATTTTATAACCATTTTTTTTCAGTTCTTTTGCAACTTGTAAGCCCGTATCAAGACTAATTAATCTTTCTTTTGAAATTCCACCAGCAAGTATTAGTATTTTTTTTTTCAATTTATTCTAAAATTTTTATTTCTGTTTGTAATCTTACGCCAGTTTTTTTCAGGACACTTTCAGATACAAATTCTATCAATTTTTTCATATCATCAAACTTAGCATTACCCTTATTTACAAAAAAATTACAATGTTTTTCTGAAATACAAGCATCTCCAAACGATTTGTCTAGAGGGACTGACTCTTTTATTAGTTGCCAAACTTTTTTGTCTGATTGATTTATTGGGTTCTTAAAAGTACTTCCACTAGTTTTGATCTTCGTAGGTTGCGCTTTTTCCTTTTTTTCTTTTAATTTAATCATTTCATTTTTAATTAAAATTGAATTTTTTTTAAAACCCTTAAATGATGCACTTAAAAAGATTAAATCATTAGATAATCCACTATCTCTATATTTAAAATTGATTTCGTTAGCTGGTATCGTAATAACCTTTCTTGATTTATCAACAGCTTGCACTGAAATTAAAATGTCTTTAAATTCTCTATCAAAACAACCTGCGTTCATTCTTATACCTCCCCCAACTGTACCGGGTATACAAGATAAAAATTCAAATCCTCCCAAACTATTGTTCATTGCAAATTCTGAAATTGATTTATCACTGACAGCACTTCCAGCAATAATTATATCTTCTGATAGAAGAGAAATATTATTAAAATTATTTGATAGTTTAATAACAACACCATTAAAAGTTTCGTCAGTAATTAATGTATTTGATCCCCCGCCTAGAATAAATATTTTCTCTTGATTTCCAATTATTTTTAAAAATTTAATTAACTCTTTTAAATTTTCTGCTTTATAATAAATTTTAGTATTTCCACCTATATTAAACCAATTTTTTTTCTTTAAATTATAATCAAATTTAATATTTTCTTTAAATTCTATTAATAAATCATCTTTATTTATGCTCATTACAAATATCTAGGCATTTCTCTCATCAATGATGAGATAGTTCCCGCACCCATTCCAATAACTATTTTTTTTCCATAAATATTATTTTTAATGTATTTTGCTAATTGAAATTTATCATTTGCCAAAAATAGTTTTACTTTTGAGTTGTTAATTATTTCTCTTGCAAAATTTTCATATTTAAAACCTAATTTAATTTTTTCACCGGCGGTATAAATAGGCAGTAAGATTACTTTATCAGCTTTTTTAAATGCATAAGTAAATTCTTTTTTTAAGTCTTTTAATCTTGATATTCTGTGTGGCTGAAAAATACACACTTTTTCATAACCTTTATAAACATTACTTACTCCATCTAGTACAACTTTAATTTCTGTTGGGTGGTGAGCATAGTCATCAAAAAAGTCAACTTTATTAAATGTAAAAATTTTGTTAAATCTTCTTTCAACGCCCTTAAATATTTTTAAGCCGTTTTTAATACTTGCAACTGTTAATCCAATTGTAATTGCCAAAGCTGAAGCTGCTACTGAATTTCTAATATTATGAATTCCCAACAATGGAATCTTAATATTTTTAATTAGTCTATTTTTTTTATTTGGTAGAACTATCTTTAAATCAAACTCAGAATAGTCTTTTGATTGTTTAATATTTTTAATACAAAAATTTGATTTTGTATTAGTTCCATATGTATAAAAATTTTTATTGCTTAATTTCTTAATCAAATTTCTATTATTTCTATCATCTATACAAATAAAAGATTTTCCAAAGGAAGGAACTTTATTCACGAACTTAATAAAATATTTATTCAACTCATCCATGGAACTATAAAAATCCATATGTTCTCGATCTATATTTGTTATTATTGAATATGTAGGTGGGATATAGACGAAACTACCATCTGACTCATCAGCTTCAAGAATTGACCAGTCACTTTTACCTAGTTTAGCAGAGTTGTTGATAGAGTTTATTACACCTCCATTAATAATGGTTGGATCAATTTTTGTTTTCTGGAAAATTGAAGCAATTAGTGATGTTGTGGTTGTTTTTCCATGAGATCCAACAACTACGATATTTTTTGTGAGAGAAACAATATTTGCTAGCATCTCTCCTCTTTTATAAATTGGTAATTGTTTTCTTTTTGCCTCTATTAATTCTGGATTATTTTTTTTTATTGCAGAAGAAACTACAATAATCGTGGCATTACTTATATTTTGTTTTTTGTGTCCAATTGTAATCTTTATTTTTCCTTTTTTTAATCTTTCAATGTTCTTATTACTAGCAATATCACTGCCCTGAACTTTGAATCCTTTACCCTTCATTATAAGAGACAATCCGCTCATACCTATTCCGCCAATACCTATAAAGTGAATAATTTCAGATTTTGCTAATTTAATTTTCATTAATAATATTTAATAAATTTTGATTAACATTATTCCAAGTGTTTTGATAATTTAATTTTTCTAAATTATTTTTTTTTATAAACATTTCATCTTTATTGCTTATTATATTTAACAATAAATCTTCAAATTTTTTTTTATCAAAATTAATTTGATCAATAACCCAACAACAGCTTCTATTTTTATAATAATTTGCATTTTCTAGTTGATGATTATCCATAGAACTTGGTAATGGAATAGCAATAAAAGGTTTTTTAGATAGAGAAATTTCAGCCAAACTAGAAGCACCTGCTCTTGTTATGCATAAATCTGCTTGATCTATTAATAAATTAAGATTTTGATCAAAACTAAAAACATTATTATCAATTTTATTTTCAAAATATATTTTTTTGAGAGCATCAATATTTTTTTGATTAGTTTGATGAATCACCTTTAAAGGTTTTATCTTTGAAACTTCAATAAATGAATCGTGTAAAATTTTATCAAATATATGTGCGCCTTGACTTCCACCAATTATTATTAAAGTAAATTTTTCATTATTATTTTCTATTAAATTTTTGTGATAATACTTTTTCCTTATAAGTGGATTTGTGACCTTTAATTTATTTTTATACTCTATGGGAAAACCAATGATATTATCTGAATAACATATGATGTTTTTACAAAATTTAAGAAAAAATTTATTTGCTCTGCCAATTACCATGTTTGGTTCTAACAAATAAATTTTAATATTTAATACTTTTGCTGCCAAACATAAGGGTAGAGACATATATCCACCTGTAGAAATAAGAATTTGAATTTTTTTCTTTTTTAATAATATTAATGATTTCAATGTTAAAAAAAAAACTTTTAAAATTGATAAAGGCAATAATATGAAATTATTAAACTTAGGAGTATTAATAACTGCGACATTATAAATTTTATTATCTAAATATTGAAGACCTCTAACATCACTTGAAATTAATATATCATAATTATCTTTCAAATGATCATGCATTGTAATTGCAGGAATAACATGTCCTCCAGATCCCCCTGTGGAAATTAAAATCTTACTTTTCATTTTAATTTTCTATTTTTCTTTTAGTTAAGTTTAAAATTATTCCAGATAATATTGAAATACTTACTATTGAAGAACCTCCATAACTCAAAAATGGTAAAGTCATACCAGTAGTTGGAAATAATCTGATATTAACACCAATATGTATGGTTGCTTGCATTAAGATCAAGCTTACACATCCAATTAAAACAAGTTTAATCTTGTCATCTTTTTCATAATTTATTTTTTTCAAGACCATGTAAATAAACATTAAAAATAATAATAATATTAATATTATAGCAACAACACCAAACTCTTCAGAAATTACAGATATAATATAATCAGTGTGTGCTTCTGGCACTCTATTTTTTAAGGTTCCTTCGCCAATTCCTTTTCCAAAATAACCCCCACTTGTAATGGACTCGATAGCTTTATCTGATTGAAAATTATGTGTTCCTGTATCTCTGTTAAAAAAAGAAAAAATCCTACTTTGAATATAATCAAACTTAGGGACGTATATAATTAAATAAGCTAATGAAATAGAAGCAAATATAAAAAGGCCAAAAAGAAAAAAAATATTAATTCCTGAAGTAAAAATTAAAACTGCCCAAGAGAAAACAACCAGAAGAGTTTGGCCAATATCTGGCTGCATTATAAGAAGTATAGAGATTATTGATACTAAGAAAATTGATAATAAATATTTTAAATAGAGATTTGAACTTCGAACACTACATAGAATAGTTGAAATCATGATAATTAAAAAAGGTTTTAATAATTCAATTGGTTGAAATCTGGGTAAAAAAAATAAATCTATCCATCTTTTTGATCCCTTTACTTCGACACCAATAATTGGAACTAAAAATAAAGAAATCAAAGTAACAAAAAAAAGAAAATATGAGTAATGAAATAGTTGATCAGTTTTTAAAGAAGAGAAAGTAAAAATTATAAATATTCCAATAAAAATATAGATTAAATGCTTAAAAAAAAAGAAGTAACTATTTGTATTTAATTTATCAGAAGCAATTAATGAAGTTGAAACTAATGAGAAAAAAAGTCCAATGGCAAATAACGAACTTATAAGTAAAAAAATTGATTTATCTACATTCTTCCACCATTGATAATAAAATTTATATAAAAAATTATTTTTTTCCATTGAGAAACTTTTTAATTAATTGATTAAAATATTTTCCCCTATCTTCAAAATTTTTAAAGCTATCAAATGAAGCACCAGCAGGACTAAATAGAATAACATTTTTTTTTGATTTTTTATTTTTTAAATCCAAAAATATTTCATTCAATACATCTTTTAAATATTTTAAATGTTTAACAGTTATCTTATTCTTAATATTTATTATAAATTGTTTATAATTATTTCCAAAAATAAATGTTTTAAAATTCTTGCAGTGTTTTTTAGATAAATTTAATTGATCACTTTTTTTGGGAATTCCACCTAAAATCCAATAAACATCTTTTAAATTTTTTAACAAATTTTCTGATGAGGCAAAACTTGTTGATTTAGAGTCATTTATTATTGTTAAATTTTTATTTTCATAGATAATTTGTTGTCGATATTTTAATCCTTTAAATCTATTTAAAGTTTTAATTAATGTTTTATTGTTTAAATTTAATGTTTCAGATATCTGCAAAACAAATGATAAATTTTCTAAATTTCCTGAAGATAAAAAGTACTTATTCTTTAATTGTTTAATTATTTTATTTGTTTTTTTTAAATCAACTCTAATAATTTTTGGATTATATTTTTTACTGTTTAACTTTTTATTTATTAGTAAGTCTTTTTTTTTTACAAATGCTATAGATTCTTTAGACTGAGAATTTAATAACTTAAATTTAGCATTAATATAATTTTTTAAATTTTTATGTCTTTCTATGTGGTCGGGACTAATGTTAAGTATTGCTGAGTATTTTGAGGTAAATAGTTTGCTGTAATCTAATTGATATGACGAAGCTTCAATCACAAACATGGTATTTTTTGTAATTTTTTTTTCAGATAATGCTGGATTTCCAATGTTTCCTATCAATCTGCAGTCGTAGTTTTGATCTGCTAAAACTTCATGCAATATTTTAGCTGTGGTTGATTTTCCATTAGTTCCAGTGATAGTGATGCTTTTATTTTTGTAAAATGAGTAAAATATATCCAAATCTGTGTAAATTTTAGATTTATTTTTTTTAAGAAATTTAGATAGTTTGCAGTTTAAAACATCAATTCCCGGACTAATAATAATTATATCAAACTTAATCTTAGCTATTTCTTCAACATTTCTTATTATTTGACTTGATTTATATCTAATTTTTTTTTTTAAATTATCATCAAATAAATAAACCTTGGATTTATTATTTAAAAATTTATATGATGAAAGTCCACTTTTACCTAAACCATAAANTAATATTTTTTTTTCCAAAAAAATATTTCTATNATCTATCATTATCTTAATTTTAAAGTAGCCAAACCTATCATTGCTAAAATAATTGAAATAATCCAAAATCTAATTACGACTGTTGACTCAGGCCATCCTTTTTTTTCAAAATGATGGTGTATTGGTGCCATTCTAAAGATTCTTTTTCCAGTTAATTTAAAAGAAATTACTTGCACCATTACCGAAATAGCCTCAAGAACAAATAACCCCCCTGTAATTGCTAATACTATTTCATGTTTTGTGATTATTCCAACTGCCCCTAAAGAACCTCCAAGTGCTAAAGAACCTGTATCACCCATGAAAATTTTAGCTGGTGGTGCATTAAACCAAAGGAATCCTAAACATGATCCTATTATTGCGCCACAGAAAATTGAAACCTCACCAGTACCTTCAATGTAAGGTATTTGCAAATAATCAGAAAAAACAATATTTCCAGTGACGTAGCTTATAAAAGCAAAGCAACCTGCAACTAAAATTACAGGTACTGTAGCTAATCCATCAAGTCCATCAGTTAAATTAACTGCATTTGATGAGCCTACAATTACAAATACAGAAAAAGGAATAAAAAACCATCCAAGATTAATTATTAAATTTTTAAAAAATGGAAAATACAAATTAGTAATTTCTTGATAATCGACAAAGTAAACAAATAAACTGATGCCCATTATAGCTAGTAAAACTTGTGATAATATTTTAAATTTAGATGAAATACCTGAAGAATTATTATGTTTTATTTTTTTATAATCATCAAAAGCTCCAAGTAAACCAAATGAAATGGCAATATATATACAGAATAAAACACTTGTATTTGATAAATCCCCCCAACATAAAACAGAAAATAGTAATCCAAACAAAATTATTACTCCTCCCATTGTTGGAGTGCCAATTTTTTTTACAATATGATCTTGTGGACCATCATCCCGTATAGGATTTACAATTTTTCTGTTCGAAAAAAAATTTATAAAAGGTCCTCCTACTAACAAGACTATAATTAATGAGGTGAATAACGATAATCCTGTTCTAAAAGTTATGTATTTAAAAACGTTTAAAAATCCAAAGGTATCAACAAAATTAAGTAGAAATTGATAAAGCATTTATTTTGAACCTTTTATTTTACAGATTATCTCATTAAATCCAGTCGCATTTGAAGCTTTAACCATAAGATAATCATTATTATTTAAATCATTTTTAATCAAATCAATAATTTGTGAGTTGTTGTTCAATACCCTGCCTTTTTTCTTTTTTGAAATAGAATTGTATGTGAATAAAACATTGCTTCCCTTAACAAAGATTTTGTCAATTTTAGTATTATTAATTATTTTTCCAATAGATTGATGAAGTTTTTTGGAGTGTTTTCCAAGTTCTAACATATCACCTAATAATAAATATTTTTTGCCTTTGTTGGTTTTAATTTTATCAAAATTTAAAATTGCTGACTTAAGAGACAAGGGATTTGAATTATAACTTTCATCTATTAAGTTTAAGTCTTTATTATTAATCTTAATTTTAGTAATATCTCCTCTACCTTCTGGTGTTTTAAAGCCTATAAAAATATTTTTATTTATTTTAGATATGTCAAAAAAAACACTCATAACAGCTAACGCAGCCAAAATATTTAGTATATTATTTTGAAAATTATTAGAAATATAAAAATAAGTTTTTAAATTATTAATTCTAATTATTGCTTTAAACTTGTTAGCAATTTTTTTAATACTTATCAGCTTGATATTTGCGTTTGGATTATTAATACTAAATGATAAAATTTTAAGACTTCTTTTATTAGCTATATTTGTGTGTAAAGTAAAAAAATTATCATCGGCATTTAGAACAATAAAGCCATTAGCTTTTGTATTATTAATTATTTCTGATTTGGCATAAGCAATTTGTTTGAGATTCTTAAAATTTTTAGCATGAGCATAATTGATGTTAGTAATCACACTTAAATCTGGTTTAACAATTTTTGAAAGATGGTCAATTTCACCTTTTTTATCCATTCCAATTTCCAAAACTCCATAATTATTTTTTTGATCTAAATTAAAAAGACTTAAAGGAACTCCATATTTATTATTATAAGATTTAGGTGAAATACCTACTTTAGATAATTGATTTATTGAGTTTCCTAATAATTCTTTTAATGTGGTCTTTCCACAACTACCAGTTATAGCAATAATTTTTGTTTTTATATTTTCTCTATACAGCATAGAACTTTTTGTTAAAAATTTGAGTGTGTCTTTAACTTTAATCTGACGAGAAATATTTATTTTTTTTTCAATTTTATTAACTACTGCAATTGAAGCTTTTTTTTTGAAAGCTTCGCTTATAAATTTGTTTCCATCATTTTTTATTCCCTTAATTGCAAAAAAAATATCTCCTTTTTTTATTTCTCTAGAGTTAATTCTAGCTTTCTTAAAAGAAATTTTATTAGATATTTTTTTTTCTCCATTAAGCTCATTAAGTATATTAACTTTAAAATTATTTGATAAAGCTGAATTTTTAATTTTTATTGCATTAAGGATAATTTTTTTATCTGAGAAGAAAATTTTTTTTACACCAATTTCTTGAACTGTTTCATGTCCTTTTCCAGCTACAAGTAAAATTTCCCCTGTATTCAATTGTTTTATTGCTTCTGAAATTGCCTTTGCCCTATTAGGGTATTCAAATACCTTATGTTTTTTTATTCCTTTTTTTATGTCTTTTCTTATTTGACTAGGTTTCTCTAATCTAGGATTATCATCAGTAAGATATATCTTGTGAGAAAAGAAATCAGCAATTTTGCCCATTTTAGCTCTTTTATTTTGATCTCTATTTCCCCCACAACCAAACACTAAGCTAATTTTACAACCTGCAAATTGTTCTTTTATGTTTTTAAGACAAGTTTTTAAAGCATCAGGTGTATGTGCGTAATCTAAAATTACTTTTGAATTATTCTTAATTTTGCCAACTCGATCAAATCTTCCTTCTACTGACTTTATTTTTGGTATTACATTAAGTATATCTTTAATATTAACATTACTTTTTATTGAAGCAATAACAGCCATTAAAAAATTTTTTAATTGAATTTTTCCTATCAAATTAAGTTTAATTTTATGTATAGAATTTTCATATTTTATCTCCAACAACTGAGATTCGCCTTCATACTGATGTGATAAAAATTGAAAATTATTTTTTTTATCTGATAATGAAAAAAGTTTTAAATTTTTACTAGATGCTATATTTTTTATTTTTTTGAATTCAGGTATTTTTTCATCTGTTATGATATTTGCATTTTTTTTTAATAATTTTTCAAATAAATAAAGTTTGGCTTTTAAATAATTTTTTATATTTTTATGATAATCAAGGTGATCTTGAGATAAATTTGTAAATATTCCAGTATTAAAAGATANGCCATCTANTCTATTTTGGCTTAAACCATGACTAGACGCCTCCATAATAACATTGTTGATATTTTGNTTTTTTAAGTTAGTTAAAATTTTGCTTAATTGAATTGGATCTATNGTNGTATTTGATAAATTTTTTTTATATTTTTTCGATTTAATTCCNAAGGTTCCAATTGAAGCAACTTTTTTATTATTTAAATCTAGTATTTGATAATAAAAATCTGCAATAGACGATTTTCCATTTGTACCTGTTACTGCAATAATATTATTAGGTATTTTATTGTTAATTCTAAATGAAACTTCAGCTAATAACTTTCTTATATTATTTGAGTGAATAAATAAAATACCATTTTTAAATCCATTAATTTTTGTTTCAGTTATGATTATTTTTGCACCATTTGAGATTGCAGATGATATAAAATTATTTCCATCTATTTTATTTCCTTTAATTGCAAAAAAAATGTAATTATCTTTTATTTGATTACTGTCATATGCAATTCCTGAAAAATTAATTTTTTTATAACTGTCTTTAATATTTTGGAAGTAATTGCCAAGAAGCATAATTAATTAATTTCTAGATATTTTGTGGCTAAAATAGGCCCAATTTTATCTATTATTTTTCCAGCAACCTCTACTGAAGTCCACCCTGCTGTATTATACAGGGTTCCCTTCCAGCCACCTTTTTGATTTCGATATTTATAATAATAATCTTTTGCTTTTTGCGGTGTGTCTAACATGACAATAAATACATATTGTGGGTTTGAAGTTGGGAAAATTGAAGCAAATGTGTTTATCTTTGCTTCAGAATAAGAGCCTTCTTTTGGTTGATCTGCAGTTCCAGTTTTGCCGCCAATTTCATAATTCGGTACGTCTGCAAATTTTGCAGTTCCTTCCTTTGTATTAACAATTTTTCTTAAAGCTGTAACCACTTGTTCAGAAACTCCTTTATTAATTAATCTTTTACTTTTTTTTTTATTTTCAGTATTTTTATCTATTAAAGATGGTTTGATGTCATAACCTCCATTAGATATTATTGCATAACCTTTTGCTAACTGAAGAATTGTTGTTGCAACACCATGGCCAAATGATGCTGTAGCTAATTTACATTTACCAAAATTATAATCTTTTTGAGGAGCTACTTCGTCAATATCAAAATCAATTGAACTTAATACTCCAACTGTTTTTAAAAAAGATTTATGTTTTTCTGGTCCAATTAATTGAGCAATTCTAACTGAGCCAATATTTCCTGACCTAATCAATATCTGTTCTGCTGTTAGATCGGAAGGAATTTCATTATCATATTCTCCAATTCCATGTTTGTCACAACGAATAGATTTTGGCAAATCTAGAAACTCAGTTTCTGGTTTTATTAAGCCTTCATTTAAAGCACTTGCAAATGTTAATGGTTTAAATACCGAACCAAGCTCATAGGTTCCTTTAGTCACTCTATTAATAAAATTAACATCGGTTATATTACGTCTCTCATTTGGATTAAAATCAGGTAATGAAATTAGTGAAAGTATATTTCCATTATTTACATTCATTAATAATGCTGCACTACCTTTGCTTTTAAAAATTTCTTGATATTTGATTAATTCTTTTCGTATTAAAAACTGCACATCTTTATCAACTGTAAGTTTTATAGGTTTTTTGGAGTTTCTTAAAATCTCATCAAAAGATTTTTCAAGACCAGCAATTCCTTTGTTATTATCATCTATTTGACCAATAATATGACTAAAAAGATTTTTTTGAGGATAAATTCTTAAAACCTTTTCCTCAGGTTTTATAGATTTATCTCCAAGTTTCATTAATCTTTCATAGTTTTCCTCTGAAACTTTTTTTTCTAACCAAAAGAACTTTTTTGATTCAAGTTGCTTTTTTACTTTATTAAAATCTTTATTTGGAAATATAATATTCAAACTTAATAAAAGTTTTTTCTTATCTATTACATCAGATGACTTTATGCCTATATCAATAGATTTAACCGTTTTAGCTAAATAATTACCATCTATGTCAATTATATCTGCTCTATAAAGTTTATTAGTAGATGGTGGAACATTAATTTTTTCAACATTTGATTTACGAGATCCAAGATGAATTAAATGAATAGTATAAATGATATAAATAATAAAAAAGATAAAAAATATAAAAGCTACTCTATTAAATCTTACATCTAAATTAGTATCATTTTTTTTATAATCAAAATTATTTTTATAATCTTCGATAATAATTTTTGATTTTAATTTTTCCATTAATCTTTTATTATTTTTAAATATTTAATTTTTTTTTCTTTATTTGTAATTTTAAAAACTTTTATATCCTCAATTTTTTTTTGGACTAAGTTATTTTCAAAATATAGTGATTGAAATTCTAATAATTTGTCTGAGGAACTTAGATAATCAAATTCTAGTTTAATCTTCTCGAGTTCTGAATTTAAAACTCTAATATTTTCATTTACAGTAAAAATTTTATCTTCATTTTTTTTTGCAGAATTTTTAATAATAGCAGTAGATAAAATTAAAGAAAAAATAACTAATACTAAAATAATTTTTTTCATAGCTTATTTCCAAAATTTTCTATCTCAATCAAATTTCTAAATTGATCTAAAATATCAGTTTCAAAATCATAAAAGTCAGTTTTTTTAATTGCATATCTGAGCTTTGCTGATCTTGAGGGCAAGTTTTCATTAATCTCTTCATCAGAGGGTATAATTGCTTTTTTTTCATTTAATGTAAGTAATGTCTCGGGTTGCTCTATAATGGGAGTGTATCTAGATATACTTTTTTTTTCAGAAAGACTTTTTAAAAAATATTTAACAATTTTATCTTCTAGTGAATGAAATGTAACTACAGCAAGCACTCCATCTTTTTTTAAAACTTTTGTTGCATTTATTAATCCAAAAATTAATTCACTTATTTCTTTATTAACTAAAATTCTTAAAGCTTGAAAAACTTTAGTAGAACTATGAACTTTAAAATTTTTTTTTCTTTTTGTTTTATCTATGATCTCAACAAGTGTTTGAGTGTCTATTTTTTTTTTAGTTCTCTCTTTGACGATATTTCTTGCTATAAATTTGCTTTCTTTCTCTTCTCCAAAAAACTTAAATATTTTATCTAGCTCTTTTTCATCAAGTTTATTAATTACATCTTCAGCAGAATAATTATTTAAACCCATTTGCATATTTAAATTGCCTTTAGATTGAAATGATAATCCTTTATTAGGATCCTTTATTTGAGTATAAGAATATCCAAGATCAAATATGACTCCCTTAATATTCTCATTTTTGAGCTTTAGATTATTTAATTGACTAAATTTGATATTTTTAAATAAAAATCTATCTTCAAATTCATCTTTTAACTGATTAGCTTTTAGTTCACTTTCAATATCGCGATCTAAAGCTATTACTTTAGTATTTTGAAACTTTAAGATTTTTTTTGAATAGCCACCTTGACCAAAAGTACAGTCAATAAATGTGCCACCATATTGAGGGGAAATAATACTAATAATTTCTTTTAGCAGTACCGGGTAATGCTTTTGTACTTCCGG
>JGI20159J14440_10000668_pt1 | contig 26021 bp, 26 predicted proteins | sample COG_09_FD_14440 | JGI IMG/M metagenome (IMG submission 14440) | reverse complement strand
TATCGTATGTCATATCTTCCATAAATCTAGCAGGTTTCAGAGAATAACCACCGGTATCAAAAGTAACTCCCTTTCCAACAAACGCTAATGGTTTAGAATTTTTTTTTGCCCCGTTCCATTCCATTGTGACAAGGTATGATCCTCTATTACTACCCATGCCAACTCCGAGTAAAGCATTCATACCTAGTTTTTTTAGTTTTTTTTTATCATATATATTTATTTTTAAACCATCTTTACTAAGAGAATTTAGTCTTTTAGCATATTCATCTGGGTGTAAAATATTTCCTGGCTCAGACACTAAGTCTCTTGCATAAAAAGTGCCCTTCTCAACAGCTTGGAATTTTATTTGATTTTGAATTGAAGGTTTATTTTTTTTTCCAAAAACATTAATAGAAATAATTCTTGAGTCTTTTTTTGATTTATATTTTTTAAACTCGTATGATTTTAATTTTAAGCCATGCAGAAAATGTCCTATAAAATTATTATACTTTCCTGTTACACTATCAGCGTTTAAAAAGTATTCAGTATTTTTTCCATAATTTAAACGTCCATACAATTCTGCACCTAAATTTTCTATATCTGAAATTTTTAAATTATTTTTAATTGAAATAATAATAATTTTTTTTTTTGAATTTATTTCAAAAACAAAAAGATTCTTTTTTAAATCACTAGATTTTAATAAATCGTTTATGTATACAAATTCAGAATTAGAGAGATTGTTCTTTAAATTATTAACATTAAACTTGTCATTAGAAAAAAAAATAGTGTTGGGTAGAGTTTTATCTATTTTTTTTGTTAAGTATTTTATTTGTACAGCCATAGTTTTTTTATATTTTTAGAATTAAGATCTAAGCTATATATGATCAATTATACAAGATTTCAACGTAAAATTTGTAATTATTAAACCATTGATTGAATTTATTTGATGAATACATTATCAATATACAAATTTAAAAATGCTTCAAAACAAAATTTATCAAAACTTTTTAATTGAGATTATAAAAAATTTCTTTCTTTTTTTATTTACCTTCTCTTTAATTGCTCTTACGGTTAGAGCTGTAAATTTTTTAGATTTAATTGTAGATAACGGGTATCCTGTTTCTACCTATTTTACATATAGTCTTCTTAATCTTCTTGGGTTAGTTCCTAAATTTATACCTCTGTCCTTTTTAATTGCCTTAATGATGTTCGTACTCAAACATAATAACGAGGAATTTATTATCTTATGGACAACAGGGGTTAATAAATTGAAATTTATAAATTTCATGCTGATAAGTTCGATCATCGTATTAATTTTATATATTATTTTTTCTTCATTAGTATCTCCTGCTGCGTTAAATAAATCTAGACAATTATTAGGTAATGATAAATTTAATTCTTTTTTGCCTACCATAAGATCTAAACAATTTAGTGATACTTTTGTGGGATTAACGTTATTAATTGATAAAAAAAAAAATACAGAAGTTGAAAATGTTTTCATACATGACACAGCTAATAATTTAAAAAATTTATCTTCAAATAGTGTTAATGCTTCGAGCACAACTGTAATAGCAAAAAAAGGAATCGTTGATAAAAAAAAATTATTATTAATTAATGGTCAAATTATCACTAGTAAAAATAATAAAGAAAATAATGATTTAATAAGTTTTGAAAAACTAAGCATTAATTTATCAGATTTAAACACAAGTATAATTAAAAAACCTAAAATACAGGAAACATCTACTGTTAAAATTTTTAATTGTTTATTTTTAAAAAATACAGATAGTAATTTTTGTAATAAAAGCTCATTAAAAGAAATCGTGCCAAATTTTATTAGAAGAATGATACTGCCATTTTATATTCCAAGTTTTGTACTTGTCTGTTCTTTACTTTTTTTAAAATCAAAAAAAATTTATTTAAATAGATTTTTTATTTTTTTTTATGGTCTATCTATATTAGTGTTTACTGAACTATTCTTAAGATTCACGGGACTGTCTTCGACAGTAAAATTTATATATATTATATTACCTTTTGTTTTGTTTGCTTTTTTATACTTAGTTTTGTTCTATATTTTTTCAAAAAGAATCACTTAATATGAATAATATTATTTTTAACTATCTAATACGTAATTATTTAAAAACAGTATTGATTTTAATATTGGTAATTTATAGTTTTGGTTTAATTTTAAATTTATTTGAAGAAATTGAATTCTTTAAAGACACAAACGCAAATATCTTACAGCCTTTGATATTATCAAGTTTATTTGTTCCTAGTTTAATAATTAAATTATTACCCTTTATAATTTTTTTTTCCAGCATGTGGTTCATAACTAAAATTAAGAATAACAAAGATCTCTTAGTTCTTAAAGTTTATGGATATTCAAATTTAAAAGTGTTTCTAATACTAGCAATTACTTCTTTTTTGTTTGGATGGATAATTTTACTAATTGTAAATCCGGTAACTTCATCAATGGTGATGTATTATGAGAAAACCAAATCTCAATATGCTCGTGATATAGATCATTTAATTACATTTAATAAAAATGGTTTATGGATAAAAGAAAACTTTGAAGAAGGCGAAAGAATAATAACAGCTGAAAAGCCAGATAAATTTGATTTGATAAACGTTACAATTTTTGAATTCGATAATGAAAATAAATTAAGCTCAAAGATTTTTGCTAAAAAAGTAGATATTAAAAGCCAAAAATGGATTTTGGAAGATGTATTAATTTCTCAATTAAAAAATGAAAGTTTTATTCAAAGTAAAAAAAATGAATATACAATTGATTCAAATTACGATTATACCAAAATTAATAACCTTTTTAATAATTCTGACACTATGTCTTTTATTGATCTCACCTTGAATAGAGATAAATTATTTCAAAATGGCTATAGTGACGCTTTTTTAAAAGAAACACTTCATGCGATGCTAACAATACCTTTTTTTTTACTTTTAATGACAGCTCTAGCTACTGTACTTGCAATGACATCTTTAAGAAGAAATGAAGGTTTTAAGTTTTTTGTCATAGGTTTCATTATAAGTATTGTGATATATTATTTTAAAGATTTTTCACTAGCTTTAGGTAAAACAGATAGGATACCGATTACATTAGCAATTTGGTCTCCTGTCTTAGCTTTAAGCTTATTTACTTTTATTGGAGTTTTACAAATAAATGAGAAATAAAATTTTATTAATATTTATTATTTTTTTTTTCAATCAAATTTTATTTGCAGAAAATCTTCAAATAAGTGCGAAAAATATAACAATAGATAACAATAAAAAAACAACTATTTTTAACAATGAAGTTTCAGTTTTAACTAGTGATAATGATGTTATCAAGAGTGATTTTGCAGAATATAATAAAGATTCTGGTGTTCTTACTTTAAAAAAAAATATTATTTTAACTGATAAATATAATAATATTTTAACAACAAATTTCATTGAATTTAAAGAAAAAGAAAATACCATTTTTACTAAGGGGCCCACAAAAATTATCACCTCTGAAAAATATATTTTAAATGGGAACGACTTATCTTTAGATAAAAATAAAAATCTTGTTTTCTCTAATAACAAAGCAATAATTATTGATAATGACAATAATGAAATTTCTCTAAATAATTTTAGATATAATACAAAATTTAATTTTTTTAAATCTATAGGTGATATAAAAATCAAAGATATTAATAACAACACATACAAATTTACTCAAATTTATATTGATACAAAAAAAAAAGAAATTGTTGGAACTGATATTCAAGCATATTTGGATCAAAAAGAATTCAAAATAAAAGATAAAAATAATCCAAGAGTTTTTGCTAATTCTTTAAATTTTAAAAAAGATAAGAGGAGTTTTGAAAAAAGTATTTTTACTCTCTGTGGTTACAGAGATAATGATAAATGTCCACCTTGGTCAATTCAATCAACAAAAATGCTTCATGATAATGAAAAGAAGACAATTTATTATGATAATGCTTTATTAAAAATTTATAACATTCCGATTTTTTATTTTCCTAAATTATCTCATCCAGATCCTAGTGTAAAAAGAAGATCGGGATTTTTACTTCCTTCTTATAATGATACAAAAAACTTGGGATCAAGTATTTCAATTCCATATTTTTTTGCAATTAATCATGATAAGAATTTTACTTTAACAAATAAACTTTACTCTTCAGAAAATCCATTATTTACAGGTGAATATCATCAGGTCTTTAAAGATTCTTATCTGATGGCAGATTTTGGTCATACAGAGGGATATAAAGATAATAATAAAAAAACTGGTGATAGGTCACATTTTTTTTCTTATTTTGAAAAAGTATTTAATAATAAGAATGAGTCAAAAAGTACTTTGAGTATTTCCTTACAAGATACATCTGATGATAAATATTTAAAACTTTACAGAATAAAATCTAATTTAGTTGATTTCGAAAAAGATAATCTTGAAAGCACATTAAGTTTTTCACATGAAGATAAAGATTTATTTGTAGGATTAGATGCTTCTGTTTATGAAAGTCTTAAAGAAACTTATAATGATAAATACGAATATATTTTACCAGAACTTACTGTTGAAAAAAACTTATATAGTAATAGTAATTTTGGAAATCTAGATTTACAAACAAATTTTAAAGTACACAATTATGATACAAATAAACTTACGAGTTTTTTGATTAATGATTTTAATTTTAATTATAAAGATTTAAATTTTGAGTCTGGACTAAAAGGTAAAATTCTTGCTAATGTAAAAAATATCAATTACGAGACTAAAAACATAGATTTATATAAAAAAAATACCACTAGTGAACTTTATGGTGCTATTGGATATTTGAGTCAATTAAATTTAGAAAAAATTAATGATAATTCAAAACATAAGTTAAAACCAAAAATATTACTTAGATATTCTCCTAATAAAAATATGAGAAAAGAAAGTAGTGGTTCAATACTTAATCCTATTAGTGCATTTAGTTTAAATAGATTAAATAATTCTAATAATTATGAAACTGGCTTAAGCGCTTCAGTAGGATTAGACTATGATGTTTCAAATAATAATAAAAAGTTTGATTTTTCTGTAGCGCAGATAATTAATGAAAAAGAAAATAAAAAAATGCCTTCTATCTCAAGCTTGGATGAAAAAATTTCCGATCTAGTGATTAGTTCAAATTATAAATTAAATGATAATTTTTCATTAAGTTATAACGGGGCAATAGATCAAAACTATAATGATATAAACTATAATGACGTTGGGGTTGTATTGAATCTTAATCCTATAAAAATTGATTTTAATTATCTTGAAGAAAATAAACATATTGGTGATAAACAGTATTTCAAAACTAAATTTAGTTATGAAAAAGATAATGCTCAAGTTGCTTTTGAAACAAAAAGAAATCTAGTTACAAATTCTGCTGAATTTTATAATTTAAGTTATGAGTATATAAATGATTGTTTAAGGGCAGGACTAGTTTATAGAAGGGAATTCTACAAAGACTCAGAAATTGAACCTGAAGACTCTTTGATGTTTAAAATAACACTTGTTCCTTTTGGAAATATCAATACTCCATCTTTTAATCAATGAAATATAACTTCACAATTTTAGTTTTTTTTATCAACTTATTTTTTGCTCAAATACTTTTTGGTAACATTAATACCAAGATAGTTGTAAAAGTTGAAAATGAAATTATCACAAACTATGATATTAAAAATAAAATTAAAACTACATTACTGTTATCAGGCCGGGTAATTAATCAACAGAATATTGATAATTTAAAAAAAAATATTTTAGACCAATTAATTTTTTTAAGATTAAAAAAAATAGAATTGTCTAAATTTAAAATTCAAAAGGATCCAAAAAGAATAGACTCTTATTTAAGATCAATATCAGGAAACGATTTGGAAGGTTTAAAAAATAAATTTCTTGAAAATGATTTAGATTTTGAGATGTTCTTAGAGGAAACAGATATTGAGATTAGATGGCAAAAATTAATTTATTCAATTTATGAAAAGAAAATTAATATAAATAATGAAACCATAGATAATGAAGTAAAAAAAATAATAAACGAAAAAACATATGTTGAAGAATTCGAATTATCTGAAATAGAAATAATTTTAGATTCGGAAAACTCTCCTGAGAAAATAATAAAAGATATCGAACAAAAAATTAATACAGATGGATTTGAAAATGTCGCTATAAATTTTAGCTACTCTACAACTGCAGCTCAAAAAGGATATTTAGGTTGGATAAGTGGAAACTCATTATCAAATGAAATTTATCAAATCTTATTAAAAACAAATATAGGAAATGTGACTGAACCTGTAGTAAAACAAAATACTATTTTGTTTTTAAAGCTAAATAATAAAAGAAAAATTGAAGCTAAAAAAATAGATACAAATGAATTAAAAAATAAAATTATTGAAAAGAAAAAAACTGATATTTTTAATTTATATTCTCAAAGCAGACTATCCAAATTAAAAAATAATAGCTATATACAATATTAATGAAAAAAAAAATTATAATAATAAGTGGGGAACCAGAAAGTATTAACTCAGAAATTATTTTTAAAAGTTGGAAAAAAATAAGTAAAAAATTAAAAAAAAAAATTTATTTAATTTCTAACTATGAGTTATTAGTAAATCAATTTAAATTATTAAAGTACAAAATAAAAATAAAAAAAGTTAAAAATATTTATCAAAATGATGATGGGGAATTTTTAAAAGTACTAGATTTAGATTTTAATTTTAAGAATTTATCTTTATTTAAAAAAAAAGATGTAAATAAATTCATAAATAAAAGTTTAAATTTAGGTCATGAAATGGCTCTAAAAAATGATGTAAAAGGTATTATTAATTGCCCAATTAATAAAATTCACTTAAATAAAAAATTTTATGGCGCTACAGAGTTTTTTGCTTCTAAATGTTCAATTAAAAATAATTCTGAAGTAATGCTCATAAACACAAAAAAGATGTCTGTAAGTCCAATTACTACTCATATAAATATTAAAAATGTGTCAAAAGAAATAACTAAAAACATAATTATTAATAAAATCAAAACAATTGATTTTTATTTTAAATCGCTTTTTAAAAAAAAACCAAGAATAGCTTTATTGGGATTAAATCCTCATAATTCAGAGTTTAAAAAAAATTCTGAAGAAAATAAAATAATTATTCCAGCTTTAAATAAGGTTAAAAATATAGGTGTTAATATTAGTGGTCCTTTTGCAGCTGATACCATATTTGCAAATAATTATAAAAAATTTGATGTTATTGTTGGCATGTATCACGACCAAGTCCTAGCTCCTTTTAAAGCTCTATTTAAATTTAAAGCTATAAATATAACTTTAGGTTTGAAATATTTGAGAATATCCCCAGATCATGGGACAGCTTCTGACATTATTGGAAAAAATAAAGCTAACCCAGAAAGTTTATTAAATTGTATTCATTTCATAGATAAATACGGCAAATGAATTTTCCTAAAAAATCTTTAGGCCAAAATTTTTTAATAGATAAAAATATAATAAAAAAAATTGTCACTACTGTTAAAATAAAGGGTAGAAATATAATTGAAATCGGGCCTGGCGCAGGCTCTCTTACTAATGAGATTATTCGATCAAAACCTAAAAGTTTAATCTTAATCGAAAAAGATTTTAGTTTATATAAAGAGTTAAAATTAAAATACAAAAAAGAAAAAAATATCAAAATTTTTTGTTATGATTTTTTAAAATTTAATTTAAATAGTATATTAAAAAAAAATACCATAATATTTGGAAATTTGCCCTATAATATTTCTTCTCAAATTTTTGTGAAAATTTTGAAATTTGGTTATTGGCCTCCAAAATACACTGACCTGATTTTAATGTTTCAAAAAGAGTTAGGAGAAAAAATAATTGCAAAATTTCCTTCTTCAAAATATGGCAGATTATCAATTTTAACAAATTTGGTATTTTTTTTAAAAAAAAAATTCTTGGTATCACCTAATTGTTTTAAACCAAGACCTAAAATTAATTCAATAGTTTTACATTTAAAACCTAAACCTAGAAAATTAGGTAACTTTAAAAATATTAATAATCTAGAAAAAATTACGAATATTCTTTTTTCTAATAAAAGAAAAATGATTAATAAAAATTTAAAAAAGATATTGAATATAAATGAGATAGATCTTATCCAAGATATTAAAATGTTTTTGAGACCTTCAGAAATTTCTCCAGATATATATTATAAAATTACTGAGATTTTTGAGAAGAAATAAAATTATTTTTTTTAAAGTCACTTATTATATTTTCAATTTGCTTAAAACAAATTTCAAGATTTTTATTAATGATAATAAAATCATAATCATTCCAATGTTTTATATCTTCATCAAAAGAATCAAATCTTTTTTTTACTTCTTCGCTTGTGTTTTGATTTCGTGTTAATAATCTTTTCTTTAGCTCAGTTTTGTTATGAGTTATTAAATATATTTTTACTAAGTTCAAATTTTTAAACCTGGATAATTGTTTCGTCCCCTGCCAATCAATATCAAATATTATATCATTATACTTTAGAGTTTTATCTACATCTTTTTTCAAAGTTCCATAATAATTTTCATATATTTTTGCATATTCATAAAAACTATTATTGGCTATTAATTTTTTAAAATTTTCAATTGATGTAAAGTGATAATCAACACCATCAACTTCGTTTGATCTTGGTTTTCTGGTCGTATGCGAAACAGAAATTTTGAAACTATTATACTTTTGTTGAATTTTTTTAGTTAACGTAGTTTTGCCAACGCCTGATGGAGAAGATAATATAACTAGTATTTTTTCTTCTTTACCCCGCATTAATCTGATTTTAAAAATTAACTCGCTTTGCTCTCAATAAACTTTATTGCATCACCTACAGTTAANATTTTTTCTGCTTCACTATCAGAAATTTCAGAACCGAACTCTTCTTCAAAAGCCATTACTAATTCCACCGTATCTAAACTATCTGCACCTAGATCGTCGACAAAACTTGATTCTTCGGTAACTTTTTCTTCCTCAACTCCTAAATGATCTGCAACTATTTTTTTTACTTTGCTTTTAATATCTTCTGACATTGGAACCTTTCCTAGTTTTTTAATATAATTCTTAATAGATTATTAATTAAAATTGTCAAGCCATATACATTCCACCATTAACATGAACAGTTTCACCATTGATGTATTTTGCCATATCAGAAGCTAAAAAAGCTGCACAATTCGAAACATCTTCTCCAGTTCCTAAATCTCCAGATGGAATTTTTTCAATTAATTTTTCTTTAAATTTATCATTAATCTTATCTGTCATTTCAGTTTTAATGAATCCAGGTGATACACAATTGACATTAATATTTTTTTTTGCATATTCAATAGCTAAACTCTTTGAAAATGCAATAATGCCTGCTTTTGAAGCGGCGTAGTTTGCTTGGCCTAAATTACCAGTATGTCCTACTATTGATGTTATGTTGATTATTTTTCCATTTTTATTCTTTAACATTTTTTTAATTGCATGCTTGCACATCAAAAATGTTGAGGTCAGATTTATATCCAAAACTTTCTTCCAATTTTCTTCTGATAATCTAATGGAAAGATTGTCGAGAGTAATACCTGCGTTGTTGATGAGTATATCTAACCCTTCTAATTTTTTATCCACTTTATTAATGAATTCCTCGATCTTACTATGTTCATCTAATTGAAATTTTTCAGTGTAAATATTGGGAAATTTTTTTTTTAGATTTATTAATTTTTCTTCATTAGTTCCACTTGCTATTATTATTCCACCAAGTGAGTTGAATTTTTTAACTAGGCTGTTACCAATGCCTCCTGTTGCTCCAGTTATTAAAATTTTTTTATTTTTTAAATTCATTAATTAAATTTTTAATATCAGTAATTGAATTAATTGAAAAGCTATTAGCATTATTAATTGTTCTTTTAACCATTCCTGTTAAAGCTTTTCCAGGACCAATTTCAATGAAATTGTTCACACCTGAGTTAGCCATAAAAATTAGGCTCTCTCTCCATCTTACTGTGGAAAAAATTTGGTCGATTAATAATTTTTTTATTGTATTTGGGTCCTTCTCCCCTTTAGCAGTCACATTGTTAATTATTTCAAAGGATGGATTTTTAAATTTAATATTGTTAATTTTATTTTTCATTATTTCTGCGGCCGGTTTCATCAAAGAGCAGTGAAAAGGAGCGCTAACTTTTAATGGAATAAATTTAATTTTGTTTTCTTTTAGGTAAATTTGTAATTGATCTATTTTTTCTTTATCACCGCTTACAATAACTTGCCCATCAGCATTGTCGTTAGCTATTTCACAAATTCCTTTTATTTTTTTTTGCTTATTTAGAAGTTGGTTAATCTCGTCAAATTTTAGGCCTAGTATAGCAATCATGCTTCCTTTTCCAACTGGAACTGACTCTTGCATAGCTTTTCCTCTTTCATGCAATAAAAATAATGCATCATTAAAATCTAAAGCTTCAGAACAAACTAAGGCGCTATATTCACCAAGAGAATGACCTGCAAAATATTTGATCGAATTATAATCAAATTCAAATTCTTCTTTTAAAACTCTAAAAATAGAATAACTGACTATTAAAATTGCAGGTTGGGTATTTTTTGTTAGTTGGAGCTGGTCAGATGGTCCCTCCAATATCATTGTAGAAATTTTAAAGTCTAATTTTTCATCAGCTTCTTTAAATATTTTTTTTACTAAGTCAAAGTTTTTATAAAACTCAGAACCCATGCCCACAAGTTGTGAACCTTGTCCTGGGAATAATATTGAGCTCATTTTTTAAGTTTTTCTTGTAATTATTAGTGTTGATATAATCAATTAATATAGTATAAACCAGCTTTTATAAATAACTAATAAAGCATAAATTTTTAATTGAATTATGGCATTCTACGAAAATACAATCATCGCTAGACAAGATTTATCAGAAAAAGATATGGTTAATCTAATTAAAAAATATGATGAAATTATTAGTAACTCATCTGGAAAAGTAATCAAAATTGAAGAATGGGGACTGCTTAATTTTTCAAGAAAAATAAACAATTATAAAAAAGGTTTTTTTATTCATTTTAAATTTGAAGGTATTAAAGAGACTGTAGATAGTATTAAAAATAAAATTAAAGTTGACAGCACTATAATAAGAAATTTAACAGTTAAATATAAAAAACTAGATAAAGAAACAGAATTTTTTAAAAAGAAAAATTAAAATGAAAAGAAAAAATAAAAAATTTCAAAAAAGAGGTAATAATGCTCTTAATAATCTCAGTTTATTTAAAAAAAATGATGGTAAATTTTCAAAAAAGAAATGCCCTTTATCAACTACTAATACATCAACTGCTAATGCGCCCATAATTGATTACAAAAACATAAGTTTATTAAAGAAATATATTTCTGATAATGGAAAAATTATGTCTTCTAAAATAACCTCTGTTTCATTTAATAAACAAAGAAAATTAACTAAAGAAATAAAGAAAGCTAAATTGTTAGGTTTGATTTAAATGAATATTATTTTACTTGAGAATATAATTAATTTAGGAAAAATTGGTGACAAAGTAGAAGTCAAAAATGGCTATGGTAGAAATTTTCTATTAAAACATGGCAAGGCTCTTAGATTTAATAAAGATAATCAAATTTTAGTTGAAAAAAAGAAAGATGAATTAAATAAAAAAAATACAGAAATTAAGAATAAGTATTTAGAGGTAGCAAAAAAAATTAATAATAAAGTTTTTACTTTTAATAAAGAAAGTAAAGAAAACGGAGAATTATATGGTTCAATTAAACCAAAAGAAATAACTAGCTTAGTTAAAGAAAATGCCAATGCCGAGGTAAATCCTTCTCAAATAATTTTAAAAGATGAATTAAATAAAATAGGCACTTTTATTGTAGAGGTTAACTTTCATACAGAAGTTAAAGCAAAAATATCAATCAAAATAGATAAAATAAAATCTAAATAACTTCTCCACAGCTTAGAAAAAAGAGTGTGTAACTTTTTTCTTTAAAGCCGACTTCATTCTCATAATATAGAATTGTGAAAGAAGTAAAATCTATTATAAATAAAGTAGAAAACAAACAACCATCAAATCTAGAGGCAGAACAAGCCCTCTTAGGTTCTATTTTAGTTAATAATGATATTATAGATGAAATATCTACTTTAATAATTAATGCAAATATTTTTTATGACCCAGCTCATGTTAAAATATATGAGTCAATTGAAATTTTGAATAATAAAGGGATGGTTGCTAATCCAATTACTTTGAAAAATTTTTTTGAAAAAGACAATATGCTTAATGATGTAGGTGGCACTGAGTACCTGGTAAAACTTACTAGATTTTCTGGATCGACAAAACAAGCAATTGATTATGCAAAAATTATACATGAAATGTATTTAAGAAGAGAATTAGTAATGGTATCTGATAAACTGTCTGCTGATACTTTAAATGCAAGCTCCGAGGAAAAAAATGCAGAACAGATAATTGAGGACACAGAAAAATCACTCTATGATTTAGCAGAAAAAGGAACTTTCTCTCAATCATATCTAAAGTTTAACAAAGCGTTAGATGAAACAATTAAAATGGCTACTTTGGCAATGCAAAATGATCAAGGTATTGTCGGCGTGCCAACCGGACTTACAGACTTAGATGAAAAATTAGGAGGTTTGCATAAATCTGATTTAGTTATTTTAGCCGGAAGACCTTCAATGGGGAAAACTGCTTTAGCTACCAACATCGCTTTCTATGCCTCACAACATATTTTAAGCAAACAAGAAAAGTCCTCAGTGGCTTTTTTTTCACTTGAAATGTCTTCAGAGCAATTATCGACTAGAATTTTGTCTGAACAAGCTAGAATAAAATCCGATGATATAAGACGTGGAAAAGTTACTGAAGAAGAAATAAATAGATATATTGAAACTTCTAGAAATATTTATGATCTTCCATTATTTATTGATGAAACACCAGCTATTACGATTGCAGCTTTAAGCAATAGAGCTAGAAGAATTAAGAGACTGCATGGTTTAAGTCTAATTGTAGTTGACTACATACAACTAATGCGCTCCAGCTCAAATAAAAGTGAAGGAAGAGTTCAAGAAATCTCTGAAATAACTCAAGGTTTAAAAGCTTTAGCAAAAGAATTATCAATTCCGGTTTTGGCTTTATCTCAGTTATCTAGAGCAGTAGAGCAAAGAGATGACAAACAACCTCAACTAGCTGATTTGAGAGAGTCAGGGTCGATCGAACAGGACGCAGATGTAGTTATGTTTGTTTATAGAGAGGCTTATTATTTAGAGCGAAAGCAGCCAAAATTAGGTTCGATAGAACATGCAGAATGGCAATCTAAAATGAATGATGTCAATGGTTTAGCAGACATAATATTGGGAAAACAAAGACATGGCCCTACAGGAACAGTTAAAGTGGGGTTTGAAGGAATTTATACAAAATTTAAAGATTTAAATAGAAATTAAGCTCAATTTTTTTCTTTAGTTATAAAAAAATTAAGATATATCTGAAATATTCTCATGTTTGCTGGTATTTATAAAAAAATAGTTACAGATTTTTCAAAAATAACGCTTTTTTTTTTAATTGTCCTAATTATTTTTTCTCTTTATCATTCTAAAAATTTTAATCTAGATGCATCGTCTGATGCGCTTTTGCTCGAAGGAGATCCTGATCTTAAATACTTGAGAGAAGTTAATCAGACCTATGGCTCTAAAGATTTTTTAGTTTTAACCTATACACCTGTTTCAAAATTTACTGATAAGGAAACAATTCTAAATCTACAGCTTCTTAAATCTAAAATTGAAAAACTATCTTGGGTGGATAGTGTGATTACTATTATCGATATTCCTTTATTAAATAGTACCGATGAAGGATTGATGGAAAGACTCAAAAATTATAAAACTTTAGCATATCCAGAAATTGATAGGCAAAGAGGTTTTGATGAAATTATAAATAGTCCGATTTATAAAAATTATGTCATTAGTGAAGATGGAAAAACATCAGGTATAGTTGTTTATCTTAAAAAAGATGAGAGATTGGTTGAGTATATAAAAATCAAAGATAAATATTTTAATCAGTCTATTGAAACTGGATTATCAAAGGAAGAAAAAAATAATTATAAAAAATTTATAAAAGAATACGAAGATTATAAAAATTTATATAATATCAGAAATCATCAAAATATAACTGAAATAAGAGATGTAATTGGTAAATACGGAGAAAATGCAAAAATTTATTTAGGAGGTATTCCAATGATTGCTGATGATATGATGAGTTATATTAAAAGTGACATAGTTGTTTTTGGCATAGGTGTATTCATTTTTATTATTTTAACTCTATGGTTTATTTTCAGGAATTTAAAATGGGTGTTAATGCCATTATTAGGATGTGCAACTTCAGTTATAATAATGATAGGTTTATTAGGATTGATTGGATGGAAAGTAACTGTAATTTCTTCAAACTTTATTGCTTTGATGCTTATTTTAAATATGGCAATGAATATTCATTTAACTGTTAGATTTTTACAATTAAAAAAAGAATTTCCCAATCTCTCTAAAAGTGAAGCTATTTTTGAATCTAGCAAAAAAATGATGTTACCTATTCTTTACACTGTTCTTACAACTATTTGTGCGTTTTTATCTTTAGTTTTTAGTGGGATAAAACCGATAATTGACTTTGGATGGATGATGACCTTAGGATTAATTATTTCACTGTTGGTAACATTTTTATTGCTGCCTTCTTTAATTAGTCTTCTCGCTTCAGAAAATGAAGTGGGTCTTAAAGATACTGAAAAATCTATCATTACTTCTACCTTAGCTTCTTTTACTAAAAAAAATAAAATTACAATTTATGGTTCTACTTTTTTGATAATTATATTTAGTGTAATTGGAATTTTAAAGCTTGAGGTTGAAAACAGTTTTATAAATTATTTTGATAAAGACACAGAGATTTACAAAGGAATGAAAAAAATTGATGATGACTTGGGTGGAACGACTCCACTAAATATCATACTAAAATTTCCTTCTAATATAGAAGAAACACAAGGTGAGGAAGATGAATTTGATGAGTGGGAAGAGGAAAATAAAAACAATGCTGAGGATAAGGCTAAATATTGGTTCACGAGAGATAAGATGGACAAAATTATCAAAGTTCATGACTATTTAGATTCTTTGCCGGAAGTTGGAAAAGTTCTTTCATTTGGATCTATTTTGAGAGTAGCGGAAAACTTAAATAATAAAAAGTTACAAAGTTTAGAAATTGCAGTTTTATATAGTAAAATACCTGATGAATTAAAAAAAGAGATTATATCTCCCTATATATCTGTTGAAAAAGATGAAGCTAGAATAAGTTTAAGAATTAAAGATTCATTAAAAAATTTGAGAAGAAATGATTTAATAAATAAAATTAATTCTGAACTAAATACTAAGTTAGGGTTAGAAAAAAATGAATACAAGTTAGCTGGTGTTTTAATTTTATTTAATAATTTGTTGCAAAGTTTATTTAAATCACAAATACTTACTTTAGGTATTGTAATTCTTGGAATTTTTTTAATGTTTCTTATTTTATTTAGGAATACTGCTATCTCAGTTATAGGTGTGGTTCCTAATTTTATTGCAGCTTTTTTTATACTTGGCATAATTGGCTTACTCGGTATTCCTTTAGATATGATGACTATAACTATTGCGGCTATAACAATTGGTATAGCTGTAGATAATAGTATTCATTATATTTACAGGTTTAAAGAAGAATTCAAAAAAATTAATGATTATAATAAAACTTTAGATAGATGTCATAATACTGTTGGTGTTGCAATTCTTAATACTTCTATTACCATAGTGTTTGGTTTTTCAATTTTAATTTTATCGAACTTTATTCCTACAATCTACTTTGGTATATTTACTGGTATTGCAATGCTGTTAGCGATGATTTCAGTTTTAACTTTACTGCCAAAATTAATTCTTACCTATAAGCCCTTTGGTGAAGAACCCAGTAAACTTGACTAATGGTCGATTTGTTAAAACAACTTCTTGATAGCATAAATTTATTTGATATTTTTTTCTTAATAGTGCTTAGCTACAATGTAATTCAATGTTTTTTAAAAGGTTTTTCTTTAAGTTTAATTTCATTCATGAAATGGGTGTTATCCGCTGTAATTACGATTATTTTTGTTCCAAAATTACAACCAATTGTAAGTAATTATATACAGTCTGAGTTTATTAACAGTCTAGGTCTAGGTTTAGCAATTTTTATTTTCACTCTTTTTATAATAATTTTAATTGGAAAAACTTTAAGTAAAGTTGTGACATGGACTGGGGTTGGTTCAATAGATAAAGTATTTGGTTTTTTATTCGGTTTTTTTAAGGGTTACATTGTATTTGTGTGTTTATTTTCTATTTTTAATTGGTTTTATCCTTACCAAAATTGGGGTATATCTGCAGAGAATGCAGTTTCATTTAATTTAATAAGTAAAAGTAGTGAGATATTAATAGAAGAATTTCCTTCTAGTGAAGATTTTATTGATACAAAAGAAAAAATTGAAAAAATTTGAAATAGATAAATTGAGAGAAGAGTGTGGTATTTTTGGGATATCAAACCATGTAGATGCATCTGCATTAGTGGCTCTAGGTTTACATGCTTTACAACATAGGGGGCAAGAGGGCTGTGGAATCGTATCCTTTGATGGCACAAATTATCATTCAGAAAAGAGGCAGGGTTTGGTCGGTGATCATTTTACTAATTCTGATACGTTGAAAAAATTGCCTGGAAATTGTGCTATAGGTCATAATCGATATTCTACAACTGGAGAAACTTCTTTAAGAAATATTCAACCTTTTTTTGCCGATCTTCACATGGGTGGATTAAGTGTTGCTCATAATGGAAACTTGACTAACGCTCTATTACTAAGAGAGACATTAGTAAAAGAAGGGGCAATTTTTAGAACAACAAGTGATACCGAAACAATTGTTCAACTTATAGCAAAATCCAAAAGGGATAAATTTACTGACAAATTAATTGATGCTCTTTTTCAGATACAGGGAGGGTATGCTCTTGTACTATTGACTAATAAAAAACTTATTGGTGTAAGAGATCCTTTTGGCATTAGACCTTTAATAATTGGTAAATTAAATAATTCATATATTTTTGCATCAGAAACTTGTGCTCTGGATATAGTTGGAGCAACTTTTGTTAGAGAAGTTAAAAATGGAGAAATAGTTGTTATTGAAAACGAAAGTCTTAAATCAATTAATCCATTTCCTAAACAAAAGCAAAGACCTTGTGTCTTTGAATATATATATTTTGCAAGACCAGACAGCTTAATTAACAATAAATGTGCTTATGAATACAGAAAAAATTTAGGAAAAGAACTGGCAAAAGAAGCGGATATAAATGCTGATTTAATAGTTCCAGTTCCAGACTCGGGCGTCCCTGCTGCTTTGGGTTTTGCAGAGCAATCAAAGAAACATTTTGAATTAGGATTAATTAGAAATCACTACGTTGGCAGAACTTTTATTGAACCAACTCAAAATATTCGAAGTTTAGGAGTTAAGCTAAAACTTAGCTCGACGAAAACTATAATTAAAAATAAAAGGATTATATTAATAGATGACTCTTTAGTTAGAGGGACGACTTGTAATAAAATTGTAAAAATGCTCTACGAGAATGGTGCAAGTGAAATTCATGTAAGGATAGCTTGCCCAGTAATTAAATTTCCAGATTTTTATGGTGTTGATATGCCAACAAAAGAAGAATTACTTGCCCACAACAAAGATATTCAAGAAATGAGTAATTTTATCAAAGCAACAAGCTTAAAATTTTTAAGTTTAGAAGGTTTATATAAGGCATTAATAGGAGAAAAAAGAAATAACTCTTACCCTCAATTTAGTGATCATTACTTTACTGGAGATTATCCAATTAAACCTTATGACAAAATTAAAGGCATAAAGGTTAAGCAGCTTTCTTTACTTAGTGGTAGCTCGAATAGTTAATTAACTACGATCAACTTTTTCTTCAAATTCAAATATAGAATAGAAGAGTCAATTACGATTGGAAATGTATTAATTTTAGAAGGTAATTTTTTTATTTGGTTTAATTGTCCATTATTTTTAAAATTTAAAATAAAAGAGTTATCTAAAAAAATATAAATTTCATCATTTAGTAATTTCATATCTTTAAAACTTAAGCTTTTTTTCTTTGAGTCTAAAAATTTAGCGACTTGAAGATTTACATCTTGAGAATAAAGTATTTGTGGGTTTAATAAATCAACAGCAATCAAAAAACTATTTTTAGTTAAGAAAAATGCAATATTATTATTTATAATTGGCTTAATTGTTGATGAAAAATTAAATTTCTTTAAAATTCTACCACTGTCAGCTTCAATTAAATACGTGTTTTTATTCGATGAAACAATAATCTTGCTACCATTATTGATAATTTCTCTGCCGTTAAAAAGACTTGACTGTTTTAAATTCAAGGATGGATTTAAATTTATAAACCAATTTAAGTTCATTGTTTCTATGTTGCCAGAATATAAAGAGCCATAAGAATTTAAATAAAATAAATTATTATTATTTATAGATATGTTGTTCCCAAAATCATTAGTTATAATTGAATTTTCAGTTGGTATTGATTTAAGTATTTCACCATTAATTTTGTTGAAAAAAACTAGATTATTGTTTGCGTCAGAACATATAATTTTATCAAATGAAATTTTTATATTTGACCTGAAAGGAATTTTGTAATTTTTAGCCCAAATTATCTTATTAATTTTATAATTGAATGAATATAGATAGCCTAAATTATCAGAAACATAAATTATATTATTTTCAACATATAAGTTTAATTTTTTTTTTTGACCTTTATATTTTTTTCTGTAAAAATTATATTTAGAAATAATTCTTTTTTCTTTGATTGAGAATACGATAATATTTCCTTTTTCATCAGCTATTATCAAGTTGTCATTTTCAAAAATTAAATAATTGTTTACTTTCTCTCTAGTTAATTTTTTACTTTTGAAATTTATTTTATTTAAATTACTAAATTTAAAATTTTTTAAATTATTCTCGTCACTAAAATAAATATCTTGCCATTTTAAATTATTTATAGCTGGAGAAATTTTTATTTTATTACTATTTTTTAGAAGTATTATTTTATCAAAAATATTATCTGAGATTGATACATTTTCAAAATCTTTAAAAATATCATCTTTTTTTTTTGTATTAACATTATCTGATTTCCAAATACCGGATTTTGTATCAAACGAGCAATTGTTTAAAAAAATTAAGATTATTAAAATGAAACGTGATTTCATTTTTTAGTTATTAACAAATTCTTTTGCTAAATCTTTTAGATTTGAATTATTTTTAATTAATCTTTGTAATAATTCATTCCCAGTTGAAATATTCGACTCTTTAAATTCAAATAGAGCTTTTTTAAAAATGATTAAATCTTTTTGATCATCTAAGGAAATAGATTTTTCTAAAATTTCAAAATATTTTAATATTTTGTTTTTATCTAAAATTAGTTTTTTTTCTATAATAGTGTTTAATGCTAAAATTGAATAAAATTTATTTTCACTTAATAATATTTCTTCATAAAGTTTTAACGCTACTTTTTTTTTATTTGCAGTCAAGTTAATTCCAGCCTCAACATATTTTTCTGAAATTAAAATGTTTTTTTTTTCATTCTTGTAATTTAAAAATGTTAATGTAACTAGAACTATTGTTAAAACGAATATTAAAAAATAAATCTTACCTTTATTGGTATTATAAAAACTACCTAGTCTATTTTTTAATTCTTTTTTACTTTCTAAGCTTTGTTCCATTTAAAAAATTATTTACTTTTGGGAATTTATTTAATTTTACCTCTCTAGCATATTTTTTTATACCTTTTTCAATTATTCTGTTCAAATTTACATATTTTTTTACAAATCTAGGGTAAAAACCGCTAATACCCAGCATATCATCAGTTACCAATATCTGGCCATCACAATAAGATGAGGACCCAATTCCTATAGTTGGAATCTTTAAATTATTTGTTATTAGTTTTGCAGATGTGGGCGTCAAACATTCAAGAACAATAGAAAATGCTCCAGCTTTCTCGATTAATTTTGCTTCTTGTAAGAGTTTATTGGTTTCTTTTTTTGTTTGGCCTTCAATTTTAAATCTTTTAAATTGCGGTGTATAACCGATGTGCCCCATAACTGGAATATTTATTTTCGTTAAACACTTTATAATTTTATGGTTTTTTTTCCTATTTTCTATTTTAATAGCGTCGCATTTTGTTTTAGTGATAATTAATTTCGCATTTTTTTTAGCTTCTTTTATATTATCGTAACTTCCTTTTGGCATGTCAACAACAAGTAAAGATTTCCTCACACCTAATTTTACACTTAGAGTATGTTGAATTATATTTTGTAAACTTATTTGATGTGTGTTTTTATGGCCATATAAAACATTTGCCATTGAGTCTCCTACTAAAATAATGTCAACGTACTTATCTAAAATTTTTGCAATATTTTTTGAGTATGCCGTCAAACTAACAATTTTTTTCTTATTTTTTTTTAATATAATTTTACTAATTTTTTTATTCATTATTCTAATTCAATCGTACTTGGGGGTTTTGAAGTTATATCATAGACAACTCTATTAATTCCTCTAACATTATTTATAATTTTATTTGAAATACCGTCTATAAAATTTTTTGGAAAACCAAAATAATCAGCTGTCATCCCATCCTCAGAAATAACAGCTCTTAACAAACAAATATTTTCATATGTTCTGGTATCACCCATTACACCAACTGTTTTTATTGGCAACAATGCAGCATAAGCTTGCCATATTTTTTTATAAAGCCCAAATTTAATTAGTTCGTTAATATAAATAAAATCCGCTTCTTGAAGCATTTTAATTTTTTCTTGTGTTATGCTTCCGATAATCCTAATACTGAGTCCGGGCCCAGGAAATGGATGTTTAAGATTAATACTGTTAATTAGACCTAATGACTTGCCTAAAACCCTAACTTCATCCTTAAAAAATTCTTTTAAAGGTTCAATTAATTTTAAATTCATTTGTTTAGGCAGGCCACCAACATTATGATGCGATTTTATTTTTGAAGTTTTACTACCTGAAGAAGATTTACTTTCAATAATATCTGGATAAAGAGTTCCTTGAGCTAAATATTTTATATTTTTATATTTTTTTGACTCTTTCTCAAAAACTTTTACAAATAAATTTCCAATAATTTTTCTTTTTTTCTCAGGATCATATACATTTTTTAATTTTCCAAAAAAAAGTTTTGAAGCGTTGATTAATTTTACATTAAGTCTATATTTTTTTTTAAATATTTTATAAGTATATTTAAATTCATTTTTTCTCATTAGCCCAGTATCCACCATTATACATACAAGATTTTTTTTAATTGCCTTATGGATTAGTAAGGCAACTACACTACTATCTACTCCACCTGATAGCGCACATATAACTCTATCGTCTTTTACAGTATTTTTGATCTCTTTTATTAATCTTTCTTTTTGAGAAACAACATTCCACTTTTTTTTTATTTTACAAATTGAAAATAAAAAATTTTTAAATATTTGCTTTCCATTGTCTGTGTGCGTCACCTCTGGATGAAACTGAACGCCATAAATATTTTTTTTGGTATGCTCTATAATTGTTAATTTTGAATTGTTTGTAGACGCTATGATCTTAAAGTTTTTGGGTAATTTCACTACTGCATCCTCATGACTCATCCAGACTAATTTTTTGGTATCTAAATAATTTTTGGTCAAAAGCGATTTATTTTTTTTTAATAAAGTTGCTCTGCCAAACTCCCTTCTTTTCCTCGAATGTTTAATTTTGCCGCCAAATAACTTCGCTATTAATTGTAATCCATAACATATACCCAATATAGGAATTTTTTGTTCGAATATTTCTTTTGGAACACTTTGAAACTTACTGGAGGTTACTGTTGATGGACCGCCAGAAAAAATTATACCCTTAATATCGTGATATTTTTCTAATTTAGAAAAATTTTTAGGAGTAATTATTTCTGAATAAACACCTAAATCTCTTATCCTTCTTGCTATTAATTTCGTTACTTGAGAACCAAAATCAATAATTAAAACTTTATCTTTAATTTGGTGAAATTGCATTTATTTTTTAGATAAATTTTCAATTTCTATCTTTAATTTATCACTTTGATTGCAGAATTTATTGCATATTTTTTTTAATTTTTTATTAAGTTCTTTACTTTTTTGATAATCAGACGAAGTTAATTTTAATTTTGCTAGCATGTAAATCGCTTCTTCGTTTTTAGGATTTAGTAAAATAACAGTATTTAAATTTTGTTCCTCTAAATCTCTATTATCTTTTTTTTTGAAAATTTTTGATAAATACAAATATGATAGTTCGCTTTTAGGATGAAAAACTATGTCCTTTTCAAATTTAAATTTTGCATCATCAAATTTATTTTTATTGTATAAATCAACCCCTTCCTGAAAATATTTTGATTTTGCAAATAAAATATTTGGTAAAAAAAATAAAATTAAAAAAGTAATAAGAATTTTTTTTATCATAATTTATAATTTATTTTTTTTTGTGTCATTTCAACACTATGCACCATGCTTTCGTAAAATCCTGCTTTAGTAATTTTAACAAATTTTGCTTTTTTTTTAATATCTTTTAAATATTTTGCACCAATATATCCCATTGAGGATTTCAATCCACCTTGTAATTGATATATTATTTTTGATACTTTTCCCTTATATTCCACTCTTCCTTCTACACCCTCCGGTACAAATTTAGATTTATCTTTAAAATTTTTTTGAAAATATCTATTTGCAGATCCAGCTGACATCGCTCCTATTGATCCCATCCCACGATATTCTTTATAAACTTTATCTTTGACTTTAAATTTTTTTCCAGGACTTTCATCAGTGCCGGCAAAAATTGAACCCATCATTATTGCATCAGCCCCGGCAGCTAAAGCTTTTGCAATATCTCCTGAAAATTTTATACCTCCATCTGAAATAATTCTAATTTTTTTTTTATTAAGTGCCTTTTTAACATCCATAATTGCAGATATTTGTGGTACGCCTATTCCTGCTACCATCCTGGTTGTACAAATAGAACCTGGACCTATTCCTACTTTAATTATATCTGCCCCTGAATTATATAATCTTTTTGCAGCCTCTCCGGTTGCAATATTGCCAACACAAATAGGCACTTTTTTAATAATTTTTTTTATTTTAGTTAAGGTTTTAAGAACTTTTTCACTATGTCCGTGCGCTGTATCTATCACAATTAAATCTACACCTTGCGTAATCAGTGCTCTAGCTCTATCCAGGTCCTCTGTATTGGTTCCTATTGCTGCTCCTACCAGTAGATTTTTATTTTTTACTTTTTTTACTTCTATTGATTGGTTTTTTATTTCCAAATTTCTGTGAATAATTCCTATGCCGCCTTCCTTGGCCATTGCTTCAGCCATTTTAAATTCGGTTACTGTATCCATTGCAGAAGATAAAAAAGGAACTTTTAAAGTTATTTTGCTAGTTAATTTTAAAGAAATGTTTGTATTTGAGGGTAAAATACTTGAGTACCTTGGTAACAATAAAACATCATCAAAGGTTAATGCTTCTTTAATTATATCCATATAAATTTATATACAATTATTTAAATTTATAAAGGCTTTAAAATTTCACAATGTAAATAAGTCTCTTTTGACTCTCTTTTGCTAGACTCCGGTTTAAAGAAATTTACTTTTTTAAATGTAGATTTGGCTAAATTTTTAACCTCTATGAAGTCCTCTCCCATAAAAATTTTAGAAACTAATACACCTTTAGGTTTAAGAGTTTTTTTTGAGAAATTAATAACTTCAGCACATAGCTGGTTTGTTCTAATCGAGTCTAGTGTTTTATTTCCTGTAGTATTAGCTGCCATATCGGAAATTACTACATCTAAATTGTTCATAAAATATTTAATAACTTCGTTTTTTATCTTTTCATCTAAAATATTACCTTTCAGAAATTTTACATTTTTTAAAGGTTCCATGTCTTTAATATCTATTGACATTACTTTACCAACTGAGATTATTTGACTTGCTACTTGACTCCAGCTTCCTGGGGAGCTTCCTATGTCTAATAAGTTGGTTTTATTATTTATAAATTTATATTTTTTATTAATCTCTAGTAACTTAAATGAAGCCCTTGAGCGGTAACCTAAGGTTTTAGATTTTTTAAAAAATTGGTCTCTATGTTGTTTGATTCTCCAAGAATTACTTTTTTTAATTCTTTTTGATTTTTTCATTATAAAATATCTTCATGATTATCATCTGATATTTTTTCTGTATTTTTTTTATCTTGATTTTTGTAAACGATAAAACTTATAGGTATTGAGGCCATGTAGGCGAGTCCAAATATTAAAAGAGTTTCAAGGGTATAAAAAAGTAAGGCTATAAAAATTATACCAACACTTAATAATAAAAAGACTGTAGCTTTAGGTGATATAGAAATTTTTTTTAATGCTAGAGTGGGAATTTTACTTACAAGCAAAATTGCTATTAAAATAGTTAAGTATGGAGAAATTTTTTTAACATCTAAGCCGAAATTTAAATTTGTTAATTCGTAAATTAACGGCATTAAAATTAATAACCCCCCAGCAGGAGAAGGAACTCCCTCAAAAAAATTATTTTTCCACTCTTCATTTTCTTCAATTTTAGTTAAATTAAATCTAGCTAATCTTAAAACACAACAAACTGAATAAATTAGTGTAATTGCCCATCCTAATTTTCCATAATTGTTTAATTCCCAAAAATATAAAATAAAAACTGGAGCAATACCGAAACTAACAAAATCTGTTAAAGAATCTAATTCTTTTCCAAATTCTGATGTTCCTTTAATTAATCTAGCAATTCTTCCATCTAGTGCATCTAAAATTGCTGCAAATAAAATTAATGTTACTGCTAAACTAAAATTACCATCAATTGCAAATTTAATTGAACTAATTCCAAGACAAACTCCAGCTAATGTTAAAATATTAGGCAGTAAATATCTTGTTTTTTTTGATGAAACTAATTTAAATTTTTTGTTTTCTTGCATTATTCAGAAGCTAATAAGCTTTCTCCGGCAACAACATTTTGACCAAGTTGAGCTAAAATTTTTTTATTTTTAAAATAAATATCAACTCTACTTCCAAATCTTATCATGCCTATTCTATCACCTTGCTTGAGCTCTTGCCCTTGTTCGACTTCACAAACGATTCTTCTGGCAATCAAACCGGCTATTTGAACTATTATGATTTCTTCTCCGTTTGTTAACTTTATTTTAAAATAGTTTCTCTCATTTTCTTCACTTGCTTTATCTAAGGAGGCATTTAAAAACTTTCCAGGTTTATAATAAATTTCTTCTACTTTTCCTGATGAAGGTATTCGATTTACATGACAATTAAATACATTCATAAAAACGCTCACTCTTGTAAATGAAGTATTTTCTAATCTAAGTTCTTCTGGACCAAATCTTTCAGAAATATCTGTAATTAAACCGTCTGCGGGAGATACTAAATAGCTATCGTTATTTATTGAATATCTTTCAGGATCTCTAAAAAAGTAATAAACCCAGATTGTAATCAAGATAAATAAGGAACCAAGAAATTTTGAGAAAAATAGAACTATAAAAGTCGCTAAAATAGATATAGCTAAAAATTTGTAGCCTTCTTTATGTATTTTAGGAAATATAGTGTTAAACATAATTAATAGTTTGATAATTTTTTCTTAATATGTATAAAAATCACATTTAATCAATCTATATTTTATGGCGAAAATAAAAGTTAAAAATCCAGTTGTTGAGTTAGATGGTGATGAAATGACTAGAATTATCTGGTCTTTTATAAAAGATAGGCTCATCAGACCTTATTTAGAAATAGACTTAAAGTACTACGATTTAGGGATGGAAAGTAGAGATAAAACTAATGATCAAATTACTATAGATGCAGCTAATGCTATCAAACAATATGGAGTTGGTGTTAAGTGTGCAACTATTACACCCGATGAAGCGAGAGT
>JGI20159J14440_10000647_pt1 | contig 26205 bp, 23 predicted proteins | sample COG_09_FD_14440 | JGI IMG/M metagenome (IMG submission 14440) | reverse complement strand
CCAGCCGGAACAGGAACACGTGCGTTCACCAATGAGCGTACGATCACGCGATTGCCAAACCCGCCGGTGGAAGTGGTTGAAGAGACCACCGAGGCGTAACGAAGGCGTCCCCAGATAACGAAAAAAGGCTCACCACACTGGTGAGCCTTTTTTATGCGATGACGTTAATGTGCGGATGTGAGCGCAACGCCCTGCGGCTCCTCATCAATTCTTCTCATCATCCCGGGAGATGGCGCGCGCCGCAGCGGCAGCGATCTCTTCAGATGAAGAATTCAACTCTGTTTTTCCGTTGTAACCGAACAGGCGTTTTTCTTTGATGATGCGATCGACAAAATCAGGAACCATTTTCTCCCATCCGGGTTTTCCGGTGCGAATCAGCTCCAGAGCTTGCCGACTGAAAATACCCATGATGGTAGGTTCATGCTCCACATCCACAATCCGCTTGTTGAATTTGAGGTATTCAAATAGGGGCTGCATACGCGGATGCACAGGTGTCGTTTCCGATGTCCATGCTTTCTTGGATTCTTCTGGAATCCAGGGGTAGAGATAGATTTTGAGGTCCCGAGAGAAAAGAATGCCAAAGGCTTCCAAGATTCCGCCATTCAAGTCCCGGTAATATTTTTCATCGAAAACCTGCTTCAATGTGTTCGCCCCCATGATCACGCCCATGCGCTTGGCACTGTGCCGGGAAAAGAATTCGACAAGTTTGTAATACTTCTGGTAATTGGAGATGAGCACGGTTTGACCGATGGAACAAAGAATGTCTGCTCGATCGAGAAAGTCTTGCTCGTCAATTTCACCCTCCGCGGATAGGTTGTTCAATGTGATCTCGAACAATACTTGAATGTTCTTTTCGTCAACTTTTTGCTCGGCTTTAAATAGCTTGAGGCTTTGAGCAATCATGTCAATGTTGACCTTCGTGACGGGTCGGAAGGACCCGCGGATGGCTAAAATATTTTTCTTGTACAAAACCTGCGATGCTTGCAAATTTTTGCCATCGGGTGAAAAGATGACAGCATCGGTCATGCCATTTTTCACCAGTTGCAGGGAAAGGAGTCGGTTGTCTAAACCTTCGAAATCGGGCCCGGTCATTTGGATCATATCGATTTCGATTTGATCCCGTTCCAGGTTATCGTACAAGGATTGAAGCAATTCTTTGGGCCGCTTGTAAAAAAACATGCACCCGTAGATCAAATTCACGCCCAGCAGTCCCACCGACTGGTGTTGGAGCAACGCATCAGGCTCGTGCAAACGAGCATGCATGATCACCACATTCGGTGCCTTGTCGGGGGCCGTCTGAAATTTCAGTCCAAACCAGCCATGTCCTTGGATGGTTTTATGAAAATTTATGGTGGCAACTGTATTGGCGAATGCGAAGAAATGCTTGTTGGAATGCTCGCTGCGATCAAGCCGCTCCTCCATGAGGTTGTACTCGTGCTGGAGCATTTTTTTGACTCGGCTTTCGCAGACGTAGCGGCTATTTTTCTCTTCGCCGTAGATGGCATCAGAGAAATCCTTGTCATATGCACTGATTGCTTTTGCAATGGTTCCCGAGGCTCCTCCCGCACGGAAGAAGTGACGAACAACTTCTTGGCCTGCGCCAATTTCGGCAAAGGTTCCATAGAGGTCCTGATTCAGGTTAATCCGGAGCGCCTTCTGCTTTCCGGAAAGTACGACGCGGTTTGAATCCAAAGCTTTTCGATTAATTCCGTTTTGCCTGTCTTTAAACAAATGTACGATTTCAAGACTGCGTACCTTTACCAAATGCAGGTGGATTTTACTTTTCTTGGAACAGGTACCTCGCAAGGTGTGCCGATCATTGGGTGTTCCTGCGAAGTTTGCTCCAGTAAAGATCCCCGAGATGCGCGCTTGCGCAGCTCGATTTTGATCCAAACTGCATCTGCCCGAGTCATCATTGACTCAGGCCCGGACTTTCGGCAGCAATGCCTTCGCGCGGGATTGACCCATCTCGACGGCCTCGTCATTACCCACGAGCACAAGGATCACGTTGCAGGCTTGGATGACATTCGACCGTTCAATTTCCGCAGTGGAAAGGACATGCCCGTCTACGCAACTGATTCAGTTCAAGAAGCACTCAAGCGCGAGTTTCATTACATTTTTCGACCCAATCCGTACCCTGGGGTTCCCAAGGTGACGCTTGAGTCCATCCATGAGGATCCATTTGTGATTCTGGGGGATCGCTGGTGGCCTTTGCCTGTTGTCCACCACAAACTGCCCGTATTGGGATTCCGCATCGGGGGGCTAGCTTATATCACGGATGCGAATCAATTCACTGATTTGGCGTTGAAGCGCCTTCAAGGAGTTGACGTTTTGGTTTTGAATGCCTTGCGTCGGGAATCCCACTTGTCCCATTTTACCTTGGAGGAAGCCATCGATTGGTCAAAGCGCATCGGAGCGCGACAAACGTATTTTACCCACATCAGCCATCAATTGGGAAAACACAGTGACGTGGCATTGGAGTTGCCGAGTGGAGTATTTCTGGCGCACGATGGTCTTTCGGGACGAACAGAAGGCGCAGAATATCGTTTGGATAACCCTTAGCTTTGACCATGAAATTGAAGTTCATTCAATGGCTCTCCCGGCGCTCGTACGCTCAGCTCCATGCACTGTCTTCGGTCCTTGCTTTTCTCGCGCGTCGCGTGTTCAAGTATCGGTTAAAGGTCATCAGGGGCAACCTGGAGCGAAGCTTTCCGAAGCAAAGTGCAGACTGGCACCGAAAGGTTGAAAAGCGGTACTATGGCCACTTTGCCGACATCACGGTAGAATCCATCAAGCATTTTACCATCGACAATGCGACAGCGATGAGCCGCATGAAGCATGTCAATGTGGAAGTGTTCACCCCTTTTTTTGAGGCCGGTAGAAGTGTTTTGATTGCCGGAGGTCATCTGAACAATTGGGAACTCTATGCGGTCACGGCCAATCAAAATGTTCCGCATGATGTGATGGCGGTTTACAAGAAATTATCCGATCCTACAATGGAGCACGCCGTCCTCGAATCTCGGCAACGGTTTGGTTTGGAAATGGTGCGCACCATAGATGCGCAAGCCTGGATGCAGGAGCATGCGCAAGGTTCACGACCGAAGGCCATTGTCATGGGGTTCGATCAGAGTCCTGCCAATCCTAAGAAAGCGTGGTGGACATCCTTTCTTCATCAAGAGACAGCGTGGTATTATGGCCTCGAAAAATGGGTGCATCAATATGACCTTCCCGTGATCTATGGACACATCTACAAGGATTCTCGTGGACAATACACAACGCGTTACGAGCTGGTTACCGCTCATTCGGAAGGCCTCGAACCAGGTGAGGTCTTGAACAAGTGCATCGCGCTGCTGGAGCAAGACATTCGAAACCATCCAAGCCATTGGCTTTGGTCGCACAAGCGATGGAAGCACAACCGCCCTGAAGGCATTGCCTTGAATGAACGCGCTCTTGAAAAGAAAAAAACGTTGCACAATGTTTGAAGCTCCATTGGCGGAGCGCATGCGTCCGCAAACGCTTGAGGATTACTTGGGGCAAGGGCACTTGGTGGGCATGGGGCAGGTACTTCGCAGAAGCATTGAAGGCGGCCAGGTTCCTTCGATGATATTATGGGGACCGCCGGGTGTTGGCAAAACCACTCTGGCCCGGATCATCGCCGAGCATAGCGAGCGTCCCTTTCATCAAATTTCGGCCATTAACAGCGGTGTGAAAGAAGTGCGCGAAGTGCTGGCGCAAGTGAGTCGGTCCGGCATGTTTTCCGGAAGAGCGATTCTCTTCATCGATGAAATCCATCGGTTCTCCAAATCGCAACAGGACAGTCTCCTGGGCGCAGTCGAGAAAGGACTGGTGACATTGATTGGAGCCACGACAGAAAACCCATCGTTCGAGGTAATACCTGCTTTAATAAGTAGGTGTCAAACATATGTGCTGCAGAGCTTTACGGAAGAGCAATTGAAGTTGATTGTTGGTAATGCAATTGCCAAAGACTCCCTGTTTTCTGAGCTAAAAGTTGAGGTCAACGAGTGGGATGATTTGCTCCGCTCGAGTTCGGGAGATGCCCGGAAATTGCTCAATGTGTTGGAGCTGCTCGCGGACCATGCGGAGGGCGGAATCTTGAAGGTGACCAATGCCCTCGTAAAACAAGTGGTGCACCATTCGGTGAGGCGTTATGATAAAAAAGGAGAGTCGCATTACGATTTGGCCTCAGCGTTGATCAAAAGCATACGAGGAAGCGACCCAAATGCAGCGGTCTACTACCTCGCTCGCATGGTGGCAGGAGGAGAGGATGCAAAATTCATTGCCCGGCGCCTGATCATTTCAGCCTCCGAGGACATCGGCCTTGCCAATCCGACGGCACTGGTCATTGCAAATGAAACATTCTCGGCAGTGGAGCGAATTGGAATGCCCGAAGGCAGAATCGTTCTCTCGCAATGTGTGATTTATTTGGCGACAAGTCCCAAGAGCAATTCGGCCTACGCGGCCATTGCGGGAGCTTTGCAGGAAGTAGAACATTCAGTCGACCTTCCCGTGCCAATTCATTTGCGGAATGCGCCCAATTCGTGGATGAAAGAGCAGGGTTTTGGAAAGGGCTACGCTTACGACCATGAAGCGCCGGATCAATTCAGTGGTCAAGAATTTCAACCGGAGCCGCTCTCAGGCAAACGCTATTACGATCCTGGAAGCAACCCCAAGGAGGAAGCTGTTCGCGCGAAAATGCGGGCACTTTGGAAGTCCAAATACGGTTATTGATGCACAACAAGCGGCTCAGTGATGAGCACCTTGTCTGCTGCGAGGAGTTGCACCAAGTAATGCCCTGCACCGAGTTGATCCAACGAGAACCATCCTTGGTGATGGCCGTTCCATGTTGTCCACTGCGCTGCACGGCCCGCAGCGATTTCTCGGCCACTCATGTCATAAATGCACCACCCCGAGGGCGTTTCATTTCCGCTGTAAATCCAGCGAACGGTCCCGCTTGACGTGGGGTTGGGAAACAAAAGCAATTCATCCGGTGCAGCATCCTCCTCCCAAAGACCAGCTCCGGATTCTGCAAGGATGTTGAATGCTGCTCGCAGGTCAGGAATGCCGTGGCCCATGCTATCGTTTGGTGTTGAATAAAGATGGGAGGAGCGAAGGATAGCATTCCGAATGGCTTGGGCTGTTGCGTTTGGAAATGCCTGCCAAAGGCACGCGGCGGCCCCGCACAATATGGGAGAGGAAAAACTGGTGCCATTTCCGTTTCGGATCGTTCCATCGGCGTGTGGATAGGCCGCTTGGACTCCCAATGCCATCACCTCGGGCTTCGTTCGGCCGTCTGGGGTAGGTCCCCATCCGCTGAATGCGGCATGATTGCCCGCATTATCCACCGCACCAACGGCCAGAATTCCGTCTGCATCTGCCGGTGCGGTGATAAAGTGCCAAGGCGAATTACCACTGTTTCCGGCGCTGGTGACGCAGAGAATTCCTTTTTCTGCCGCCCACGTGGTTGCTTGGGAAATCCGGGTGGAAATGCCATTGAGATCGTCGTAGGTGTGATTCATGGTGGAATCATCAAATTGGCTGTAGCCTAAGGAGGTGTTGATCAAGTCAATTCCAACACTGTCGGCGTGCTCTGCGGCCACCACCCAGTAATCTTCTTCAATGAGGTATTCACTGTAGGCGTCTTCCGTCCGGTACAACCAAAACGTTGCCTCTGGAGCGGTTCCAATCAGCGAATCCTCCAGGCTACCCGCGATGGTTCCCAGTACAGAGGTTCCGTGCCGATGGTGCGCGTATAGCCCGCCCTGCGACTGCATGGCATCCATGCCCCACCGAATGCGCCCCTCATCACGAGCCCGTTGGAAAATGGGCAAGTGATCGGCGTTTTCGAAGCCAGCGTCCAGCACCGCAATCCACATGCCTTGTCCGCGAAACCCCATTCCATGCAACCAATTGCCATGCATCTGAACCAAAGGCGCCCAGCCTTTGCCGTAGGACTCAGCGGTTTCCTCACCAGCTCTGTGCAGAGGCATATCCAATGCCGCTTCCAAGGGAGTGCGCTTGGAACCGGTCTGCATCACACTTTTCACCCCGGAGACCATTGGCAGATCCATCAATGATTCGACATCAAAAGTGGTGTCTCGCAGCTGGACAGTGACCGCATTGAACCATTTGCTCTTGAGGATGATATCGATCTCTTCGATTTCGGAAAGCGCTTCAATGTAGGAAGGAGCAATGGGGAGGTCATGTGCGATGACTTCAATGGCTTGAGTCGTTCGGCGTTGAATGGCTCTATCGCTCAAGAACGCGGTTGGTTCATCCACCGAGAAGGGGGTGGCATGACCAGGAGCTAGCTCGTACTGCTCCTTTCCTTCAAATTGTACCCAATAACGATTGGGGGCAGATTGGCTTAAGATTCCCTCTGCCGGAACGGCAATCAACGCAAAAAGTATCGCGCAATGCAACCATGTGCATGGGGGCTGAATCATCTTTTCTCGGAAGCAATGAGCTTGCCGTTTTCATAGATTTCGACCAGGTGCAAACGGCTGTTTTTATCGTAGTGGTATACCTCACCATCGAGAACACCATTGATGTATTCGCCTTCTCTTCGGATCATTTCGCCGTCCAGGACGCGACGGGTGAGTTGTTCGCCGCTGATGGGGTCCACGTCTTCTTCCAACACCCATTCTCCTGCATCGTGCCATTCTCGGAATGGACCTTCCTTCTTTTGATTGACCACGCTGAATTCCTCTCGCGGTCGGCCATCAGGAAAGGTGAGCAATACCGTTCCATTTTCATGGATTTCTTGGACCAATTGTCCATCTTCAAATTGGCGAGTGCTCTCAAGGATTCCATCTTCGGTGAATGTTTTCCAAAATCCCGATTCTTTCCCGTCTTTGTACATGCCGATGGAACGAGGGCGCCCGTTGGAGTGGCTCACCCGACATGTGCCTTCAAAATGTCCATTGTCGTATCCAATTTCGGAGAGCAACAGTCCTGTCTCATCCCATTGTTTCCAAATTCCATGGCGATTGCCATCAATGTATTCTCCTGATTCTAGGAGTTGACCGCGTTCGCCCATTCGTTGCGTAGGTCCATTCAGCAAGTCGTTGGCATAACCCTCCTGAAGGCGCAGTTGGCCTTTGTGGTCAAAGTATTTCCATTCTCCTTGTTTCTTCCTTCGAGGTTCGCCGTTTTCATTCAATTCTTTCGAAGTGAGGTACATTCCTTCTGCTTGCACGCTGCCATCCGTTCGGAATAATTTGGTGAAAGCCCGTCTCCCTTTGCCCGTTTGAACGACTTCAGACATTACTTCACCTGTTTCATAGAAAAACGTGAATTCCCCAACGGGAACACCGGATTCGAACGATCCGATGTAGTAGAGATTACCATTGGGCCAAACGCGGATCCACAATCCGTCCTTTTTGTTAGAGGCATCGGTCACGTTGTAATCTGAACCTGCTTCACCGGTCGGCCACTTGTCGCTGTCCGCCAGTCCGGGCTGTGCCATTGCGGGATTGAACCCAAAGGCTTGAACAATCAAAACGACGAGCACCTGTGGGATGCCGTGGAGAATTCGTTGCGTCATAAAAGCGAATTTAAGAAACGCACCTCTGCATTGCCGCAGATTGGGATAAGTTATCGATTTCAATGCATATCTATCTGCAGAATTGTGATTCTCGAGGTGGAATTCAGGAGAGGCTTGTTGTAGTTTTGCTCCCGAAATCACCAATAGAATTACGCGTTATGAAAGTTACTGTAGTTGGAGCCGGAAATGTTGGAGCGACCTGCGCAAATGTGCTAGCGACACGTGAGGTAGCGAATGAAGTTGTGTTGCTTGACATCAAGGATGGCTTCGCCGAAGGCAAAGCGCTGGACATTTGGGAGACCGCGCCGATCAACCTCTACGACACACGCACGGTTGGAGCGACCAACGATTACAGCAAAACAGCAGGTTCTGAAGTGGTTGTCATCACGAGCGGTTTGCCTCGGAAGCCAGGGATGAGCCGCGACGATTTGATCGCTACCAATTCGGGCATCGTCAAAAGCGTGACGAATTCGATTCTTGAGTACAGCCCAGACGCCATCATCATTGTGGTTTCCAATCCTTTGGATGTGATGACTTACTGCGCTTATCTCACAGCGAACAAACCATCGCACAAGGTGATGGGCATGGCCGGTATCCTGGACACTGCTCGCTACCGGGCTTTCTTGGCGGAAGCGTTGGATTGCTCTCCGAAAGATATCCAGGCGGTATTGATGGGGGGACATGGTGACACCATGGTGCCGCTGCCCCGATACACGACAGTTGGTGGAATTCCTGTAACTGAATTAATTGACAGCGACAAGTTGGAGGCCATTGTAGCACGCACCAAAAAAGGAGGGGGTGAAATTGTGAATTTACTCGGCACGTCTGCGTGGTATGCTCCAGGAGCTGCAGCAGCCCAGATGGTCGAAGCGATCGTTCGAGATCAAAAACGTATTTTCCCTGTTTGCGCATGGCTCACGGGAGAATACGGCATCAACGATCTCTACATTGGTGTCCCGGTCAAATTGGGGAAAAATGGCATTGAGGAAATCATTGAGCTGGAATTGAATGCCGATGAAAAAGCCTTGTTGAGCGAAAGCGAAAAGGCGGTGCGTTCGGTGGCCGATGTGCTGGATCGAATGAATGCTTGATCCTCCCTAGGCTCTCCGTTCAAGGGAGAATGACCATTGGAATTTTCAAAAGTTCCTGGGTCACCTGATTGGCACATGGCGTTACCACTAAGACATACCAGCCGGGTGTGCTCGGAGCTCTAACTCCTCCGGTGCCCATTTGCTGAGCCCGAAGACTTCGGCCATCATGTGAAATCCAATGTGCCTCTTTCGCGCACAACAGGTTTTGAGCATTGTTGCCTCGCAGGGATACCGAGCTGTTGACCTGCGCGGGGTTGGGAAAGGAGCTAACATCATCCGAAACAGTGAGGTTTGCCATTCCCGTGCTGATTCCTTGGTGCCACCGCACGCCACCGCTTCGAATTCCGATGAGCATTTCAGGAATCCCATCCGCATTGGTGTCTGCAAACGTGGCCGCTGAACGGTCTCCGTGAATGAAGTTGCCCACGGCATTGGTCAGTTCAGCAAGAGGATCTAGGATGGAAGAAGGGTTGAGTACGCCGTAATATTGAATCGCACCCAATTCATTTCCGATCATGACATGAATGCCCGAGCCATCCGCGTAAAGGCACGGGGTCGAATAGCCATTGATGCCACTGGTTTGATTGGCCTGAATTCCCGCCCAATCCGATCCGCTTTCCGCGGTCGTGGCCAAGCACCAAGTCGTTCCTTCAGCGGAAGTGCAATTCAAATACAGCTGGAGGCTCCCATTTTTTTCACCCACAATCAAGTCCAAAGCATCGTCACCATTGATGTCGATGAGTTGCGGAGCCGCATATTGTCCCACGTCGATTGACTCCCCGCTCGAATCAGGCATGGCCAGTGTTTGAAGGGTCCACTCGGGCCAAGTCCCAGGTCCCGCCGTATTTTCAAAACGATGCACGAAGCCCATTTCATCACCGATGAGCAGGTCCATGTCACCATCATTGTCCAAGTCTCCAATGGCTGGAAATCCGCTCTCAATGTTGTGGAGGGGGAGGTCCACGGCGTTCCAGGTTTTCCACTCGAAACTCGGGGCGGTACTTGTACCTGTATTTTCAAAGAGCGCGATTGCACTGGGAGTATCGATAGGCCCCTCGTAGCGTTCTTTATTTCCGACAACCAAATCCAAATCACCATCTCCGTCTAAATCCACGAGCTTGGGAATGGCACCACGTCCGACATCAATCATGCCGTCTTGGATGAAATGGTCATCCGCTAAGGACCAAATAGGCGCCGCAGTGGTTCCGTTGTTTTTCCACAATTGAACACATCGGTCATCGTCAATTTCATACCCAATGTTGGGAGAGAAGATGAGGTCCAAGTCGCCATCCGCATCTGAATCCAGGGGATAAGCGGCAGGGAATCGCTGCAATTCAACGGAATCGGCGGGCCCTTCATGGCTGATGAGTGAAGGAAAGGCGTAGTCAACCCACGCCGTGCTGTCTTGACCGTCCACCGCATCCTCGAGGAAAAGTCCACTGATGGCGGGGTAGGACACGTCCGCCACCAACAAGTCATGTCCATGCTCTCCATCCAACTGCAATGCAGTGATGGCTCCTCCAGCGTGCACCCGCAATGCGGCTTCCTCTGTGTCGCTGGGTCGGCCTTCTGGATCCACCACATTGAAGCTGCATTCATGGTCCTCACCAATGAACAAGGTGTTGTCTTCCGACCCTTCCGAAACCATCGCGTAACATCGATTGGTACAAGTCAGATCCAGTCCGCAAGCCGCTTGCCCTGAGAACCGGTAAAGCCTTGTGCTGGTTTCGGTAAAAGAGATGAAGTCCAAGTCGCCGTCTTCGTCGACATCCCAAATCGCAGGTTTGTCATCAAATGGGCAAATGACCGGCAAATCTTGCGGGCCTGCCCCAAAATCCCATGACGCAGTTAGCGGAGTGGCGTAGCTTTCGAAACTTGGAGCGCCGTCTGAGTTCAATCCGGTATTCTTCCAGACATGGATGTTGTTTTGAAAGCCGGTGAATAGATCGGGGAGACCGTCGCAATCAAAATCGCGGAGCAAGGCCCAATGGCGCATTTCTGGCCATCCTTGTGACCAATTGGGGCGTTCGATCCATTCTGAATTTTCACGTTCAAAAACGAGAATCCGGCTTCCGTCCCGATCGAACATGAATAGATCCTCATCGCCATCGCCATCCATGTCGATAGGCGACCACTGAGGTGCACGCAATCCCCCCGCGAAGGGATGAGGCATTTCTTCTCCTTGCAACGACACTTGGGCACCCGCTTGCAGCGACCAGTTCCATGGGATTTGGGCTTGGGTTGTACCCGTCAAGGCCACGCAGCAGAAAACCAGAGCTACGGAAATTGTGGATTTGATTTTTCGGCAAAATGGCTTCATGCTGATCGCGTGGTTCTGTTCCTTTGAATCTACCTGTGTCGTAAGAAAAAAGTGACTGAGGCTCACATGTGGGCAATATGGGCTTCTGCTGTTGATTTCTTTGAAGCAAATATCGTGCAGAACGGGAATACCGGAAGATAGGTTTGCAGCATGCGCTTTTTAAACAAGGAAAATGAAACTTGGGTTGCATTTGGCGTTTCCGCCGTGGCCTTGTCGATTGCCCTCGCGGCATACGGCCGGCACGCGATGGTGGATCCGATTTTGCAAATGCGCTGGTCGATTGCCATTGACTACATGAGGCAAATGGGGTTTGGTTTGCTCATTCTGGTTTTGATGCGAAGCGTTTGGCTTGAGAACCAAAGGAACCCTTGGCCTGAGCGATTCCTTGTACTCGGGGTGCTCTTGTTTTCAGGTGTGTTGCTTCTTGAATCNATAGCCCCGGAGTGGGTGGAAGGCAATGCGCTGCGACTGGCTCCACCGCTAGGTGGTATGTTGTTGATAATAAGTTGGTTGTGGTTTTTGATCCAGTTTATGCGACGCAAGGAAGCCGTGGAGCCAAGGATTTAGTTATATTTGAAATGAGAAGTGCAATGAACAATTCTCCAATGAAACATTTAGGAAACACCCCTTTTGACGCCTCTTTGGAGGCAGTCAAACTGGAAGGAGTGGCGCGAGCCCACTGGAACCTTCCACCCGCAAAATTGATTCTGCAAACCCTGCTTCGGGGAGAAGGCGTGCTCACCGACTCGGGAGCATTGGCCATATCCACGGGACAATTCACAGGACGCTCCCCCAAGGATCGGTTTTTAGTGAAGGATGATCAGACGGCTGAAACCGTCGACTGGGGGGAAATCAACCAACCTATAAACGCGGATCATTTCCAGCGTTTGCGCTCGGACATCACCCAGCATTTGGAGAGCAAAAGTGTTTTTGTTCGCGATGCGGCGGTAGGAGCAGATCCAACCACACAAATTCGCACACGCGTCATTACCGAGAAGGCTTGGGCCAACTTATTCGTGCACAACATGTTCATTCGCTTGGATGAGCAGGACGTTTTGGTGCCTGCACCTGAATGGACGGTTATTTGTGCGCCATCTTTCGAAGCAAACCCTGAAATTCACGGATGCCGCCAAGGAAACGTGACCGCTGTAGATTTTACAGAAAAGATAATTTTGATTGCTGGCTCGGCATATACAGGAGAAATCAAGAAGGGCATGTTTTCAGTCATGAATTTTGTGTTGCCAACGGTTCACGGAGTCATGCCGATGCATTGTTCTTCGAATGTGAATGCCAACGGTGATGTAGCGGTTTTCTTTGGCCTATCGGGCACAGGAAAAACAACGTTGAGTAGCGATGAAAACCGGAGCTTGATTGGGGATGATGAGCATGGATGGGGAGATGCGGGCATTTTCAATATGGAGGGAGGATGTTATGCCAAGACCATAGATCTCGAGGCTTCCAAAGAACCTCAGATTCATCAAGCGATTCGGTTTGGCGCAATGCTCGAAAACATCGGATTCGCAGCGGATGGGATCACGCCGAACTACGAGGATTCGACAGTGACCCAGAACACGCGCGTGTCATACCCTTTGCACCACATACCGGGCGCTATCCCTGAAGGAAAGGGAGGCCACCCCAAGGATGTTTTCTTTCTCACGTGCGATGCTTTCGGCGTAATGCCTCCAATAAGCAGGCTTGAAAATGGCCAGGCGATGTACCACTTCTTGTGCGGATACACGGCCAAGGTGGCCGGCACCGAGGTGGGAGTAACGGAACCTCAAGCCACATTTAGTGCATGCTTTGGAGCTCCATTTATGCCACTTCCTCCTACAGAATATGCTGCCATGCTCGGAGAGCGGTTGGAAAAGCATGGTGTGCGCATTTGGCTGGTCAATACCGGTTGGAGCGGAGGAGGATATGGAGTGGGAGAGCGCATGAAGTTGAAGTACACCCGCGCAATGATCCAAGCAGCGATGAAGGGCGATTTGGATCATGTGCCCTACCACAAAGACGATGTGTTTGGCTTGAACTCACCTACGGTTTGTCCAGGAGTTCCTGAAGACTTATTGATTCCATCGAAGACTTGGTCGGATCGTGAGGAGTATGCAAAAGCGGCGTCCAAGCTGGCTGATCTCTTCTGTATCAATTTTGAAAAATTTGAAGCCGTGGCGACGCCAGAAATGCTGGTGGGTGCCCCTGTAAGGCAGTGAGTTATCGTCTCGTCCAGACCGCTTAAATTTGCGCATGCGGTATTTTTTTGCTCCTGAAGTGCACCGGCTGCACGCCTTGGATTCGGAAGAATCAAAGCACATGGTTCGCGTGCTCCGAGCGGAAGTGGGTGATCAGTTCATTCTTGTCAATGGCAAGGGGGGGCGATACCACGGAACCTTAACACAAGTCGATAAAAGACAATGCCTGCTGGAAACCAAGCTCATGGAAGAGTCAATGGCTCCAGCCGCGCAACTGACTTTGGTCATTTCACCGACCAAGAGTTCGGATCGATTTGAATGGATGTTGGAAAAAGCGATGGAATATGGTGTGAGCTATATCCAGCCAATTTGGACGCAACGCAGTGAGCGAACCAAAGAAAAACAGGAGCGCTGGCAACGTATATTGATTTCTGCATTGAAGCAATCTCAGCAACTTTGGTTGACTGAATTGAAGCCCGCAATTTCATGGGAAGATTTTTTAGCTACAGCACCTGGAGTCGGATTCATAGCTCATTGCGAGAAAGGATCAAAAGAGCACTTATTTGAAGCGCTGAAACCCGCAACTTCGTGTTGGGTTGCGATTGGTCCCGAGGGCGATTTCACCGCCCATGAAATTGCATCAGCAAGGCAAGCAGGTGCGTGCGAAGTATCACTCGGTGACCAACGATTGCGCACGGAGACCGCTGGTTTGGCTGCGATTCAAATGTTTGCTTTGGCGCAGCGGAAGACGAGCTAACGTTGGCTTACTGTTCTGGTGATGTAGGTCCCGCTGGAATGGGAGCCCAATGGGTGACCTCGGTGAAATACCGATTGCTGCTTCCTTCCCCGGCCCAAAAGTGAAGACCGTGTTTTGCGGCTTTTTCTGGATTTCCAGCGAAGTGGTTGGCGCAAAAACGGAGGACGATGACTTCGCGGATTTCAAACTCAAGGTCTTTGCCCGGCAAGAAAACTTTATTTCCGGGGATGAAGGCCAATACACGTTGGTCGTCGTTGGGAAGTTGATCTTCCCGATGGATCCAATTTTGTGGTGTCATTTTCCAGTAAACGTCGGTTTGCGCTTTTCGAGAAAGGCAGCAACGCCTTCTGCATAATCTTCGCTCTGCGAGGCAAGCATTTGTAAATCGCGTTCCGTTGTGAGGTGCGAAGAAAGGTCATTTTCCCAGCCGAGATTGAAAGCCTTCTTTGTCAGGCCCAGTCCGAAGGTGGGCATGCTGGCCAATCGCTGGGCAACGGATTGCACATGCTCTTCGAATGCTTCATCTTGCACAGACTTGTAAATGAGGCCCATGGCTTCGGCTTCATCGGCCAGGACCGGTTCGCCGAAAAAGGCCATGGCGGCAGCACGCTGCATACCGACCAATCTAGGAAGCATCCAGGTTCCACCGCTGTCGGGGATTAATCCAATCTTGGAAAAGGCTTGGATGAACTTGACAGAGGCTTTGGCGATGGTTAAATCACATGCCAAAGCAATGTTGGCACCCGCCCCGGCAGCGACCCCATTGATCGCACCGATGACAGGCTTTTCCATGTTTCGAATGCGCCGGATACTTTCGTTGTATGTTTTTTCTACGATGGTCGTGAAATCCGGCGCATCCGGAGCCGTGACTTCTTTGAGGTCTTGACCGGCGCAGAATGCTCGGCCATTTCCGGTGATGATCACGCACCGAACGGCAGGGTCCTGTGCGGCCTCATCCAATGCCGTTTGAAATGCCTTGCCCATCGCTTGATCAAAGCTGTTAAACACTTCAGGGCGGTTGAGCACAATCGTGCAAATGCCTGATGCTTGGGAAACCAAAATCGATTGATTCATGAGGCGAATTTAATGCGGCAATAAGATGAATGGAGTGCGTTTGCCATCTGCTTCAAGGAAATACCAACCTGCGGGCAAATGCCCCAAGGCGATGGATTGGATTGGATTCGCTCGGTTGTTGCGCTTCCAGACGCACCCACCGGCAGCATTGCGGATGACGACTGTGGCATCCGTGGATAGACCTGTCAGGGAGATGTTACCATGGCTGGGGTTTGGGAACAAGCGCATTGGGTTTTCGTGATTCACTATGCTGTTCTCCACGGTCCAGATGAAGTTGGAAAGGTCCTCACATCCTTGCTCGTCAATGACGGTGACCGTAATCGTATCTCCAGGGACCAACAAGTCGAGGTTGGATTGGCATGGGTTGTCGTCGTTTGAAAATTCCAGGGTATCACCTGTGCAGAGATTTACGTCATACAGGGACCAGATTACCGTGGTTTCGCCGGAAGCGCCTGTGACATTGACAACAGCATATTCCCCTTCAACTAAATCGAGACTCAATTCTATGGAGCAAGGCAAGCATGCCGTCAAGGGCTGTGGATTCAGTTCCCACATCCCTTGGGATTCCAGGGGTACATTTGCGAACGCGGGAAATTGGGCGGGATAACGGCGAGCTTTGAAGCAAATGTTGTCATTGGTGCCTAATTCTGTGCCCTGCTCGACAGCGATGCCATTCTGCAGCGGCACGCGATAATGCCAAGCGGTATCTCCCGAAGCGGTTAATTCCAGAATTTCTCCTTGGCGTCCGGCTAAAATGAGGTTGTTGCCATTGGCCATTCGTTCGAAGTTGGAGAGACCACTGCTGAAGAAATCGGTTGGGAGTGAAGCGGTCCATGTCCAGTCAAAATCCAAGGGCAAAAAGACATCGGCTTCCATGGCATAGGAACTGTCCGCGTCTTGCCATGTTGGATCGATGATGTGCACGCTTGAATAAGGACCGGTTGGCCCTGGATTGCGGTTGTTGAAGACGCCTATTTTTCCGAAGTCAGGAGAATTTTGCAGGTAAGGTGCATCGAGCCAAGTCCCGCTGTGTTGGTAAAAGAGCTTTTGATCGGAATCTTCACCTTGGCCATAAGCCGCAGGATTTCCCCAACGCCAAACCAGTCCTTCCTCTTCTTGGCCTCGATCAATGATCCAGAGCTCATCAAAATTGGGTACACTTAATAATATTTGATCGGTCACGGGGTTATAGTCTATGCCATTGGCGTGTAGCCAATCTTCTTCGTTGTTGCCAATCGTGCCGAAGTTGAGATCGATGCGGTTCGGGTGTTCCGAAATCACGCCGAAGTTGGATTTGGTTGAGTCAAAATCTTGGATCAAATAATCCCAGGCGCGCCATTCCCAGACAATATCAGCTCCACCGTTTTGATCCGGAGCCAACTGGATTATACGTTCGCTCCAGAGGGCTCCACCCTCAATATTGGCAGTGTCACGGCCCGCTTCAATGACCTCGAGTGAGTCCATTCGCTCCCATGCGATGGCCAATACGTTTCCATTGTTCATGAGGGCAAAATCGTGATGGAGGCGACCGGTGCTGTCATTGAGGCTGAAACTCCACATCGGCTCATTGTCCCACGTGCGCATTTCAATGGTTTCACCTCTGCCACCGGCGATGATTGGCGAGTCTCCATCATCCGCGGGTCTATGCGCCCAAATCAAGCCACCCATAGGTGAGAGCATCGCGCTGTTTCCTGGGACGCGTTCCGCTTCGTTTTCCCAAATATGAACAACTTCTCCGCAGGCATTGACCAGCCGCGCATGGGGTTGGAAGTGTGGGTAAATTAGTGTGTAACCTTCTGCATACGTTTCCGTGTCATACGCGATGGTACCGACGGTATTCTCTTGAGCATTGGCGGAATAAGCCATGCTAATCCCAACGCATATGACAGCGATTTGGGTGAAATTGGTCTGAAAAGGTGTCTTCATTGCATTTAGGATTCGAAACGTTTATTCCAGGCGGAATTTTTCTTTTGATCGGGTATAAAGCTAAACTCCAAAGCCCATTTGTTGCATGCCTCAAAACAAGCGACTTCGATGCCGCATTTGGCCGCGAGTAGCTCGTATTCATTTAATAGATTGGTGCACATGATTCCGGGATCGTCTGTATTGATTGTGGTCTTCACACCGGCATCGTAGAGTGCCTTGAAGGGGTGAGTCTCCAAAGAACTGCATGCTCCCGTCAGCCAGTTGCTCGTGGGGCACAACTCCAAGGGGATGCCGCGTTTGATAAGCAAGTCGATGACTTCGGGGTCTTCAATCGCCTGAAGGCCATGGCCGATCCGATCGGCTCCCATCTGTTCAATCGCAATACGGATGTTGCGGGAGATTCCTGCGACTTTGGGTTCGCCTGCGTGCACAGTGATTCCCAATCCGCCTTCTTTTGCCTTTTGGAAGAGTGGAATGAAGGGCTCAGGATTAAAATCCACTTCATTGTCAGCCAAATCCAATGCGATGAAACGATTTTGAGGTTTGAGCGCGAAATCTACCCACTTTTCATTCTCTTCCACGGGCTTGGTTCGCTGTAAGATGCAAATCAAACCCACGGCCATGGGGTATGTTTGTTCGGCACGTTCCACCCCTCGGATAATGGCTTCTTGCAGTTGGTCCGCATGCATATCCGTGTGGTGGTCCAGCAAGAAGCTAGGCGCATAGCGGAGTTCAAGGATCCGAACGTTGGACTGCAAAAACATGTCTTCGCAAACCTCAAAAGCAACGCGCTCCATCCAATGCGCCTCACAGATGACGTCCCGTGTGTTCAGGAACTTGTGCAAGACCGATTGCAGCGCTCCCATGGGCTTTTGAATCAAGAACGCTTCGGCAAATGCCTCATCGGTCGATACATCCAAGCCGCTGACTTGTGCGAATTCGCGCAATGTGTTCGATCGGATGGCGAGTTCCAAGTGGCAATGCAGCTCCACTTTGGGCATCAATTTGAGTTCCTCGGATGAAGGTGTTGGCTTGAACATGTTTCAAAGGTAGGAGACTTGAGGCCTTTGGTTGAGTACTTTTGTGCTATGGCCACTGCAATCAAGAATAAAAAAGCGTCATACACGTATTTTTTGACAGACGAGTTTACCGCTGGTATGCAATTGGTCGGTTCGGAGATTAAGTCGATTCGTCAGGGCAAGGCAAGCATCACGGAAGCATATGCACGCTTCTGGAATGGTGAGTTTTTCGTGTTCAATATGTACATCGCCGAATATCCCAACGCGGGTTACACCCCACATGAAGTGAGACGGCCGCGCAAATTGTTGTTGCAAAAATCCGAATTGAAGAAGTTGGAGCGCAGACTGAAAGACACGGGGGTGACGGTCATTCCGATACTCTGCTTTATTTCGGATAGTGGTTACGCCAAGCTTAAGGTTGCTGTTGCCAAGGGCAAGAAACTGCACGATAAGCGAGAAAGCCTCAAAGACAAAGACATTTCGCGGGACATTGAGCGGATGATGTGATCACGCGCTGGTCGGAACGACGCGGTAGGATTCGGTAAACGCATCCCAATCCCACAAGAAATGTTCCATGAGTTGCTTCAAGTCCCGCTGGATATTGGGTTCAGGCGTGTTCATGTCCCGGAAATACGCATCTTGGTATTGGTTCAAATGGTATTTGTAAAATACGGCGCGGGTCATTGCTGTGCTGACATTCTTCGAAGGCCGATTGATCTGTTTCATGAATGCCCGATACTGCTTCACTTTGCTCGCAAACGTTTCAGGGGCTATATCCAGGGCGCGCGCAAACTTGCTGCAGATCCGTTGAATGACTTGTCGATCAACACCGCTATCAAAGTGCTTGGGAATCATTTGGATGTTGGCGGAAACGATGATCATCAGAAATCGGCCATAATCTTCAGGGTCCAACGCCGGGGATTGCTCGAATCCTGCGCATCCATTTAAGAAGTCCGCAACTTCAGGCCAACCGTTTTCGACCGTCTCAAAGGTGGTGTCCACAAAAAAAGTGGCCACTTGCTCTTCTGTGAGCCTCCTCTTCGTCATCCAACTGAATAATCCTACGTTCCTCATCGTTGGGAATCAAATCTATCCGCTTCAGAGCTTGGTTCATAGGGGCACGCGGATACCGCTATCCACATATTTTTCAACACTTTTCAAGAGTTCCCGATGTATTTTCGCGCTCATGTACGCTTGGATCAAACCTCTGATTTTCCGAATTCAGCCGGAAACTGCGCACGAATTGACCATGAAAATGTTGCAAATTGCTTGCCGCATTCCTGGCTTGGCGTGGCTTATGAAGCGCTGGTTTTCAGTCCATTCAGATCGTCTTGTCACGGAAGTGGCTGGATTGAAGTTTCCAAATCCCGTTGGATTGGCTGCCGGATTTGATAAAGACGCGCGATGGCTGGATGAGATGGCAACGCTGGGTTTTGGTTTCGTCGAAATAGGAACCATTACTCCCATTGCGCAACCGGGAAACCCACATCCGCGGTTGTTTCGGTTGCCTTCGGACCGCGGAATCATCAACCGGATGGGGTTCAACAACGGTGGCATGGAGGCAGCTGTTTCGCGATTGAAAAGACGTCCGAAGGGATTAATTGTAGGGGGGAACATTGGAAAGAACAAGGCCACTCCCAATGCGGAGGCAACATCGGATTACACGAAGTGTTTTGACGCCCTGCACCCGCACGTGGACTATTTCGTGGTGAATGTTAGCTCTCCCAACACGCCTGGACTGCGGGAGTTGCAGGAAAAGGAGCCGCTGACGAAGTTGCTCTTGGCCTTGGTGGATCAGAATCGTTCCAAGACCGAGCAGCGTCCCATCTTTTTGAAAATAGCACCCGATCTGACCGATGCGCAATTGGATGATATTATATCGCTTGTTGTGGAGACCGGCATTGCGGGGGTAATCGCTACCAATACGACCATCGATCGGGGTGGTTTGAAAGCTTCCAGCGATGAGGTAGATGCGATTGGCCCGGGGGGATTGAGTGGAGCACCTTTGCGCAATCGATCGACGGAGGTAATCCGATACTTGCATACCCAATCCCAAGCTGCTTTCCCGATTATAGGGGTAGGTGGCATTTGTTCCGCGGAAGATGCGATGGAAAAGCTGGCCGCTGGAGCATCCTTGCTCCAAGTTTATTCAGGCCTCGTCTACGCTGGACCTGGTTTGGTGAAAGAAGTGAATCGCGCCATTTTAAAGGAGGTTTAATCGTTATCCCACCAAGTCCTCAAGCGTAGGAGCGAGTTCACGTGGACGGATTCCCTTTTCGGTGCTTTGCAAACGGCAGCATGCGTTTGACGCGTCATGTTCAAAGAACAAAACCCAGTCTTCCCGAACCGCCAAATCGAGCAACAACTGTTTCTCGTCCATGGTGAGGAGGGGACGTGTGTCGTAGCCAATGACCCAGGCGGTTGGCAGGTGCGCGGCAGCGGGGGTAAGGTCGGCCATGAACGCGAGTTTGGTGCCATGACAAGGGACGATGGGGATCATTTGGCTTTCCGTGTGACCGTCTGCAAAAAAGATCTCCAAACCGGGGAACGTCGAAGGAAACGGATTTTGATTCCAGCGCCCGCTTCGATCGATGAAATTGAGTTGACCACTTTCCTGCAGTGGCATGAGGTTTTCGCTCAGGAATGATGCTTTTTCCCGTGGGTTGGGGTTCATCGCCCAATCCCAATGCGGCTTGCAAGTCCAGTATGCAGCATTGGGGAAAGCAGGCCTCAAATTGCCCTCTTTATTGCGCTCTACCGATCCTCCGACATGATCGAAGTGCAAGTGCGTGAGCAAAACGTCTGTGATGTCGTTTCGGGTGAACCCTCTTTTTTGAAGTTCGCCGTCCAGCGACGTATCCCCATGCAGGTGGTAGTGGCTAAAAAACTTTTCGGATTGCTTGTTGCCAATTCCCGTATCGACCAAAAGCAGTCGGTTCCCATGCTCGACGAGCATGGAACGCATTGCCCAAGTGCACAGGTTGTTTTCATCAGCGGGCACATGTTTTTGCCAAAGTGCTTTGGGCACTACACCGAACATGGCTCCACCATCCAGTTTAAAGTTGCCCGTATGAATCGTATGAATGTGCATGGATCGTCTCCTTTAAGAGGGAATCAAGAAAAACAGGGACATGATGACCATGAGTAAATCTTCAATGATGGTGACACGCGTCATGGGCAATTGGAAGACTGTCCCGAGGCATGCGCATTGAATCGCTTGTTTTTGACGGACTGCCCGAATGACACCGATAGCGCCAAATCCCATCAATAGCAAGGTCACGAGTGCGATTGAGAAGGTTCCACCCGCGAATCCCCAGCCAAAGCCAAGAGCAAGCTCCAAGAAGGGGTAAATCCAAGCGTAAAGGGAAGATTGCTTGGCGAGCAAATCATACCGGCTAAAACTTCGAACGAATCCACGTAAATCCAGGAACTTGAAAAAGGAGAAGGCCAAAAAGAATCCGCCCATGAAGACTTCCATTGCGCGCCTCATCGGTTCGGGTGAATCCCATGCAATTGCCGAAGAAATGGCCAAGAGAAACAATCCAATCAGAATCAACGGCCAAAATTTTTGAAACGCCCCGGTTGCCGTCGGTTCTCCCATGCGAGTGGCAGTTGAATTCGCTGGGTCGATGATGTGATAATGGGACAACGGAGCAAGCGCCGTGCGCAATTCCGCTGGGGCTATTTTTTCTTCCGAAAGCACCTTTGCTTGCCCATTGGCCAAGTCTATTTGAACGGATTCAACGCGGGGAATTGCAAGGATAGCGCTTTGGACGCGGCTTACGCAGCCCCCACATGTCATGCCTTCTATGAGAAAAACCTGTTCCATGGGGCGAATTTCGCGAAAAAGTCATGCCGATTGACATGTTCATCAAGCCGGTGCATCGGTTGAGAAGTTCCGCTGGTATGCGCGCTTTTCGAGTGTACTTTTGTTCTAGAATTCAAGCACATGCAGTTGAACGCGCTCACAGCTATATCCCCCGTTGACGGACGTTATCGAAGTAGAACAGCTCATCTCGCCCCCTTCTTTTCGGAGTGGGGGTTGATGCGTTACCGTGTGCGCGTGGAAGTGGAGTACTTCCTCCATCTGTCCGAAATCCCTTTGCCGCAATTGGCGCCATTCAAGGCGGCTGACGCACAAAGCCTTCGTCGGATTTACGCGGAGTTTTCAGAGGCAGATGCAGAGCGAATCAAAGCATTTGAGCGAACAACGAATCATGATGTGAAGGCCGTTGAATATTTCATCAAAGAGAAGATGGAGGCGCTCGGTCTGGCCGAAATGGCAGAGTTCATTCACTTCGGTCTCACTTCTCAGGATGTCAACAACACTGCGATTCCTCTATCCATCAAAGAAGCGACGGAGCAAGTCATCGTCCCGGGGCTGAAAGATTTGCGGAAGACCCTGTTGCAGCAAGCACGTGAATGGAAAGGCATCCCCTTGCTCGCTCGTACGCACGGCCAGCCGGCATCACCGGTGACATTGGGCAAGGAATGGGCCGTCTATATCGATCGCTTGGATGCTCAACTAGATGCGTTGCAACGGTGTGAATATGCCGCGAAGTTTGGCGGTGCAACGGGACAGTTCAACGCGCACATGGCGGCTTACCCCGAATTGGATTGGGCCTCATTCGGCAATTCGTTTGTGCAGCAACGCTTGGGCTTGAAGCGAAGCCAGATCACCACGCAGATTGAGCATTACGATCATTTGGCTGCATGGTGCGATTGCTTGAGACGCATCCACACCATTCTCATCGATTTGAGCCGTGACGCTTGGACCTATATCAGCATGGACTATTTCAAGCAGAAGATCAAAGCGGGCGAGGTGGGCAGCAGCGCCATGCCCCACAAGGTCAATCCCATCGACTTTGAAAATGCTGAGGGGAACTTTGGCGTTGCGAATGCATTGCTGCATCATTTTGCCGAAAAGCTTCCCATCAGTCGATTGCAGCGGGACTTGACCGATTCGACGGTTCTCCGCAACATTGGAGTGCCGCTGGCGCACAATTTGATTGCGATGGGATCGTTGCAAAAAGGATTAGGGAAACTATTGCTGAACGAAACCAAATTGAAATCAGATCTCGAGGCCAACTGGGCAGTGGTTGCGGAAGGAATTCAAACCATCCTACGCCGCGAAGGGTTTCCCAAACCGTACGAAGCGCTGAAGGACCTTACGCGTCAAAACAGCATCATTGATGCCAATTCCATTGCTCAATTCATCGACGGATTGGCGGTGAATGATTCCGTGAAAGCAGAGTTGAAAGCACTGACTCCTTGGGGGTACACGGGTGCTGCGGAAGCGCTGGTCGAAACCTTAAAAGATTGAACGCTTGAATCGGTTCAGTGACTTGTTTCGGCATTTGGCAAATTACCGGTTAAACCTGGCGGTCAATGTCGTTTGCAACATCTTGAACGCTTTTTTGTCCCTGTTTACTTTTTTGAGTGTCGTACCCTTTCTGAGGATCTTGTTTCAATCGGGACAGGATACGGCCGCTGTGATTGAAATCCCATCGGGCAGCGGTGTAGAAAAATGGAGCGCATATTTCGATGCGTTTGTCCTGGAGGTTGGTCCATCCCGCGCTTTGTCTTACATCTGTATCGGAATATTTTGCGTCACAGTGCTGAAAAATGCCGTGGGCTATCTCGCACTTTATAGTTTGGCGACGATGCGAACAGGTGTGAGTCGAGACTTGCGCAACAACTTATATAACAAGGTGCTACGGCTTCCAATGAGTTGGTTTACTGAGTCGAGAAAGGGGGATGTCATCAGCCGGATGACCAATGACTTGATGGAGGTGGAGTTCAGCGTCATTGGGACCATTGAGATTTTATTCAAATCGCCCATATCCATTTTGGTTTCGCTGGGAACGTTGTTCTATTTGAGCTGGGAGCTGACTTTCTTCTCCATGTTATTCTTGCCGGTAAGTGGTTATTTGATCAGTCGCATTGCGAAGAGTTTAAAGCATGCGGCAAAACGTGGCAAGGAAGAATTGGGAGGATTGATTTCCATCATGGAAGAAACATTGGGTGGGATGATGGTGATCAAAGCATTTCATGCTGAATCCAAGTTTGAACAAAAATTTTCAGCATCAAATGACCGGTTTTTTGAGCTGATGCGGCGCTTGTACAAACGGGAATATTTGTCTTCGCCCGTTTCTGAAACCGTTTCTTTGGGTGTCATGGCCACGTTGCTCTGGTTTGGAGGCCGCATTGTTCTCGAAGGATCAAGCGGATTGACAGGCGATTGGTTCATTGGCTATCTGGTGGTGTTTTCCCAAATCATTCCTCCCGCACGTTCGATAAGCGATGGCTGGTTTCGAATCCAAAAAGGTTCCGCTTCGCTCGAGCGTTTGGAAGAAATTTTGTCGGCGGAGGAAATGACCGATTCGGGGACAAATTTGGCAGAACCGCTCAAGCACGCCATCCGCTTTGATAATGTTCACTTCTCTTATGGCGAACAAGTGGTGTTGAACGGCATTAACTTGACCATCGCAAAAGGCGAGACCGTCGCCCTGGTGGGGCCGAGTGGCTCAGGGAAAACGACCTTGGTGCATTTGCTCGCACGATTTTATGATGCAACCAAGGGTCAGATTACTTGGGATGACCGGCCGTTGGAATCTTTTGAATTGGTCAGTTTTCGCTCGCAAATGGGAATGGTCACGCAAGAGGCCCGATTGTTCAACGCATCGGTCACAGAAAATGTCACCTTGGGTGCGGCGAACGGAGCCGTGCATGAGCTGCAGGAATTGGAGCAAGTGGCAAACGCTGCGAACGCACTGGAATTTATTCAGCAGATGGAAGAAGGCTGGGAGTCGTCGGTAGGTGATGGGGGCAACAAGCTGAGCGGCGGTCAACGCCAACGTCTGAGCATCGCACGAGCGCTGCACAAGGACCCTCCTGTGTTGCTTTTGGATGAGGCGACATCTGCGTTAGACACGGAGTCCGAGCATGCCGTGCAGCAAGCAATCAATCGCTTGATGGAAGGCAGGACGACATTGGTTGTCGCCCATCGGTTGAGCACGATACGCCATGCGGATCGAATTGTTGTGCTGGACCAGGGCAATATTGTTGAGGAGGGAGACCATGAAGCCTTAATGGCGCGAAAAGGAATGTACCATCGATTGGTTTCGATGCAGGATTTGAAGTAATGGCGAAAAAGAGGTCCACCGGAGTCGGAGCGATGTTGCACGGAAAATGCCCACGATGCCGTGAAGGCAAGATATTCATGTCGGCTCGGGCGTATCGATGGGATAAGATCACAGCAATGCCGGATGCTTGTCCCGTTTGCGGGGAAGACTTTTTGAGGGAACCCGGATTTTATTTTGGTGCGGCTTACGTGTCGTACGGGCTAACTGTCGCGCTTTGGGTATCGGTTTTCGTGGCCTTGACATGCTTCAATTGGTGGGGCCTAATGGCGTTTTCTTTTTTCGAAGATGTCGGCTTGTTTCTAATCACCGGTATTGTGCTGTTGATTATTCTCTTGCCTTTGATCGCCAGGCTCAGTCGTTCCATGTGGCTGCACATGATGACCCGCAGGCATAGAAAGTGATCAGGGAAGGCAGCTCAAAAAAAAAGCGTAAAAAATCAAAGGGGCCCCTCCGTTGAGGGACCCCTTCTCACCAAATCGCCTGATTCATAAACGCTCAATTCGAGCGTGGCAAAACCAAAACCATCTCCCTTTACGTGGGGAGTTCGATTTTAGTTTCAAATTCTTCGAAAAAAACTGAAAATAATTCGTAAAATACTGTATACCAGTATATTATGACCTTGATATTTTCGAGGTCATTTCTTCATTCTGGACACGAATGCTCTCCTTATGCACCTGTTCCAGGAAGTTGAGGATGAATTCTGGACTCAATCCGGCACGCAATGCCCACTTTTCTCGGGAGTCGAAGACTTCTTTCCATCGCTCCATTTGCAAAATGGTCATTCCATTTTCCCATTTGTGCAATCCGATTTGCCGGGCAAGATCCATCCGGGCATGCAGCAGCTCGATGAATTGTTCGTCGATGGAATCCATTTGTAACCTCAAGGCCGTCAAGTCCGCAGATGAAATCTTCGGCGCGGAGGCACTTCGGATGGTGAGGGATTCGATCAAATCACCGAAAGCCGCTGGCGTGAGTTGTTGGTTGGCATCACTCAGAGCATTTTGTGGATCGGGATGTGTTTCGAGCATCAGTCCATCCATCCCCAGGTCCATGGCCTTTTGCGCGACAGGATGCAGCAGGGAACGGTTGCCGGCAATGTGACTCGGATCGCAGATGATGG
>JGI20159J14440_10000635_pt1 | contig 26527 bp, 18 predicted proteins | sample COG_09_FD_14440 | JGI IMG/M metagenome (IMG submission 14440) | reverse complement strand
AACATATATACAAGACGTGTATTGTCTGGAGAATTTATTATTGTTAATAAGCATCTTTTAGAAGATTTAGTAAGCCTAGGTCTTTGGGANGAGGGCTTAAAACAAGATATTATGAGAGCAAATGGCTCTATTCAAAATATTGACACAATCCCTGATGATATCAAGGAACTCTACAGAACTGTTTGGGAATTAAGTATGAAAGACATCATTGATATGTCTAAACAAAGAGGCTACTTCATCGATCAATCTCAATCCTTAAATTTATTCTTAGAAGGAGCTACGATGGCTAAATTAACGTCTATGCATTTTTATGCTTGGAAGAGCGGCCTNAAAACAGGAATGTATTACCTAAGAACTAAAAGTGCTGTTGACGCAATTAAATTTACTTTAGACTCTAAATCTGATTCAGAGCCAAAAAAAGAAGTTAAAGTCAAACAAGAAGTTGTTGAACCAGCAGTAGAGGTAAAGCCAGAAGTTGTTGCAAGTAAAAAGAAAGCTGCGGCTAAAACAGCTCAAAAATTTGCTGAGACAAAAGATGTTGTTGTTGAACCTATGAGTGATGAGGAAATGAAACAATTAATAGCACAATCCAAAGAAGGTCAAGGTGATGATTGTTTAATGTGTGGATCTTAAATAGAGATATACATAAATAAAAAAAAGCTCCTAATTTAATTAGGAGCTTTTTTTATGAACAAAACTTCAAGTTATATGAATTATTATCTATCCAGTTTTGCTGGCTCAACCGATGAATCATGAGACTCATTATAGTCAGATAATAAATTCATTACTGCATTTAATAAATCTTTAGTTTCTTGTAAAACCCCAAAGTATAAGGTTGTATTCTTTGGACTTTTTTCCTCACTTCTTGTTCTAGCTACCTGAGCTAAAATCTTATCTTGAACTAATTTATTAATACCGTCTTTTTTCTTTATGACAGATTTAATTTTATTAAAAGATTTGTTTTTATATAATTCATTTACTTCCATAAACAATTCGCTTACACTTGAGTTAACTTCAATTAATTCTCTAATTTGACTCAACTTAAGCTTACTGTGATTGTTATTGACATGCTTGTAACTAGCCTTATTTATATATTCTAAAGACTGTGTAACATCTTGAAGATGTCCAAGGAGATTAATATAAAAATTACTTGCATTCAAGCTAGATTCATCTAAATTTTTAATAAAATAGAATAAATTGTCTCTTAATTCATCTACATCTTTAGAAAGCTTAGAGGTCTGTTTTTTATTCTTCTTTAATAAATCTAAATCTTGTTTTGAGAGTCCTTCTATTGCATTAGTGTATACTTTTTCTCCTCTCTTCATTACCTTAGATATATTTTTTGAGCTCTCAAAAATAACTCCTTGTAATGAACTACTTTCGTCTATTGATAAGTTTTCTTCATCATTAGTTTCAGATGCATTATTACCTTTTAAATAATTTTTAACTCCTATAGTTATTATTATTAATAATAACACTGGAATAACTCCTACACTGAAATTAATTAAATAAGCAATTGTTCCAGCTGCTGTAAATGCGATTAGTGCTGTACCGAACCAACCTGCAATTACATTTAATACGCCGGCAACTCTATAAACTGCGCTTTCGCTTCCCCATGCTCTATCAGCCAGTGAAGTACCCATTGCTACCATAAATGTAACATAGGTTGTAGAAAGAGGTAATTTATAAGAAGTAGCTATTGAAATTAAAATTCCTGCAACCATCAAATTCACAGATGCTCTGACTAAATCAAAGGCAGGCTTATCTTCATCACTGATAGTCGCTGATAATACACCACTTTTTTCAACAAATTGTTTTTCTATAAAGTCATTAACTGGTTTTGGAGTTACCTTATCAATTAATAAAGACGACTTACTTGCGAATCTAACTAAAAATCTAGAAAGAAAGTTTGGATTAAATCTCTCTCTTGTATCTCCTTGTTTAGCTAAATCAAGTTCTGTTTTTACAACACGTTGAGCTTTTTTAGAAAACCACAGAGTTACAACCATAACTAATCCTGCTGCAAATAATAATGCATTAGGAGTGGGTACCTTTGAGGATAAAACTTCCATACTAAACTCATTTGCAGCAACACCTGAAGCAACCCATGCTTCATAAGATTGCCAAGCAGCAATAGGAACTCCAATAAAATTCACTAAATCGTTTCCAGCAAATGCTAGAGCAAGAGCGAATGTCCCAATTAGTATAATAATTTTATAAATATTAGTCTTAAAAAATACTATAAGAGCATATGAAAATAATGACCAAAAGACTGAACTAACTGCTATTATTGAAGTTACTTTAGTTTCTAAAAAATCTTTAATAGTAAGCCCGCCAATTACATCAAAACTAAGTTTAGCATATGATGTTCCTTTGATACCTTTCATTAAAATAAAATAAGATATAGCAGTAATTGCTACACCACCAAAAATTGCACTTACCCATGCAGCTTTATTTTCAAAATCATAAGATAAAAGTACCCTTGACACCCATTGTACTATTGCCCCAACGGAAAAGGCCACAAAGACCGAGAGCAGTATTCCAAATATAATTTGAGTTGCTTTGGAGGTATTAATATATATGACAAGATCTGAAAAACTTCCACTATCAGCACCTATTTTTATTAATGCCATAGCCACAGCTGCTCCAAGTAATTCAAAAACAATCGAAACTGTAGTTGAAGTTGGCATACCAATCGTATTAAAGAAGTCTAGTAATAAAATATCAGTAATCATCACTGCCATAAAGATTATCATAATTTCACTAAACATAAATTCACCAGGGTTGAAGATACCTTTTCTGGCAACTTCCATCATTCCACTAGAGAACACAGCGCCAACGGCGATTCCAATACTAGCTACTATCATTATAGTCTTAAATGAAATTGCTTTAGAGCCAATTGCTGAGTTTAAAAAATTAACAGCGTCGTTACTAACACCAACNACTAAATCTGCAANAGCTAAAACAGCTAAAGCAACAATCATTAATAAATAAATATTATCCATTTTTTATTTTTTTAAAGTTTAAACTCTGCATTTAGATATACTAATGAAGAATCTGTAATATTTGAATCTTTGTAATTAAAATTTCTAGAGTTTAGAGAAAACTTAACCCCCTTAACAGCTTTATATTCAATACCCACCATGGTTAATCCGCCATCATTTTCAAAATTCCAATTAGTATCGCTTCCATCAACTTGATTGGAAGTAAGCTTATCGTATCTAACAAAAACCTCAAACTTTTCGTTTAGCAAATAACTTCCATAGAAAGATAAGCCAGTTAAATTATGGTCTTCTGCTGCATTTTTATAGGTTTCACCATTTTGCATTTCATTGTATTCTGCGCCAAATCTAAATTTGTCTGATTTATATCCTGCAAAAACTCCAATATTATTTATAGCTTTTGAATCGACTACTGCATGGGTATCATAATAAAACTTTGTTGTTATATTTTTGTTTAGTTTGTAAATTAAATTTGTTCCAAATCTTTGATTACCATCTTCATCTTGAACATTTTTATATCCTTCACCATTAACAATAAATACATTTGAAGTTAATTTGTCAGAAAGTTTTATTTCTGCATTAACTCCTAAATCTGCACTACTTCCAAATTTATATTCGTCTTGTAGAGTCTTGTAGAGATATCTATACCCCCATATCTTTTCTTGATCATTAAATTGCTTACCACCAATCATCCCCATGCTTAATTTAAAGTTTGAATTTACTTTCCAATCTAATTGAGCAATTTTTAAAAAAGCAGTATGAGAACTTCCTGCACTATTTTTTCCTATATCGTAAGTAATTTTTGCAGAAACAGATTCATTAAAAGAATATTTATATCCTAAGTAGACTCTTGACAATTCGAATGCACTAGTTTGTGTGGTGTTTTCTGTAAAGTCATAATGATAATTCCAAAAAGCTTTGAAATGAGGCTCACCAGAAGAAAAAATATTAGAATTCTCTTGTCCGTAATTTAGTAATGGTATAAGTAAAAAACTCATTACAAGAAATTGTTTAGTCATAGTATAGATAATTTTAGTCGGGACAAATATCTAACTATTATTAATTGCCAATGTTATGTAAATGTTAAGAAATAAAAAAAGCTGCCTTGGCCAAAGGCAGCTTGTAATCAAAGTAAAGTTGACTAAAACTATTCTATATGACTACATATTGTTAACAGATATAAAAATAATGTAACAAAATTAACNCAATGTAAATTGAATATTAACTTAGTGTTAATTTAAATTACTTTTAAAATTTCAAACTATACCCAATAGATATTTCTGTCCCATATTCTCTTAGAGAATAAAGTTGATCAGCAGTATTGAAAGACTCATACACACTTTCTTTCTTATTATTTAACAGGTTTTTAATTTTTAAATCTATAGAAGTATTATTGTCTTTGCCAACTGTCTTATTTAAGTTTAAATTTAAANTGTGGAAAGGACTAGAATATACATCAGGAACAATTCCTGTCCCGACTACCTCAAGAGTTTTACCTTGTACATTGTAGTATATACCTGCTTCAACACCTAAATCTGTATTTTTATAATTAAAGCTAGAGTTTATCAGAAATGGAGATTGACCTTGCAAGTCTCTAGTTTTAGAAATTATTTCACCATCTCTTGCGGCTAAAACTCTTCTATTATATTCATCCTCATACATTTTTAACGATGACTTTATATATGAAGCATTAACTGTGAATTTTAATTTTTCCTGTTCATTTGACAAAAAGGTTAAAGGTTTTCTAAATTCAAATTCAAATCCATATACATTAGCAGATCCTAAATTTCTTGGGGTTAATTGATTAGGTGCAGATGCAAAAAATGAAAGCTCGATAGGATCCTTAAAGTCTTTATAAAAGCTACTGAAAGCAATTATCTCTTCTTTGTCTCCAAAGATCTCGTATCTTAAATCAAAGTTATTTATGTAAGAAGGTCTTAAATCTAAATTTCCAATGAACATCCTTCCTGTTATTGCATCAAAAATCTGAGCCCTGGACGCTTCCTTAAAAGATGGCCTTGCTGTAGAAATTGAGTATGATGTTCTAAAGTTTGTATTATCATTAACAGCGTAAATAAAATTAGCTGATGGGAATATGTCTAATTTATCTATAATTTTAGTATTGTTAAATATTTCACTCCCACTTTGATTTTGGCCTGTATAAAATGATTTAAAGTTTTCAGCTCTTAGCCCAATGATGGATTTAAGTTTTTCAGAAATATTAAATTCATTGGAAGCATAAACAGCTAAATTTCTTTGCTCACCCTCATAAGAATTTGCTGGTTTATAAGAGTCTCCAAATACCATATGTGTTCCTGACTGATTTGAGGTAGTCCACAAATTTTCTGTTAATAATAAATTATCAGCTATACCATTTTCAACATTTTGAGTTGTTGAGGTAAAGGAAAAATTATCTATCTCAAAATCACGAGTTTTATATGTGAATGCTCCACCGAATTTTAATTTAGCAGGCTCATCAAAAAGAGTGTACTTTTTTAAAAAACTTAACTTTGAAGAAATATTAATTTCCATTAAGTCTCTCCAAATTCTTACAGGGTACCCTGATGAACTAGGCCTTATACCATAGCTTCCCTCATCTGTTCTCATAAAAGGAGTTATTTTATGATCAAGATCTTTTACTATTGAAATTGTTGGAGATATTTTCCACTCTGTTTTCCATCCATCATCTCTTGTATGAGTTCCAACTATTAATGCATTACTTACAGATCTTTGAGTATATAAAATAGCATCTTTAAATACATCTACAAAACCACTTCCACCTCCGCCTTGAGCTACTTGTTGGTAATAATATCCGGCTGTAGATTCTCCATTTTGAATATGTAATAAAGTTAGCTTATATTTTGATCTATCCCTTTTGTAAACAACTCCTAGTAAACCATTTAATAACACATTATTGATCCCCTCGTCTCCAACACTAATTCTCTTCGCTTCTAATTCATTTACTGACGAATCATTTTCATTTTTAATTAAATTATTGTCTATTCTATCTTTAAAAAATGTAGTTGTATTCTTGTATGACATGGACAATTGATAACCTAATCTGTTATTGCCAACTTCAAATTGATTTCCAGAGGTAAATCCAAAGCTAAAATCACTATTACTAGTTCTTCTTTGAGCTGACAACTGTGGATTAAAGGCCGATGTTAATGTTGTTAAACTAGGAGAATTGTCAAAAGTCCCTGGGATAGGCTGATATCTATTTATTGGTAAATTCCTATATCCATTATCAAACCCAAATATATCAGTTTTACTCTTTTTTGATGTTAGATAATTAGAATTATTATGCATTGTTGGGTTGTATGCATGACCAATAGAAAATGAGTTTGTTTTTTTTGACGGAAAATCTTTAGTAACAATATCGATGACTCCGCCTGTAAAGTCAGCAGGATACTCAGCTGAAGCAGATTTTATAACAATTATATTGTCTAATATATTGGTAGGAAAAATATCCATCTGAATTGTATTCCTATTAGGATCTAATCCAGGGATATCCATACCGTTAAGAATTGATTTTGTATATCTATCGCCTAGACCTCTAACATATACATATTTCCCCCCTTGAACTGAAACACCAGGAACAGATTTTACTGCAGATGCAATGTTACTAGCTCCCGATTTTTTAATGCTTTGACTTGAAAGACCGTCTAACATTACAGCAGATTTTTTTTGTAAATCAAGAACAGCAGACTCTGTATTTTTTCTTAATGTTGTTGTTATGACAACAGTTTCTAAAGAATTAGTGTTTAAAGTTACATCGACATTTGTTACTTGATTGCTTTTAACAATGACATCTTCAATTTCTACAGATTGATAACCAACATAAGAATATGTCATTGTATAAGTACCTTCACTTAATTCTATTTCGTAATTTCCATCAAAATCAGAAGAAACTCCCTGAGTAGTACCTTTAACAATAACACTGGCAAATGCCATTGGTTCATCATATTCTCCATCCATTAATGTTCCAGTTATTTTCCCAGACTGTGAATAAGATAGAAATGTTAAAAGTAGAAATGTTAAAAAAGTTAAATTAGTTTTAGTCTTCATTTTTTAATTTATTTATTTGCAAATATCTAATCCAAATGTTAACTAAATGTTTTCTAATATTAACTAATTGTTAATTAATAAAAACAGCAAAACCATCATATGAAATTTCTAGGTTTTGCTGTTTTATTATATTGGCTAGTGGTAACCAATTATTATAGTTTGTTCAAATAATTACCAGCCTAGTGCAGCAGCAGTATTTGAATAAGACCATGCAAGATTTGCTGTATTTGCTCCAACTGTATTTTCGTTAGCCGCTATTGAAGATGCTGTTGATCCAAACCCATCCACAGCTACATTTTCAGCTTTGTTATTAAAGATACTTTCTATTGTTGCTCCTTCTGGAACTACAATTTCAAATGTTCCAAAAGATAATAGTCCTGAGTTATAATTATTAGCAACACCATCATTATCAAGTTCAATATCAGAACTAGCTTTAAAATTCAAGGCATATAAATTTGTTGTATGACCCATTGCGTTAGATCTGTAATCTGCGTATTCACCATCTTCAGTCACTTGACTTCCTATGATAGTGATATTTCGTAACTCAAATTGTCCGTTCAAAGATCCTTCAGGACCATCTATTTCTAGTGCATGGTCAGAAACATCTCCTAAAACTACAACAGCATTATCTATTGTCCCCGAGTAAGCTTGATCTATGTCAAGACCATCATCTCCTTGACCCCAGACAAGTAAATTAGATGCGTTTACAGTTCCTCCAAAAAACTCAATTCCATCATCAGTATTAGCAACTACTTCAATATTATCTATAACAGTACTATTACCAACTCCACCTAAAGTTAAACCATTAATCTCATTGTCTTCTCCTATTAAAGCTCCACCGTGTCTTATAGAAACATAAGTTATGGACCCAGAATTATCTGACGGATCATTGCCTCCGTAAAGTCCAAATGTGTCATCCGCAGGAATACCCTCAATTTGAACCTCAGAAACATCGCCTGAAAATGAAGATGGAGCATATCCTAAGACTATTAGCCCTCCCCATAAACCTCTATCGTTAATTCCTAAGTTTGTCCCAGCAGTTTGTCCTACTTCAATATTATCACTTTCTGATGTCATAATAATTGGGCAATCGACAGTCCCATTAGCATTTAATGTCCCTCCTCTTGCTACAACTAAAGCTGACGCCAAAGATCCTGTTCCAGCAGTACCTTTTATTATCGTGCCACATTCAATATTCAAAGTAGCTCCAGCATCCACAACAACTTTTTGATTTAATACATATATGTTATCACTTGTCCAGTTGTTAACACCTGTAAGCATGCCTGTTACATTAATGTTTTCTGATACAGGATCCGGATCAACTGGTACCACAGGAGGATTGTCATCATTATCACAAGCAGTAAATGTAAATAATGAGATCATTAGTAAAGAGTAAGCTAAATTTTTCATAGATTTTTTATATTATTAATTTTATTACAAAGAAACACCTGTAGTTCTAATTTGTATTTACCAAAAGTTTAAGGAATTGTTATTTAATTGTTAAGAGACTATTTAACTATATATTGAAGCATTATTTTTTGATTTTTAATTATATTGCTACTGATAAATATTTTTAAATGGACTGGGAACAATTACTCTCNTTAAAACGCCAAGGAGATCAAACAAAGCGAATTAGAAAAGAACAAGATGAAAATAGACTTGGCTTTGAAGTAGATTATGATAGAATTATTTTTTCCTCTGAATTTAGAAGCCTTCAAGATAAAACCCAGGTTATTCCTCTGTCCGATAGTGATTTTGTTCACACCAGATTGACACACAGTTTAGAAGTAAGTGTTGTAGGAAGATCATTAGGCAGAAAAGTAGGTTCTAAAATATTACTAAAATACCCCCACCTTAAAGAAATACATGGATATCAATCGAATGATTTTGGAGCTATTGTTGCATCCGCTTCTTTAGCACATGATATTGGTAACCCGCCATTTGGACATAGTGGTGAAAAATCTATAGGCCAATATTTTAAAAAAGGAAATGGCACAAAATACGCTACAGAATTAACTAAAAAAGAATATCAAGATTTGTGTGATTACGAAGGTAACGCAAATGGTTTTAAGATACTTACTCAATCAAGAGTTGGGAGAGAAGGAGGGCTTAGATTAAGTTATGCAACATTAGGAGCATTTGTTAAATACCCAAAAGAGTCCTTACCAATCAAACCAACAAATAATGTAAGTGATAAAAAATTTGGAGTTTTTCAAAGTGAAGTTTCGGTATTTAATGATGTTTTTAATGAACTTGGATTAATTGATAATGATAGTAAGTTTAGACATCCACTAGCTTTTTTAGTAGAAGCAGCGGATGATATATGTTATACAATAATTGATTTTGAAGACGGTATTAATCTAGGGCTCATTGAAGAGGAATTTGCTCTTGAGTATTTAATAAACTTAGTTAGAGATAGTATTAATATTGATAAATATAATTCACTTACCAATAAACAGGACCGTGTAAGTTATTTAAGAGCATTAGCGATAAACACCTTAATAAACGAAGTAGTAGAAATTTTCATTACTAATGAAGAAGAAATTTTAAAAGGAAATTTTAACTCCTCATTACTTGATAAAAGTAAATTCTCAGCTCAAATTAATGATATAATTAAATTAAGTGTTAGTAACATTTATCAATCAAAAGAAGTAATTGAAAAAGAAATTTCAGGATATAATATTATTAATAAACTTCTTGACACGTTTATTATATCACTTAATAATTATGAAGAAGGAACCGAGAGTAGTTATGATAAATTAATATTACATCTATTACCTAATCATATTAATTTAAAAGGATCTAATTTGTATGATAGGTTAATTGGAGTATGTCATTTTATATCTTCCATGTCAGACTCTCAAGCTGTGACTATGTATAAAAAAATTACTGGGCACCAATTTTAAAACTCCCTGATAGTTTTTTCTAGGCTAGTTTTATCAAGCCCTATTGATTCTTTTAATTTTTTAGTATCTCCATGTTTGATAAAAACATCAGGCACTCCTAAAACTTTGACTTTATTTGAATAATTATTTTCAGACATAAATTCTAATACAGAACTGCCAAAACCACCAGCTTTCACTCCATCTTCTATTGTGATTATCTTATCACCCCTTTGACATATTTTATGTAATATTTTGGTGTCAATTGGTTTAATAAACCTCATATCATATAAACTAAGGTCAAGTTTATTTGAAATATCTATTACCTCGTTTATAACTGTCCCAACACATAATATACTTAATAATTTACCACTTCTAATCTGTTCACCTTGTCCAATTTTCACTTCTTCGTACTTCTTTTTCCAGTCTAGGATCAGCCCTCTTCCTCTTGGGTATCTGATCGCAATTGGACCTCTATTTTTAAGTTGTGAAGTGTATAAAATATTTCTGAGTTCTATTTCATTTCTTGGAGCAGAAATAATTAAGTTAGGAATGCACCTTAAATAAGAAATATCAAATACACCATGATGAGTAGCACCATCATTTCCAACTAGCCCAGCCCTATCAATACAGAATATTACAGGAAGTTTTTGTATTGCTACATCATGAATAATTTGATCATAAGCCCTTTGCAAAAAAGTCGAATAGATTACACAAAAAGGAATTAATCCTTGAGTGGCAAATCCTGCAGCTAATGTTACAGCATGCTGTTCAGCGATACCAACATCAAATGCTCTTTCGGAAACTCTTGAATCATATACTTTAGAGAACTACCGGTTGGCATTGCAGGAGTAATCCCAATAATTTTTTTATTTTTTTTTGCTAAATCTAAAACTGTTAATCCAAAAACATCTTGGAATTTTGGAGGTAGTTGATCATTTTCATTTTTATGAACTATACCAGTTTTATTGTCAAACTTTCCAGGTGCATGATACTTAATTTGGTCTTCTTCAGCTAGTTTTAACCCTTTTCCTTTCTTAGTAATTATATGTATTAATTTTGGCCCCTTCATTTTCTTGGCTTTATCAAATACCGCTAATAATGAAGACATATTATGACCATCTATTGGGCCTAAATATTCAAAATTTAATAACTCAAAAATGTTATCTGTTTTATTACCATTGACTTTTACTGAACAAAGATAGTCTTTCAAAGCACCTACACTTGGATCTATCCCAATTGAATTGTCATTTAAGACAACTGTAATATTAGAATCAGTAACTCCAGCATGATTTAAAGCTTCAAATGCCATTCCACTTGCAATTGATGCATCACCTATTACCGCTATATGTTGTCTTTCTTGTTCATTTTTTATTTTTGAAGCTAAACTCATTCCAAGAACAGCTGAAATTGAAGTAGAAGAGTGGCCTACTCCGAAGCTATCGAATTCACTTTCATTTAACTCTGGGAATCCACTAATTCCACCAAACTCTCTGTTAGTGTGAAAAATATTTTTTCGTCCAGTTAATATTTTATGGCCATATGCTTGATGACCAACATCCCAAACTAATTTATCATAAGGAGTATTAAATATATAGTGAAGTGCAATTGTTAATTCAACAGTTCCTAAACTAGCACCTAGATGACCTTCTTTAATTGACACAATATCAATTATAAATTTTCTAAGGTCTTTAGCGAGTTCAGTTAAGTCTTTTTCAGAAATGTTTTTTAAATCCGTAACTCCATTTACTCTGTCTAAAAATTTCAAAATCAACCTTTTAAATTAAAAAATAAATTTATGAAAATAATTCTCAAAACGGAGGTATAATTTCAAAAAACCAATTTGTAATTCGTTGTTAATATCCTTAATTTCACAGACCTTAAAGTCAGTTTTATTAATTATGAAGAATAAATTTTAGTGTATGGATTTTGATATTGTAATTATAGGAGCAGGTTTATCAGGTATTGGAGCTGCTTGCCATTTAGAAAGAAAAAATCCGGAAAAAAAATATAAAATTTTAGAGGCGAGAGAAGAAATTGGTGGAACATGGAGTCTATTTAAATATCCAGGTATTCGTTCAGATTCAGACATGTATACTTTTGGTTATTCATTTAAAACTTGGGATGATGATAAATCTTTTGCAGATGCTCCATCTATTCTAAAGTATTTAAATGAAGCAACAGAGGAGTATAATGTTAAAGATCATATTAGCTTCAATCAGAAGGTAATACATTACAACTTTGATACTAAGCAAAAAGTTTGGACGATTACTGCTGTAAACCCAATCACTCAAGATAAAACTTTATATACTGCTCAATTTATATTTATAGCTAGCGGTTATTACAATTACGATAATGGTTACACACCTAAATATAATGGTTTGGAGAATTTTAAAGGTCAATTTTTACATCCTCAAAAATGGAATAATGATCTAGACTATAAAAATAAAAAAGTTGTAGTTATTGGAAGTGGAGCTACAGCTGTTACGATTGTTCCTACAATTGCTCATGATGTTGAAAAAATTACAATGTTACAAAGATCTCCTACATATATTGCAGCTTTGCCAAATAAAGATAAAATTGCAAAAATTATAAAAAGATTTCTGCCAAAGAAAATTGCACATATCATTGTTAGAGGAAAAAATATTTTAACTGGAATACTTTTTTATAATCTGTGCAGAAAGTTCCCAAAAACAATGAAAAGATATGTTCTCAATGGAATTAAAAAGGAATTAGGAGATTTTCCATTAGAACCTCACTTTTCACCAAATTATAAACCTTGGGACCAAAGATTTTGTTTAGTTCCTGACGGTGATTTTTTTAAAGCAATTAAAAAAGGAAAAGCTTATGTTGAAACAGATATTATAGATACTTTCAAGGAAAACGGGATTTTACTAAAATCTGGAAAATTTTTAGAAGCTGATATTATCATTAGCGCTACTGGATTAAAACTACTTCCTTTTGGAGGTGTAAAAATATCATTGGATAACACACCTTTTGATATTACAAAACAGTTTATTTATAAAGGATTAATGTTAAGCGAATTACCAAATTTCTTTGTTTTTGCTGGTTATACAAATGCCTCATGGACTTTGAAAAGTGATTTAACTAGTGAGTATATTTCGAGAATGCTAAAATATTTAGATAAACATAGTTACAAATCTGTTGAGGCTAAAGTGATTGAAGAAAATTTGGGAGAATTACCTTTAATTAATTTAGATTCAGGGTATATCCACAGAGCCAAACATATATTACCAAAACAAGGAGATCAGTTTCCGTGGAGATTATACCAAAATTATATTTTAGATTATAAAGTCTTACGATTAAATAAAATAAAAGATAAAAGGCTATTATTCAATTAAGTTGCATAGAGTTATTAATATCCTTAATTTCAACTTCTTAAAACCTCAATCATATTAATATGAAGAATTTAATATTTTGTTTTTTTACTACCCTTACTGTTTTTTCTCAAAATGAATTGACATCAACAATTAATAATTACCTAGAGGATAATATGTCTAGATATTTATTTTTGGATTCTGATATTGATGAATTTACTATCAATAATGAAATTAATTCTGAAAGTATGGATATGAAAATACTATACATAAATCAGACCCACAATGGTTTAAAAATTCATAATGCCATCTCAACTATTTCAATTAAGGACAACGAGGTATTTCATTATGCAAATAATTTCATTAGTAATATTGATGAAAAAATTAACTCTACTGAGCCACTCATTAGTGCTAAAGCAGCTATCATAAATACAGTTAATCATTTTGATTTAGGACAACTAGAGAGTTTGGAGGAGATAAGTAATACAGATAAAAACTTTATTTTTAATTCTGCTGGCGTCTCTCAACATGAGATTCCGGTTAGTTTAGGATATTTTAATTTAAATGAAAATAGCATCAGGCTAGTATGGGATTTAAGCATACACTCAACTAATGGGAAATTTTGGTATAGCGTAAGAGTTGATGCATTAACTGGAAGTATAATTGATAAGTCAGACTGGATTATCAATTGTAATTTTGAGCCGTCAAATTCTATTGCCTCAAATAAAACATTTGAATCTTTAAATCAAACAAATAACAAGTCTATTTTAAATGATGGGTCTCAGTATAATGTTTTCGCATTACCAGCTGAAAGTCCTATTCATGGGCCTAGACAACTTTTATTAGAGCCATCAAATGATTTAGCTTCACCATACGGATGGCATGATACTGATGGTATTGATGGTCCTGAGTACACAATTACTAGAGGAAATAATGTTTGGGCTAGAGAGGATATTGACGGACAGGGTGGTCAAGGATATTCTCCCGACGGAACCACTGAGCTAAATTTTGATTTTGAATTAGATTTTGAGCAGGAACCAATTGGTTATCAAGACGCTTCGTTAACTAACCTTTTTTATACCAATAACATGATGCATGATATATGGTATCAATATGGTTTTGATGAAGAGAGTGGAAATTTTCAAGAAAATAATTATGGAAATTCTAGCTCACCTTGGGGAAGCGGAGATTCAGTCACTGCTGATGGTCAAGATGGTGATGGAATGAATAATGCTAGTTTTGGAACTCCCCCCGATGGAGGAAATCCAACAATGACCATGTATTTATGGAATGGACCCTCAGGAGAACCACTAACTATTAATAATAGTTCTATGGCAGGCTCCTATCCAGCTATACCTGCTGGTTTTGGAGTTGGGCTTCCAAGTGAAAACCCATTAACTGCTGAGCTTGCTCTTGTAACTGACGCACCAGTTATTAATGGAGACTCATATGATGCTTGTCAAAGTATAACAAANGGAAGTGAAATTGCTGGAAAAATTGCAGTTATNAGAAGAGGNACTTGTGAATTTGGGTTTAAAATTCTTGCTGCTCAAGCTCAAGGAGCANTAGGTGTTATAATGGTAAACAATGTCCCTGGTGGGGCAATTTCAATGGGGGAAGGAGCTGATGATGCTAGCAATACTCCTCCGTCAGTAATGGTATCTCAAGATATTGGAGAAGGTATTATTTCTACTTTACTTTCAGGAGAATCTATAAGTGCTTCGTTATTGGACACTTCTGGATTTGATGTTGATGGTAGCTTTGATAATGGAATTGTGGCACATGAATATGGACACGGAATATCAAATAGACTTACTGCGGGAGCATCTACTACAAATTGTTTACAAAATGCAGAACAAATGGGTGAAGGCTGGTCTGATTGGTTTGGATTAATGATAACAATGGAAGAGGGTGATCAGTCAACAGATCCTAGAGGTATCGGAAATTTTGCTTCTGGAAGGGCTGCTGATGGTAATGGAATTAGAAATGCACCATATACAACTGATTTATCTGTTAATAATTACACATATGATGATTCAAATAACGAAGCAAGTGTTAGTCAACCTCATGGAGTTGGATTTGTTTTCGCTACTATGCTTTGGGATTTAACTTGGGCATATGTAGATAAATATGGGTTTGATTCTGATTTATTTAATGGAAATGGTGGAAACAATAAAGTAATGCAGTTAGTATTAGACGGATTAAAGCTACAACCTTGTAGCCCTGGATTTATTGATGGAAGAGATGCGATTCTTGCTGCAGATATGGCATCCACTGGAGGCCAAAACCAATGTCTTATTTGGGAAGTTTTTGCAAATAGAGGACTAGGGTATAATGCCTCTCAAGGAAATAGTGGAGATAGAACGGATCAGGTTGAAGACTTTAACTTACCACCAGACGAAGATCCAACTCTAGAAAATTGTGAAGTTCTAAGTTTAGAAAACATTACAAATTTAGCTTCAGTTTATCCAAATCCATCTAATGGATTAGTAAGTATCTCATCCGAATATATTAATGGACAAACAGCTGTTCAATTAATTGACATTAACGGAAGACAGGTATTTAATAGAAACTATAATTTTGAAAATAAAATTAATTTAAATTTTGAAAACATCAGTTCAGGAATTTATATTCTAAAATTGAAAAATAACAATATATTTTATAATTATAAATTAATTTTAAAATAGTTAGACCCATGATTCTAAATTATGATTCTAATTATTTTATGCAAAAGGCAATAGATGAAGCTAAATTTGGGTTAAACAAAGGCGAAGTTCCTGTCGGAGCCGTTATTGTAATTGACAATAAAATTATTGCTAGAGCGCACAACTTAACAGAAACTTTGTGTGATGTAACCGCCCATGCTGAAATTTTAGCAATTACTGCAGCATCTAATTTTTTAGGCAGTAAATATTTACACGATTGTACTCTTTATGTGACACTTGAACCTTGTCCTATGTGTTTAGGGGCTTTATATTGGAGTCAAATTTCTAGAATTGTGTATTCTGCAAAGGATAAAAAAAATGAGTTTAATGGCTTTCAACCAAAAATTCATCCAAAAACTACGATTGAGGGTGGAGTTTTAGCTAATCAAACTGAGATAATGTTAAAGGAGTTCTTCAAAAGTAAAAGAAGCTGATAGAAAGCTTTTATTTTTCGCAAATTATAATAAGTGATAATGTTAATGTTAAGTTAAAGTCTAAAATCTGACTTATTTAATCCAACTTTGGCACACGCTTTGCAAAAACAGATGTAATTAGTTAAAATAAATTAACTAATAAACTAAAAACCAATTTTATGAAAAATGTATTAAAACTAAACAAATTACTATTTTTATTAACCTTCAGTTTTTTTATTATCTCATGTGATAATGATGATNATGATGCTCAAACACTTCCTGAAGAATTAACAATTGTAGAAACAGCTGCGGCTACTCCAGAACTAAGTATACTTGTGGAGGCTCTAACAGCGGCAGATGGAGATTTAGTAACTACTTTAAGTGGTGGAAATTTTACTGTATTAGCCCCTACAAATGACGCTTTTGCAGGATTTCTTTCAGCTAATGGATTTGCATCCTTAGACGAAGTTCCTACTGATGTTTTATCTAACATATTACTAAATCATGTAATTACAGGCAGTGTTATGTCTACAGATTTAGCATCTGCTGGATCTGGCTACACTACTACTAATGCAACAAATATGGACGGTGATAACTTGAGCTTATATTTCACCACTTCTAGTGGAGTAGAATTTAATGGACAATCTAGTGTTGTTTTAGCAGATGTTCCTGCATCTAACGGAATTGTTCATGTAGTTGACGCGGTTATTGGACTACCAACAGTAGTGACTTTTGCAACGTCAAATCCAACGTTTGAAACTTTAGTTGCTGCATTAACTAGAGATGATTTAGGTGAAGATTTTGTGTCAATTTTATCAACTACAGATGAGCCTTCGCCCTTCACAGTATTTGCACCAACTAATGACGCGTTTGCATCATTACTTTCAGAACTTGGTGTTAACTCGCTGGGTGATATAGATGCTGCAACACTTGAACTTACATTAGCTACACATGTTGTAGTTGAGGCAAATGTTAGATCTGGAGATTTAACAAACGGAATGAGTATTACAACAATAGGAGATGGTTTAACTGTTTCACTAGATGCTGGCCCACAGCTTATCGATTTAAATGATAGAATTGCTAACATTATTGCGGTAGATGTACAAGCATACAATGGAGTAGTGCATGTTATTGATAAAGTAGTTTTACCACAGCTATAGATATAAACTACATCAATTAAAAAAAAGCCATCTTTAGATGGCTTTTTTTTATTCATATAATTGTTAGAGATTTTTTATTTTTTTGACTTATTCATTTTATCTATATTTTCTTGAGTAAGCATGTAATCTTTGACATCTTTGTCTTTCCAACGGTAATAAGAAAAAACGGGAAAAACAAAAAAGAATAAACCTATTACTCCTGTTCCAGTTAATTGATCACCAGTGATATTAAAGTCAATGATTAAATTAAAAACCTCAAAGTCTATTGCTAGATTTTTTAAAAAAAGACCTGTGAAAATTAATATTAAGCTAATAATTGATGTGATAATAATTAATCTTTTCATCAATACTATTTATGAACCAATTTTTAAGTTCAATTCATCAAGTTGTTCAGTGTCTAATTTAGAAGGAGAATTAATCATTACATCTCTACCAGAATTATTTTTTGGGAATGCAATAAAATCTCTTATACTTTCTTGACCACCTAAAATTGCAACTAATCTATCTAACCCAAAAGCAATACCTCCGTGAGGTGGTGCTCCATACTCAAAGGCATTCATTAAAAATCCAAATTGCTCTGTTGCATCTTTATCTGAAAAACCAAGATGCTTTAGCATTAATGCTTGTATTTTTTTGTCGTGAATTCTAATTGATCCACCACCAATTTCATTTCCATTTAAAACTAAATCGTATGCGTTAGCTTTGACTTCTCCAGGATTAGTTTTAAGTAATTCAAGTTGATCTAATTTTGGAGACGTAAATGGATGATGCATAGCGTGGTACTTGTTTGAATCTTCATCCCATTCTAAAAGTGGAAAATCTGTAACCCATAAAGGCGCGAATTCATTAGGATTTCTTAGGCCTAAATTTTCAGCAACATGTAGTCTTAGAGCACTTAATTGTGCACGAACTTTATTTTTTTCACCAGATAATACGAAAATAATATCTCCTTTTTTAGCACCTGTGATTTCACCCCATTTAGCTAAATCTACTTGGTTAAAAAACTTGTCAACGGATGATTTAAAACTATTGTCCTCGTTATACTTTGCATAAATCATCCCTGACGCACCAATTTGTGGTCTTTTAACCCATTCTATGTATTTATCAATTTCTTTTCTAGTAAAAGAACTTCCTCGGAACAGCAATGCCAATTATTTCTTCTGATTTATTAAAGACATTAAAATCTGTATGTTTTGCAACATTGTTGAGGTTTCCAAACTCCATTCCAAATCGAATATCAGGTTTATCACACCCATATTTTTCCATAGCTTCATCATAACTAATTCTAGGGAAGTTTAAAATATCAATATTTTTAACACTTTTAATCAGATGTTTTGTTAGCCCTTCAAAAGTGTTTAGAATATCTTCTTGATTAACAAACGACATTTCACAATCAATTTGTGTAAACTCTGGCTGTCTATCAGCTCTTAGATCCTCATCCCTAAAACATTTTACAATTTGAAAATATTTATCTAGGCCTCCTATCATTAATAGCTGTTTAAATGTTTGAGGAGATTGAGGTAAAGCATAAAACTCACCCTCATTCATTCTAGATGGCACTACAAAATCCCTAGCACCTTCAGGTGTCGACTTTATTAAATAAGGAGTTTCGACTTCTATAAAATCTCTAGATGATAAATAATTTCTTACCTCTTGAGATACTTTATGCCTTAAAACTAAATTACTCTTTAAAGAATCTCGTCTTATATCTAAGTATCTATATTGCATTCTCAATTCATCACCTCCATCAGTATTTTCTTCAATTGTAAATGGAGGAACTTTAGACTCATTAAGAACTGTTAAGTTAGACACCAAAATCTCAATTTCACCAGTTTTAATATTTGAATTTTTAGAACTTCTTTCAATTACCTCTCCAGTAATTTGAATAACAAATTCTCTACCCAGTGATTTAGCATTTTTCAAAATTTCTTTTGAGGTTCTTTCTTCATCAAAAATTAATTGTGATATTCCATAGCGGTCCCTAAGATCTACCCAAACTAGAAAACCTTTATCTCTAGATTTTTGTACCCATCCAGATAAAGTCACTTGTTTTCCTAAATCTGAAATTCTTAATTCACCGCAATTATGAGTTCTGTACATAGTTTAATTATTGTTACAAATTTAATAAGATATTACTTATATCTAATTTTTATCCACAATTTAAATTTTTCTATCATTAAAAATAGTGAAGGAACAACAAATAAGGTTAAAAAAGTAGCAATCATTAACCCTGCGATAACTGTTTTAGCAAGTGGACCCCAGAATACAAAATTATCACCCCCAATGTAAATATTGGCATTAAAATTACTGAATAATGTATAAAAATTGATATTAAAACCTATTGCTAATGGAATTAATCCTAAAATAGTAGTTATTGCTGTCAATAATACTGGCCTAAGTCTGGATTTACATGATTCGACTATAGAATCAAATTTTAGCTCCATATCATTTTTGGTATTTTCAGGATCTAATTTTTTTCTTTCAAGAAGAATTTGAGAATAGTCTAATAAAACTACTCCATTGTTAACTACTATCCCAGAAAGTGCAATAATTCCCATCATTGTCATCATTATAATAAATGGACTACCACTTATAACTAAGTGCCCAAAAACTCCAATTAAACTCAGGAAAATGGCAATCATTATAATTGTAGGCTTGCTTATTGAATTAAATTGGTAAATAAGTATCAAAAAAATTAGTCCTAAACCAGTGAAAAATGCTGATAATAAAAATTTACCATTCTTATTTTGTTCTTCAATTTGACCCGTGTAATCAATATTAACTTCACTCAAATCTTTTTGAAAATTTGACATTTCATTTTCAATTTGAGAAACAATTGCACCAGCATCAGTATATCCAGATGATAACCCCGAATAAATAGTTACAATTCTTTTAAAGTTTTTGTGTTTTATCTCACTGTATGTTGTAGTTATTGATTTACTGGTTAGTGAAGAAATTGGTATTTCTTTGGTTTTTCCATTTGAGGGATCTTTAAAAGTGAGGTTTTGGTCATATAAAGAATTTTCTGATAATCGATCTTTGTTGTTGAATCGCAGATTTATATCATAATCTTCACCTTCCGATTTATACACCCCTACTTTAGCTCCAAACAATGCTGTTCTAAGTTGTTGACCAATTTGGCCAGTACTAACTCCTAGTTCGCCTGCCTTAACTCTATCTACACTAATCAAATTTATAGTTCTTGATTTATTAACATCAATTTTTAATTCTTCAATTCCAAGAATGTTTCTTTTGTTAATGAATTCAGTAATCTGTTCAGCTTTATTTATAAGCAAAGAATAGTTTTTTCCTGTAAGCTCAATGTTAATTGGATAACCAACTGGTGGTCCTGAGGCATTTTGCTCAACAGAAATTGATAAACCTGGGTATTTGTTTTTAAGCTTGTCTTGTATCTCTTTTCTAAGTAATCTTGAACTAACCCCATTTCTATATTTAAAGCCTCTTAAAGTAAGAGTAATTTTAGCTCTATTTGGCATTTCTGAGCCTGTTCCTAATTCAGTTTCCGGGTTTTCAGAACCTTCACCTACTTGAGAAACGGCACTTTCTACCATAAAATTATATCCTGAATCATCCTTAAATTTCTCAGAATTTATAATTGCATAAACTTCTTTCTCAATTTTTTTTGCGGTTGTATTTGTTTTGTCTATATCAGTTCCTTCTGGATACTGCATAAAAATTATAATTTGTCTTGGATCCTCAGATGGAAAAAACTCAATACTTGTTCTCTGTGACTCAATAGATTTCCCAAAACCATAAAATGATAAGACTAACAATATTATTGCTGATGAAATTATTAAATAGGTGCGTTTTCCAATCAATATTTTTTTCAAGGTTTTTTCATATAAGGCATCAATTTTTGGCAATAATTTTTGTTGAAAATTATTAGCAGCCTTTCTTAGAAATAATCTATAAATCCAAAAGTTAATCGCAACAAATAATTGTAGAGTTCCAATAAATCTGAACGTCTCGCCAGTCTCCCAACTAAATAATCCGTAGCTTAAAAATGAGACTCCCGATATTGCTAAGAAGGTAGTGATTTTAATGATTCTATTTAAAGGCATATTAGTGTCTTCAATTTTCATCATTTTTGAAACTAGCACTGAATTGAAAAATATAGCAACAAGTAAAGATGAACCCAATACGACAGACAGGGTTATTGGAAAAAAGACCATAAACTTACCAATTCTTCCAGGCCACAACCCTAATGGGATAAACGCAGCTATCGTAGTAGCAGTTGAAATTATTATAGGAAATGCAATTTCTGAAATCCCTTTTTTGGTTGCCTCAATTCTATTAAGGCCTTCTTTTTCCATCAGCCTGTAAACATTTTCAACCACGACTATTCCATTGTCGACAAGCATGCCTAGCCCCATTATTAATCCAAAAAGTATCATTGTATTTAATGTGTATCCCAAGCCATCTAATATTAGTAACGACATAAACATTGACATTGGAATTGCGAATCCGACAAATAAAGCATTCTTAAACCCTAGAAAAAATAGTAAAACAGTAACAACTAATACAATCCCAAAGATTATACTATTCACTAAATCAATTACTTGATTTTCGGTTAATTCAGACTGATCATTTGTTATGCTGACCTTTAAATTCTTTGGAAAAACATTGCTTAAAGTTTCCTCTACAATTAAGCGAGTTTTAGCTGCAGCTTCAATCATGTTTTGTCCAGATCTTTTTTTAACATCTAACATTACAACAGACTCAGAATTTTCTCTTGCAAAAGTCGTAGACTCTTTTTCTTTAAAACTTACAGTGGCAATATCTTTCAATAAAACAGGACTATCAAATTCTGATTTGACAACAAATTTTTCAAGCTCACTAGGTGAGTTAATTTCACCAATTATACGTAACGTTTTTCTTTGACCACCTTCTATTAAATTCCCTGCAGATATGGACATATTACCATTTTGAATTGAACCTATTACGTCATAGAAGCTAACTTTAGCAGCCATCATTTTATAAATATCAACTGCGATCTCAACTTCTTTATCTAGAGCTCCTCTTATATCGACTTTTTTAATTTCAGTTAACCCTTCAATTTCTTTTTGTAATACTTCTGAATATTCTTTTAGTTTATCTGTAGTATAATCTCCAGAAATATTAATATTTAAGATTGGCATTTCTTCAGTAAAAGTAAGGTTGAAGACACTTGGGTCAACTTTGGCATTATTGAACATAGGCCAATCTTCAGATGCAGTAGCTGCATCAATTTCATCTTTTACCTTAAGTTTGGCTTCTAAAAAACCAATATTATCATTAAATTCTACGATTATTATCGAAAAATTTTCCTGTGATGAGGAAGTGATTTTTTCAATATTATTTAAAGATTTTAATTTGTCTTCCAAAGGCTCGGTAATCAATTTTTCTACATCCTCTGAAGTATTACCTGGATAAATTGAACTAACAAATACTATATTTTCTTTAATTTCAGGATAGTCTTCCCTAGGCATATTTAAATAAGAACTAATTCCTAAGAATAATATTAATGCCATTAAGACATAAATAGTTACACTATTGTTAATAGCCCACGATGAAGGTTTAAACTCTTTTTCCAGATTCTTTTCAATTTATATTATTTAGTTATTAATGATTTTAACTTCGCTGTTATTGGTTATTTTCCTAGCTCCCTCACTTACTATTTCATCATTTTCAGTTAGACCTTTAAGCACTTCAATAAAATTTCCATTATTTTTTCCAGTTTCAATTATGGTTTTTAAGGCATAATTTTTACCGTCTTTATTTATTATTTTATAGACATATTCATCATTGTTACTGTCAATATTAATATGATTTAACATGATTAAAATAGCATCTTTGCTTGTGTAGTCGTTAACCTTTAATTTAACATTAAGATTTGGTTTAATTTTATAATTATTACTCGGGATTTCAGCTTCAATTCTATATGTTCTGTTCAATGGGTTTATATAGTTAGCGACTAATCTAATTTTAGATTTTAGAGCTATATTTAACATTGGAGCTTCAATTACAACATCTTTTCCTTTAGTAATTGAATTAATATAATTTTCCGGGACTTTCGATTCAACATACATTTCCTGCATATTTACCAATAGCATTAAGTTTGAACGTCCTGGATAAACAACCTCACCCTTTTTAACTATTACATTATCAATAATTCCGGAAAAAGGAGCTTTAATTATTGTTTTGTTTAATTGTTTAGTAAGTTGTTCAATTGCCTTACTTTGAGCCTCAAACATTGATTTGGATTCTAAATATTGAATCTCACTTCCAATTTTTTGACCCCACAACCTTTCTTGTCTTTCATAAGTTGTTTTTGCTAGATTATATGTGATTTGAAGTTGAGAAAGCTGCTGTTTTAAACCTCCATCATCAATTGTTGCTAAAATTTGTCCCTTGTCAACACTTTCTCCACTTTTTACAAATATTTCATTAATAATCCCCGAAAACTCAGGATATATCGATATGATTTTTTCTGATTTTACATCTCCTTGAAGTTCTACATAGTGATTAAAGTCTTGTTTTATTATTCTAAATGTAGACACAATAGGGTTTTTCGAGTTGTTTTCTAATTCATTTAACTTTAAATCAATTAAATTTAATTTTTTATAAATTTCTTGCTGCTTATTATTGATTTCTTCTCTTCAATTTGATCAACTCAATATTATTAGACGCAATTACTTCACTCACAGATTTGTTTTCACTTTGACAAGAAAAGATTAAAGAACTGACGATTATAAATATTTTTTTCATAATTAATTTTGATTGTTTTCAGATGTTAATGATTGTAATTTCGCTTTTGAGTTTATTATACTAAGCATGGACATCAAATAGCTTTGTTGGGATTTGTATAATTGTGTTTGAGCTTCCCTCAAATCAAAACTAGATGCTATTCCCTCAGAAAATTTAACTTGATTTTTTCTTTCTATTCTTTCAGCTAATTCAAGATTTCTTTTTTTATTTAAATAATCTTCAATTGCAAATTGGTAATTTCCTTTAGCAAGATTTATTTCGATACTTAATTTCTTTTCAAGTTCACTTAGTTGTAAAGTAGATTTTTCAAGTTCTATCTTAGCCCTAGTAATTTTTGATAATTGCTCGCCTGAACTTAAAATGGGAATATCCATTTTTAAACCAAAAATTGTTGAACCATACCATTTTTGATTTTTATCTGTAAAATTAAAATTATCTGAATATCCAGAATACCCTGCATTTATGAATGCATTTATGGTTGGTAATAGCTTTGTTTTTTCATAAAAAATCAATAGTTCTTTAGAAGTTTTTTCATTGTTTTTGATTACGTAATCTGCAGATTTTTTAATGTTACTATTTTCTGAAATTAAAGATAAGTTGATGTTCTTATCTATAAGACTTTCAAAATTATCGGTTAAGTTAATTTCTTGATTAATCTCTAATCCTAGTATAAGGTTTAAAAGCTGTGAGGCTAATTTTTCTTGTAATAAACTATTTTTCAAATTACTTTGTAACCCCGACAATGTAATTTGCAATTGCTCTACATTTTCTTCTTCAGTAAGACCATTTTCATATATTTTTATTACTTCGTTTAATGTGTTTTCAACAATTTTAATGTTCTTATTAATAATGTTAACACTTTCCTTAGCTAATAATACATTTCCATAGGATTCAATGGTGCTTTTTTTAAGCTCCACAGATGTTTTATTTCTAATCCCTTCTTCAATGTCTACATAAATCTGGACCGACTTTAATCCTACAAAATAAGTTCCATCAAAAACTAATTGTTTTAAACTTATATTTCCATCAAGCGATTGTTTGGTTCCAAACCTTAGAGGAATTAAACCTTCTGCTTGATTAATATTGTTGTTAGTTTGGTCTACATCAAAATAATTATTTACCACATCTATTATACTTTGAGTATTATCAAACGCAGCAGCAGGGATTAACGATACTTGTTGTTTTATCCAATTACTATAGTTTATGCTAGCATTAATCTTTGGTAAGCCAGTTGATATAGTTTCCCATTTTATTGCTTCAGCTGCTTTAATTTGTAAATCTGCAGATTTTAAGGATGCATTATTTAGTTGTGCATAATTTATAGCATCTTCTAAACTAAAATCTAACTTTTCAACTTGTGAATAAACTAAATTATATGAAATCATAAAGATGAAATAGATTTTTTTCATATTATATTTTTAATTGTTTAGATAAAAATTTTCTAATTTTTCTAATCCTTTTTTAGTTACAATTGCTCTTAGATGATATTCAGAATAGCTTTCCATTAACACACCTGGATTAAATAATTCTGTAGGAAATATTTCAGGGTTTCTTATTCCCATAATCCCATTAAAATATAATCTAGAAATAAGTTCTAAATTTATTTTTTTTCTAAATAAACCCTGAGTAACGCCTTTTTGTAAACTTTTTTTTGTTGACTCTAATACAAAATCAAATTTTTTGATCTTCAAATCTTTATGAATTGATGGGTAGTATTTTTGTAGTTGATGATATGGTGAAGTTTTTTCACCCTTCAATGAATTCATTAAAAATATTTTAATGTCATGCAATTCAGTTATCGGGTCTAAGGATTTGGTCTTGATGTCTTTAATTCCATCAGTAATTTTTTTAAATAAATGAGTAGTTCCAGCTTCAACCAGACTTGTCTTATTATCAAAATAAGTATAGATGGTTTTTTTGGACATCCCTAGGTCATTAGCAATGTCATCCATTGTTACACTTTTGAACCCAAGTGTCAAAAAAAGGCTTGTTGCTTTATTTATTATAGTCTCTTTCATTTTAGTGAAATTTTAATATCTAAGTCATCAACCAAATTAAAAGAAGCGTCTTTATAAGAAGGACTTCCTAAAAAACCAGTTGCATTATTTGAAAAACCGTACTGTTCAGATGGGATACCAAGAAAATTTTTATCAATTATTTTATTATCATTTGAATCTACAAATAAACTAAT
>JGI20159J14440_10000596_pt1 | contig 27351 bp, 28 predicted proteins | sample COG_09_FD_14440 | JGI IMG/M metagenome (IMG submission 14440) | reverse complement strand
CCTTTAATTTTGGAACTAATAGATGCAATAGATTTGGTGATGTAGGTAGAAAGTAAATATGCTAAAATGACTGCACCAATAAAAAGCAATAAAAAAATAGTAAGCAACCTCTTTAAAAAATCCCACAGTTCTGTTTTATTGCTGTAATCTGAAGGATGATAAGGAATATTAATTATTCCCATTTTTTGATTTTTCTTATTGAAAGCAAAAGAGTAAGAGTTAATGTCTTGATTACTTGATCTTTCTACTAATCTGCCATTTTTTGATTGATCTAGTTTTATCAATAACTCTTTACTTAAATCTCTAGAATATCGCTCCTGAAAAAGGGTGTCTACAGAAGTAATTAAAATTTTACCAGATAAATTAAAAATTACAATGGGTAGATTATTAACATCTGCTATTTCTCTAAGTTTGTAATCAAAGTCTTTTGTAATAAACTCACTCATGGTTGCAGGTTCTAATTCATTTAAAAAATACTGCAATGAAGAATTTATGGTCTTTTCCTTTCTTTGGATTCTCTGAAAATGATATTGGTCGTTTTTTTCTTTAAAAAAATAAAATGTTGTAGCTCCAATAACCACTAAAGAAAGTGCCACTAAAGCAAGTATAGAAATGTAAAATCTGTTTTTTAAAGAAGAATAAAACCAATGCATCAAAGGTAAATTTATGCAAAAGGATTTTATAAAATTAAGATTGTAGAAGTTTATCCACCTAGAGCCTCAGCACCAGCAACAATTTCAAGTATTTCGTTGGTAATAGCTGCTTGTCTAGCTTTATTATAAAATAACTTTAAATCGTTTTTCATTTCGTTGGCATTATCGGTAGCTTTATGCATTGCTGTCATTCTAGCCCCATGCTCAGAGGCAAATGAATCTAAAAGGGCTTTGTAAAGTTGTATTTTTAATGAGCTTGGAATGAGTTCTTTAAGGATTTCTCCTTGATCCGGCTCAAAAATATAATCTACTGAACTCTCTTTCTCAGATTGGACTGGGACAACTGGTAAAAATGGCTCATTAACTGTAATTTGAACTGCAGCATTTTTAAAAGAATTGTAGACTAAAAAAGCTTTGTCAAAAACATTATTTTCAAAAGCTGACATTAATTTAGAGGAAATAGAAATAGAGTTTTCATAACTTAGATCGTCCCAAATAGTTTGGGCATCTGCAGGCAACGTCTCACTACCGTTTAATAACTCTGTCTTTTTAAAAGCATCAAAAACTTTTTTTCCAATTGTTAAGATGCTGTATTCATTCTCAGGGTTTTCTTCAATTGTTTTTTTAATCTCTTTAACAACGTTATTATTGAACCCGCCGCACAAACCTCTATTGGATGATATAGCAATTAGTAGTACTTTTTTGCCCTTATCGTCTCGCATCATTGGATGTTCTGTTTCTCCAACTGTAGAAGAAACATTTAAAAGAATATCATTGAACTTTTTTGCAAAAGGTCTCATTTGAATTATCGCATCCTGAGCTCTCTTGAACTTTGCTGCCGATACCATTTTCATAGCAGAAGTTATCTGCATAGTTGACTCTACAGATGTTATTCTAGTTCGTATTTCTTTTAGGTTGGCCATTGTAAATTATGCTTCGTAATTTTTAGACATTTCTGCAACAACCTTCTTGATTAAATCTGTTACCTCATCTGTTAATTTTCCAGATTTTAAAGTGTCTAATTCTTTCCTGTATTTGGTTCTCATTAAATCTAAAAAGTTTTCTTCAAAATCTTTTATTTTAGCAGTTGGTATACCAGTTAGTATTCCTGTAGAGCCACAGTAAATAATTGCTACTTGTTCTTCAACAGGCATAGGAGAGCCTTCGTTTTGTTTTAAAATTTCAACATTTCTCGCCCCTCTTTCCAATACTGCCATTGTAGCTGGATCTAAATCAGACCCAAATTTAGAAAATGCTTCTAGCTCTCTATATTGTGCTTGATCAAGTTTTAATGTTCCAGAAACTTTTTTCATGGATTTTATTTGTGCAGATCCTCCAACTCTAGAAACAGAAATACCAACGTTTATTGCGGGTCTAATACCAGCATTAAATAAGTTGGCTTCTAAAAAAATCTGCCCATCTGTAATAGAAATAACATTTGTTGGAATATAAGCAGAAACATCTCCAGCCTGGGTTTCGATAATTGGTAAAGCAGTAAGAGATCCACCACCTTTGACTTTTCCTTTCAAAGATTCTGGTAAATCATTCATCTGTTGAGCAATTTCATCAGAGTTATTAATTTTTGCTGCTCTTTCTAGTAACCTGGAGTGTAGATAGAAAACATCTCCCGGATAAGCTTCTCTTCCCGGAGGTCTCCTAAGTAGTAATGAAACCTCTCTGTATGCAACAGCTTGCTTAGATAAATCATCAAAAATAATTAATCCTGGTCTCCCTGTATCTCTAAAATATTCTCCAATTGCAGCTCCAGTAAAAGGTGCATAAAATTGCATTGGTGCAGAATCTGAAGCATTGGATGCTACTATAATAGTATATTTCATAGCTCCTGCTTCTTCTAATTTACTGACAATACCTGCAATTGTCGAACCCTTTTGGCCAATTGCTACATAGATGCAGTAAACTGGTTCTCCTCTATCATAAAATTCTTTCTGGTTAATAATGGTGTCAATACAAACAGTTGTTTTCCCTGTTTGACGATCTCCTATCACCAATTCTCTTTGTCCTCTTCCAATTGGAATCATAGCATCGATTGCCTTAACCCCAGTTTGAAGAGGCTCATTAACTGGTTGTCTATAAATAACCCCAGGTGCTTTTCTTTCAATTGGCATTTCGAATAGTTCTCCTTCGATTGGTCCTTTACCGTCAATAGGCTGTCCAAGAGTGTCAACTACTCTTCCCAGCATTTTCTCACCAACATTTATTGAAGCAATTCTATTGGTTCTTTTAACCGTATCTCCTTCTTTAATATTATTTGAAGCTCCTAATAATACTGCACCTACATTATCTTCCTCTAAGTTCAAGGCAATGCCTTGAAGACCATTGTCAAATTCTATAAGTTCACCATATTGTACTCCGCCAAGACCGTATATTCTTGCAATACCATCGCCAATTTGTAATACTGTACCTACTTCTTCTAGTTCAGCTTCAGACTTAAAGCCTGATAGTTGTTGTCTTAGAATTGCTGAGACTTCTGCTGGTTTTATTTCTGCCATTTTATTTTTTTTAGAAATCCTTAATAAAAAGGTTTTTATTGTAACTGTTTTTTAATTCTTTTAATTGCTTTCTCACGCTATCGTCAATTTGGAAATCGCCAACTTTAATAATTGCGCCACCTAAAATATCATGATTTATTTGTTCTTTTAATTCCACATCCTTGCCCATCTTCTTTTTCACAAATGAAACAACTTTTTCCTTAAGATCTTTATCTAAAGGAATAGTAGTGGTAACACTAGCTGTAATAATTTTGTGATGTGATTTATATAGCTCAATGAAGTTTTTAGAAATTGAATGAAGAAGAGATTCTCTTTTTTTCTTAGTAATCAACTCTATGAAAAGATAAGTTGTCTTAGAGAGGTTTTTTTCAAATAAAGATTTTATAATTGATAATTTCTTACTAGTATTAATTATAGGGCTTTTCAGCATTAGAGTAAATTCACTACTTTCGGAACAAAGAGCTTCAACAGCAAGTAAGTCATTATAACAATCTTGCAATTGATTTTTTTCAATTGCTAAATCAAGTAAAGATTTTGCGTATCTAGTTGTGATTTTAGAGGCGATCATACTTCTAATTCATCTGATTTTTCAATGTTTCTTCAATAAGCTTTTTCTGACTCTTTACATCTTTAAGCTCTGATTTTATAATTTTCTCAGCCATTTGAATTGATATATCTGCTATTTCATTTTTCAGTTCTGTCATAGCCTTCATCTTTTCGTTACTAATTTGCTCTTTGGCAGATAATATTATTTTCTCTGCTTCTATAGAAGCTTTATTTTTTGCTTCTGAAATAGTAATTTCTTTTATAGCCCTTGCTTCTTTGATTATAGAATCTCTTTCTATCCTTGCTTCTTGTAATATCTTTTCGTTATTTGCCGAAAGTTGTTCCATCTTGGCTTTTGCTTTTTCTGCGGATGATAGAGCTTCTGTAATAGAATTATTTCTGTCATCTACTGCTTTTAAAATAGGTTTCCAGGCGAACTTCTTTAGAATCACTAGTAATAAAATAAATATTACTACTGTCCAAAACATTAAACCTATTGCAGGTGTTACCAATTGCATTGAATCCATTGTATATGATTTAATTTAAAAAAATAGAGCTGAAGCCAAACGCTCCAGCATCTACTTTTAGTTTGTTATTAGTATAATTAGCCTTGCAGCAAAGCTACAACAACACCGAATAATGCTACACCCTCAACAAGTGCTGCAGCAATAATCATATTTGTTTGAATCATTCCAGAATGTTCTGGCTGTCTTGCCATTGATTCTAGTGCCGATCCACCTATTCTACCAATTCCTATTCCAGCACCAATCGCTGCTAAACCTGCGCCGATTGCTGCTATTCCTGTAATTGTTCCCATTTTTTTATTTTTTAAGGTTAAACAATGTTATTAATGATGATCCACGGTTGCTAACCCTATAAATAAAGAAGTTAACAATGTGAAAATGTAAGCTTGTAGAAATGCTACTAACACTTCAATTAAATCCATAAATAAAACAAATAGTACAGCCACGGGAGATAAACTCCATGCTGCAACATCTCCCAATCCGCTTTGGGCCATAAATATTAGTGAAATTAGACTCAAAATAATGATATGTCCTGCAGAAATGTTGGCAAAAAGTCGAATCATTAAAGCAAATGGTTTGGTGAAAATTCCAACAATTTCAATTGGAATCATAATAGGCATAAGAGCTAATGGAACTCCGGGAGGATTAAAAATATGCCCCCAATAAGATTTATTTCCTGAAATATTAGTTACCAGTAAGGTTATAAATGACAATACTAAAGTGATTGCAATATTTCCAGTAACGTTTGCAGATCCTGGCAGAAGTCCAACAAGATTATTCATTAAAATAAAAAAGAACAAAGTTAACAAATAAGGAAGGTATTTTTGGTAGTTCTTACCAATGTTGGGTTTGACTATATCGTCTCTTACAAAAAGGACCAGTGGCTCTAGAAAAGACAACAAGCCACTTGGAGCAGATTTGTTTTTCTTGGCTTTTGATCCAGAGATTCCAAAAAACAATAAAAGTAAAACCAATGCAAAAAGCATAGAAGCTACATTTTTAGTGATTGAAAAGTCTATTGGAACAGTGGCATTTGACACATGATGTTGGTCATCAAAAGTTGCATTTTGTTGACCATNATTTAACNTATATATTTTGCCATGGACTCTGACTAATTTATGNCCATTAAATTCAACAACNTGATGTCCATCATTGTNGTNGTGAAATTTACTAGACAAAAATGGGCCTATTAGTTCTCCATTGGACCATAATATCACTGGNAGATGAATGGTTGCTGAATTATCTCCCTCTCCCCAAAAATGCCATTCGTGAGAATCTGAAATGTGATGCATGATGGCAGGTACTGGGTTGTAAGTTTCTTTTTTGGTAGAATCTTGAGAGTTTTCGCTAGCAATTACTGGTGAAAATGCAACCAAAATCAAGGCAACAAATACAAAAATATTTTTAAGCGAAAAAGACATTATTTTACTAGTTTGAATTTGAAATTCGGCCAAAATTAATTAATTATTTCAATGACTAAAGTATTTTGAGAAATTTATTACTCACTACCCTTCATTAATAAAAATATTTCAACAAACAAATATGCAAAATAAAAAAAGAAAAAGTGCAATATATATGGAAGAAAATTGATGTCTTTTTGAGAAATTAAAGGATATAAAAAAACAAGACTTGCAATCATTTTAAAAAAAGCTCAGAGCTAAGTAAGTAAATGGAGAAGTTTTTGATCGTTTTTTTAAAATATTATATAAGAAGAAAAAAGAAAAAGTTAGTGCCAACAAAAAAGAATTAACAATAAAAATATCTGCTTTTTTTATTTCTTGAATAACTAAAAAATTAACGTATAAAAAATCAAATCCTATAAAAAGAAAAAAACATAAAATTAGAACTAAATATTTATTGATCATCTGTTTTTTAAAGTTGTAATAATTTGATAAAAAGCTGAGAAAACAGAACTTAAAGACAATACTAACGTCCACCATGGAGTTTGATTTTGAAAGCTTTTATCTAGATAATTCCCAAAATAGGTTCCAATGCCAATTATTATTCCCATTTGAATAGCTAAATTAGCATATAATAAAACTTTGTTCCGGTTTTCCATAGGAGATTGTTAAGCAAAAAATAGTTTGTTTTTAAATGCAGGCAAAACTTGCTGTATTTTCGCTAAAGTTATGGATTTTATAAAATGTTCATTTGGAAGAAAAAGAAGAAATAAAATCATCATTATTTAAAAAAATACTAAAGCTCCTAATTATCTGGTTCTTGGTGTTCTCTCCTGCACTAGGGCTTTGGGGGTTAATTAATTTGGCAGATGATGAGACTTTACCGGAGATAACAGAACTGGAAAACCCTAAAACAGATCTCGCTAGTGTGGTTTTAAGCTCTGACTACGTTCCGTTAGGAAAGTATTACCATGAAAATCGTACCAATACTCATTTTAACAACTTGCCAAAGTCATTAGTTGACGCGCTTATTGCTACGGAAGATGAACGATTTTTTGAACATTCTGGGATAGATGTAAGGGCCTTGCTAAGAGTTTTTAAAGGATTAGTTTCAGGGGACTTAAAGGGCGGCGGGTCTACCATAACACAGCAATTAGCAAAATTACTTTTCCCTAGAAAAAGATTGAATAAATTCGAATTTGCATTAAGGAAATTTAAAGAATGGATAATAGCCTCTAAACTTGAAAAAAATTACACCAAAGAAGAAATCTTGTCAATGTACCTTAACAAATTTGATTTTTTGAATAATGCAGTTGGGATAAATAGTGCTGCCCAAGTTTATTTCAATAAACTACCAAAAGAGTTGGACTTGCATGAGTCTGCAATGTTAATAGGTATGGCAAAAAACCCTTCTTTATTTAACCCTGTAAGAAGGCCAGATACTGTTCTTAAAAGAAGAACAGTTGTTTTGTTCCAAATGTATAAAAACAACTACATAACTAAAGAAGTTTTTGACTCTACAAAAAAACTAGAGCTTGACTTGGACTATAATAAAGTAGATCACCAAACAGGGTTAGCTCCATATTTTAGAGAAATATTGAGACTTGAATTGGGGAAAATATTATCTGAAAAAAACGAGAATGATGAATATATAATTAAGAAATCAAACGGCGAAAAATATGATTTGTATTCTGATGGTCTTAAAATTTATACCTCCATTAATAGTAGAATGCAAAAACATGCAGAAAAAGCTGTTGAATCTCATTTTAAAAATTATTTGCAAGCTGCATTTGAAAGGAACAATGAAAAAAATAAAAACAAGCCCTTTTCAAATGATATAACTAAGTCTCAAGCAGATACTATATTGGCTAGAGCTCTGAAACAATCCATGCTTTATAAAAAATTAGTAGGAAAGGCCTGTTCTTACTGTGAAAGACCAAAAAGATATGTTGTTAAAAAAGCGGAAGGATTTGAATGCTCCTACTGCGGAACCGTTAGTCCTTTTCATACAAAAGATGAAATTGATAAAAAACTTTCTGAAAAAAGAACAGTTAAAGTTTTTGACTGGAATTCAGAAAATTTTGAAAAAGACACTCTTTTTTCTGCAAAAGACTCTGTTAGATACTACAAAGGTCTGTTAAGGTCTGGTCTAATGTCTATGAACCCTCATAATGGAGAAATTAAAGCTTGGGTTGGTGGTCCAAATTTTAAACATTTTAAATATGATATGGTTAAAAAGGGTAGACGGCAAGTAGGATCTACCTTTAAACCATTTGTTTATGCTACCGCTTTGGAATCTGGTGTTATAGATCCATGTTACCAAGTGCCGGATATAGAATATTGTATTGAAGTACCTTTCAATGAATTTAGAAAAAAACTATGGTGCCCAACCAACTCAGGGGAAAATTTTACTGGAGCCTTGACTTCTATATCTTTTGCTTTGGCCAATTCAATGAATAATATTACGGCAAGTATCATTAAAAAAGGGTCTATGATTAACGATGTTTTTAACCGAGTGGCGCAGCTGGGAATTGATACCTCTAAGTTTGACCAAGTCCCTGCAATGGCTTTAGGGGTTTTCGACATCTCTGTTCACGATATTGTTGGTGCAATAGCTCCATTTGCTAATCAAGGGGTGTATATGAAGCCCGTTTACCTTCTAAGAATTGAAGACAAATTTGGCAACCTAATTTATGAGCCTAAAATAGAATCCAAACAAGTTTGGAACAAGGAAACTGCCTATTCTATTTTGGAAATGATGAAGTTGGTAACTAGCGGAGTCAGTCACCCTACGCTAAAAAATGCTTACGGGAATCCTTTAAGAGGCGGAACAGCAATTCGTATAAGAGCTAAAGAAACAGCAGAAAGACCATATACAGGGATAACCCAGCCAATTGCTGGGAAAACGGGGACTACTCAAAATCAATCCGATGGATGGTTTATGGGCTTAACTCCTGATTTAGTTACTGGTGTTTGGGTGGGAGCAGAAGATAGATCTGTTAGATTTAATACTTTAAGTATGGGAATGGGAACCAATACTGCACTCCCTGTTTTTGCATATTATACAAAGTATATAAATGCTGACGATTCCTTGAATATTTCACAAGAAGATTTTCAAATGCCAGAGACTATATTGAAATCGCCCATTGATTGTAATGAAACTATTAAAAACTCTAAAGTAAAAGACGGTCTAGAAGATGAATGGTCTAATGACGATAACTGGTAAATAAATGATTGAAAAAAAAGTTTTAAACGCTGCTGATGGCTGTAAAGACATTTTTAGTGGGGCAACCATAATGCTGGGAGGTTTTGGGCTTTGTGGGATACCAGAAAACTGCATACAAGCACTAGTAGAAATGAAGATAAATGGATTGACTTGTATTTCTAATAATGCAGGAGTGGATGATTTTGGGTTAGGCTATCTATTACAGAATAAACAAATTAAAAAAATGATTTCTTCTTATGTAGGAGAAAATGAAGAGTTTGAACGGCAAATGCTTTCTGGAGAACTCGAAGTAGATCTTATCCCGCAGGGATCTTTAGCAGAAAGATGCAGAGCTGCTGGAGCTGGAATACCTGCCTTTTTTACTCCTGCAGGATTTGGCACTGAAATTAGTACAGGTAAAGAAGTAAGAAATTTTAACGGGAAGCCCCATATCTTAGAAACTGCTTTGAATGCAGATTTTGCAATTGTAAAAGCATGGAAAGGGGATACGGCAGGAAATTTAATTTATAAAGGAACCGCAAGAAACTTTAACCCTCTTATGGCTATGGCTGGAAAAATTACTATCGCAGAGGTTGAAGAATTGGTTTCCCCTGGTGAACTTGACCCAAATCAGATTCATACTCCAGGGATATTTGTTCAGAGAATTTTTAAAGGTTCAAATTACGAAAAGAGGATAGAGCAAAGAACCGTAAATGAAAATAAATAATATGGGGATAGATAAAATTGGGATCGCAAAAAGAATTGCTCAAGAACTAAAAAATGGTTGGTATGTAAACCTTGGGATTGGTATTCCAACATTAGTTGCTAATTATATCCCTGATGGAATAAATGTTGAGTTCCAATCTGAAAATGGAATTCTTGGGATGGGCCCGTTCCCAAGGGAAGAAAATGTAGACGCTGACTTAATTAATGCTGGAAAACAAACCATTACAGCCCTTCCAGGAGCAGTTTATTTCGACTCCTCTATGAGCTTTGCAATGATAAGAGGGAAACATGTTCAACTTACTGTTTTAGGAGCTATGGAAGTTTCAGAAAATGGAGATATTGCCAATTGGAAAATTCCTGGTAAAATGGTGAAAGGAATGGGGGGTGCTATGGACTTAGTAGCTAGTGCAGAAAATATTATTGTTGCCATGATGCACACCAATAAAAAAGGAGAAAGCAAATTGTTAGAAAACTGCAGCCTTCCTCTAACTGGTGTCAATTGCGTTAAAAAAATAGTAACAAATCTTGCAGTATTAAATATTTTACCTGATGGAGGCTTCGAACTCTTAGAAAGGGCGCCTGGTGTGACGGTTGAAGCAATAAAATCTGCTACTAAGGGAAAACTTATTGTAAATAGTAGCGAAATTCCAGAAATGCAATTATGACCTTAAATCTCTAATTTATTGAAAAAGGTATCTTTTGTTAGACTGACTTTGATTGCCATATTATTAATTCAAATAGTGGTGATTTTGAATATCCGACCTTGGAAAAATGCAGAAAAACAAAATGCATTAATTAATTGGGACGTCACTTCGTATTATTCCTACTTGCCAGCAGTTTTTGTGCACCAAGATTTAAAATTTAACTTTTTAAAAAATTCAACTACTAATTATGCTGAGAAGCACCAGTTTTGGCCAGAAACTGCCCCTAATGGAAATAAAGTTATTAAAACAACAATGGGAATGTCAATCTTATATCTCCCCTTTTTTTTAGTTGCTCATGCCTTTGCAATTCTAAGTCCTGAAATAAATGCAAACGGTTTCTCTAAAGTTTATGAAATTGGACTAACATTCTCCTGTGTATTTTATCTTATAATTGGAATGTTCTTTTTAAGTAAGGTACTATTGAGGCTATATCATAAAAAAATTGTTTCTATTTTATTGCTTTTAGTTTTTTTGGGAAGTAATCTATTTTTTTACTCTACTACTGAACCTTGTATGTCTCATGCCTATACGTTTTCTCTAGCTTCCATTCTAATGTACCTTACAACCAAAGTTTTTAAGAGATTTGATCTTAAGACAGCAGTACTTTTAGGGCTAATCTTAGGATTGTTATTTCTTGTTAGGCCAACCAATATTTTGTTCGGATTAGTCTGTTTTCTCTTCAATGTATATAGCTGGAAGTCATTTAAAAAAAGATTATTGTGGTCTTTGGAAAACACGAAACTTTTAGTAGTAACAATTATAGTAACTCTTTCAATATGCTCTATTCAATTTATTTACTGGAAATGGGCTACAGGAGATTGGATATTCAACTCCTACATTGGAGAAAGGTTTTACTTTGATAGGCCAAGAATATTAAATTTTCTTTTTAGCTACCGAAAAGGATGGTTGGTATACAGCCCTATTTTCGTTCTATCTTTTTTAGGAATTTATAAAATGCACAAAAATACAAACGAATGGGGGTTGCCAATTATCATTACTTTGATTGCCACTATTTACCTATTTTCATCTTGGTGGTGTTGGTGGTTTGGAGGAGGGTTTGGGATGAGGCCTATGATTGATTATTATCCACTATTGATAATTCCAATTGGAGAGCTTTTAAATCAGAAACTAACCCTTTTAAAAAATGGAGTTTTAACTTTTATTATAGTAGGTATTTCTTTTAATTTATTTCAAACACTTCAAAGAAGAAATTTAGTTATTCACTGGGACAGTATGAGTAAGAATTCGTACTGGGCTTTTTTTACGACAATTAAAATGGAGAGTCGAAAAGACTGGGAGAGACAAGAGAATCTATTAATGAAGCCTAATTATGACAAAGCTAGGAAGGGAGAAAGCGACTATGATTTTGAAATTTTATAATAAGTTTAACCTATTAGTTAACTCTTCTTTGTAAGACTTTCCAATATGGATTTCTTTATCATTGATAATTATATAATTGTCTTCTATTGATTTTATTTGATCTAACCTTACTATAAATGATCTTTGCACTCTAAGGAAGTCTTTGTTTGGAAGCTTTACCTGAAGTTCTTTCATTGTTGTTAGCACCGTATGCTTTTCTTCTTGAGTATGTACTCTCACATAATTACCAAGTGCTTCTACCCATAAAATATTATTAAACTTTAATTGAACAAGTTTTGAGTCTGTTTTAATGAATACATGTTCTGAGTCGTCATCCTCAACCAACTTTGCCCCAAGGTTAAAAAGCTTATTATTTATTTTTTTTACGGTTTTAATAAATCTAGCCCACTCTACTGGCTTTTTTAAAAAGTCTGTAACATTGTATTCATAAGACTCAAGTGCAAATTCATCGTGTGAAGTAATCATTACTACTAAAGGTGGATTTTCTAGATTTTTCAATAACTCAATTCCTCCCATTTTAGGCATTTCTACATCTAGAAATAAAACATCTACATGGTTGTTATTAATGAAAGTATAAGCATCTAATGCATTTTGAAAAGTTCCAACACAAGAGAATTCTTCTAATTGGTCAATCATGTCCTCAATAACAGAGATACAAAGTTCGTCATCATCTACAATAATAGTCTTTATCATACCTGTAATTTTTCTTTAGTATTAGAAAGAAATAAAGTTTTAAGTAGCTTTAAATCCTCCATTAAATCTACTACTTTTTTTAACTCCATAGCGGCAATACATTCTGCAATATCGTTGAATTCCATAGTTGCAGAAGAGCCTTTCATTTTATGTAATTTACTTTTAACAAGAGATAAATTTTCAGAGCTAATGGAATCATTTAGTTCCTTAAAGTCTTTTCTAAATGTTCTAATAAATATATCTAAATATTTTGCCTTATTATTTGAGGTTATTGATTTACCTAAATCAATATTTTTTATCGTCTCTGATATTTTTTTGTAAAGCATATCTATCTGAAATGGTTTGGAAATACAATCATTCATTCCATTTTGATAACATCGCTCTAAAACATCTTCTACCAAATGAGCTGTCATTGCAATAATGGGAATATTATTAATTTTAGTATTCTCTGATTTTCTTATTTCAGAACTTGTTTCAAAACCATTTTTTAAAGGCATTTCTATATCCATTAAAATGATGTCGTAATGCTTAGTAGTCACTATTTCCATCACTTCCTCTCCATTTATAACCCAGTCTACAATAACGTTATTTCCAGTGTTTTGTATTAAATCTTTAAATAATTGACCATTAAGCTGGTCATCCTCAGCCATTAATATTTTAAGTTCTTTAATTGGGGAGACCAAATCTTTATTTTCTAAAACTCTCTTATTTGCTATTTCATATGGGATTTTAAATGTGAAATCTGTTCCTGATTTGCTAGATTCCACTTTAATTTCTCCACCCATTAACTCTATTAAAAGATCACAAATTGCCAAACCTAAACCAGTGCCTCCATACTGTCTAGAGGTATTTGTTTTTTCTTGAGCGTAAGGCTGAAAAATAAGCTTAAGTTTATCTTGTTCGATTCCTTTTCCATTGTCACTAACCTGAACTTCAATGGTTTTATTTTTTATATTTTTAAGCAGTACTTTAGCAACTCCTCCAGGTGAATATTTTATGGCGTTGTCTAAAAGATTAACAATTATTTGCTGAAAACGAAAAGCGTCCCCTAAAATATTCTCAGGAATTTTATTTCCAATAATCAATTCGACATTCACGTTGTTGTCCAAGGCTTTACTATTTAAAATAGAAATAGCATTTCCAATCACTTTTACAGGACTAAATGGAATAGTCTCTAAAAAGATTTTACGTTTTTCAAGCTTTGCCAAGTCTAGAATGTCATTTACTAAAAATAAAATGTTGCTAGCACTACTTTTCAAAGCATTTAAATGGCTTTTTTGAGAAGAGTTTAATTCTGTTCTGTCTAATATTTCAGAAGCTGAAATAACTGCAGAAAGAGGGGTTCTGATTTCGTGGGTAGTATATGCTAAAAAATCATCTTTTTCTTTCTTTAACTCTTCTTTCTGTGTGTTAGCTAAAAGAAGGTTATTGGCAAGTTCGGACTTGGTTTTAAATGCAAAATAAATATAAATGGCAATTCCTAAAATGAAAAGAGCAATACCAAATCCAATAAATGTTAAGTAGCCTTGAAACTTTAATTCATTTTTAGTTTTAACTCTTTCAACATCTATTTTTTTCTCTTTCTCTGCTAATAAAATTCTTTCATTTAGCTCTTTATCTCCCTCTGCCATTTTAATCTTATTTATATATTTTAAATAAGGATTTGCCCAATCGTATCTTTCTATAGATTCAAAAAAATCAGAAAGTTTGTAACAGCTGTAAATCAGGCCTTTCCCAAAATTATGGGTGATAGATTTTTCATAAATAGATTCGTTGAGTTGAACTACCATTTGAAGATTGTTATTTCGCTCAAAAATTTCTGCTTTTTTAATGAGCATTTCAATAGATTGTGTATGGGACTTATCTATTTCATAGAGCTTTTCTGCACTATCTAGGTATTGAACAGCTAAATCAAAAAGCTGATTATCTACAGCTCTTTTATGACTTATAAAATAGGCGTAGGCTTTTAAATCAGATTCGTAAATGTTGTTTACCAAATTATTTAGACTATCGTCATTTTTAATTAAAATATTTGGATTAAGATCTATTTGTGCTAAATATCCTAAACATATTAAGTCATAAGCATTTATATCTTTTGCATTCAAAAATGCATTTTTAAAAAGTGGATTTGACCTTTCTATGTTTCCATTTTTTCTATAAACCTCTCCGATTAATATATTGTTAAAAATGAGCTCTTTCTTTTTATCATTTTCTAAATAAATATCTCTTGCTGCAATTAAGTTTTGTAAAGCAGAGTCGCTCTTATTTAAGTAAGAATAATTATAAATAATTCCTTTTTGGATATAGCATTTTGCTTTTAAAAAAATATTGTCTGTATTGGCTATTGCTTGAGATATAAAAACCAAAGCCTTGAAAGGATTCTCATTGATAAAAGCCTTTGATAAGTTTAAATTATTGTCTTGAATGGTATCTATCCAATCTGCATAATATAAGGCTTCTTCTTTATCAATCGCTAAGACAAAATAAGGTACTGCAAGTAATAATATGGAAATGAATAGGCTTTTCAATAACTTAAAGATAAGGACAAAATGAATTGCTGACCAAAAATTATTTTCTTACAAAACTGGAACCGTGATTTTTATAAGAATTTTGCTGTCTAATCTAGTTTTCTGTTTTTTAATCTCATAATCGTTGGAATAAATAACACATCTACCTTCAAAGACATTGTTCTTGTAAGTGAATCTGATTTCTTCATTTTTCGAAATCTCCTTAATAGTCAAATTGCCAACTAATACAAATTCACTTTCTTCCATTTTAAGACTTTCACTTTTAAAAATTAAATGCGGATACTTCTCGGTGTGGAAGTAGTCAGGGGCGTTTAAATGTTTATCTCTTGTTTTATTGGAAGTGTTAATAGATGAAATATTAACCTTTGTTTCAAAATAAGATTCTGATAAGTTATTTATATCAAAATGAATAGTACCAGAAACTCCTTTTATGGTTCCTAAAGCTTCTTCACTTAAATAATTAAACTCCACAATAGACTCTGAAGAGTTTATTTTAAAATCTTGGGAAAATCCCAAAGATATTATTGTAATGTATAAAGTCGATAGTATTAATTTTTTCATAGTCTTAAGTGTTAAATTTTCGCGCAATAGTGAAGCCAAATCTAAATTCTCCTTCGCTCCATTTGCTTTTTGTGTAAGGTAAAAATTGCCCTTCCCCAATCCCTCTAGAATTGACAAAGTTCAATAGAAAAACATGTCCAAAAGTATTTATCTCAATTCCTAGGCCAAATGGATTTACGTAATTGTTTTTTCTAAATTCAGTGGTGTTAAAATTGGCATAATATTCTAAGATTAGACTGACTTTTTTAAATAAGTGGATACGAGCTACTGATGAAACATGAGGCAAGAAATTATTGTCTTGGAAGTTAACCAAGTTTCTATAAATAAATCCGGGACTTATTTGAAGGGTTATTTTTTTAGANGGCTTAAAGCCAAGTAATATTTCGTTATGGTAGGTAAATCTGTGGGTTAACTTTGTGAAATTGGTTAATTCAATAGGGTTATTGGAGCTGGGCATAGAGGTGAAAAAAAGCTGGGAGGAAGCTGTAATTTTAATATTTCTTTCTCTGTTTTTATAAATTCCAAGTTTTAAAACCCCATCCCATACTTCTAAAAAAGGTCCAGCTCCTTTAGATCGACCAACTCCAATCATGAAGTTTTCTGTCATTCCATACTCTAAACCAATTCTTATATCAGAAGAATTGTCCAGTCCAAATAATGTTCTGTAAGACTGGGGAGTTGCTATTTCTCCAAATCGGTGAGTGATTCTTAGTTCAAGAACTTTTTTTTCTAGTAATTTAACTGTATGTCCATTTACGGCTCGTGTGTCTAGAAATAACGGTTTGTTTTGATTTTTTTTATCAAAATCCCATTCTTCTTGAGAAAATACAGATCCAAAAGATATGAATGGACATAGTAGGATTATTCTAAATAATACTTTCATATTTGCTTATAAAGTTAATTTTTTTAACTTTTAAAACTTAACACATGAGATTAAATGTAATGTATGGTTTTTTATTTTGCCTTTTTGTTGAGGGATTATTCTCTTGCAGCAAAGATAAAACTACTGAACCTCTGCCTTGTGAAGCTANTGCGTTATTTGACACTGAAATCAAACTCATTTTTTTAAATAATTGTACAAGCTGCCACAACAGCAATATAAATTATGCTAGTGTTATTTTAGAAGATTATGAAAGTATAGTGGATAATATTGATCATTCTATATCTGAAATAAATGCAGGGACAATGCCATATGATGAAGATTTCACGCCTGCAATAAACTCCAGTTTGATAGATGTTCTAAATGATACTCTAATTGATAAAATAGAATGTTGGATATTGAACGGAATGGAAAATAATTAGGTTAGAATGAAACATTTAAGCGATATAGAAAAAGACAGAATAATAGAAATGGCCTGGGAAGATAGAACTCCATTTGAAGCTATTTTTTTTCAATTTAATATTTCAGAAAAAGAAGTAATCATACTTATGAAGCAGGAGATGACTCTTAAAAATTGGAAGAAATGGAGAGAAAGAGTACAGGGAAGAAAAACCAAGCATCTTAACTTAAGAGATAAAAACGGATTTCGATTTAAATCTTCTAGGCAAAAACAAATTTCTGGCAATAGAATTAGCAAAAGGTAAAGTGAAAAATTTAATACCACCCTGCAAATAAATTAGAAATAAAAATCATGAAACGAATAAAAATCATTTTTCTACTAATAATGTCTTATGTATATGGGTTTTCTCAAAACAATGCTACAGATTTTACTGCCTTAGACTGCGATGGAGTTTCGCATCATTTGTTTTCTGAACTAGATAGTGGGAAGGTCATTGTCATTGCATGGGTAATGCCATGTGGTCCTTGTGGGTCAATTGCTCTGGATGCATACACAGCCTCTCTGGGCTATGCCAATTCCAACCCTGGAATAGTAGATTTTTATTTAGTAGACGATTTTGCTAATACAGACTGTGCATCACTTTTTTCGTGGGCTGACAACTTAGGAATGGGGAATTGTATATGGTTTTCCGACCCAAGCATTGACATGGGAGATTATGGGCAAATTGGAATGCCTAAAATTGTAGTTTTAGGTGGTGCTGGACATTACGTTTACTTTAATGAAAATAGCTCTACACAAAACATAAATTCTGCAATTGATCTTGCATTAACTGGTGTTGCGGTAACTACTAGTACTAATGAAAAAGATGAGATTATAAGTTTTCATTGTTATCCTAACCCGGTTAATGAAGAAGTTAAAATAAATTATAATTTCACAAAGAAGAGTGATTGGTCAATTGAATTGTATAATTCAAAAGGGGGGAAAATACTGGAAGAGAAGTTAAGTTCCGAAAGTTTTCAAGGTGAATGTTCTATTAACATTCAGAATTTACCCAACGGGGCCTATTTAGTAAGATTGGCAGACGGATATGTTCAGAACACTCAAATATTGAATATTTCCCATTAATTTATTTATGTATATTTAATTAAGCTCTTAAGATCATGATTACAAGAAAGACCATTACTTTTTTACTTTTCACATTAATTTACTGTTTTGTGAATTGTCAAAACGAAATAAACAGAGGCTATAAAGTAAGTCTTGGTGATCCTCTTCCTGCTTTGGAAATGAATATGAGAAATGGAGAGGTTTGGACTAATAAAAATTTGGAAAATAAGGTAGTTGTTATTCAGTTTACGGGATCTTGGTGTAGCGTTTGTAGAAGAGAAATGCCAGAATTAGAAGAAAAGGTTTGGCAAGAGTTTAAGAAAGAGGATTTTCTTTTAATTGGAGTAGATACCAAAGAACCCGAAGAAAAAGTAGATCTTTTTATAGAGAAAATGGAAGTTACATATCCTATTTCTTACGACCCGGATGGGAAAATATTTTCAGATTTTACTATTGAAGGGGCTGGAGTTACTAGAAATATTGTTATAGATAAAAATGGAAAAATAGTTTTCTTGACAAGGCTTTATGAAGAAAAGGAATTTAACTCTATGATTCAGATAATTAAGACCCTCTTATAATTAATCATCAGAATTTTCTTCCAAAGAAATTGTAGCTGCTACCACCGAAATTATTGCTAAAAAACTGGAGATTACCCCTCCTAATAATGGAATAAAAAAACATAGATAAAAAACCAAGCCAAGTCCAATTGCAAGACCTTTTTTTCTTCTTACAATTTTAACGGACTCTTTTATCGAAAGTTGGTGTCTTTCATTGGTGTAGTCCAAAAAAGAAAATCCATAGAAATAAGAAATTATTAATAAGTTTCCAAAAATTGAAATCCCCCATCCTATTACAGGTATAAATCCAATTAAAAACAATACAAATATCATAGAAAGTTGGATGAGGATATTTCTAACTGAAATTAAAATGGCTCGAAAAATATCGTTAACAAATTGAGTGAAATTAAAATTATAAGTTTTTCCCTTTTGAATAGAAGCTGTTTTTTCGGATAAATAGGTAAACACGGGAGATAAAAAAATAATTGTCAGGTAGCCCCCAAATAAACTGAAAACATAGAAGAATAAAACCTTTGAAACCAGCCATATAGAAATAGAAAATAATTTATTTAAAAATAAAATCCACCAATCTTCAGATGCTCCAAAACTTTCTAAATAGCTTTCTAAATATTGAGTGGTTAACAACCTAAAATCATTCAAGACTGAAAGTCCAGAAAAGTATATCAGAAAATTAAACGCAATTGGAAAAAGAAAAAAATACAATAACTTGTTTTTAAGTAGGAATGTAAAAGCTTGTCTATAAGATTTTACACCTTTCAAAAAAAGTTTAACTTGATTTTTCATATCCCAAAATAAATATAAATAGTTAAAGCCATTAAAGAAAGATACTAAACAATACTGCTAATTTTTTAAAAATAATATTTGAATAGGAAATGATTTGCCAAATTAAAGTCAGATATTGTTGAAATAAAATTAGGTAACAAAATTGTCCAAGAAAAAAAAACTAGCAATTGCAGGCGCAACAGGATTCATTGGAAGGTGGTTTATAGAAACCTACAAAGACAAATATGATATAATTGCACTTTCAAGAAAAAAAGTAAATCCTTCAAATTCAGATGTTGAGTGGAGAATGGTAGACTTATTCTCTATATCCAGTAGTAATAAGGCACTTGAGGGAGTAGATTATGCGCTATACTTGGTTCACTCTATGCAACCGTCTACAAGATTAAATCAAAGTAATTTCGAAGATACAGATTTGCTTTTAGCGGATAATTTTTCTAGAGCTGCACAAAATTGCAACTTAAAGCATATTGTATATGTTGGGGGAATACTTCCAAAAGACAATTTAAATATTTCAAAACATTTACTGTCAAGGTTTGAAGTGGAACAGGTCCTTGGGTCTAGAACAACACCAGTTACAGCAATTAGAGCAGGAATTATAATAGGTCCTGGAGGATCTTCATTTAGAATTGTTACCAAGCTTGTTCAAAACCTGCCAATTATGGCTTGTCCAGAATGGACAAAATCAAAAAATCAACCAATTGATTTAAGACTAGCCCTTAAAAGTATTGATCAAATAATTGGAAATGAAAATTATTATAATAATCCAATTGAAATTGGAGGATCTGAAGTTGTAACCTACATGGACATATTAAAAATGACAGCTAGAGAAATGAAAAAGAAAAGATGGATCTTCTCAATACCATTTTTCTCTCTTGGAATGTCAAAATTATGGGTGGGACTATTCAGCGGTTCTAATAGTAATTTTGTTTCTCCTTTAATTGAAAGTCTTCGCCACGATATGACCTTGAGTTCAAAACTTGTTTTAAAGGATTTGCCAGACTATAAAATTAAAGAAACTATTCAAAGAGCTCTAGATAAAAATATTAAAATTCCAAGTGCCCCAATTGGATTAGCTCAAACTAAAGATAAAAATACGGTAAGGAGTGTGCAAAGAATTTCTAACCCTAGTAAAAAAACTGCACTTTGGGTTGCTCAGTCCTATCCTATTTGGCTTAGTAAAATATTTAATAGAACTATTACTGCCGAAGAAAAAAAAGAGGTGTTGGAATTTAAACTTATTGGCATTTGCCTGCTGCAATTAAAATATATAAAAAACAGAAGCGATAAAAACAGACAACTTTTTTATATCACAGGTGGCTATCTAACGAAAAGAACAAATAGAGGATGGTTAGAATTTAGATCTATTTTAGATGGAAATTATATTATTACAGCCATTCATGAATTTGTTCCAAGGCTTCCGTGGTTGGTCTACAAGTTTACACAAGCAAAAGCACATTTACTGGTAATGAAAAAGTTTGAAAACTACCTTAATACATTAAAAAAATAGAAAATGACTTATCTTAAATTAAAGGAGCTTACTGAAAAGTTTAATTGGCAAAAAAAAGAGGAACAAATTCACAAAATATTTGTTTTTAAAACCTTTGATTTGGCTGTTGATTTTTTTAATCTAGTTGCAGATGCGGCAAATGCTCAAAACCACCATCCTGATATTTTAAGTTCTTATTGTAATATTGAAATTAGCTTGACTACCCACGATGAAAAAAAAATTACTGAAAAAGATTTAATTCTCGCGTCAAAAATTGATGAATTATTTGGTAATTTTATTGGTAATGAATTATAATATCCTTATTACCATTGGTTTTTTAATCATTAGTAATATTATAGCCTGCCAGACAGAAAATATTAAAACTGCTACCATTATGAGTGATAAAAAGTACAATTCTCTTACAAAAGAAGAAGAAAGGGTTATTGTCTATAAAGGAACCGAATATCCCTTTACTGGAAAGTACAACAATCATTATGAAAATGGAGTTTATTTGTGTAGAAGGTGTGAAACCCCTCTTTACACCTCCAAAGACAAATTTAAATCTAACTGTGGTTGGCCTAGTTTTGATGATGAAATTATAGGGGCTGTCAAAAGAATAACAGATGCCGATGGCAGAAGAACAGAAATTATATGTAATGAATGTGGAGGACATTTAGGACATGTTTTTATTGGAGAGCAGTTAACCGAAAAAAATACTAGACACTGTGTAAACTCTATTTCTTTAAAATTCGTTGCTGGAAAAGAATGAAACTAACCGCCAAGACTATAGATAGCATCAACTTGAGGTTAGAAAAAGTCAAAGAATTTATTGTTGCAAATAATGGGGCAGATCTTGACAATATTAAAGATGAGCTCTTTGAAATCGTTCAACAAATTGAAGAAGAAACACACAGATGCTATTTCGACAAAGATGCTTAACTCAGTATTTAAAATTAGCTTACTATACCTACTTTGTTTTTTATGGTCTAGTTCTATAAACGCTCAAGAAATTAGCTTTCTATTTATGGGAGACATTATGGGCCACGGTCCTCAGATAAAATCAGCATGGCAAGAAAATAAAAAACAATATGAATATTCAGAAGTTTTTAATCCGTTAGACGATATAATTTCGTCGGTAGATTTTGCAATTGCTAATCTAGAAGTTACTCTTGCAGGTAAACCTTACATTGGTTATCCTCAATTCAGCTCTCCAGATGAATTGGCTGTAGCTTGTAAAAATAGTGGAATGGATGTCTTGGTAACAGCAAACAATCATTCCTGCGACAGAAAAAATAAGGGAATTGTAAGAACTTTAGATGTGCTAGATAGTTTAAATATTTTGCATACAGGAACCTTTAAAGATGTTAAAAATAGAGAGAAGAATAATTTATTGGTGCTCTCCAAAGACGGGATTAAAGTTGGATTATTAAACTATACCTATGGTACTAACGGATTGCCTTTTTCTGACCCTGTTTATGTGAATTTAGTAGACTCTGTTTTAATTAAAAAAGATGTAACAAATGCTAAAAATAAAGACCTAGACAAATTGATAGTCTTTGTTCACTGGGGATATGAATATAGAGATTTCCCTAACTCATATCAAAAAAAATACAATCGTTTTTTTCAGGATTTAGGAGTAGATATAGTTATAGGTTCGCATCCTCATGTAATTCAGCCCATGGAGTATAGCAAAAAAAACAACCAAGAATTTTTAACGGTTTTTTCACTTGGAAATTTTGTTTCTAACCAACGTGCTGAGCGCAAAGATGGAGGAACAATGCTTAGACTTTCTTTTAAAAAAACTAACAATAATCTTCTTATTTCACGAAAAGAGTACATCCCTGTGTGGGTTCATAAATTTATTGAAAAGGAAAAATATCATTTCCAGATCTTGCCATGTGCAAGACCTATTTATAATGAAAAATATTTTTCAAATATAGAAGATTTTAAGAAGATGAAAACATTTTTAGATAATACAAGAAATCATCTTAATACTAATAATTTAGCTATCGAAGAAGGAGTTCCATATGGGCTTGTTAGATTTAAACCTATAACTATCCAGCAAGGTCAAGGCCCAAAACTTAGAAAGTTAGACGTAAATAAGTTAAAAACTAAAAGAAGAAAGAGAAGAAGAAAATGAGATTAAAAACTCTTTTAATTTTTATAATGGGTATGGGATACATTTGGGTTGGATTCCAGCATTTTATAGATACTTCCTTTTTTTTAAAAATTATGCCTCCAAGTTTTCCTTTGCATAAAGAATCCGTATATGTTAGTGGGGCTCTAGAAATACTATTTGGAATTGGAATTATCTTTAAAAAAACACGATTTTATGCTTCTTGGGGAATTATATTATTGTTAATAGCTGTATATCCTGCCAATATATACTTAGCATTTAGTGATCATGCTCAACAAGCAATTGGTGTTTCTAGTTTTTTTGCCTGTTGGGTTAGGTTGCCTATTCAACTTGTGTTAATTGGATTGGCTTATTTTAGTTCAAAAATTTAAGTGCTATTCACTTTTTGCCAATATTCTTTAACTGTAGTTTTATAGTGTTTCTTAAAGGTTCTTGACATGGTTTGGTGGGAGCCGAACCCAGATTTTTTCAATGCTGTATCTATTGAGTAGGTTTTTAAAAATCCTTTATCTATTAAGTCTTTTAAATAGTAAACTCTAAAAGAGTTGAGATAATCCTTGAAGTTATCATAATTATTCTCGTTAAGTATCTTTCTGATTTGGACTGGGTTTTTATCAATAATTGATGAGAATTTATTAAGGTTCATTTTTATATCCAAAAAATATTGCTTTTTACTTAATAAGTTATCTAAGACTAATAATTCGATGCTTTTTAAAGGATTAGGTGTTTTCAAAGAAAATGATTTAGAAATATTGACTAACAGCTTTGGGCTAAATAAAAGATAACTTGCCATTACAAATAAAATAACCGAATTAATAAAATAAAAAACGTTAACAAAATTTTTTCCGATTAATTTAGATGGAAAAGCGGAAAAAATAAAGGCTAATGTGATTAATAATGTATAAGGTATTATCCATTTTTTAAAAATTTTTTTTTCATTGGTTGCATTAGCAGTTAAATAATATGTTTTTTGAATATTTATCCATATTAGTGTTAACACATATGGTATAAAAAGAAAATAAGTTAAAATATTTGATATACTTATAAATGCTTCATTAGAAAACCTTATTATTTTAAAACTTTTAACTTTAAAGTCACTAAAAATTTCATTCTCAAATAAATTTATAATTATAATAAAGATAAGAGGGATTAATAAATTTACTTTAAACAAAGATTTATTATTTTTCAGATTATAGATGTATAAATAATATGCTAATAAAGTTAATATTATAAGAATTATGGTTAAGCTTATGTTTATAGAAATTAAATTTATATGATCCATCAGTCTTGAAGCTAAAATCATTACAATTAAAGTAAAGTGTAACAATAAATATCGTATGTTTTTATTTTTTGCTTTTGAAATATTTTTTAAAAGGAATACTATAATTGGTAAATAGCAAACTATGGATGTGAATATTAAATATGATTTTAGATCCATGAATTTGTTTTATTAATTAAAAATTCTATCAAATATATGTTTTTTGGATATCCATTTTGTGCTTTTTGAATATTTAATTTAACGTGGTGTTGTAATTTCGCCCCTCAATTTTATTAATTTAGCTTTTTAAGCAAAACTAATAAAGACACTTAACTAACACTCAAAAAATTTCAAGATGATTAAAAAACTACGCAAACTTTCATTATTATTTATATTCTCTTTTTTATATTGCTCTTTAAGTTCTCAAGACACAACTTTAGTTCTTAGTTCTAATAGCCTAACACTTTCAAGCTGTGAGGGAGATACAGCGACATTAACAGCAGGAGTAGTTTCTGCTTATTACGGAACTGGTGCAGATGGTGATGCCTCCTTTTCTACAGGAACGAATTACACAGATGGTGTTAGATCAACTGTAACTGGGTCAAACAGTTCAGGCTCTTCAACTTTGGAATTAGATTCTCTTGCAGGAATTGCAGTGAACGATGAAGTTTTAATTATAACTATGCAGGATGACAATACTTCTAATAACAGTGTTGGAACTTTTGAATTTAAAATTATCAGCTCAATAACTTCAAGTACTTTAACTTTTACTGAGAGCTTGCTAAACAATTATAACGCTTCTTCTACAGTCAAGCACCAAGTTATTAAAGTGCCTAATTACAATAATGTAACAATTAGCTTAGGAGCAACACTTACTGCTCACCCATGGGATGGTAGTACTGGCGGAATACTATGTTTCAGGGCAACTGGCCAAGTTGATAATTTGGGAACCATCTCTGTTGACGGCTTAGGGTATAGATCACCAGAACAAAAAGCACCTCTTTGGAGAAACGCTAACGGAGGACAAGGAGAAGGTATATATGGTTTAGGTATTGCGAGTGGTGCGAACCAGTCTGGGAATTGTCAAAATAATGCAGCATGGAACAACGCCAACGGTAACGGCGGAGGCGGCGGAACAGGTTGTGGAGACAGCGGAGGCGGCGGAGGCGGTTCTTATGGTACCGCAGGTACAGTAGGTATCAATGGCGGTCACACCCCCGGGCAGCCTGGTAGTATTGTTGGATTTGCTGACCTTTCAAAATTAGTTTTTGGTGGTGCAGGTGGTGAAGGTGGTGCAGATGAAGATGGGGCTTATCCAGGAACTGGTGGCAATGGTGGTGGAATTATTTTTATTTCTGCGGGATCAATAGCAAATTCAGGAAGTATTTTATCTAAAGGAATTGATGGGAATGATGGGACTAATGGAAGTCCAGGGAGTGGATGTGGTACAAGAGGTGGCGGCGGAGGAGCTGGAGGATCGATATTTATTTCATCGTCAATTTCTGGCTCAGGAACTATAGTTGCTATTGGTGGTGAAGGAGGAAGAAGTGTAGGCGGATGTAATAACAATAATAAATATGGTGGAGATGGTGGTAATGGCCGAATAGCTATAGCTAGTCCAGGCTCAAGTTTTCCAACAACAAGTCCTGTTGCTAATGAAGCTTTTTTGCCAGTAATTTCTGGTTATACTTATGCATGGTCTGATGGATCATCTAATAATACTTTATTAGTTTCCCCTAGTGCTACAACAACATATTCTGTTACTGCAACTAGCGGCAACTCTACTTTAACAAAAGATTTAACAATAACTGTTCTTCAAAACCCATCTGTTCCAGACATAAACGACGTAAGCCATTGCGCTGGAACTTTTACTTTTTCAGCCCCAGTGGATACTGGAGCAACTTTAGTTTGGTATTCAAGTGCTAACGATTCTGTTCCAGTTTATTATGGAAATTCATTTACTACTGGTTCATTAAGTGCTGATTCTACTTTTTACTATTCTTCTATTGCGGGCAATGCAGCACCCGTAGGAGACTTTGCAGATGCACCTGTAGCATTAGCGGTTGGATTAAGAAAATTAGTAGGAAGTTATAGTGGAAATGCCATAAAATTGAGAAGATCTACTGACAATTTGGAGCAAGATTTTGGATTTACTTCAAATGGAGAACTTGATGTTGCTGCAATACAAACTTGGCTTGGTTCCTCTACTGGTTATGTTAAAACTATATATGACCAAAGTGGAAATTCAAGAGATTTTACACATAGTACTGCATCTAGACAACCTGAGCTATTAATTAGCGGAGTTAATTCTATGCCTACATTAAACTTTACAACATCAAATCAATTACGTATGACGTCAAATGTGCTTTCGTGGCCGTTAACCATTATTGGAACTGCACAATTAACAAACAATAATTGTGGTAGAGTTTTTGGAGGCAGTGGTGGTAATTGGCTTCATGGTTTTTATTCTAACATTGTAAATCGATTCCACTATGATACTTGGGTTTTAAACTCAGGGACACATAATGTTAGTGCAACTAATTCAACACCTTACATAGTCTCATCTATAAATCCAGCACAAAATTCACATTCATTTTATAGTAATGGTAATTTTTTACAAACTGTAAATGGGAATGGGAATGCGCCAAATGGTTTTACTTTGAATGGGTATAATAATGGTAGTCAATTATCCAACGTTAAAATTTTGGAATTAATTATATATGGTGCAGCCATAACAGTTGACGAGTTAAATGCTGTTGAAAATAACATTGCTGAAAGATACGGAATAAATTATGCAGGCTCTACCAGTTCTAATAACGGGATACAGAGTTCGGGAGTTTATTGTGGTGAAAATCCTAATAGAAAAAGTGTTACTGCAATAGTGGATGCATCACTTACTGAAGATGCAACATTTAGCTATTCAAAAGCTTCGTACTGTGCAGGTGATAATAATCCTACTGCAAATGTTACAGGTACTCTTGGTGGTGTATTTACTTCTACAACTGGACTAGCTTTAGACCCTGCAACTGGTGCAATTGATTTAGCAACTAGTACAGATGCAACATATACTATTACCTACACAACTTCTACAAATACTTGTGGAGCAACTAGTACATTTGACGTAGTTATAAGCTCACAAGCCGCTCCTACAGTAGATGCTGGTGCTGACATCACTATTTGTGATGGAGGCTCTGTAACTCTTTCTGCTTCAGGGGCTGCTAATTATGCTTGGGACAATAATATTACGGATGCTACTGCTTTTACTCCAACTGCTACTGCTACTTACACTGTAACT
>JGI20159J14440_10000559_pt1 | contig 28151 bp, 25 predicted proteins | sample COG_09_FD_14440 | JGI IMG/M metagenome (IMG submission 14440) | reverse complement strand
CAATTCGTGCGGCGCAGTTGGGGTTGAAAACCATTGTTGTCGAACGCGAGCACATGGGGGGCATTTGTCTCAACTGGGGCTGTATTCCGACAAAGGCGATGCTGCGCTCCTCTGAAGTGTATCATTTGATGCAGCGGGCCAAGGAGTTTGGTTTGTCTGNCCAGGGCATNGACTATGATCTTGATGCCGTTGTGGCACGGTCTCGNGCGATTGCAAAACAGTTGAACGGCGGCGTGAGCCATCTGCTGAAAAAGAACAAAGTGACCGCCCTGATGGGGGCGGCGACAATCACGGCTCCCGGACAGGTCTTGGTTAAAACTGCCAAGGGTGACGAGACCCTATCGGCCAAGCATATCATCATTGCGACCGGGGCGCGGGCGCGCGAATTGCCCGGGCTGGAGGGGGATGGGGATTTGGTTTGGACCTATAAAACCGCTCTGACCCCGCCGCATATGCCGAAAAAGCTGTTAGTGATCGGCTCNGGCGCGATTGGTATCGAATTTGCCAATTTCTATAACACGCTTGGTGTGGATACGACGGTGGTTGAGGTGATGGANCGGGTTATGCCGGTNGAAGACGCGGAGATTTCTGCCTTCGCTCAAAAGGCTTTTGAAAAGCAAGGNATGAAAATTCGCACAAAAACTATGGTGAAACAACTCGATCGCGGCCAGGGCTCTGTGACAGCGCATATCGAACAGAACGGCAAAGTCACCACGGAGGTGTTTGACACGGTGATCTCGGCGGTTGGGATCGTCGGCAATGTGGAGAATCTCGGGCTTGAGGCGCTTGGCGTTGAAGTCGACCGCACCCATATTACGACGGATGCCTATTGCCGCACAGCTGTGGCCGGTGTCTATGCCATCGGCGATGTGGCTGGTGCACCATGGCTTGCGCATAAGGCCAGCCATGAAGGGGTCATGGTCGCTGAAATGATCGCAGGCGGAACGCCGCATCCGGTCAAACCGGAGAGCATTGCCGGTTGTACCTATTGCACGCCGCAAGTGGCCAGCGTCGGACATACCGAAGCACAGGCGAAAGAAGCTGGCTATGACGTGCGCGTTGGACGCTTTCCTTTTATAGGCAATGGCAAGGCAATTGCTCTGGGCGAGGCGGAAGGCATGGTCAAAACTGTGTTTGATGCCAAAACAGGTGAGCTGTTGGGCGCGCATATGATCGGCGCGGAAGTCACAGAGCTGATCCAAGGCTATGTGGTTGGGCGGCAGCTGGAAACCACGGAAGAAGATTTGATGCAAACCGTCTTCCCACATCCCACCCTGTCGGAAATGATGCATGAAAGCGTTTTGGACGCTTGGGATCGCGCAATCCACATCTAAACTTCAATGGGCTATGGCCGAGGCACCGGCGTCTTGCGGTGTTCTCGGCTCGGGAGATACGTGCACGGGCCTTTTGGAAGACCTCTGCATAACCGAGCCGCAAAGCCAAAGCACTTTGCCCGGTGGCAACACCGGGCTGCGCCTGCCTGCCCCCCGGCAGGCGCATTCACCATCTGGGTATACTGGTATTTATGGTTATTGCTCAAATTCTGCAGTGATTTCACCACCCGCCATATGCGCCCGCCCAGGTCGGCGCTGCCCTCGTTTCGTGTTGACATGGCGTTATGCAGAGGTCTTCTTGGCGTAATAAATCTCCGTGTTCTCTAAAAGTTCTCATTTTTTGATTGGCCCTGAAGCGACTTAACACTATGTTGTGTTCAAAGATCTGGGGTCCAAAATGGTTGAGCTAAAAAATATTGAAGTCCGCGGCGCGCGTGAGCATAATCTTAAGAATATAGATGTTGATATTCCCCGCGATAAGTTGGTGGTGATAACCGGGCTGTCAGGTTCGGGAAAATCATCTTTGGCCTTTGACACGATCTATGCAGAGGGGCAGCGGCGCTACGTTGAAAGCCTGTCTGCCTATGCGCGGCAGTTTCTGGATATGATGGAAAAACCTGATGTTGATCACATCAGCGGTTTGAGCCCTGCCATCTCCATTGAGCAAAAAACCACCTCTAAAAATCCCCGCTCGACAGTGGGCACGGTGACAGAAATTTATGACTATATGCGGCTTTTGTTCGCGCGGGTTGGTACGCCATTTTCTCCTGAAACGGGTCTGCCGATTGAAGCCCAGCAAGTGCAAGATATGGTCGACCGGGTCATGGCCATGGAGGAGGGCACGCGCGGCTATTTGCTGGCGCCCATCGTGCGCGACCGAAAGGGGGAATATCGCAAAGAATTCGCCGAGCTGCGCAAACAAGGCTTTCAACGTATCAAAGTCGATGGTGCGTTTTATGATTTGGACGAGCCGCCCACGCTCGACAAAAAATTTCGCCACGACATTGATGTGGTCGTCGACCGGATTGTGGTGCGCGAAGGGGTCGAAACCCGTTTGGCCGATAGTTTCCGCACGGCCTTAGATTTGGCCGATGGTATTACCATTCTTGAAACCGCCCCCAGTGAAGGCGATCCAGAGCGCCATACCTTCAGCGAAAAATTCGCCTGTCCCGTGTCGGGCTTTACCATCCCTGAAATTGAGCCGCGCCTTTTTTCCTTTAACGCGCCCTTTGGTGCCTGTCCGCAATGCGATGGCCTGGGGGTTGAATTGTTCTTTGATGAGCGTCTCGTGGTGCCCGATCAAACCCTGAAAATTTCCGACGGTGCCCTGGCGCCCTGGCGCAAAGGCAAGTCGCCTTATTTTCTTCAAACTATAGAATCCATCGCCAAACATTACGCGTTCAAACCCTCTGCCAAATGGAAGGACCTGCCGGAAAAAGTGCAACAGGTTTTTCTTTACGGATCGGGTAAGGAAGAAATCCTGTTTCGCTATGACGAGGCCGGGCGAGTGTATCAGGTGACGCGCAGCTTTGAAGGTGTCATCCCCAATATGGAGCGCCGCTACCGCGAGACCGACAGCAATTGGATCCGTGAAGAGTTCGAGCGCTATCAAAACAACCGCTCCTGCGGCACTTGCGGCGGGTATCGTCTGCGGGCAGAGGCCCTGGCCGTCAAAATTGCCGGGCTGCATGCTGGCCAAGTGGTGCAAATGTCCATCAAAGAGGCCTTTGAATGGTGCAAATCCGTGCCAGACCAGCTGAGCAAACAAAAGCTGGCCATCGCCGGGCCCATCTTAAAGGAAATTCGCGAAAGGCTTGGGTTCCTGAACAATGTCGGGCTCGAATATCTCACTTTGGCGCGCAATTCTGGCACACTTTCGGGTGGAGAAAGCCAACGGATTCGCCTTGCAAGTCAGATCGGTTCTGGGCTGCAGGGCGTGCTCTATGTGCTTGATGAGCCAAGCATTGGCCTGCATCAACGGGACAATGACCGACTTTTGACCACGCTTAAAAACCTGCGTGATCAAGGCAATACGGTCATTGTGGTTGAGCATGACGAAGAGGCCATCCGCGAGGCCGATTATGTGTTCGACATTGGCCCCGGCGCAGGTGTGCACGGGGGGCAGGTGGTGGCCAAAGGCACGCCGGAAGAGATCATAGCCAATGCGGCCTCTGTCACCGGGGATTATCTCTCTGGGCGCCGGCGCATTGAAATTCCAACCACGCGCCGGGTGGGCAACAAAAAGAAAGTCACCGTACGCAAGGCGACGGGGAATAATCTACAAAATATCACGGTTGATTTTCCCTTAGGCCAGTTTGTTTGTGTGACGGGCGTTTCGGGGGGGGGTAAGTCGACCCTGACCATTGAGACCCTGTTTAAAACCGCCTCAATGAACCTGAATGGTGCGCGGCAAACACCGGCGCCATGTGAGACGGTGAAAGGTCTGGAGCATCTCGACAAGGTCATCGATATTGATCAACGCCCCATTGGTCGCACGCCGCGATCCAATCCGGCCACTTATACGGGCGCATTCACTCCGATCCGCGATTGGTTCGCTGGCCTGCCCGAGGCCAAGGCGCGCGGGTATAAACCGGGACGTTTTTCCTTTAATGTCAAAGGTGGGCGCTGCGAGGCCTGCCAGGGTGATGGGGTGATCAAAATTGAAATGCACTTCCTGCCGGATGTCTATGTCGAATGTGAGACCTGCAAGGGTGCGCGCTACAATCGTGAAACCTTAGAGGTAAAATTCAAAGGGCAATCCATTGCGGATGTGTTGGATATGACCGTGGAGGTGGCGCAAGATTTCTTTAAGGCGGTGCCCTCGATCCGTGAAAAGATGGATGCGCTTATGCGGGTTGGGCTGGGCTATATCAAAGTGGGCCAGCAAGCGACAACGCTGTCAGGCGGTGAAGCGCAACGGGTGAAACTGTCAAAAGAGCTGTCCAAGCGCAGCACGGGCCGAACCCTATATATTCTGGATGAACCGACAACGGGCCTGCATTTTGAAGATGTGCGTAAACTGCTCGAAGTGCTGCATGAGCTGGTGGATCAGGGCAATTCTGTCATCGTGATCGAACACAATTTGGATGTGGTGAAAACCGCAGATCACATTATTGACATTGGCCCCGAGGGCGGCGATGGCGGAGGGCAGGTGGTGGCCAAAGGCACACCGGAGGTGGTCGCAAAAGTCCCACAAAGCCACACTGGGCGCTATCTCAAGGAGATGCTCGCGGCGCAAAAATCGCGTTAAATCTGGGGTTTGCTCAGGACCAATTCAAGCAGTGATTGAAGGCCCGGCGCATCCAGTTGATCGAAATCCGCGCAGAGGGTTTCGAGAATTTCTGCATTTTTGACCCCCAATATTGGATCGGCAAATAGGTGGAATTTCTGGGAAATCTCTGCATCTGTTAGGGGCATATCAACATCGCCTCGAGGGCTTCGCGGGGCGCTTTCGCAAATGCGACCATCGCGCAGGCGCAGGCTCACCTGTGCCCAGCGTTTTCCCTCGCTGATCTGGGTTAAATGCGGGTCATCAATCAATTGCGTCGCGTTACTTATGCGCAATATTTCGGGATCTCTCAGCGTCTCAGCCGCCAATTCCGCCGGACCGATTTGCCCGCGCACAATCATGCAGGCCACAGGAAAGGCAATTGAATAGGCAAATTCATCGGCCGTTTTGGGGTGATGCCCGGCCAAGCGCGTGGCATTGTGAAAGGTTTTGATCTCCACAGAGCTGACCTGGTGATGTGTAATTTTATGCTTGGACATGAGATCGGCGGCGGCATCGATGCTTGGATGGGCCCACCGGCAACAGGGGTAGGGCTTGTAATGGGTGTCGCTCACCAATTTCCAAGTCTCGCCCAAGCCTTGCCAATGTGGCCCCTGGCAGGTGAGCGCCGGTGCGCCGGTGAATCCGTTGAGGGCCAAAAATCCAGCCGTGATGCCCGTGGGTGCACCCCAGCCAACCCCGTCACGCACCATCGTGGGATGATCGATGCAGCGCATCATTTGGCTGCGCGGGCCATGGTATTCGCCGATCCCTGCGGCCTCATGGATCTGCATGGGGTTGCAGCCAATCACCCGCGCGGTCATCGCCGCAACCCCAACGCAGTCCAGGCGCCCGATGTGTGGTAATCGGCGCAGATGTCATGCTGTGTCAGCCCGGCCCGATAGGAGATCTCATAGGCCAATGCCAAATAGGTCGCGAAATCTTGCCCTGTCATACTGCGTTCATCGGCCAGAGCCAAAAGCGCTGGAAAGATCGCAGATCCTGCATGACCTTTGCAAGGGGAGGTGCCATCATGGGCGTCGATGCTGTCGATGGTCATNGCGCCGGCCATCGCAGCGCCGGCGAGGCTTGCCACATTTCCATCAAAAAGGCAGCGCGCGGCAGATGCGGAGGTGGCGCCAAACATCATTCTTGCGGTCTTTGTGCCAATCCTTGCCATCTCAGTTTGCGATCCAATGGCCGCAACCCCGAGGCTGTCGAGCAGCGAACGCCGCAAGACTTTCAGCACATCCTCAGGCAGGGCCTTATAGGATAGGCTGGCGGCAAAGTCTTGCATCAACATATCTATCTCCTAGGAGCGACTGCGGCCCTCGAATCGCGGCAGCATGGCGGAAAAATCTCGTCCGCTGCCATCTTCCTGTTCGACAAAGATTTTGTAAAGTTCTGTCGCAGCCGCGCCCATGGGCGTGTCGGCATCCACATCTTGAGCAGCCTGTTGTGACAGGCGTAGATCTTTGAGCATGAGATCGGCGGCAAAGCCGGGTGCGTAGCCATTATCAGCCGGGCTTTGTGGGCCGATGCCGGGGGCTGGACAATAGGCATTCATCGTCCAGCTGTAGCCGGAAGAGGTGCTGACCACGTCAAACATAGCTTGTCGGTCCAGCCCAAGTTTATCGGCCAGAGCAAAGGCTTCACAGGTGCCGATCATAGTGATCCCAAGAATCATGTTGTTGCAAATTTTTGCCGCCTGCCCATTTCCGGCGCCGCCGCAATGCACCGCCGTGCGTCCCATGATATCAAACAGCGGCGATAGCGCTGCAAAGCTCTCGGCCGCTCCGCCCACCATGAAGGTCAAAGTGCCAGCCTCCGCTCCGCCCACGCCGCCAGACACGGGGGCATCTAGGAAGCTGATCCCCCGGTCCTCGGCGCGGCGCGCAATGCTGCGGGCTGCGGCCACGTCGATGGTTGAACAATCGAGTAAGACGGTGCCTTTTTCCATGACAGGCAGCGCTTGATCGGCCACCGATTGGGCGATTTTCCCATTGGGGAGCATGGTAATCACCACATCGGCGCCTGTTGCGGCCGCCTGTGCACTGGCGGCTACGGCCACGCCCTCTGCTGTGGTGCCCGCTGGGTCATATCCCGAGACCTGATGGCCCGCAGCGGCCAGNTTTTTGGCCATAGGCGCGCCCATATTTCCAAGTCCAATAAATCCGATGTTCATTTTAACTCTCCGTGAGATCAAGGGAATGGGGTCCCAAAGGGCGCAGCATGGCGCTGGCCGCTGGCAGCAGCGGGTCCGTCATCGCGTGCCGCCATTTTGGGGATTTGTCTTTGTCGATTACCATAGCTCGGATGCCTTCGATGAAATCACCCTGTTCTGCGGCTCGGTAGGTGAAACGATATTCCATGCCCAAGGCTAAAACGATATCGTCCAGCCCACGCACGCGGTGGATCAACTCAATGGTTGCGGCCATGGCCAGGGGGCTAGAGCGCGACAGTTTTTTGATGCAGGCCTCGGCAAAATCGCCGCCCGTGTGATTGAGATTGTTGACGATATCGCCAAAATAGTCGCCTCGGAAAAACTCATTCACTTGCGCTTCGATCTGCAACAGCGGGGCAGGGCCCGCAGGGCGGGCAGCCTTGGCAATCGCTGAAACATCGCCTGTGTCACAGAGGGTTTCGATCAATCTGGGCCAATCCTCTTGCGGGATGAAGTGATCGGCAAAGCCGGCAAAAATGGCATCTGCCGGCCCCATACGGCTGGCCGTTGTGCCGAGATATTCACCNAAGCGCCCGGGTGCACGGGCCAAAAGCAAGGAGCCGCCCACATCTGGCACCAGACCAATGCCGCATTCGGGCATGGCAATCTGACTGGATTCGCAGACAATTCGGTGCGGCAGGTGGCAGCCCAGCCCCACGCCACCGCCCATTGTGAAACCGTGCAGAAAGCTGATGATCGGCTTAGGGCTGGTCGCGAGTTTGGCGTTGAGGCGGTATTCATCTGTCCAAAATTGCCGGCCATAATCATAGTCTCCGGCAACGGCTGTTTTATACATGGCGGTTATATCGCCGCCGGCGCAAAATGCCCGCTCACCCGCTCCTTCAAAAAGGATCACTTCAACGTCCGGATCGGCCTCCCATTTGCCCAGATAGCTCTCAATTTGCAGGCACATTTCATAGGTCAAAGCGTTCAAGGCGCCGGGGCGGTTGAGCGTGAAACGCCCGGCTTTGCCGTCTTTGCGCGCGATAAGATCGCTCATGCGCGCAAGCCCCTGGCCACGATCATCCGCATGATTTCATTGGTGCCTTCTAAGATTTGATGAACCCTGAGATCGCGTACGGTTTTTTCAATGCCGTAATCGGCCAAATAGCCATACCCACCATGCAGTTGCAGGCAATCATTGGCCACTTTGCTGCCCATATCGGTCACCAGCTTTTTGGCCATGGCGCAAAAATGAGTCGCATCTGGCGCGCCATTGTCCAGCTTCCAAGCGGCTTGACGCAGAAATATGCGGCCCGATTGCAGTTCAATCTCCATGTCGGCAAGACGAAATTGCAGGGCCTGAAACTGATCGATCGATTTTCCAAAGGCTTTGCGCTCGGCCATATAGGCCCGCGTTGTGTCAAAGGCTTGTTGCGCCGCCCCCAGCGAACAGGCCGCGATATTCAGCCGCCCGCCGTCCAGCCCAGCCATGGCGTAGGAAAACCCGAGGCCTTCGTCGCCCAGAAGGTTTTCGATGGGTGTCTTGCATCATCCAGCTGCACCTGCCGGGTCGGTTGCGCGCGCCAGCCCATTTTGTCTTCCAGCCCGCCAAAGGACAGCCCCTCTGCGCCATCTTCCACGATCAAAGCCGTGATGCCCTTTGGACTGTCATCGCCTGTCCGGGCCATGATAATATAGGCATCAGAATAGCCTCCACCAGAGATAAAGGCCTTGGTGCCGGTAGGGTGAAATCTGTGTTGCTCTTAAGAGCTCTTGTCTTCAATGCCGCCGCATCAGATCCTGAGCCGGGCTCGGTGAGGCAGTAGGAAAAGAAGGTCTCCATACTCAAGGCGCGCGGAAGATATTTGTCGCGCAGCGCCGGCGAGCCGAATTTATCGATCATTGCCGCGCACATATTGTGGATTGATAGAAAGGAGGCCACCGTCGGGCAGGCCATAGAGAGCGCTTCAAACACCAAAGTGGCATCCAGCCGGCTTAGGCCCGATCCGCTGCTTTCTTCGCGTACATAGAGCCCGCCAAAGCCCAATTCCGCCAATTGGGGCCAGAGGCTCTTTGGAATTTCGCCTGCCGCTTCCCACTCCCGTGCGAAAGGCGCGATGTGGCTGGCCCCAAAATCGCGGGCCATGTCGAAAATCGCGGTTTGTTCTTCGGAAAGGGCAAAATCCATGAGACAGCTCCTGTCATTGCGTTGCGGCAAGTGAAGCAAATCCCAAGCCAGGAATCCAGCTTCTATTTTGAAGGCCGAGCCTGCTGAGTGTTGCATGCGCCGGGGACCGCTTGCCACCGGCGCTGCGCGTGATTTATTCCATGACGGGAATAGAGAACTCGCCGCCTTCTTTGGTGCCTGACGGCCAGCGAGAGGTCACGGTTTTGGTGCGTGTGTAGAATTTAAACGCATCCGGTCCGTGCTGGTTCAAATCGCCGAAGACCGATTTTTTCCACCCCCCAAAGGTGTGATAGGCCAATGGCACCGGGATCGGCACATTGATTCCCACCATGCCGACATTGACCCGATTGGCAAAGTCGCGCGCGGTATCGCCGTCACGGGTAAAGATCGCTGTGCCATTGCCATATTCATGATCCATGGCCAGCCCGAGCGCCTCCTCATAGGTCTCTGCGCGAACGGTGGACAGAACGGGGCCGAAGATTTCGTATTTGTAGATGTCCATATCCTTGGTCACATTGTCGAACAAATGCGCGCCCACAAAAAAGCCATCCTCATAGCCTTGAAGGTTGAAATCACGACCATCCACCACGAGTTTTGCGCCTTGATCGATGCCGGTTTGCACCAAACGCTCAATATTTGCTTTGGCAGCCGCGGTGACAACCGGTCCGTAGTCCACGTCATTGCCCGCCGTGTAGGGACCCACTTTCAGAGCTTCAACCCGGGGGATCAATTTTTCCATCAGGCGATCTGCTGTGTCTTCCCCTACGGGAACTGCGACAGAAATAGCCATGCAGCGTTCACCGGCGGCGCCATACCCTGCGCCCATAAGCGCATCAGCGGCTTGATCCATATCCGCATCGGGCATGATGATCATATGGTTTTTCGCACCACCAAAACACTGCACCCGTTTGCCGTTGGCGCAGCCTGTCGCATAGATATATTCGGCGATTGGGGTGGAGCCCACAAAACCTATGGATTGAACCACATCGTGATGCAGGATCGCGTCAACCGCTTCTTTATCACCGTTCACAACTTGTAAAATGCCCTTGGGCAGCCCGGCTTCTTCGAGCAATTCTGCCAACATCAACGGCACGGAGGGGTCGCGCTCAGAGGGTTTGAGGATAAAGGCGTTGCCGCAGGCAATGGCAGGTGCAAACATCCACATCGGGATCATGGCTGGGAAATTGAATGGGGTGATGCCGGCTGTGACGCCGAGCGCCTGACGCATAGAGTACATATCAATGCCAGGACCGGCGCTATCGGTAAATTCACCTTTCAACAATTGCGGTGCACCGATGCAATATTCCACAACTTCCAAGCCGCGGATCACATCGCCTTTGGCATCTGGCAAGGTTTTGCCGTGCTCGCGGCTCAAAGCTTCGGCCAATTTGTCCATATCGCGATTTAAAAGGTCCACAAATTTCATCAAAACCCGCGCGCGGCGCTGTGGATTGACGGCAGCCCAAGCGGGTTGTGCGGCGGCGGCATGGGCCACGGCTTGATCTAATTCGGCGCCATTGGCCAGTGGGACTTTGGCTTGAACCTCGCCGGTGGCCGGGTTGTAGACATCGGCAAAACGTCCAGAGGTGCCTTTGACATGGGCGCCATTGATATAGTGGGTTAACTCTTGCATGGGGGTCTCCTTGTTTGTTTTGCTTTTAGTCTTGCAATAATGTAATTAAAAGCGAGAATAATCCAAAATCATTTTGCAAAATTGTAGGCTTGTAATGGAAAACTGGGATGATCTACGCATCTTTCTGGCCGTGGCGCAATCGGGCAGCCTGACGGTTGCGGCGCAGGTGTTGAAAATTGACCCGGCAACGGTCAGCCGTAGGATTGCCCGGTTGGAGCAGACCCATGCAACGCCGCTCTTTTCAAAATCCCCGAAAGGCTACGATCTGACGGAAGCGGGGCATGGGCTCATGGCGCATGTGGATGCCGCCCAAGCCTCCTTAAATGCGGGGCTTGGGGCGCTGCGCGGAGACGGGGAGGGGCTTAGAGGCCAGATTCGCATCGGTGCGCCGGATGGATGCGCCAATTTCCTTTTGCCGCAGGTCTGCGGACATATCACAAAAACCTATCCAGATTTAGATATTCAAATCGTGGCTTTGCCAAGGGTTTTCAACCTGACGCGGCGCGAGGCTGATATGGCGATTGGGGTGAGCCAACCCACGGCCGGGCGGCTTATGGTGCAAAAAATCGCTGACTATCGGTTGCATCTCGCGGCCTCAACGGCGCTTTGGCAAATCCACAAAAGGCCCGAGCGCCTGAGCGATCTCAAAGACCTGCCGACTGTTGGCTATGTGCAGGATATGATCTTTGACAAGGAGCTTGATTACCTTGAACCGCTCGGACTGCGGCGGGTGCAGCTCGCGTCCAATTCCATTTCCGTCCAAATGAACCTGTTGCGCCAGGGTGCGGGGCTTGGCATTGTGCATGATTTCGCCCTGCCTTTTGCCCCGGAATTACGCCGCATTTTAGTGGATCACTTGAGCCTGACGCGCAGTTTCTTTTTGATCCGGTCCACCGATGATCGCCACAATCGGCGGCTCAACCAATTCGCACAGGTATTGGTGAGCGGGTTGCGGGTGGAAATTCAGAGGCTTGAGGCTCTGGCCGAAGCGCCGGGCGGTAAATTTTAAACGACTGCACCGGTTTTTTGCACCGCGCTGGCTTGCAATTCGCTCAATTTATGGCTTGTTACCTATATCAGTCGGAGAAGTTAAAATGCGCATAGGCCTTTACCCCGGAACCTTTGATCCGATTACTCTGGGACATATTGATATCATCCGACGTGGCTGCGCATTGGTGGACCGCTTGGTCATCGGGGTGGCGATCAATCGTGATAAAGGGCCGCTCTTTGATCTCGATGAGCGCGTATCGATGATTGAAGTTGAGGCGGCGCGTCTTACGGAGCAGACCGGAACTGAAATTCATGTGCACCCGTTTGAAAACCTGTTGATTGACTGCGCCCGCGACGTCGGCGCCGGGGTTATTTTGCGCGGATTGCGCGCAGTTTCAGACTTTGAATATGAATATCAGATGGTTGGCATGAATAGGCAGCTGGATTCATCGGTTGAAACTGTCTTTTTGATGGCCGAGGCCCAGCATCAGGCCATTGCGTCAAAACTGGTCAAAGAGATCTGTCGCTTGGATGGGGATGTGTCGAAATTCGTCACCCCGGCGGTCGAGGCGGCCTTAAGGCGCCGCCTGCACCGCTCATAATTTGCATGGGCTGTCTGAGGCTAGATTAATTTGCCCATGGCCACAGCTGTATCGGCCATACGGTTGGAAAACGCCCATTCGTTGTCGTACCAAGACAGCACGCGCACCATATCACCGCCCATAATCAGGGTTTGATCTGCATGAAAAATAGACGAATGCGGATCGTGGTTGAAATCAGACGAGACCAATGGCGCATCCACGACATCAAGCACCCCTTTGAGTGGACCCGCGGCCGCCTTCTGCATCAGAGCCAAAATTTCGGCCGCATCCGTGCTGCGTCCGGCTTCGAAGGTGAGATCCACCGCTGAGACATTTGGGGTCGGCACCCGGATGGCGACGCCGTCCAATTTGCCGTTCAGTTCTGGCAGAACCAAGCCAACAGCTTTGGCCGCGCCCGTGGTGGTTGGGATCATCGACAGGGCAGCGGCGCGCCCTCGGTAAAGGTCTTTATGCGTGCGATCCAATGTTGGCTGGTCGCCCGTATAGCTGTGAATCGTTGTCATCAGCCCGCGTTTGATGCCGATAGATTCGTGGAGGACTTTGGCAATGGGCGCCAAGCAGTTGGTGGTGCAGGACGCATTTGAAACAATCAAGTCATCCGCGGTTAATGCCTGGTGATTGACGCCATAAACAATGGTTTTATCGGCATCTTTACCAGGGGCCGAGATCAACACGCGGGAGGAGCCATTGTCGAGATAGGCTTGGCAATCGGCTTTGGAGGTGAAAATACCCGTGCATTCCATCACGACATCGACATCCGACCAGGGCAGATCCGCTGGATTGCGTATGGCCGTCACGCGTATGGGCCCTTGCCCGACATCAATAAAGTCTTCCCCATGGGTCACAGAGGCCGCGAACCGCCCGTGTACGGAATCGTATTTCAACATATGCGCATTGGTTTGCACCGGACCGAGATCATTGATTGCGATGACCTGTAGATCTGTACGCCCTGATTCAACAATCGCGCGCAGTACATTGCGGCCAATACGACCAAACCCGTTGATTGCAACTTTTAATGTCATATCCAAGTCCCACTTTCTGTTGATAGCGCTAACATCACAGGTCGCGGAAAAAGTCAACCGGCGCGGCTACCGCCAGAAGGCAATTGTGTCGATTAAGTCCAGAAATGAGCGTGCGAGGTATAATATTGCCGCGCCTTGCGTCAAAAATAAGTCAACCGCAATGGCCGCAACGGCGGCAAGTGCAACATATAGGGCCAGGCGCGTGGTCATACTCTCTCCAACAATTATTGGAGCTGCCCCATTTTAGCGGCCAAATCAGCCATGCGCACGGAAAAGCCCCATTCATTATCATACCATGATAATACGCGGACCGTTGTCCCGCCAACCACTTTGGTTTGATCGGGGGCAAAAATCGAAGACTCGGGCGTGTGATTGAAATCAATCGAAACTTTAGGCGCAGGGTCATACCCCAAAATGCCTGCCATTTCGCCCTTGGCGGCCCGCTCGACCGCCGCGTTGACTTCCTCTTTTGTGACCGCGCGCGCAGCCTCAAAAGTGAGATCAACGCAAGAGACATTGGGAGTAGGGACGCGAATGGCCGTGCCGTCCAGCCGCCCTGCCATTTCCGGCAGAACCTCGCCAAGCGCCTTGGCCGCCCCGGTCGATGTGGGAATCAAAGCCATGGCCGCTGCCCGAGCGCGATAGAGATCACTGTGACGGCGATCTAGGGTCGGTTGGTCGCCGGTATAGCTGTGGATCGTGGTCATGATCCCTCGTTCGATGCCAATCGCGTCGTTGAGCGCTTTGGCCAGCGGGGCAAGGCAATTGGTCGTACAAGATCCATTTGAGATCATCACATCATTGGGCAAGAGCGCGGCCTCATTGGCCCCCAAAACGATGGTGCGATCCACATTGACCGCCGGGGCTGAAATCAGGACCTTTTTGGCCCCCCGCGCGAGATGGACCTTGGCTTTATCGCCGTCGTTGAAATTGCCAGTGCATTCCAAAACAACATCCACGCCGCTCCAGTCGAGCGTATTGGGGTCATAGGAGGAGAACATTTCAATCGGTCCAAGCCCGAGATCCAGCGTACCATCGCCAACGGTAATTTCTCCGTCGAACCGTCCATGTACGCTGTCATAGCGCATCAAATGTGCGCTGGTTTCCAGCGGGCCTGTGGCGTTGATCTTAACCACTTCCACATCTTTGCGGCCAGAGGACACGATATGTGCCAACACGCAGCGACCGATGCGGCCAAATCCATTGATGCCAATTCTTACTGTCACAGCTCTCACCTTTTGCCAATTCTTGCCGGTGAACTAGCAAGGTCAGAGGGGCATTTAAAGTTCAAAGCAAAAGGATTTTCAACTTGTTAGCGAAAACATTTGTGTTAGCGATAACCGCTTGCGGTAACAGGGTTTGTAATGAGATTTGCCAGGCAAAAAGGCTGCGGTGCCACCCGCAGCCTTTGGCTGTTTTAGAGCAGGGATTTGACTTTGCGCACAACCGCCTCTGCAGTGATGCCAAACTCTTCATAGAGCCGATCGGCCGGGGCCGAGGCCCCAAAGCCCGTCATGCCGACAAAACCAGCCTTGGACTCACGTCCGCGTTCCCCCAAAAGCCATTGATCCCACCCCATGCGCACGGCCGCTTCCACGGCCACGCGCACTGCGCCGCCTGGCAAAATACGTTTGCGATAGGCGTCATCTTGTTGGGCAAAGAGCTCCATGCAGGGCATGGAAACGACGCGGGTGCCAATACCTTCGGCTTGCAGCAAGTCGCGGGCCTCTAGGGCCAGCGAGACCTCCGTGCCGGTTGCCATCAAAATCGCTTGGCGCTTGCCCTCGGCCTCAGCCAAAACATAGGCGCCGCGCGCGCTGAGGTTTGCCGACTTATACTCATGACGTACCGCTGGCACGCCCTGACGTGAAAGCGCCATGACGGTTGGTGTGCTTGGTTGGCTCAACGCCACTTCCCAGGCTTCCGCTGTCTCTGTGATATCGGCTGGGCGGAAAACCAAAGTGTTGGGCGTGGCGCGGGAAATGGCCAAATGCTCGACCGGTTGATGTGTGGGACCATCTTCGCCCAGGCCAATAGAATCATGCGTCATCACATAGACAGTTGGAACGCCCATCAAAGCCGAGAGGCGCATGGCGCCGCGGGCGTAATCGGTGAAGCACATAAACGTGCCGCCGTAGGGGCGAATCCCGCCATGCAGCGCCATACCGTTCATTGCAGCGGCCATGCCATGCTCGCGGATCCCGTAGTAAATGTAGCGACCGGCGCGATTTTCGGGATCAAAAATCCCCATATCCGCGGTTTTTGTATTGTTAGACCCGGTCAAATCAGCTGAGCCGCCGACGGTTTCAGGCATCACAGGATTGACCGCCTGCAAGGTTTTTTCCGAGGCCGATCGCGTGGCCAGTTTTGGTTTAGTCTCTGCGGCATCTTTCTTGATCTTGCGGATCGCCGCGGCCAGTTTCTTGGGGGCTTCTGCTGCAAAGGCGCGGTTGAATTGCGCTTGCTTTGAGGCGGAAAGACCAGAAAACCGGCTGTCCCATTCGGCGCGTTCCGCGCTGCCGCGGGCGCCAATGGCCTCCCAAGCGGCTTTGACATCGGCTGGAATTTCAAATGCGCCATAGGGCCAGCCATAGGCGGCTTTGGCATCGGCCAGTTGCGCCGCATCCGTCAGCGCACCATGCCCTTTTGATGTGTCCTGTGCCGCGTGCCCCAGCGCGATATGGGTTTTACAGGCAATCATAGAGGGTTTCTTAGATTTACGCGCGGCCGTTAAGGCCTCATCAATGGCAATCGGGTCATGGCCATCAATGGCTTGCACATGCCAGCCAGAGGCTTTGAAACGCTGCAGCTGATCTGTCCGATCTGACAGCTCAACCGTGCCGTCGATGGTGATGTTATTGTCATCCCATAGCACGATTAGCTGTCCCAGCTCATGGCGGCCAGCAAGTCCGATGGCCTCTTGGCTGATCCCTTCCATCAAGCAACCGTCCCCGGCGATGACATAGGTGTTATGGTTCTGAATTTTTTTGCCGTAGGTGGCACGCAATATTTCTTCGGCGATGGCGAAGCCAACCGAATTGGCAATCCCCTGTCCCAGTGGGCCAGTCGTGGTTTCAATGCCAGACGCGTGGCCATATTCTGGATGCCCGGCGGTTTTTGCACCCCATTGGCGGAAGTTTTTGATCTCATCGAGCGTCATATCCGCATATCCGGTCAGGTGGAGCAGGGCGTAGAGCAGCATCGATCCATGCCCCGCCGAAAGAATGAAGCGATCGCGATCTGGCCAATTGGGCGCGGCGGCGTCAAATTTCATGTGCTTTTCGAACAGAACGGTGGCCACATCGGCCATGCCCATCGCCATCCCTGAATGACCCGAATTTGCGGCCGCAACCGCATCCAGCGTCAAAGCACGAATAGCGGCGGCTTTTTTCCAATGTTCAGGGTTCTTGGCGGCGAGTGCTTTGAGATCCACGGAGCTAACTTTCTGTAAGGGCAAACGTTGATGCTTCCTATCAAGTGAAGAGGGAATATCAAGTAACCTGACCCATTTCTTAAAAAATGTTTCAAGCGCCGGCTCTTGGACGTTAAGGTTAATTTAACCTACCTTAGGGGTGGTCTATGCGATTCGAGACAGCTGATGGTGGCGTTTGAGCAGGGGTGTGAGATGAGCAATGAGTGATGTTTCTGTTTTAGAACAAAGAATTACAGCGGCTATACGGCGCATATCTGCGGCGACGGAGGCCGTGCCTCTCAACCGTGCCGCATCGGCGCCAGCGCCAGTTGAGCCTGCGGCGCCTGAAAATGTTCATAGTGACGCTCTCACAGCTCTTGACGCGCAATTGTCACAAGTGATGCAATCCAACGCGCAACTGCGGGCGTCAAATCAAGCACTGCGCGCGGCCAATGCCGAAGGCCTGGGGGATGCAAGTCTGATTAATGCAGGGATGCAGGCTCAGATTGATGCATTGACCGCAGAACGGGCCGCAGAGGCTGCGCAGCTTGAGCTGTTACTGACGGCTTTGACCCAAACCGATGAGGAGCCGCGCGATGCCTGAAGTCACCATCAAAATTGGCCAACGCCCCTATACAGTCAACTGCCCAGCAGGTGAGGAGCCCCAGCTGCAAATGGCCCGGGCCGCGTTGGATGCCGAGGCCAGCACCCTTCTGGCTCACGCGGGCCGCGTGCCAGAAGCTCAGATGTTGTTGATGTCCGGTCTGATGCTTGCAGATCGCACATTGGCATTGGAGGAAAAATTAAAGGCGGCAGAGGCCGCTCTGGCGCAGGAAAAGACGGCGGCCCATGATATTTCCCCAGAAATCAAAACAGTGGTCACAGAAGTTGAAGTGCCCGTTGTGCCGCCCGCCTTATTGGAGAGCCTCGCAGAATTGGCCGCGCGCGCGGAAGCTGCGGCAGATGATCTGGAAGAGAGAATAGCCCAATCCGCTGGGTAGCGAAAAGGGATCATCGGGCGGTGTCGTCCCCCGGTTTGTAATCTCAGAGGGGCCTGGATGCGTTAGCCGTCTGAGTTTGCCTTGCGAATTTCATCCGCGGCATCTTGGTTGTAACTGACCTCATTTTCAGCCAGGAGCCCATCCAATTCCCCCGATAGGGTCATGTCCCGGACAATATCGCAGCCGCCGATGAATTCACCTTTCACATAGAGCTGCGGAATAGTGGGCCAATCGGAGTAGTCTTTGATTCCCTGGCGAATGGCATCATCGGCCAGAACATTCACGTCGTGATACTCCACACCCATATAGTTCAATATACCGGCGATTTGGCTTGAGAAGCCGCATTGCGGCATGGAGGCGGTGCCTTTCATGAACAGGACAACATCATTCGATGTCACTGTTTCGCGGATTTTATCTTCAGCGCTCATCTTTTGGCTTTCTGTCTTTGGGCACAAATTGCTGTGCGTATTTCTGTGGGTCCTTTGGAACCCGAAAACTGCCCGAATGTCCACCTCCGGCACCGCCGGAAAAATAGTCCGCTCGAACCTCGTGATCGCCCTGACCGGGCAAGGAGCCGCGGCCTTGGTCTTTTTCGTGCCGGATGACCCAAAGGGCCCGGAGAAACAATAAGATCAATATTGCAAGAGAAAAATATGCAATGAGACCCAAGTCAAACATATCAGCTCGGCGCCTTGGTGGTCAGCGCAAGCGCGTGCAGCTCCCCATGAGCTCCGTCCATTTTGCCTTTCAATGCGGCATAAACTGCGCGATGCTGTTGCACCCGGTTTTTGCCTGCAAAGCTGGCATCGGTCACCTCAGCGGCGTAATGATTGCCATCCCCAGCCAGATCCGTGATCGTGATCTGCGCCTCGGGAAAAGACTCCCGGATCAGAGCTTCAATATCTTGTGCGGCCATGGCCATTGGGCGTTTCCTCGCTTGGTATAACTCGAAGGTAGAGCCGAGCGCTGTTGTTTTCAAGTGACCGCATCGGCGAAACTGTTGCGGAAAATACTACTAAGCTCGGACAGCTCGGCCTGTTGCGCGCCAAAGCTGACCTGCGTGCCGCCAAAGCGCCCGACACAGGTGGCCGGAACCCCGAGATTGCCGGCCGCAGCCAGAAGCGCTTCGGCTTGATCAAAGTTGCAGGCCACCAGATAGCGGGCTTGATCCTCACCGAACAGCTCTGCGGTGCCTTCTGTATCGAGGCTAACGCCGACATTTGCAGCTTCGGCCATTTCAAAAGCAGCCAAGGCCAATCCACCATCGGACAGATCGCTACAGGCCGTAATCCAGGCGCTATTGGTGCGGATAAATTCTCCATGTTTCTTTTCAGCTTCAAGATCCACAGGCGGCGCATCGCCTTCCACGCGGTTAAAGACTTCCGCCAAGAGGGCAGATTGCCCAAGGTGCCCGTTGGTTTCGCCAATCAAAATCGCCATATGACCCTCGCGCGCCAACCCTGTGATGGCGTCATCCGCATCGGCAATGAGGCCGACAGCGCCAATGGTCGGTGTCGGCAGAATGCCCGAGCCGTCCGTCTCATTATAGAGCGACACATTGCCAGAGACGATCGGCATATCGAGGGCGGCCACAGCGGCACCGATGCCTTTGATAGCGCCCACAAATTGACCCATGATTNCTGGTTTTTCTGGATTTCCAAAGTTCAAATTATCGGTTGTGGCCAGGGGGAGGGCGCCCACCGCTGTGAGGTTGCGATAGGCCTCTGCCACCGCTTGCTTGCCTCCTTCAAACGGATTGGCCGCCACGTAGCGCGGCGTCACGTCAGAGGTAAAGGCCAGCGCCTTTTGCGTGCCATGCACCCGCACGATGCCCGAGCCCATGCCTGGCGTGCGCAGGCTATCGGCCATCACTTGGCTGTCATATTGTTCATATACCCATTGTTTGGCCGCGTAATTCGGGCTGGAGATTAGCATTTTTAGCCCGTCAATTGGATCGATATGCGGCACATCCCCCAGCGGCTCCGCTGCCGGTGTCTCAACCCAAGGGCGGTCATATTCCGGCGCCGTACCCGAGAGCGCCTTGAGCGGCAGATCGGCTTTGACCTCGCCGTTCATCACGATCAAGAAGCGGTCTTCGGCAATCGTTTCGCCCACAATGGCGAAATCCAGATCCCATTTATCAAAGACAGCCTTCGCTTGCTCTTCCAGTTCGGGTTTTAGCACCATGAGCATGCGTTCTTGCGATTCCGACAGCATCATCTCATAGGCGGTCATATTCAGCTCGCGGGTTGGTACTTTTTCAAGATCCAAGCGCACACCTAAATTGCCCTTGTCTCCCATTTCGACCGCAGAGCAGGTCAGGCCCGCGGCGCCCATGTCTTGAATGGAAATCACAGCGCCTGTGGCCATAAGCTCTAATGTGGCTTCCATGAGGCGTTTTTCGGTGAAAGGGTCGCCAACCTGCACTGTTGGGCGCTTATCTTCGATGGTGTCGTCAAATTCAGCGCTGGCCATCGTCGCGCCGCCAACCCCATCGCGTCCAGTTTTGGCGCCCAAGTAAACCACCGGCATGCCGACGCCCGAAGCGGCGGAATAAAAGATCTTATCGGTATCTGCGAGACCGGCAGCAAAGGCGTTCACAAGGCAATTGCCGTTATAGGCCGGATCAAAGCGCACTTCGCCGCCAATAGTCGGTACGCCAAAGCAATTGCCATAGCCGCCAACGCCCGCCACCACACCAGAAACCAAAGACTTGGTTTTGGGATGATCGGGACTGCCAAAGGACAAAGAGTTCATCGCCGCAATAGGCCGCGCGCCCATCGTAAACACATCACGCAAAATGCCGCCAACGCCCGTGGCCGCGCCCTGATAGGGTTCGATATAGCTGGGGTGATTGTGGCTTTCCATTTTGAAAATCACAGCCTGCCCGTCGCCAATATCAACAACACCGGCATTCTCACCGGGGCCGCAAATCACCTGTGGCCCTTCGGTGGGCAGGGTGCGGAGCCATTTTTTCGAGGATTTATAGGAGCAATGCTCATTCCACATGGCAGAGAAGATGCCCATTTCCGTAAAGCTCGGGTCCCGGCCTATGATTTCGAGAATGCGATCGTACTCGTCTGGGCTCAGCCCATGGGCGGCAATAAGGTCGGGCGTTATCACTGGATCTTGCAAGTTGTCATCCCTTACGGTGCAAATTTGCACCCTGATACGAAAGTTAACGGGCAGAGGGAAGGTTGGAATAGCTATTAAATGCCGCATTTGCCCGAAAGACTGGTGGAATTGGCAAATATCAAGCTCAACCGCATGGGCGCGCGGGCAAAAAAAATGCCGGGCACAGGGCCCGGCGTAAGTCCAACAGGGAGGTTATGAGGGGCTACCACTGGCTGCCGTCCTCATGAGGCGTATTTAGGAGCGCCAATGCATCCCTGCAAGCCCTCTGGGCGCAAAGCCGCTATGCGCTCAGAGCATAGCTACTTTTGGACCTCAAGGCTTCGCTCTGCGCGACGGCGGGCGATAATTTCATCTTGCACAAAATCGCGAAAGGCCGCGATACGGCGCGAGTGGCGCAGCTCTTCTGGATAGGCAAGAAACACCGGGACTTCCGTGTTCTCAAGCTCGGGCAGGACACGCACGAGATCAGGAAAATCATGGGTGACGTAATCGGGTAAAATTCCGATCCCAAGGTTGTTGATGACGCCTTGCAACACGCCGAAATAGTTGTTGACGGTTAAAGTGGATTTTGGACTATATCCCATCAGATTTTGCACCAAGGCTGCACTGACGGCCACTTGAGGTGCGTTGGGATTTTGGCAAATCAAACGATGATTTGCGATATCTTCTAAAGTTTGCGGCGTGCCGCGGGATTTCAGATAGTCTGCGCTGGCATAGAGGCGCATTTCGACGCTCATAAGGCGCTTTCGAATCAAATCTGCTTGGCTCGGCTCTTTCATGCGGATGGCAACATCGGCCTCACGCATCGGCAGATCCAAGACCCGCTCCTCAAGCATCAGCTCTACATTCAAGTCGGGGTATTTTTCATAAAGCTGTGGCAAGCGGGGCGCCAGCCAGAGCGTGCCAAAACCGGTGGTTGTGGTAACGCGCAGCTCACCGAAGACTTCATCTTCACTGTCTCGAATGCGTGCTGACGCGGCATCAAGGCGTTTGGTCATTGCGCGGGTGGCTTCAAATAACAGCTCGCCTTGCTCCGTGAGTATCAACCCACGCGCGTGTCTATGAAACAATGTCGCATCGAGGGAGTCTTCCAATGCGCGGACCTGCCGCGAGACGGCCGATTGCGACAGATGCAGTGTATCCCCCGCATGGGTCAGTGATCCGGCATCGGCAACCGCATGGAAGATTCGTAATTTATCCCAGTCCACCGGCTTACCTCATTGTCCGTTCCTGAGACTCATAACACGCAACTTGAGACTGGGTCACGGAGTTTTTCATTGTTAGGTCATAGTTTTTGACCTAACAATTATTCGTGCATACCGGGAGGCCGCAGACCATGCAGCAAGATGTTTCACTCGCTGATAGATATGATTTGTCGAAAAAACAGGTTTTGTTAAACGGCACGCAGGCCTTAGTGCGGATGATGTTGATGCAATCGGCGCGCGACCGAGCGGCGGGCCATAGGACAGCTGGCTATGTCACGGGCTATCGCGGATCTCCACTGGGCGCGGTGGATTTTCAGATGACCCGCGCGGCGGCAGAGCTTGAAAATGCGCAGGTGCGGTTTCAAGAAGGGCTGAATGAGGATTTGGCCGCAACGGCGCTTTGGGGCAGCCAGCAGGCCGAGCTGCGCGGTGAGGGAAAATTTGAGGGCGTGTTTGGGCTTTGGTATGGCAAAGGGCCGGGCGTGGATCGCTCCGGCGATGTCTTTCGTCATGCGAATATGGCCGGCACCTCGCCCCTGGGCGGTGTTGTGGCGGCGCTTGGGGATGATCACACCGGCGAGAGCTCGACCACATTGCACCAATCGGAATGGACGATGATCGACAGCTTCATGCCGGTGCTGTCTCCTGCCGGCGTCCAAGAGGTTATGGATTACGGGCTCTTCGGCTTTGCCCTGTCGCGCTTTGCTGGGGTTTGGGCCGGGCTGAAATGCATCAAAGACACGATAGAAGTGACCTCTGTGGTGAACGGCGATCCTCTGCGGTTGGACTTTGTCACCCCAGAGTTCGACATGCCCGAAGGGGGCTTGAATATCCGCCTCATCGACACGCCGCAGGCCCAAGAGGCGCGGGTCATTGATCACAAGCGCAGAGCCGTGCAGGCCTTTGCACGCGCCAATCGGATGGATAAGCGCGTTTTGGGACAGGCTGGCGCAAAAATTGGCTTTGTCGCGGCGGGCAAAAATTGGCTGGATTTGGCCCATGCCATGCAGGTGCTCGGCATGGATCAGGGGGCGGCGGTGCGCCATGGGGTGACAACCTACAAAGTCGCCATGACGTGGCCACTTGATATGCAGTCTTTTGCCGAATGGGCCGAAGGTTTGGACTGCATCGTTGTTGTTGAAGAGAAACGCAAGCTGATTGAGGGACAAATCAAAGAAGCTCTTTTCAATCAAAAAGGCAGCTGGCGGGTTTTTGGGTCCAAAGATGCCCAAGGCGCATTGCTCTTTGCCGATAGCTATGCGCTCGATCCAATGGTCATTGCGCAAAAACTCGGTCAAATTTTGATGGCTGAGGGCTGCGGATCGGCGCGGCTTAAAGGCGCGTTGGAGAGAATTGATGCGGCGCAAACCGCAAACAACGCGCCCACATTGGCCAGCCGCGTGCCGTATTTCTGCTCTGGCTGCCCCCACAGCAGCTCCACGAAAATTCCCGAGGGCAGCCGCGCCTATTCTGGCATTGGCTGTCATTACATGGTGCAATGGATGGATCGGGAGACCTTGGGTTTCACGCAAATGGGCGGTGAGGGGGCCAATTGGATTGGCGAGTCGTTGTTCTCCACCCGCGCGCATGTGTTCCAGAATATAGGCGATGGCACCTATAATCACTCTGGCATTCAAGCCATTCGCGCGGCGCTCGCCGCTGGCACGACCATGACCTATAAAATTCTGTTTAATGATGCCGTGGCGATGACAGGCGGGCAAAACAATGATGGGGGGCTGGATGCTGCGCGGATCGTGCAAGAGATGCGCGGGATCGGGGTGAAACATCTTGCCGTGGTTTATGATGAAAAGGAAGACATCTCTGCGGCTGATTTTCCGGCTGGCACTCCGATGCACCCGCGCGCCCAGCTCAATACGGTGCAAGAGGCATTTCGGCAATTGCCGGGCGTCTCTGTCATTGTCTATGTGCAGACCTGCGCGGCGGAAAAACGCCGCCGCCGTAAAAGAGGGGCCTTCCCCGATCCAGATCAGCGCCTATTTATCAATCCAGATGTCTGCGAAGGCTGCGGCGATTGCGGGGTGCAATCCAACTGCGTCTCTTTGCTGCCGCTCGAGACGCCTTTGGGGCGCAAAAGGCAAATCGATCAGTCCAGCTGCAATAAAGATTTCAGCTGTGTAAACGGGTTTTGCCCCTCTTTTGCCACTGTGCGCGGCGGGCAGCTGCGGCGTCCGGCAGCGCAGCAGCTGTCCATTCCGGAGTTGCCCGCCCCGCCGCCCTGCACGCTGCAAGGAACACATAACGTTGTGGTCACGGGCGTGGGGGGAACCGGGGTGGTGACCATTGGGGCGCTTCTGGCCATGGCGGCGCATTTAGATGGTAAGGCTGCAGGGGTCATGGAAATGGCCGGTCTGGCCCAAAAGGGCGGCGCGGTGCATATTCATTGCCGCATCGGTGAGACGCCAGAAGATATTTCCGCCATTCGTGTGGCTTTGGGCGAATGCGATGCGCTGATTGGCGGTGACCTTGTGGTCTCGGCCCAGGGCAGCACTTTGGGTCTCATGGCGCCCACAGGCGGCGCTGTGGTCAATCGTCACGAAATCATAACTGGGGAATTCACCCGCGACACCGCTTTCGCAATCCCGGGCGCTGATTTGCACCTGGCACTTACCGCAAGGTTGCAGGAGCGCGCGCGGCTGCTCAATGCAACCCGCTTGGCCGAAACGGCTTTGGGAGACACGGTCTATGCCAATATGATCTTGCTTGGCGCCGCCTATCAGCAAGGATTGCTGCCACTCACCCAAGAGGCCTTGCTTGAGGCCATTGCGTTGAATGGGGCGAAAGTGACGCAGAATCAGCAGGCCTTTGCTCTGGGACGTTGGGCCATGGTCGATGCGGATTTGGACAGCAAATTTGAGCGCATAGAAGCCCCGGTTCAGGATCCCGAAGCGGCCCGTGTCGCGGGATTGCGCGCTTATGGTTCAGGTCGCTTGGCGCGCTATGAGGCCATGCGAAGCACACTACAGGGGATGGAGCCAGACTTGCGCGAGACAGCCCTGCAGTCCTATCACAAGCTTCTGTGCTACAAGGATGAATATGAAGTTGCGCGCCTGCTTCAGGCGACCAAGACACAGGTTGCAGAGCGGTTTGAGGGCGATTATGAAATTTCATATCACCTCGCGCCACCGCTTTTGGCAAAAAAAGGCCCGGATGGTCGGCCGCAAAAGCGCAGCTTTGGGGCTTGGTTTGACTTTGTAAGTCAAGGGTTGGCGCGTCTGAGATTTTTGCGCGAAACCCCATTAGATCCTTTCGGATATAGCGCAGAGCGACGCATGGAGCGGCAATTGATTAAGGATTTCGAGAGCTTGGTGGCGCGGATGCTGCACGCGTATGAACCGGCGCAGCTCGGACTGTGGCGCGAGCTTTTGAGTTTGCCGCTCAATATCCGCGGCTTTGGTCCGGTCAAACTGGCCAATGCGCAGGCCATGCAGAAGCGCCGGGCGGAGTTGCTGGCTCAGCTGACATCGCGCCCGGACACTGAGCGCTCCGCCGCCTAAGCTTGCGTTTTTCGGCACAGGAATGGTCAAGGCAGATGCCCTCAGCTATGATCGGGGCAGGGCAGTGTGTGAGACACGGGAATTTAAGCATGGCAATCGGAATTTTTGACAGCGGTCTGGGTGGGTTGACGGTTTATGACGCGATCCGCAAACAGATGCCTGATTTGGATACAGTCTATCTTGGCGATCATAAGCACGCGCCCTATGGGGTGCGCGACGTGGATGATATTTACCGCTGCACCACCCAATCGGTGCAAATTCTCTTTGATCAGGGATGTGACTTGGTGATTTTGGCGTGCAACACGGCCTCGGCCGCTGCATTGCGCCGGATTCAGGAGCATTGGTTGACGGAGGACAAACGGGTTCTGGGTGTCTTCGTGCCGATGATTGAAGCACTGACCGAGCGGCAATGGGGTGACAATTCTCCGCCCCGCCAGGTGGCCGTGGAGCATGTGGCGCTTTTTGCCACGCCGGCCACTGTGTCGAGCCGCGCCTTTCAGCGCGAACTGGCCTTTCGCGCCATAGGTGTTGATGTGGAAGCACAGGCCTGTGGCGGTGTGGTGGTGGATGCAATTGAAGATGGGGATTTCATTCTGGCAGAGGCTTTGGTGCAAAGCCATGTGGACGCGCTGCACCGGAAGATGCCGCACCCGCAGGCGGCTATTTTAGGATGCACCCATTACCCATTGATGCATGATGCGTTTCAAAAAGCGCTTGGGCCTGAGGTTAAGATTTTCTCACAGGCGGATTTGGTGGCGCAAAGCCTAGAAGATTATTTGCAGCGCCATCCAGATAAATTGGGCGCCGCAACCGACCGCAAATTTTTGACAACTGGGGACCCGGTTAAAGTGTCCCAACGCGCCACACAGTTTCTCAAACGCCCGATGCAGTTTGAAGCGGCCTAGGTGCGGCGCAAAGGTGGCTTGAAAAACGCCCGTATTCGTTCCATATCCGATGGGGAACGGAGGATTTTGCAATGGCACATCGGATTATCATTCTTGGCGCGAGCGGTTATACCGGTGCGGAGCTTGTTCGATTGATTGCATTGCATCCGCAGATGGAGATTGTGGCGCTCTCGGCGGACCGGAAGGCCGGGCTTGAGATGCGCGACGTTTTTCCACATTTGGCGCATTTGTCTTTACCGATTCTGAAAAAAATCGACGAGATTGACATGGCAGATGCGGATTTGGTGTTTTGTGCTCTTCCACATGCCACGTCACAGGCTGTGATCCATAAATTGCCTGATCATGTAAAAGTCGTGGATCTTTCGGCTGATTTTCGCATCAATGACCCTGAAGTTTACAGCAAATGGTATGGCAAGCCCCATGATGCGCCTGATTTGCAAAAGATCGCGGTTTACGGGCTCACAGAATTTTATCGCGCCGAAATTTCTAAAGCGCGCTTGGTGGCGGGTACGGGATGTAATGCCGCAACGGGGCAGTTTGCATTGCGCCCATTGATCTCTGCCGGTGTGATTGATCTCGATCAGATTATTATCGACTTGAAAACGGGGGTGTCGGGCGCCGGGCGCTCGGCCAAGGAAAATCTGCTGCATGCGGAGCTTTCCGAAGGGTTTCATGCCTATGCGGTCGGGGGGCAGCATCGGCATCTGGCAGAGTTTGATCAGGAATTTTCCGCATTGGCCGGCCGGCCGGTGACGGTCCAATTCACTCCGCATTTGATGCCAGCCAACCGGGGTATTTTGGCGACAGTCTATGTCCAAGGCGCAGCGGATGCGATCTATAACGCCCTGGAGGCGGCCTATGCAGGCGAGCCTTTTGTGCAGCTACTGCCGATGGGCACCCATCCCAGCACGCGCCATATCCGGGGATCTAACTTTTGCCATATTGGCGTCGTTGAGGATCGGATCCCTGGCCGGGTGATCGTCTTGGCAGCCTTGGACAATTTAACAAAAGGCTCCTCTGGGCAAGCGGTGCAAAATGCCAATCTCATGCTCGGCTGTGACGAGACAACCGCCCTGATGATGCCACCGGTGTTTCCATAATGCGCGGGCTCAAAAAACAACGCCGCATTCAGGTGATTGCATTGGCGCTGGTCTGTTTGATTGGCGCGACCGGTTTGATCGGATTTGCCCTGCGTGATGGGATCAACCTTTTTCGCTCTCCGACACAGGTGGTCGAGACCGCCCCAGCGCCTGGGGAAGTGTTCCGTCTGGGCGGTTTGGTCGCGCAAGGCAGCATTCGCCAAGGTGAGGGCGTGCATTTTTATTTCGACATCACTGATGGCGCCAATACTGTGGCGGTGAAATATGTCGGCACCGACCTGCCGCCTGATCTCTTTGAGGAGGGGCAGGGCACCATCGCGACGGGGCGTTTTTCAGATGGGCTATTTGAGGCTACTGAAATTTTGGCCAAACACGATGAAACCTATATGCCCAAAGAAGTGATCGACGCGCTCAAAGAGCAAGGCGTCTACCAAGGCGCAGAAGGCTCCTGACCCAAAGCTGGCCGTGTGCGCTTGGCGCCTGGGGTTGTGACCATTTGCACCGGCAAATCGGAGCGGAGTTTCTTGCCAAGCGCGTTTGAGCCACTATACCAAACCCATGCTTAATGAACTTGCTCATTTTAGTCTGAACATCGCGCTTGGTTTTGCGGTGCTTGGGACAATCATTCCGCTTCTGGGGGCCACATTGCGCCGCAGCAGCTGGATGCAGCTGGC
>JGI20159J14440_10000545_pt1 | contig 28514 bp, 20 predicted proteins | sample COG_09_FD_14440 | JGI IMG/M metagenome (IMG submission 14440) | reverse complement strand
AAACTGCACGTTGCTATGGGTGATGCACGCAGTTTGTCGGCCGCAGATATCGAACGTCATATAGGTATTTCGAAAGACTATAATAATTTTGAATTGGTTGCTGCCATTGCTACAAGGGATGTGGCAAAGGCGTTTAAAATCGTTCATTTTTTCAGTAAAAATCCTAAGGAGCACCCTGTGCAAATGATTACGGGGATTTTATTCAATTTCGTTAACAACCTCATTCAATACCACAGCCTCAAAGGCCAAAACGAAAAACAGATTGCCACAGCCTTGAAGGTCCATCCCTATTTCATGAAACAGTTTTCTACCGCTGCTCGGCACTATTCTGCGGCTCATGCGCACAATATGCTCGAGGAATTATTGGTATTTGACCGTAAGTGTAAGGGGGTAGTCCGTTCTTCTTCAGGGGAGTATGAGCATTTGCGGGAATGGTTGATTCGGTGCACGCTTTAGGCCTTATTTTTGCAGCAAGAACCCAACTATGAAAGCTAGAATTACCGTCCTCTTTTTATTGATTCAATGCGGCCTATTTGCCCAAGGACAAATGCTGCGTGGCTTTGTTTATGCCGAAGGAGGTGCGGAGCCTGTACCTTATGCAAATGTTATTATTGAAGGTGCGAACGTCGGGGCAATGACGAATCTTGACGGGTATTTCCAGGTAAATAAAGTACCGGTGGGTCTTCAAGAGGTCACAGTTTCTTTTTTAGGTTTTGAACCAACCACGCTAGAGGCCCGTATTTACAATAATAAACCGACTACGATTAAGGTCTATCTGAAAGAGTCCACCCAAATGCTTAACACGGTTGACTTGAATATTGAGCGTGCTGAGAAAAAAATTAAGGTGAATACAGCAGTAGTGACGCTGAATCCAAAGTCTATCGAAACCTTCTCGGCGGGGGGCGATCCAGATTTAATGAAAGCTATTGCCGTCTTACCGGGGGTCGTTACTACAGGGGACCAAGGTGGTCAGCTCTATATTCGTGGCGGCGCTCCCATTCAAAACCTGGTTTTGCTGGACGGAATGATTGTTTACAATCCCTTTCACAGCATAGGATTTTTCTCTGTTTTTGATACGGATGTCTTGCAAAGTGCGAAGGTATACACTGCTGGATTCGGCGCTGAGTACGGTTCTCGGAATTCATCAGTGATGGATATTAAAACTAGAGACGGTAACCGAAAGGACATTAGCGGGAAGTTATATTCTTCGACGTACATGAGTAAACTGTTGGTGGAAGCGCCAATAGGACCAAAAGGGAAAAACGGATTGGCAAACAACAGTATTTTCCTTTCCGGTAAAACGAGCTATTTACGTCAAGCTGCTCCCATTTTCTATCCTTATGTTGAAACACGTTTCGGTGGACTGCCTTTCACCTTTAATGACCTCTATGGTAAGTTCACAACGCAAACGGATAATGGATCTAAACTAAGTGCCAAGGCGTTTAATTTTTCAGATGCGGTCTTGTTAGATTCAACGAAAGGTTTACAGTGGAACAGTTGGGGGTACGGGGCTAATTTCACGGTAATACCGCCTGCCTCAGCAACATTGATTCAAGGCGATTTTGCGCAAAGCCAATATTATATCGAGAGCACTGAAAATCCAGATCAACCCCGGAATTCGACCATAAACGGTTTCAACGGTGGCTTAGACTTCACTTATTTCATTGGAAAGGCAGATGAAGCCAAATATGGGATTGATTTGATTGGCTATACAACAGATTTCAGTTTTACAAATAGCCTAGGATTAAGCCTCAACCAACAGGAAAGTACCACGGAGTTAGGCGGTTATTTTAATTACCGCCATGTCGGGACCCTATTGATCGTAGAGCCAGGTCTGCGTTTGCATTACTACGGTTCGCTTTCTGAACTGAGTGTTGAGCCAAGACTCGGTGTGAAGTACAGTATAACGGAAGACTTCCGGTTTAAGGCATCTGGTGGGCTGTACAGTCAGAACCTGGTGGCAGCAAATTCTGACCGTGATGTTGTGAATTTGTTTTATGGTTTTTTATCGGGTGCCACAGATCTTCCGGAAAATTTTAGAGACAATCCCATAACCTCTAAACTGCAAAAAGCGACGCATGTGGTTGGCGGATTTGAATACGATTTAGGTGATCACTGGGATCTTAATTTAGAGACGTATTTGAAGGATTTTTCTCAAATCACGAATGTCAACCGCAATAAGTTATACGATGACGTTCCTGCCTACAGCGATCGTCCTGAAATTTTACGCAAGGATTTTATCGTTGAGCACGGATGGGCGTTTGGATACGATGCGGTATTGAAATATGAAAAAGGGCGCTATTATTTCTGGGGGGTCTATGCATGGAGTAAGGTGCGACGTGATGATGGTGTTCAAGTCTATGCACCCAACTTTGACCGTCGTCATAATTTGAACCTAGTCGGAAATGCAAAACTGGGTAATAAAGAGCAATGGTACATTAGCGTTCGTTGGAATTTGGGTACAGGCTTCCCGTTCACTCCAACCCAAGGCTATTATCCAGGAATAGATTTTCTTGACCCTTTAGGCAATCCTGATATCAATTTTGACTATACCACAGCGAATGGAGACCCATCAGTATTATACGGTGNATTAAACAGCAATCGATTGCCTACCTACCACCGATTAGATGCGAGTCTGAAATATTCTGGTGATTGGAAATACGGCGCTATGGAGGCTGCAGTAGGTGCAACAAACATGTATAACCGCGAAAACATCTTCTATTACGACCGTGTCGAGGCCGAGCGTGTGAATCAATTGCCAATAATGCCTACGATTAGCTGTAGTTTCTCCTTTTAATTGGGCGAGAAAAGAGGTACTTTTGCCCTGTTTCAAATGAACTATGGCAAGTACTAAATACATCTTTGTTACCGGTGGTGTAACATCTTCTCTGGGTAAAGGGATCATTTCCGCTTCTTTAGCGAAACTTCTGCAAGCACGCGGCTACCGGGTGACTATTCAGAAATTGGACCCGTATATTAACGTGGATCCAGGTACATTGAACCCTTATGAACACGGTGAATGTTATGTTACTGAAGACGGTGCAGAGACGGATCTAGATTTAGGCCATTACGAACGTTTTTTAGGGACGCCTACCTCACAGGGAAACAATGTCACCACAGGTCGTATTTATCAGAGCGTGATAGATAAGGAGCGCCGTGGGGATTATTTAGGGAAGACCGTTCAGGTTATTCCACACATTACCGACGAGATAAAGAGTAGAGTTAAGATTCTTGGCGAAACTGGAAATTACGATATCGTAATCACAGAGATAGGTGGAACGGTGGGTGATATTGAAGCGGTGCCTTACATCGAAAGTGTTCGTCAATTGAAATGGGAAATGGAGCGCGATTGTATGGTGGTGCATTTGACCTTGTTGCCATTCTTAGCAGTCACGGGTGAGTTAAAAACTAAACCAACGCAGCATAGTGTTAAGACGTTGCTCGAGAGTGGTGTGCAGCCTGATATTTTGGTGTGTCGTGCGGAACATTCTATTGATGAAGATATTCGAAGAAAATTGGCGTTGTTTACCAATGTTCGTCCTAAAAATGTAATTGAATCACGCGATGCCAGTACTATTTATGAGGTACCCGTGATGATGTATAAAGAGAAACTAGATGAGGTAGTTTTGGATTACTTCGGCCTAGAATCTAAACAACAGCCAGATTTGGATAAGTGGCTGGATTTCTTGAGCCGCTTGAAGTACCCGAAGCGCACGGTGGAAATTGGCTTGATCGGCAAATACGTCGAACTTAAAGAGAGCTACAAGTCCATTACGGAGGCCTTTATTCATGCTGGAGCAGCCAATGAAGTTGAGGTTAAAATCCGTTGGATTCATTCAGAACACCTGACAGAGAAAAATGCGGCAAACACCTGCAAAGGATTGGATGGGGTATTAGTCGCTCCAGGTTTTGGTGAGCGCGGTTTTGAAGGTAAAGTAGCAACCGTGCAATATGCCAGGGAAAATAAGATTCCATACTTCGGTATCTGTTATGGGATGCAAGCTGCAGTTATTGAATATGCAAGAAATGTATTGGGATACAAGAATGCAAATACAACTGAAGTAGACCCGAAGACAGATAAGCCTGTGATCGCGCTCATGGATGAGCAAATGCACATTACTGATATGGGCGGTACAATGCGATTGGGTGCACAGAAATGTGATCTCGTTGAAGGCTCTATTGCAAGAGCGGCTTATGGTGAAGCGCACATTACTGAGCGTCACCGCCACCGTTATGAATTTAATAATGATTTTAAGGAGGTTTTGACCAATGCGGGTTTAAAGGCGACGGGTATTAATCCAGAAAGTGGCTTAGTTGAAATCGTTGAGGTAGAAAATCACCCCTTCTTTGTTGGTGTGCAATACCACCCAGAATATAAAAGTACGGTTGTAAAGCCGCATCCACTTTTTGTTGCATTCGTGAAGGCATGTGACGAATTCCATCAAAATAAATAGGACATGGAAAACCAAAATAAAGGGCTAGATAAAAACCAAATTATTGGCTTTGTACTGATCGCTGCCATCATGGGCGTGTTCGGATGGTGGCAAAGTAAAAATGCCCCCGAAGAACCACTAGAGCCTGTAGTAGAGGAGGCACTGGAAAGTGTTAACGAATCTGATCTTGTTGTTCTAGATGAAACAGCGATCGTAAGTGCGGAAGTACTTGATAGCAATGGTTTCGTTGCAGAAGAATTTGTTGTTGAGAACAACGATTTAAAATTGACCTTCAGCACTCAGGGCGCAAGCATAGTTCAAGCACAAATTAAGGGCTATTCCACATATACTGGAGATTCTCTTCTCATTGTGAACGAGAATCAGACGATGGATTTGATTTTACCCGGTGCAGAAAGTCTAGGTCAAAAAGGATTTACAATAGATGCTCAAACGTCATCTGCCGTTGTTCTAACAGATGGATCTACTAAAGTTCGTATCACACTCCCTGAAAATGGTTTTGATTTTTCTTGGGTTGTTAGTGGCAATGCAGGTATTGCAGGTAAGCCGGAATTGTTCTGGGAACGCACAGCCATGCGCACGGAGAAAGGTATTAGTAATGAGCGTATTTATTCCACGTATTCTTATAAAGTCACTGAGGACGGAGATATTGAAAACATGAGTGGGCGCGGTGGTGACGATAGTGAAGCATTGGGCGGCGTGGATTGGCTTGCTCAAAAGCAGCACTTCTTTTCCTTCATTGCTCATCCTGAAGCTGGTTTTTCTCAAGTTCAAGCAGCCACCGTTAATGGAAGCGATGAAGACGAGAGTATTATAAAAAAATTCTCGAGCACAGCCACTTTGAATACTACTGTTGATGGTTCTTATACCTTACCGTTTACATTTTATATTGGCCCAAATCATTACCAGACCCTCAAAGACTACGACCAAGGCTACGAAAAGGTGATTAATTTCGGTTGGGGAATCTTTGGTTGGATTGGACGCGGCGTGGTCGTGCCAATTTTTAATTGGCTTGAAGGATATGGCCTAGGTTACGGTTTGATCATTCTCATCATGGTACTTATCATTAAAGGAGCAATGTCGCCTTTAACTTTTGCATCGTACCGTTCGATGGCGAAAATGCGTGTTCTGAAGCCACAGCTGGAAGAAATCAATAAAAAATTTGGCGAGAAGGATGCTGTTGCAAAGCAGCAGGCGCAAATGGGGCTGTATAGAGAAGCCGGTGTGAACCCATTAGGTGGTTGTATACCGGTGATTGTTCAAATGCCAATCCTCATTGCAATGTTCCGATTCTTCCCGGCATCGATTGAATTACGTGGTGAGAGTTTCCTTTGGGCAACAGATTTGAGTACTTACGATGCCTTGATATCGTGGGATCAACACATACCATTGATCAGTTCTTTCTACGGTAATCATATTTCGATATTTACGCTGTTGATGACTGCATCAACCATTCTTTACACTAGAATGAATCAGCAGATGACTGCGGGAACAGGCTCGAGTGAGCAAATGAAGCAAATGCAGGTGATCATGTATCTAATGCCTTTGATGTTTATGTTCGTATTGAACAGCTATCCGGCAGGTTTGACCTACTACTACTTCTTGAGTAACATTGTGACCTTTGGTATGCAATGGGGTATTCGTAAGAGCGTAAATGATGAAGCTATTCTAGCAAAAATTGAAGCTAAAAAGGCACAGCCTAAAGGCGAGAAAAAGAAGAGCAAGTTTCAGGCTCGATTAGAAGATATGCAGCGCCAACAGAATTTAAGCAGGTCGCAGCGCAGAAAGTAATTTGGATTTTTCCTAGCAAAAAGCCCCGCTCTTAGCGGGGCTTTTTTGTTTAACACATTTCGATCGTTTGTTTGTCGAAATCTATGACGGTAGGCCCTCCCGTGCACCCGCCGATCTCTTCGAGAGATACGTCTTTCTCATCATTGCTGATGATCCATACGCCGCTTTGGTGCTTGCGAAGCGTTCCTTCTTCAATGACATCATCAGGCGCAGCACCCATCCAAAGGATATTACTGTTTTTAGATACTTTGAGGGTAATGTGACCGTCCTTGAGAATGACGATGACTTCATCGCCCATGGTTCTACCGCTCCATTCCGCAAAGGCCACCTCATATATGTAGGTTCCGTTTTCAGGAATCTCGCTTTGAGGCTGTTCTAGGGTAAACGAAAACGAGAACAATAAAGAGAGAAGTAGTTGCATCGTGACAAAATAAAAAAAGCCCCGCAGTTTCCTGCGAGGCTTTTTTTAAAAGTTGTTATGACTTAGTCAATGTGTGTAACAACACCATTGATGTAATCGTAATCGCCAGAACCGTCTTGACGCAGTTCCCAAATGATTGTTGCCACGCTGAAATCGGCATCAAAAGGAAGTGTCGGTTTTTCGATATGGAACTGGAAAGGAGTATAACGTGTTCCGTAAATATCACCAGCGGCATAAGCATTACCCAAAGGATTGATATCACCTAAGTTCATTCCCCATGGACCTAACGCAACCATTGAAGTATCGCTCGTGGTAGCATCAGTGCTTTCAAACCAACCTACAACTGCAGTTGTTGCATGACGGTAAAGTACCTCATCGTGGGTGTAGGTCGTACCTGAAGTAATGAGCGGCACACCTGCAACAACGGCAGCGTCTTGTGCCCAGGTCGTTGGAGTGGTACCAGAACCGGTACTTACTTTTGGAAGTGAGCTCACTTGATTCAAATCAACACCGTTGCCATAATCCTTAGCTACAACACCGTTCAATAATAAGTACGACTGTACCATATAAATGTTTTCTGTTTTCGTCTCGAGTACTTTGATGCGCGGGTAGACGGTAAAGCTTGTACCGGTCGTATTGGTCATAACATCTGCTTCGAGGCTAAAAGCAACTTCCGCCATAGTAGCAGCAGCAGCGGCAGTAGCTGGGCTTTGACCTACGTCGGTGTTGTTCACATAAAAGTTAGGTACACCAGAGGTTGGGAAATTGTCGTCAAACTTTGCGGAAGCTTCGTTATCCGCAGAGAACCAGTCACCAACGTGGTTCGCTATAAGCACAACGCTATCACCCAATACTCCGTCGAGCATGGTCATGATTTCCGCACCATTTGGACAGTATTGACACCAAGCTCCAGTTGTTTCAATCACCAAGGGACGAACTACTCCGGTAACCGTAAGTGAATCGCCAGGATATGTTGCCGGCGCAGGTTCAGGACCTCCAGTCTCACATGAAGTGAGGAATAATGCGCCGAATACGGCGCTTAACGCGATTAATTTTTTCATAATTCGAAATATATCTTTAGGAAAGTCTAAAATATCGAAAAATCATGAATGAATTACATTGAATATGTAAACGGGTAGATGGTCTGAGTAACCGGAAGTGTAAAATCGGCCTAAAAAGGATCGTTTGGGTTTATAACCGCCCCATTTGGTATCAATTTCTAGCAATATAGATGGCGCTATAACGGTTCCTCCAAAAGGGTTGCTACCTCTGTATAGCGCGAGGTCTATATGTTGCCATCGACCTTGATATTTATAGCTGCCAAGGATGTTTTTTGGGTAGGAAAATTCAGGAGAGATCCATCCGTTTTTTAGGTGATTTTGGAACCAATCTGCGGAGGCTAAGTCGTTGAAATCGCCAAGAATTAATTGGTTTTGATTGGTGTCTTTTTCTAACTGCTTCACTACTGCCTTTAATGCCTGTTCTCGCAACGGAGCACTTTGGACCGCACCTCCGCGTTTGGAAGGCAAGTGCACAATAGCGCACGTTAAGGTAATGCTGTCTTCGTCAGAGGCACTTTTCGTTTGAAGTAATAATGCATCGCGAGACTTAAAATAGGTTGAACTGTAGGCGATAGGATGTGAAGTGACAACTCGCGTTGTGGAAGTATTGATAAGTGCAGCACAATCTATACCCCGATGGTCAGGACTGTCGTAATGCACCACTTGCCAAGGTCCAAAACCTGCGATGGCTTTGTGTTTAGCGAGATCGATGAGCACACTACGGTTTTCAACTTCAGCAAGGGCGATAATATCAATATTTTGTCCTACGGTATTAATGCTGGATCGAATGGCACGGGCAGTTTGCCTGATTTTTAAGTAATAGATAGGGGTATTGTATTCGTAACCGCCATTGGGTGTGAAAGCATGATCATTTTTACCTCTATCATGTAAGGTATCAAAGAGATTTTCTACATTATAGAACAATACATGCTGCGCCAGGCATTGGTTCATGGAGAGTCCGCTGTGTAGGCATAGATATAGAATTATTCGCCACATTTTAAGGTAACGGCCGCAATGCCAATTAAAATATACGGTGTTGAAAGGTTGTGTTCGTCAACAATCAGTTGAAATAGAGCAAGGAAGAATCGCCATAGCTTAAAAAGCGGTACTCGTTCGAAAGCGCATGTTGGTAGACCTCTTTCCATTGCGGCCCTATTCCCGCGCTCACTAATAGTAAAAGGGTTGATCCGGGCTGGTGAAAATTAGTGATGATACCTTGGACTGATTTGATTCGATAACCGGGTTTGATCATCAACTGCGTTTTTACGGCTAAGGACTGAATCCCCTGTTCATCCATATGGTTGATGAGGGAGGCATACGCTTCACGAGTAGTTATGTCGGTATTTAATTCGTAAGCTTCGAATTGGCCTAAATCCTCCAAAGGAAGTCCCTGGAGTAGTTTAACGCCCATCCAATGACAGCTTTCTAAAGTGCGCAGACTAGTGGTTCCCACCGCAAACTGTGCGCCTTCATGATCGAGGTAACGTTGCAGCCAATTCCGACTCAAGAGCAGCTCTTCCGAATGCATCTCATGATTTTCTACAGTGCCTTCGTCTAACGGCTTAAACGTACCAGCACCGACGTGAAGTGTGACGTCAAACCAGCGGTGATGTTGCGATTTTAATTGGTCAAAGACTCTAGGAGTGAAGTGTAAACCTGCAGTTGGTGCTGCAACAGACCCATTGCTTGCCGCATAGACAGTTTGGTACCGTTCGATGTCCTCATTTTCTGCATCCCTATTCATGTATGGCGGCAGCGGGATTTTTCCTGCAGCTTCTAGAATGGTACTGAAGGCATCTGCACTGTTCCAGCTAAAATGAATGACAAAGGCGTGACCAACACGCGCCCCTTTTTCTGCGGTGAGCACAAGGTCGTTCCCAAGATCGAGTGTCAACGGGTGGTCCTTCCAGCGTTTGAGATTGCCCACAAGGCATTCGAAATGTACCGATCCTTTGGCATTCATGCTTTCCTCAACACTCATATGGTAGGGTCCTAGGCAAAATACTTCGATGGGTTTCGCCCCTTTGGTCTTTATGAAATGAAGACGTGCTTTTACCACTCTCGTATTGTTGAAAATCAGTTGTGAGTGGTCCGGGAGTACTTCCGAGAGGTCTGAAAACAAACAGTCTTCTATGCTTCCGCCACGGTAGACAAGGAGTTTACTTGCATCGCGATGTTGCAGCGGGTGCGTTGCGATGCGGTCTGCTGGGAGGAGGTATTCGAAATCGGACTTTTGCATGATAAATTCGCTCGATGCAAATGTAGGTATCGCTACCTTTACAATAAGAACGAATTCTCACATGGCTAAAAAGATCATTCTTTCCACGACCAATGATATAAGCACAGACAACCGTGTGCACAAGGTGGCTATGCTTTTGATGCAATTGGGATTCGATGTGCATTGGGTCGGTAGGGCGTTGCCTAATAGTTTGCCGCTTGATAGGCCTTATAGAACCTCAAGAATGCGATTGTTTTTCGCGAAAGGCGGATTGTTCTATGCGGAATTCCACGTCCGGTTATTCCTCTTTCTCCTTAGACACCGTGGCGCCGTATTAGTGTCGAATGATCTCGATACGTTATTGCCCAATTATTTAGCGTCTCGTCTCTACAAGACAGCGCTCGTTTACGACAGTCATGAATATTTTTGCGGCGTTCCCGAAATACAAGGGAGGTGGGTAAAAAAGGTTTGGCTCGCAGTAGAACGCGCTATTTTTCCAAGGCTCAAACATATCTGGACCGTAAATGAAAGCATTGCTGATCTTTATGAAAAGGATTACGGGATTCGCCCGAGTGTCTTTAGAAATATCAGCCCGAAGCCTTCTGCCTTTGCGCCCAAATCAAGGGCTGCCTTAAACCTTCCAGAAAACAGGCGTATTGTCATCAATCAAGGCTCTGGGATGAATGTAGATCGGGGCTTGGAAGAAGCCGTGGAAGCGGTCGCTGGAATGGATGGATGGTTGTTGCTTCTCGTGGGTAGTGGTGATGCCATACCAGGATTGAAAGAAAAGGTGCAGCGTGAGGGCTGGCAGGAAAAGGTGCTGTTTATTGATCGGATGCCCTACGACCAGTTATTGCATTACACGGCAACTGCCGATGTAGGGCTTAGCTTAGATAAGGATTCTAATATTAATTACCGATTTTCTCTTCCCAACAAGCTCTTCGATTACATTCACTGCAGCACACCGGTGGTCACATCTCGAGTGGTGGAAGTAAAGCGTATCGTAGAAGAATATAACGTTGGTTTGACCGTACACGTTGAAAATATCTTGGCTTTACAAAGATCTATCGCTGCGGTTGCTGAGCATAGTGACGCTTATGCCCCTGGATTGAAGCGCGCTCAAGGGAATTGAGCTGGGAAAGAGAAAGTATGCCGCTTAAAAATTTCTACGGCCAATTTTTATAGCGTGTCCAGACATGCGCAGAAGCTTGTAAAAATCATAAAGCAGTACACTTCGCAAGCCACCTACCAACAAGGCGCGTATGCCGCGTGCTAACAATATTCTTAGAACTTTCATTAGGTGCACGGCTCCGGTGCGTTGAAGTTTGCGGTAGACCGCAAATAACTTAACCTCTTCATCAATCTTTCCTTCGCGTATGAGCCAAACGAGATTGTCTATTGCGCCGTCGGTTTTGTCCAGAAACTCGGCATCGCTATCGTCGTCTAAATGGTAGGCAGTGTTTTCGATGTGCGTCACAGTTTTACAGGCGTAACGTAATTCTTGTCCGAACAAAGTGTCTTCATGTCCATAGTCCTTAAGGCTTTCGTCAAAAGAATGCTTTAAAAAGACCGGGCGTGCAATGGCAAAATTAAATGCGCTAAAATTCGCGTGCGGTTTTCGTGTACGGATGTGGGCTGGTATGACTTCTTTGCGCCGACCAATAGTATGTCTTAGGCTCGAGCTGCCGGACTTATATGCAGTTCCTCCAACGACTACATCCGCATTAATGAGCGCAGTGCAATAGTTCGTCAAAAATTGCTCGGGGTCTACTGGAAGTGCGTCGGCATCTAGAAACAGCAAGTAATCTCCTGTTGAAGCACGAGCGATGGTGTTTCTATTGTTACCGCGGCCTAGACCATTGGGATGGTGCAGGTAAAGTAATGAGAATTGGGTTTCCCATGCGTTTGCTTTCGCGGCGGGTTCGGGATGTTGATCTCCTGCAATGATTTCCAAGGTCCAATTCGATGGTAAGTTCTCCTTTCCCTTCTCTATCGCTTCCAAAAGCGCAGTTAGGTCGTCGCCGTAACATGCGATACAAATACTGAGTTTATTTTGGACAGATGCTCCCAAATGGATTAAAAAGCTTGTACTTGAGTACTGATGACGCCACCGTTTTCAACTTTTAAAGTACGGTTTGCGTATTTGTGAATCAATTGGAAATCATGCGTTGCCATTAAAACAGCCTTGCCCTGCTCAGTCAGGCTCAACAATAAGCTCATGATCTCCTCTGAAGTGCGTGGGTCTAAATTACCAGTAGGTTCATCGGCAAGGATGATTTTAGGATCATTTAAAAGTGCACGAGCAATGGCAACCCGCTGCTGCTCACCGCCAGAAATTTCGAAGGTGCTTTTATGCTTCTTATTCTGCATGCCAACTAAGGACAATACTTCGACAATTCGCTTGGCACGGGCTTCTTTGTCTTTCCAGCCTGTGGCGCGTAAGACAAAATCTAGATTGCCCTCCACGCTGCGATCGCTCAGCAACTGAAAGTCTTGAAAGACGATGCCCAAGTCACGACGAAGCGCCGGGATATTTTTATCCTTGAGACCATTAAGCGCATGGTCGGCAACATGACCCTCACCTTGTGTTAAGGGTATATCACCGTATAGCGTCTTTAAAACAGAGCTTTTTCCAGATCCGGTTTGCCCTATAAGGTATACAAATTCACCTGCGGCGATTTCAAAGTTTACCGCGCTAAGCACCAGGTGTTTGCCTTGAAAAATCGAGGCGTTTTTTAATGCGACTAATGCCATTGAATAGGAGGTCAGTTATAGGGCTACAAGCTATTAAATCCTTACTAGATAACATACCAAAGTATGCAGGTTCTGCGTTTTTTCATGTGAATAACTCCCCTTAATAAACCTGATTTGCAGCGCGAGGTGCGCTAGGCTACGTTTATTTTTAAGGATAAACCTGATAATGATGAGAAGATTTCTCTACAGTGCTTTGTTGCTGGCCTTTACTAGCCTAGGTGTAGCTCAAGAGACGCCTTTAGAAGCGGGACTTGAGGCAACCTACAATGAAAGTGTTGATTTGTTTGAGGACGGACTTTATGCGGCGGCAAGAGTCGGTTTTGATGAATTGCTTGAATCCGACTTGCCCACCCAAAGTTTTTTAAAGGAAGAGAGTAGTTTTTACCGCGCCCTGTGCGCCCTCTATTTGATGAATGAAAACAGCGAATACTTCTTGACGTATTTCGCTCAAACCTATCCGCTGAGCCCGCGTTGGCAGGAAGCACATATTACAGCCGCAGATTATTACTTCAACAACCGCAGGTATAAAAAGGTGGTGCAATGGCTTGGAGCGATTGACCAGCAAGACGTGGCATCAAGTTTTCGGAGCGAATACTATTTCAAATTGGCCTACAGTCACTTGATGGCAAAGGATGTTGATAAAGCCCGAAACCTATTTTTCCAAGGGACAGAATACAAAGGTGAATACCGCAGCCATCACAGGTATTACTATGGCCACATCGCCTATGAAGCAGAACAGTACAGCACTGCAGTGGAACAGTTTAAGTTGCTCTCAGGCGACGACAAATTTGGTGGAGTAACACCCTATTACCTCAGTCAGATTTACTATAAAACCGGTGAGATTGACGAGCTCCTTCGTGTAGGGGAGGCGCTACTCGAGCAAGCCGTTGCTTCTCGTGCAGCCGAGGTTGCGAAGCTCATTGGTGAAGGGTACTACCAAAGGAAGGATTGGAAATCTGCGGCTACCTATTTAGAAAAGCATCAAGCGCTAGGTGGGAAACTCAAGGAACAGGATCACTACAAGTTGGGCTTTGTACTCTATAAAATTGGCCGCTACGAGGAGGCCATCAATGCGTTCAATAAGATTCACAATCGCGGTGATGATTTGGGGCAGAGTGCCTACTACCATTTGGCGGATTGTTATTTAAAGACGGGCAAGAAAACGGAAGCACAATCGGCTTTCTTCCGTGCAAGTGAAAGCGGGAAGGATCAGTCTTTGCGTGAAGATGCCTATTTTAATTATGCGAAGCTGGCGTATGATTCCAGTACGCCGTTCGAGCAGCCTTTGGATATTTTTAAGTCTTTTTTAAGTGCTTATCCCAACAGTCGTCATCGCCAAGAAGCGAATGAATACCTCGCGAATCTGTACCTTAATTCCAAAGATTATGAGAGTGCAATGAAGGCTATATCTGCGGCAGGTTTGGATCAGCCTACGATGCAAGGAGCCTACCAGAAGGTGGCCTACTTTCGAGGTGTACAGCATTTCAATGCCATACAATACAACGCGGCTAGAAGACTCTTTAATAAATCACTGGACTATCCACTAAACAATGTCTATGCATCCTTAGCGCATTATTGGTTGGCGGAGATAGCCTACCGCGAAGATGATTTTAACACGGCATTGTTGGAAATAGGAAAATTTGAGGCCATTCCAGGATCTGCAACACTGAGCGAATACAAGCGTAGCTTATACAACAAGGGGTATGCCTACTTTTCTAAGGAAGATTACCGGAATGCAGCGACCACCTTTAGATTGTTTTTAAACAGCGCAAAATTGGGAACGAAATTGGCGAATGACGCCGAACTCCGTTTGGCCGATTCTTACTTCATGACCGCGCAGTATGCAAACGCCATTACCTACTACACCACTTATCTTGGGCGCAATGTTCCTGATGCTGACTACGCTGCCTTTCAACGGTCACTATGTTACGGACTGGTTGATGAACCGCAGAAGAAAGGCGATGCTTTAGAGGCGTTAGTGCAGCGATTCCCAAATTCGGTGTACGCCACTGATGCCTATTTTGAATTGGGCGAGACTTATATGAAGCTTGGCAAAAACAAGCGTGCTGAAGAGATTTTTAATTCCTTTATCTCGGATTACCCCCAGAGTCGTTTTGTGAAGAATGCGCACATTGCTTTGGGTCTTATTTACCGCACACAGGGGAATAGTCGCGGGGCGTTAGATGCCTTTAAGCGCGTTGTTGAGAACTACCCAAATACCCCCGAAAGCAAAGAGGCATTAGGATTAGCGAAAATTCAATTTTCAGAATTGGACCAATTAGGGGACTATGTGGATTGGATACAAACGCTTACTGGTGCCGATATAGGTCAAGGTGCGTTGGATTCAACACTCTACAATGGCGCCTTTGACCGTTACAGCCTTGGCGATTGCGCCGGTGCGAAAAAAGGTATGCTCGAGTACATCGCGAAATTTCCAGATGGCATCTTCCGAGTGCCGGCAAACTACTACGCGGCAGAATGTGCCTTCGCAGAAGGGGACGATGCGGTTGCTCTTGCCGGTTATGAATTTGTAGAAAGATCCGGAGAATTGAGCTTCCGTAAGCGTACGGTAGAGCGTTTGGCCAGCTTGTATTACGCCAGCGAGGATTATGAAAACGCCTTTACCTATTTCCAGCAGGTCGTCAGCTTGGTAGGCAATGCGGATGAAGGTCGCCGTGCAAGATTGGGATTGATGCGTTGTGCGAAAGCACTAGAGGATGTTCCGGTCATCATGCAATATGCTGAGAGCTTGTTGCAAGATGAAGGTTTGCCGGTGGAGTGGCGTTCAGAAGCGTTACTAAATGCCGCGCGTAGTGCCTTGGCCTTGAACGATAGCGCAAGTGCAAAATTGTATTACACTCAGGTGACTGCCGAAATTAAGGGTGAGGCGCAGGCCGAGTCGAATTACTATTTGGCCCATTTTGAATATGTGCAGTCCAAATATGAAGCGTCGAATGAGCGCATCTTCTGGATGATCGATAATCTCCCGACGTACCCACAGTGGCGCTGGAAGTCCTTGCTGTTGATGGCAAAGAACTACGCCGGCCTGCAGGATGATTTCCAAGCGAACTACACTTTGGACTACATCATAGATAATGCGGAAGGTGCTATTGTAGGGGAGGCGCAGCAGTTTAAATCTGACCTCGCTAGACGAAGAGCAGCTGAGGAGGCCCAGGCCCAAATCTCGGATACGCTCGAGGTTGCGCCTACGGAGATGGAGGAATTAGAAGAATTGGACCAAGAATAAACCCAACTGAAGCAATGAAAAAGATTCTATATACCGCATTATTCTTGGCTCCACTTAGCTTGTGGGCGCAAGAAGAAACAGGAGATGAAGTAAAAAGCGTCGAAATCAGAGTTGTTGAAGACTATAAAGCGCAAGTACGTTCGGCACATAAAATTTCTGAGCAGCCGTCCTTCGCGGATACGACATCGGAGAAATTGGCAGTAACGGTTCGAATTCAACCGAAAGGCATGGTCATAGATTTTGATCCGGATCCTATTCCAAGTATTCAGCTTGGTCGTGTAAAGCTGCCTAAATTACCTACGCAAAAAGTAAGCTTGGGTGCAGGTAATTTCACAGGGACCTACGCGAGCTTTGTACTCTCTTCGCCGAGGAGTAAGAAGAATGTTTGGGGCATCAAAGCGTTGCACGACGGTACATTGTCGGGTGTTAATAGTCCGTTTTATACTCAGCCCACTTATGAAAATACCTTGCTGGCAGATTTTCAGCGTGCGACCAAGAATTGGAACTTTAAGACGCAAGCCTTGCTTCAGGCGAACTATCACAGTTTCTTTGGCGCACTGGATGCGGGACAAGTAGATACAGTAAGCGGTTCATGGCAGCAGAGTTATGGGTTAAGCCAGCAGTGGTTAAGAACCTCTAACCCTACCAGTAAGGTTCTTGCTACCTACCGTAGCGGTGGAATTTCCTACCTCTATACGCATGCCGGTTTTGCGACAAGTGAACACCTCGCTGCAACGGCACACACCGTAGAGCTAGAAGCAGGCGATAAAGAGATTGTCCTAGATTTAGGTTATCAGTTTTCTCAATACAATGGGTGGTCTGCAACAGGGGGACAATACCATAATTTTACCATTGCTCCTGTTACAAGAGGTAAAAATGGGATATTGACGTATGAGTTTGGTTTAGATTTTACCGGTACACAAACTGCGGGTCTCAATCAAGACCGCTTTGAGTTCTATGTGTTCCCTAGAGTAAATCTCCAGGCGGAAATTCTGCGCCGTACGCTTGCAATTTATGGAGGGTGGGACGGTTCCTCAAAACAACAGACTTTGCGGGGCTTGCTTCAGGAAGTACCACAGATATCTCTAGATCAAGAATTGCGTTTATCAGGGCAAAACCGTGGCTATGTCGGGATGCAAGGTGCGCTTATAGGTAAAGTACAATACCGATTAGAAGGCGCAATGACGTTTATGAACGACGCTGTTCAATTCTTTAGAGACACGGTGCTTTCTCCAGTAGAAGTTGATGGTGCATTTTTACCAGCATTTTCAGTGGGGTACGCTGAACAAGTATTGAAGACCTCTTTCAGAGGAGAGTTAAATATACCGTTAAAGCAGTTTACAGCTAGTACTTATGCGCAGTTCAATGCCTTCGCTGGCGACCAATATTTAGGCCGTGAAGGTCAGGTTTTTGGAGGCCTACTGTCCTATGCCATCAACGATCTGCGAATTGCAGCAGCAGTCAAGTATGTTGGCGGTAGGTATGTCCCGTCTTCCTATGGGTCCGGACTGGAGTCCTACACAGATGTAAACCTCCAATTGGGGTACGAAATCAACGAGAATTTGAGTATTAGCTTGCGTGCATATAATCTGCTCAATCAAGACTACCAAACCTATTTAGGGTACCGCGTTAGAGGGACAAGGGGATTGTTTGTTTTAAACTACCAATTCTAATCTGTTAAATCGGCCGAAACCCTTGTAAATGTTAATAAAAATGTTGGTAAAAGGAGAGGGGCTTAGTGCCCCTTTTCTCGCTTTTTGGGCGCCTAAAAGTTATCTTTGTTAGGATAGCATATAACATAACTTCATCTTAAGTTTATGAGCGAAGAGCAAAAGAATTATGACGGTGGGTCCATCCAGATCCTTGAAGGCCTAGAGGCCGTTCGCAAGCGTCCCGCGATGTACATTGGCGACATCGGTGTAAAAGGACTCCACCACCTTGTTTACGAAGTAGTAGATAACTCTATTGATGAGGCCTTAGCAGGTCATGCATCAGATATACATGTAACCATTAACGAGGACGACAGCATCACCGTAAAGGATGATGGACGTGGTATACCCGTGGACATTCACCCAAAGGACGGACGATCTACCTTGGAGGTAGTAATGACTGTCTTGCATGCCGGTGGTAAGTTTGATAAGGATTCTTACAAAGTTTCTGGTGGTCTTCACGGGGTTGGTGTGAGCTGTGTAAATGCACTTTCAGTGATGTTGCATGCGGAGGTCCACAAAGACGGTAAGAAATACGAAGTGGAATTTTCTAGAGGAGCGGCTAAATACCCTACCCGTGAAATTGGAACTACGGATCACCGCGGTACCATTGTTACCTTCAAGCCGGATGGTGAAATCTTTGAAGAATTAGAATACCAATACGAGATATTGGCTAAGCGCATGCGCGAATTAGCTTTCCTAAATAAAGGTATTGCTATTACACTCACGGATCTTCGCGAAAAGGATGAAAAAGGCGAATACATCGGGAAACGTTTTTACAGTGAAGACGGTCTTGCTGGATTCGTGAAATACATCGATGCGAATCGTGAGGTAATCATGCCGGAAGCGATGTATTTAGAGGGTGAACGTGATGGTATTCCTGTTGAGGTCGCCATGCACTACAATACCGGTTACAACGAAAACATTCATTCGTACGTCAATAACATTAATACCCACGAAGGTGGTACGCATTTAGCAGGTTTCCGCAGGGCTTTGACAAGAACGCTCAAGAAGTATGCAGATGATAGTGGTCTGCTTGCCAAAGAAAAGGTTGAAGTAAGTGGCGATGACTTTAGAGAAGGACTTACCGCGGTCATCTCTGTTAAAGTAATGGAGCCTCAGTTTGAAGGTCAAACGAAAACGAAGCTCGGTAATAAAGAAGTTAGTGGCGCAGTAGATAAGCTGGTAGGTGAAATGCTAACAGTTTTTCTGAAGAGCACCCGGGTGAAGCAAAGATTATTGTTCAGAAAGTACTTCTCGCTGCGAAAGCACGTGTGGCCGCTAAGAAGGCACGCGAAATGGTACAACGCAAAGGGACAATGTCTTCTATGGGTTTACCAGGAAAGTTGAGCGATTGTTCTGAAACGGATCCTGAAGTGTGTGAAATTTTCCTTGTGGAGGGTGACTCTGCTGGGGGAACTGCAAAACAAGGTCGCGACCGTAACTTCCAAGCCATTCTTCCGTTGCGCGGAAAGATCTTGAATGTTGAAAAGGCAATGTCTCACAAGGTTTTTGAAAACGAAGAAATCAAGAACATGTATACTGCACTCGGTGTAAGTGTGGGAACTGTAGATGATCACAGAGCATTAAACATCGAGAAATTACGTTATCATAAAATCGTCATCATGACGGATGCTGATGTGGATGGTAGCCACATTTCAACGTTGATTTTAACTTTCTTCTTCCGTTACATGCGCGAATTGGTTGAGAAAGGGTACGTATACATTGCAACGCCGCCGCTTTACTTGGTGAAGAAAGGTTCTAAATCCGCTTACGCATGGGACGACAAGCAGCGCGACCAACTTCAATTTGAATACGGTGGCGATGGTGGACAAGGCGTTGGCATTCAGCGTTACAAAGGTCTTGGTGAAATGAACGCAGAACAGCTTTGGGAGACCACTATGAATCCTGAAGAACGTATTCTTAAGCAGGTAACCATAGACGATAGTGCTGAGGCAGATCGTGTATTCTCCATGCTTATGGGCGATGAGGTTCCGCCTCGTAGAGATTTTATTGAGCGAAACGCGAAGTATGCAAAAATTGATGCCTAAATCATTCATACAACTGAAAAAAGCCTCCTTTTTAGGGGGCTTTTTTGTAGTTATTTTTTTAGTACTGACCTCGTGCACTACTGATAAAGCAGATGGCAAGATGGTTTTTCGCTACAATGAGCCTGCGGGAATTCCTTCATTAGATCCTGCTTTTGCTAAAGAGAAGAGCTCCATTTGGGTGGTACAGCAGTTGTACGAAGGATTGGTCGCACTCGACAGTGAAAATGCCATCGTACCGGCTCTTGCCTTGGAGTGGGAGATAGACAGTACAGCGAAGGTGTATACCTTCAGACTGCGCAATGCATCTTTTCATAATGGTAAGCCCTTAGCGGCGGATGATGTTGTCTACAGTTTGAATAGATTACGCGATGCTAAGGTTGCTTCACCGGGCAGTTGGGTGGTAGAAGATATTGCCTCCTTGAGAACAGTAGATGCGTCTACGGTGGAAATAGTCTTAAAACAGCCCAATTCCACTTTTCTTTCTTTACTCGCTATGCCGTTTTGTTCTGTAGTTCCAAAGGATGAGATAACGCTGACTAAGTCTCCTGTGGGTACAGGGCCATTCAAATTTCATGTTTGGCATTATGGAGAAAAATTGGTTTTACATAAGAATGAAAAGTATTGGCGTATCGATGGGGACGGGGCACAATTACCCTATTTGGATGGCATTAGCATTTCTTTCCTGACAGATCAACAAAGTGCATTTCTAGAATACTTGCGAGGGAATTTTGACTTTCTTCCTAATCTTGATCCCAGCTTTAAAGATGACCTTTTGACCAAACAAGGTGCCTTGCAGGAGCGGTATACGGCTGAACACACTTTGCTGCGCAGCCCATTTCTAAATACTGAATATTTAGTTTTCAATGCGACGCGACCTTTACCAAAGGATTTGCGCTGGGCGATCAATGCGTCTATTGATAGAAAGGAGATGATTACAGCATTGCGCAACGGCGTTGGGGTGCCCGCAACAGGAGGCATCATTCCTGCCGGTTTACAGGGATATCAGCCTGGTATCGGTATAGGTTATGCGCCGGACAGTGCCAAGCGAATCATCGCTAGCTATGAGGTATTGCCAGAATTGACTTTGACCACGGTTGCAAACTACCGCGACCTGTGCGAATTTGTGCAAGGTGCCTTGGCGAAATTAGGCTGGGACATTTCAGTAAATGTAGTGCCTTCTGCGGCCTTGCGGAGTGAGAAGTCTGCAGGTACCTTAGATTTTTTTAGAGCAAGTTGGATTGCGGACTATCCCGATGCTGCGAATTATTTGATGCTTTTTACCACGGAAATGAAAGCACCCAATGGGCCAAATTACAGCCGATACAGTTCCGCTACTTTCGACTCCATCTATGACGCAATACAAAGCGCACCTTTTGGAGCAGAAAGGATTGAATTAATGGCTGCTGCTGATCAGTATCTAACAAATCAAGCTGTTTGTGTGCCACTATATTATGACGAAGTATTGCGCGTATTTCCAACCCGGACTAATGGGGTTCAAACAAATGCGTTGAATGCTCTTACTCTTCTAGAAGCGAAGGTGCTTCGGGACTGAATCTAGTAATGAGCGGCCTATGGTCGCTGAGTGAGATGTTATCGATGAATTGGCCCCTAGAGTGCAGTTCAGGGCTGTGTAATGTCCAATCAATTTTAAAAAACAGCCCCCTTCTTGCCAATGGCTCAAAGGAACCCATAGTTCCGTACCCATTGAAAATGTATGGGTCGTCGAGGTGACGAAGCAAACGCCAATACAAATTTCCACCGGGTACACCATTGAAGTCGCCCGAGAGTATTACGGGATGCGGACTTTCGTTCACCCAATCAATGATGTGTTTTGCCTGAAGACCCCTGTTTTTGTCTGTTGAGGCGAGTTTGCTTAGCACAAATTGGCCCGCTTCTAAAAGTTCATCGCGCGAGTGCACTACTTCCATATCCTGGTCTTGAACACCGGTCGAACTTAAATGAACATTGATAACGCGCACCGTGTCGAAAGGCAGAGCGATGTCTGCATATTGGGCACTGGTTCGCGAATATCCCTGCTGGGTAAGACTGCTATACAATAAAGGAGAACTATTTATTATGGGATATTTCGAATAAATCGCGACGGAATAATTCTTGCGGGCCGGCGCATAGGCCCGAAAAGGATAATACATGGCCAGAGGGCCCGCTGCAGACCTTCTAATCTCCTGCATACACAAAATATCGATGGATTGATCTTGTGACCATTTCCCTATATCTTTTGCAGCCGCTGTAGTTTGGTAAAACGCACGAACGTTGTAGGTGGCGACGTTAATTTCTTCTTCAGCAATAGCTTGAGCTCGTGCATAGGGCCACTGTGCCATCAATGGAAAAGCGAGAATAGCTAGCCCTATAACGTTGTTGATGGCTTTTCGAGGTTTGAATCTTAGCCAGAAGAGTAGCGCAATAGCGTGTGGCGCAATCAGGAGCGGTAATAGCAATGCCAAAATGCTTATTCCCGGTAATAATTCAGAAGGAACAAGACTCCCAAGTGCTATTGCTAGTGTCGCTCCGGTTAATGCGAGATTAAGCCAGTGAAGCAATATAAGCCGTTTTTTCACTTAGTCTTTTGATATTTTGAATAGGAATGCCTTTTCTTCTTTAGATAGGCTATCGTAACCCGAGGCTTTGATTTTATCAAGAATCTCGTTCATACGGGCTGTATCATCACTATTTGATGCTTTCGGAGAGGTGGCTTTTGTCCCACTTTTTTTGTAATTCCTTTCACCGAAGCTAAAGCCTTTCTTTCTCTTGCGCTGCTGCGGTTGCAGCGAGCTTCGAACAAAGTCGATGATTTGAAACAGGTAAACGTTCCATTCATTACCTGCACGCATACTTCGGATGAAAAAGAATGCAACGATAGCACCACCTAAATGTGCGATGTGGCCACCGGCATTTGCACTAGTTAAGTTTAAAACATCCAAGAGCACTAATCCTGCCGCAAGCATCCAATACTTTACTTCAAAAATCCCCCACAATCGTACGGGCATATTAGGCATGTACAATGCGCCGGCCACGAGTATGGCAATAACACCAGCGCTTGCACCAACCATAGACCCTGAGGTAAGAATGGGGCTAATATTGTAGAGAATAATATAAAGAACGCCACCCCCAATACCGCCGTAGATGTATAACGCCAACATTCTCCGTTCACCTAAGTACTCCATAAGCATCTTTCCGGAGAAATAGAGAATGATCATATTGAAGAGAATATGACGGAAACCAAAGTGTGTGAACATGTACGTTAAGATGGTCCATGGACGCAATGCAAACCTAAATGGACTTGAGGGGAGTGCTAAAAGGTCGTCAGCAATGTTCGGTATGAGGCCGAAATTACCCGTGAACAGGCTGGTAAAGGCATTAGTAAGACTGTAAGCTAGAAAAACGGCTATATTTAGATAGAGCAAACGGGTGAGGTAATCGCCCTTGAATGCATCATGTTTTACTCGATCAAAGAATTCGCTCATCTTCTAATGGAAAGGCTTAAAGATACATTTCTCTGCGCCATTTTCGAATGAGAATATAGCCAAAGAGCATGCCTCCTAAATGTGCGAAATGTGCAATGCCGCTGTTACTTACACTGAACCCGTTGTAAAGTTCGAGCAAGCCATACCCAATGACGAAATACTTTGCTTTGATTGGGAAGAGAAAGTTGAGGTAAATCACTTGGTTTGGAAAGGTCATGCCGAAGGCGAGAAGTACGCCAAATACGGCGCCAGAGGCACCGACCATTGGTGCATTTAATAATCGGTTAAAACTTCCCCACGTCGGATTGGTATAATTAAATCCACGTTCAATTAAATCTTTACCGTCTCTCGTAATGGTTTCAAGTGCACCACTTTCGAGCGCAGCACTCAGTTGAAAATATTCAATAGCATTGACGCCTATCTGGAGCGCACTTGCGCCGAGTCCCGTGAGCAGGTAATAGGTTAGAAAACGCTTTGCTCCCCAATGGTTCTCCATAGCAGAACCTAAGAACCAAAGCATCAACATATTCGAAAAGATGTGCCCAAAGTTCCCGTGCATGAACATGTGCGTGACCAATTGCACCGGTAGGAACTCTGAAGATGCTGGGAAGTACAATCCTAGCCAGTCTGTGATGTCAATACCGAAAGTGCTTCGTATTGAAATCATGCCTAAAAAGAACAATCCGTTGATAATTAGAAGGTTCTTAACTACGGTGGGCATTAAATTAAAGCTGCGTTGGGCAATCATAGGAGCGTTTCTAAATCTTCAGGTGTTAATTCGATGATGACTTTTTTTCCTGATGGTGTGTATTGTGGATTACTGCTACTTAGCAGGCGTTCTTTTAACGCTTGCAACGCCTCCTTAGTTTTTGCAAATTCACTATTCGCCGCTTTTTTAGCCAAAGTCTGTGCGAAAGACTTTACAATTGAAGATTCGATAGCGTCGGGGTCCAATTCCTTTAATTGTTCAAGTAATTCTTCTAAAGCTGGCACTGCTGCTTCGGGCGATAGTAGCATAGGAGCGCCTACTAAGGAAAAATCGCCTGGATTTTTTTCTGGTCGAAGGTCAAAACCTGCTGTAGCAAACCAACCCTCGTGCTCTTGCAATAAAGCTTGATCTGCAGGTCCTACTTGAATCTCTTCGGGGAAAAGTAGTTGTTGCGACGGTAACGTTGCATTGCTTAATTTTTCCAGGTATTGGTCGTAGAAAACGCGGTATCTCGCAGCATTAATATTTATAATGAGCACTTTTCGTCCTAACAACGTAACCATGTGTTTGCCCCAAAGCAGCACGTTGGTGCTGTGTTCGTCTCCAGATTTTTCCGAATGTACGTCCCAAAATCCCTCGATTTGATCTTCTGAACTGTATTCAAAAGTTTGGGAGGTGTTCAGGTATTTTTCCTGCGTAATACGCTGGTATTTTTCATCGTCGGAACGGAATCGCGGTGTTGGAGATTGTGTAGTTTCGAACGGATTAAAATTTGGATTCACAGTGATCTGTGGCGCCTTGGGCATTTGTCCATCAGGCAGTGGTGGAATAGCGAAACTCTGCTCAGCGTCAAAATCTATGGTCGGGGCAACATTAAATTGACCAATAGCATGGCGAGTAGCGCTCCTTAAAACTGCGTAAATAGCACGCTCATCTTCAAATTTAATTTCCGTTTTCGTGGGATGAATATTCACATCTATTTCAGATGGATCTACCGTAAGGTATAGGAAATACCCGGGGTGATGCTCGCCGGAGAGTACATCTTCGAATGCTTCGCGCAGCGCATTGTGTAAATAGGGTGATTTGACAAAGCGATTGTTGACAAAGAAGAATTGTTCTCCGCGTTTCTTTTTCGCGAATTCAGGCTTAATAACATAGCCTTCTACTTTTACTACCTCAGTTGATTCATTAATGGGTACGAGGCGTTCGTCAAACTTTCTTCCGAAAATCCCGGTGATGCGTTGGCGCAATGGCGAGGGTTTCAGGTGAAAAAGTAGGTTTTCATCACTTTTCATAACCCACTCGATATCGCCATGAACCAGAGCGACACGATGAAACTCATCAATACAATGCCGGAGTTCTATCCTATCGTTTTTCAGGAATTTTCGCCGTGCGGGGATGTTGTAAAAGAGGTTTTTAACGACAACTTGAGTCCCTTTATTCCATGGGTACGGCACAACAGATTGTACTTCGCTATCTTCCAATTTAAGTTCTAATCCTAGCCCTTCTTCATTCTGGTTGGTGCGCAAGAGCACGTGTGCTACTGCACCTATAGAGGCCATTGCTTCACCTCTAAACCCTCTCGTAGTGAGTTGGAATAAATCGTCAGCGGATTTAATTTTGGAGGTTGCATGCCTTAAGAAGCAGTGTCGAGCATCTTCTTCGTCCATCCCAGAGCCATTATCACTCACACTAATACTGGTCTTTCCTGATCCTAAAAGCGATAAAGTGATTTTTGTAGCACCAGCGTCTACGCTGTTTTCCAACAATTCTTTGACCACAGAAGCCGGTCTTTGAACCACCTCTCCTGCCGCTATTTGATTGGCAACGTGATCAGGAAGTATGTTAATTGTGGGCACTAAGCGAGGAATTTAACTGCGACAATGACTAGGACAACAAGAAACAGAAAGCTGAAGAGTAAACGTTTACCGTAACCTTCACTAGCACCTGCACTTCTTTTTCTTCGCAGGTCCCAATTTTCTCTTAAGCGATCTCGGTATTTATCTTTATTCTGAAAGGGAATTTCGTCAATGCCCTCTTTACGCTCCAGGATTCTCAAACGATCTTTACGCTCGTCATGAAATCTAGGTTGGTGTTGAAAACCGCGTGGCTGGCGTCGTTCAAATAGTCCCATATCTTTCTATATTCTCCTCTCAAAGGTAAGAACCCCTTGGCACTTTATCGACCTATGGAAGTACGCTTTCTCAAAACCCTCTTTATAACCTTTACGCTGGTGATTTTGCCCGGTGAAGGACTTTATGCTCAATCGTTTAATGTGGATTCGGCGCTCAGTGCGATGACCCTTGAAGAAAAGATTGGCCAATTATTTATGGTCGCTGCCTACAGTAATAAAGGTGAAGAACACCAAGCAGAATTAGAAGCGCTGGTCCGTGACTACCACATCGGAGGCGTTATCGTCATGCAAGGTGGACCTGAGCGTCAAAAGAAATTACTTCATCGACTACAGGGGGCTGCGACATTCCCGCTACTCGTGGGTCAAGATGCGGAATGGGGACAGGCCATGCGACTTGACAGTACCTATAAATTTCCAACGTCGCTGACTGTAGGGGCAGCTGGTGGGACAACTGATGCCTTTGATTTAGGCGTTTCCCTTGCTGAAGAGTGTCGTGCAGTAGGTGTGCATATGAGTTTCTCTCCAGTNCTNGATGTGAATACGAATCCTAGTAACCCCATTATTGGAGCCCGTTCATTCGGTTCTGATCCTGGGCGTGTGAATGACTTAGGGAAAGCAGTGATAGACGGAATTCAAGACCGAGGAGTTCTGGCTTGTGGGAAGCATTTTCCTGGCCACGGAGATACCCATCAGGATAGCCACAAAACACTACCAAAGGTGGATAGAACGTTGGAAGAACTCATTGAAGTAGANTGGGTGCCCTTCAAGGGGGCCATTGAAGCAGGCGTGGGCGCCATTATGATTGCTCATCTGAATATCCCCTCCCTTGAGCCGTCGGGTAAACCGACCAGTCTTTCGCGCAAGGTGATTCAAGAAATTCTAAGAGACAGTTGGGGATATGAAGGGTTAGTGATTACCGATGCTTTGAACATGAAAGGAGCTGCAGCTTTTGCGCCGCCTGGGGAGCTGGAGTTGGCTGCTTTTTCGGCGGGTAATGACGTGTTGTTGTTCCCTATGGATGTGCCCAAAGCAACGAAAGCTTTCCAGAATGCACTTGCAACAGACAAAATAGCTGAGAAATCGCTGGATGAGCGCGTCAGAAGAATCTTAGTTGCAAAGTCAAATTGCCAGGCGTATGGGGATTGGATGGATGCTCAAAAGCCAGCAGACCCCAAATTACTTAGCTCAGACCACGGACCCTTTGAAAGAGCAGATGCCAACCAAAGAGTTTCGTTTAATCTCATTCGAAATGCTGCGACTTTATTAGAAACTGGCAATACTTCTTTTCCCATTAAAAATCTAGAGCAAAACTTTCTTCACATTGCCATCGGCGATTTTGAATCTGCGGGAACAGTGAAGCAATACCTCGACCGCTACAAGGAAATGCCGCACCATCATGGGGTTGATGTAGACGATCGTGAAATGGCATCCAAAGATGCTTTTGTGGTCAGTTTTCATCAAAACGTAAAAAATCCGTGGAAGCGGTACAAATTGGAACCTAGGGAACAAGAATTCCTGAAGCGGTTATCCGCCACAGGCAAACCCGTTTATCTGTTTCATTTTGCAAATCCTTACGGAGTATTGACGTATCCTAATCTGGGTGAAAATGTGCGCATCTTGCTGCTTTATGAGAACGACGAATTTGCGCAACTCCTGGCGCCACAGTTTTTGTTTGGTGCAAGAAAAACGAAGGGCACCTTGCCCGTAGATCTCAACCAGTGGGGCGAGGTTGGTGATGGAGAACAGACTGAAGAGTTACTGCGACTAAAGTACGGTCTCCCTTTTGAGGTAGGCCTTGATGTGGGGGCCTTAAATCGCATCGATTCTACCGTTCAACATGCCATCGTACAAGGTGCCACTCCAGGAGCGCAGGTTATCGTGGCCCGTCACGGGACTATAATCTATGATAAAGCCTTTGGTTCGCACACCTACGCGGAAACCGATCCGGTGGAATGGACCGATCTCTATGATATTGCTTCGGTCACAAAGATTACCGCGACGCTGCCCGGTATAATGATGTGGTACGAAAAGCAGCCGCTACTTTTAAAGTCTACCTTAGGTAATCATACGAATCGATTAAAAGGTTCGGACAAAGAAAAATTGGTTTTCGAAGATGTCTTAGCACACCAAAGTGGCTTGCAGGCTTGGATTCCTTTTTATGCGTCGACCATCGCGACGGACAGTACAAAGTCCTACTGGTATAGTGCCATTCCTGCTGAGGGGTTTAATGCGGTGGTCCCCGGGATGTATTTGCGATCCAACATTCGGGATACCATGTTTGCTATCTTGGCCAAGAGCCCGCTGAAAGGAACAGAATACCGCTATTCTGATCTGGGGTATTATTTGTTTCAAGAAATGCTTGAAGAGCGATTTAATGAACCGCTGGACCAGTGGGTTTCGAATACATTTTACAGCCCTATGGGCGCAGATCGTTTAACATACAATCCCTTAGCAGCAGGATTTTCTAAAAGCGAGATTGTCCCTAC
>JGI20159J14440_10000543_pt1 | contig 28540 bp, 26 predicted proteins | sample COG_09_FD_14440 | JGI IMG/M metagenome (IMG submission 14440) | reverse complement strand
ATTAGAAAGTAATATGTAATAAATATGAAAAAATTATACATTATGTAAATATTGTTATTAACTTATATTTTATTGATATATTAATATTGTTTATAAAATTTAAATTAATCATTGTCTAAATAATTACCATAAATGGATGAACTAACCTTGATAATACCTGCAAAAAATGAAGCAGAAAGTCTTCCAATTGTCTTAGATGAATTAAAAAAATATAATTATAAAATAGACATTATTTTACACATCTCTGACTTAGACACAATTCAAGCAATCAGAGAATATGATGTAAATATAATTTATCAAGAAAACTTGGGTTACGGTGATGCTTTAATTCAAGGAATCAAGCAGTGTAAGACAAAATACTTTTGTATTTTTAATGCTGATGGATCTTTTAATCCTTCAGAAATAAACCAAATGTTCAAAACTTTAGAATCCAAAAAATTAGATTTTATATTTGCATCTAGATATGGCGCTAATTCAGGAAGTGATGATGATACCCTCTTAACGCTAGTTGGAAATTATATATTTACCTATATTGGTAAAATATTTTTTAAATTAAATATTGCTGATATTTTATATACTTATGTAATTGGCAAAACCGAACAGGCCAAAAAATTACATCTTAATCAAAAAGACTTCTCTTTTTGTGTTGAGCTACCAATAAAAGCAAAAAAAATGAAAATGGAATTGGGGCACGTTAATTCCTATGAAAGAAAAAGAATTGCAGGTAAGAAAAAAGTTAACGCTTTTAAAGATGGATTTTTAATTTTAAAACACATGATAAGGTTGTTCTTTATGAAGCTTTAAAATTTTTTAGTTTTTTATTAAGCAACTTTCTATACAAATATATATAAACAATTATATTAAATGTTACTATTAATATTTGCGTTTTTGTGTGGCTATAAAACTGAGTGGCAATTGCAATGCATATTAAATTATAAATATTGATTATCGTGCCAGTTGCTGTGTTTAAATAAATACTTTTAATATTAAAATTTTTTTTTAAATATAAAAAAATAATTTGATGTAAGTGGTTGGTATCTGGGTCGAGTGGTGATCTTGTTAAGTTTTTTTTTCTCAAGATTGAAAATAAATTTTCAAAAGCTGGATACCAGAGTAAACAAACTACAAAATATGGAGAAATATTACTATTAACTTGATAGGTATTTATTAAACATAAAGCAAATAATAAGCCTAAAAAATATGATCCTCCATCACCCAAATAAAGTTTATTAAAAAAATTTAATATAAATATAACAAGTAAAATAGGTATTAAATTGTAAAAATCCACAATCTTGCTTATTTCAACGCCATTTAAGTCAAGATGGTAGAGACTTAAAGAAACAATTAAACAATAACCAATAAGCGATGTATTTACTCCATCTATAAAATTGCAACCATTAATTATAATTAAAATACAAAATATTGAAAAAAATATTCTAAATATATTATTTGCAAGTAATTGATCTAAAAAAATTATTCTGGTCTCAAGAACTGTAATTGAAGAAAAGTATACAACACTCAACACAATTAAAGTTTGAATAATAAATCTCAATTTTGGAGAATTAATTTTTTTTATGTCAGATAAAAAGCCAACACAAAATATTAAAAAAACGTAAGTAAAATTTAATAGATTAAGATAATAATATGATGTAAAAATTAAGATCAGGCCACCAGAAAGTGGTATATTTTTTGAGGAAATAAATTTTTGGTGATCGTCACCTTTAAAATTTACAAATAAACCTTTTTTAAAAAGTATATGGTTTAAAATTAAAGATAAAGATATAACTGAAATAAATAAGATTATATTCATTTGTTTCTTAATTCTTTTAAAACATAGTTAAGTGAAAGTAGCAACAAACGGATAAAAGACTTTATTAAACTAAAATTCATATATTTTCTGTAAACTAAATAACCATCATAAAACTTTTGTATTTTTGACGTTGAAAGAGAGTCATTTAATTTTCGCCATTTTGTTAAATTATTTTTTAGTGCAAAAATTACATTATCGTTTAATGTAATTTTAAGCCATAGAACATAGTCCTCTTTAGTATTTATATTAGGAAATTTAATTTTATTAGTAATTATTTTTTTATTCAATATTACCGTTGATAAACCGATATCACATGAATTTAGTAACAACTTATGATTCATGTCCTTAGCTTTTCGGCTTCCAACGATTTTATTGTTGGCATTAATAATATGATAAGATGTATGTGAAGCATCTATAGCATTTTTTTTCATAAAAAAAATTTGTTTTTGGATTTTGTTGTGTGCCCACAAATCATCTGCATCTAAAAAAGCAATTAAACTACCTTTACTCAATTTAATTCCTTTATTTCGAGACCTGCCCGCTCCTAAATTTTTTTTATTAATATAAAGTTTAATTCTTTTGTCTTTTTTTATAATTTTTTTAAGAAAATTTAAATCTTCTTTATTTTCATCATCATAGATAATGATTAATTCAAAATTTTTATAAGTTTGTTTCAGCACAGAATTAATCGCTGGCTCAATATATTTCTTTTTTTTATAATAAGGAATGATAACACTAACTAAATCCATAAATATAAGTTTAATACAATTTTATCCTTAGTAAATAAAAATGAAAAAATAATTTATAAACTTTTTTTGACATTATCTAATTATTGAAATTAATATTTTTATGCAAACAATTTTTTTTTAAAACATTTGGCAATTATTATTTTTTATTTAAATGATTAATTCAGCTCTTTTAGAGCTAATTGATAATATTTCTCACAATTCAATATGGAAAAATTTGATACATTTTTTTTTGCATAAGAAGCTTTTTTTTTAGCATCTTTATATTTATTCATAACTATTATTATTTTTTTTTTTAATTCAATAAAGTTGTTAATTCTTATGATATAGCCTCCTTTATTATTTAATAAAATGTCTTTTGCACCACTACAGTCAGTCGAGATAGAAGGTACATTATAATAAGCTGCTTCAATTAATGCATTTGGTAATCCTTCATAATACGAAGGTAAAATAAACAGATCCGATTTTAAAAAATATTTTTTAATATTATTTGTCCAGTTTAAAAATTTTATATTTTTATTAGCACTTTTGATTAAATCTCTTCTTAAAGGTCCATCACCAACTACTGTAAGTATAATATTTGGGTATTGCTTAACTAGTGCATTAATAACTTTTATAACTAATATAAAATTCTTTTGTTTTGTTAACCTTCCCACACAAAGAATATTAAAAGAATTATCATTATTTACTTTTTTTTTAAATTTATTATTATTTATTAGGTATGGGTTATAGATTAATTTAACTTTATTTTTGTTTATAATAATTTTTTCTAAAGATTTTTTTGATTTTGTAGAAATAGCAATTATAATATCAGCTAGGTTATAAAAGACAGCTTTTAACATTAGTGTTATGAATGCATGCACTTTATTATCCGCATACTTAGTTGCTCCAAAAATTTCTTCTGAATTTCTTATAATTATTTTTTTCTTAAAAAGTTTTGCTAAGATTATTGCGGGTAAATGACTCTGAAAAGAAAAAATTGTATTTTTTTCATTATTTTGAATTAGAAATTTAAGTAAGTTTATTGTTGTAAATAAATTAAAGTACAATCTACTTTTATTTTTTATATTTGACCCTTGTATAGTTAATTTTTTTGACTTAATAAAATCTTTATACAGTGCATTGTGTGAAAAAAGATAAATTTCGATATTTTTTTTTAATAAATAATTAATTACTCTTATAAGAATTTTTGTAGCACCACCTCTTTCAAAGGATGGATAAAAGAAAATTAATTTTTTTTTCATATTTCTATTATTTTTTTAATTTAAATACATAGTTCGAATAATTATAATAATTATTTTCTGGCCTCTTAGGATCAATCTTCAGGAGACCACTACAATGTGGCAAAATTTTATAAACATCATAGTTTTTTAGTAATTTAGAAAATTTATATAAATTTACATTTTTAAACATATGATGCCAATTATATTCAATCTGTATGTATTTAGGTTTTTTCTTTTTTATAAAGTTTAAGGCTCCTAATAAAACTTCATATTCATAACCCTCTGTATCAATTTTTAGTAATTTTACTTTGTCTTTAAATATCTTTTTATTTGAACTATAAATATTATCTAACTTACTTACTTTGCATTTTTCTATTAACTTGTTATTTCTTAAATAACCTATTTCATTAACTTCAGGATTGAAATTAGCCCACAGACTATTTTGTCTATCATAATACAGATTAAGATTTCTAACTTTATCTCCAAGACCCAAATTAAAAGTGAATAACCTTGAGTTATACTTTGTTTTTAATTTATCAAGTTTTTGATAAGATTTTTTAGACGGTTCAAATGCAATAATATTAGACTTAGAGTTTTCTAATATATATTTAGAATAATTTCCAATATTTGCACCAACATCTATGCAAAGTTGAGGGTTCTCGTTGCATATTTTATTGAGAAATAACTCTTCTCCACTTGCCTTAAATGAAAAAAAATTATTGTTACCAATAAAAACAAAAAATAACTTAATTATGTTTAAGTTAAAATTATAAAGAGTTTTTCTACCTAAAATAAAACTTAAAATGTATAAAAGCAGATTTCTCATTTTAGATTTAAATATATGATGTTTTAATTTAGTTAAATGTATTTATTATAATTGAATAGAAAAGAAAATACTTAAAATATAGGTAAATACAAATTGTATTCAACTATAATATTCTAATGCAATATAATCAAAAATTATATAAGTATTGACATTTTTAGAGCTTAATTTTTTAATAAATAATAATAAATAATTTCAATTAAAGAAAATGCAAAAAAAAAAATTAATCCTTTTTATGCCATCAATTGATGTGGGTGGTGTTGAAAAAAATTTATTCATAATATCAAATTATTTAAGTAAAAAATTACCTGGTTCTTTTTTAATAACTAGTAGCAAATCGCAAAATTCTAAATTTAAAAATATAAACATAATTAATCCGAAGTATGATGTTGAAAATTTTTCCTTTAAAAGATTAAAGTTTTTATTTTGTATTGTAGAGCTTATTAAATTATTAATTAAAGATAGAAATTACCTAGTTTTTTCTTTTCAAGCAAATCTTTACTGTTCTATAATTTGTAGAATATTTGGTATAAAAGTTATTGTAAGGTCCAATTCTTCACCAAGTGGTTGGCAATTAGGTTTTTTTAGAAAAAAAATTTTTAGTTTTTTTTTAAGATTTCCTTATAAAATAATCGTGAACAGTAAAGAATTTAAAAAAGAATATAAAAAAAGATTTAATATAAGGGTTAAATGTATTTATAACCCTCTAAATATTAAATTTATTAAAAAAGCATCTAATGAAAAAATTAAAACTAATTTTTTTAAAAATTATAAAAAAATAAAAATAATTTTTATAGGTAGACTTGTAAATCAGAAAGATCCTATAACTTTTGTTAAAGCCTTAAACTTACTAAAAGATAAGATAGATTTTAGGTCAATTATTATAGGTAGAGGATACTATTATAAGACTTTACAAAATTTTTTGTTAGATAATAAATTAAAAAATAAAGTTAAAATAATTAATTGGCAAAATAATCCATATAAATATTTGAAAAGTGCTGACTTACTAGTATTAACATCAAAATATGAGGGCTTGCCTAATATATTATTAGAAGCTGTAAGTCTTAAAAAAAATATAATTTCAACAAATTGTCCAACTGGTCCAAAAGAAATATTAGATAATGGAAAAGGTGGTGATTTATTTAAAGTAGGAGATTATCAACAATTATCAAAAAGAATTCTTTTATTAAATAAAAATAAAAAAAAATACAATCATAAATTAGAATTTGCCTACAAACGTTTGGGAAGATTTGATTATGAGAAGAACTTGGGACTGTACCTTAAGGAAATTAAAAGTGAGATGAATTAATTGAAAAAAAAATTTTTTATAAATTACGTATGTGAAGTAAATTACCCAAATACATCAGCTTATGGAATACATGTTTTAAAGATGTGTGATGCTTTATCCTCAAAAAATTATAAAGTTAATTTAATTGCTCCAAACCTATCAATTAGTAACAAAATATTAAGTAAGAATTTTAGACTAAAAAATAAAATTTTTTTTTTTAGTATATTCAGAAAACCTATAACTCTTACTTTTATTACAAGGATATTATTCACACTAAAAGTATTGATAAATACACCTCGGAATAGTAATTATTTTTTTGTATCAAGAAGCCCATTGTTTGCAATTATAGCTTCACTATTAAATAAAAAAGTTATTTTAGAAATTCATCATAAATTGTCGGGTATGACAAAATTTGTTTATTATAGTATGCGAAATATTGGTTTATTAAAAAATTTACGTTATATTTTTATACATAAAAACTTAATAAAAGTATTTAACCCTTCAAAAAATAAATGGTTATGTCTAGATGACGCAGTTGATATTAATGATTTTAAATTAAAAAAAAATACAAAAAAAATAAAAAAAACATGCATTTATGTCGGTAGCTTTCACCAAGGTAAAGGTGTTGAGTTAATTTTAGAAATTGCAAAAAAATTAAAGAATATTAACTTTCATTTATATGGAGATAAAAAATTTTTAAGTCAAAAATTCAAGCCTAAAAATATAAAAGTTTTTGATTATGTTAATTACAAAAAAATTCCTAAAATTTTATCAAAATATGAAATAGCTTTAATGCCATATGGAAATTGGGTTTCAGGAAGACTAAAAAATATTAATCTAATAAAATCAATGTCACCTCTTAAAATGTTTGATTATCTAGCAAGTTCAAATATAATTATAGCAAGTGATCTGCCAGTCTATAAGCATATTTTAAAAAATAATTATAATTCAATACTAATAAATAATTCAAAAATTAATTTATGGATTAAGTGGATTAATAAAATATTTAAATCATCAAATAGATATAATTATATAAAAAAAAATGCTTTTAGAACAGCAAAAAAATACACTTGGATAAAAAGGTCTGAAGAAATTATAAAATTTGCGAATAAAGAATTCTTCTAAACAAGATTATTTGATAATATCTTGAAGTGTCTTAGTTTAGTAAAATTAATTGATTTTTTTTTTGCATTAATTTTCTTTTTTTTAATCTCGTAATCGCTCATACCTAAAAATTTTAAAATACTTTTTTCCAAACTTTTAATATTATCATTATTAAATAGTATTCCATTATCACTTCCAACAAATTCCCTTGGTCCATTTAAACAATCACTTGAGATAATAAAAGTATTACAAGCAGCTGCTTCAATCATTACAAATCCTGGATCTTCCCACAAAGAAGATGAGATCATTCCTAATGATTTACTTAAATAAATAGAAACATTTTTTTGATAATCAATTAATTGAATTCTGTTCTCAAGGTTTAAATAATTTATCTCAGTTAAGTATTCATTTTTTAATTCACCATTACCAATGATAATTAAATTTATATCCAGATTTTTTTTAATTAACTCTTTGAAGCATCTAATTGCTAATAAATGATTTTTTTGTCTGGTATATCGTCCAATCATAACAAAAAAATTTTTTTTTATTTTAATGTCTGTAGAGTTGTTATTTTTTTGTTTAAAAATTTCATTGATTTCAATTATGGGATCAGGCAAATAAATAACCTTAGATTTTTCGACCAAATTGAGCTTTATAATATCATTTTGTGTTGCTTGAGTTGGGCACGTAATTAAGCTAATATTTTTTTTACAAAGCTTCCAAAGGATTTTCCTTAGAATATTCATTTTTACTTTACCCGAAACTCTAATTACTAATTTAGTTTTAAAATTAAAGATTAAATAAAGAAATATAGGCAATGAAGTGATAAGATGGGCAATTAAGTATTCTGGTTCATCTTTTTTTAGTGTATTTTTTAAAGTGAAAAAACAACTCAAAAAAATTTTTATATAAGTTATTCTGCTTTTAAAATATCCGGATGTGCTTGTATTTATAGAAAATATGTTTTTAAATTTTTTTACGATAATCTTTTTATCATTAAGTGTAGAATTGAACCTATCCCACTCTCCACAACTATTAATAATTGTTGGTATAAATCCATTATTTGAATATTTTGATAAACTATAAGCTGAGTTAATTACTGCTTTAATGGTTGCTATATTTCCAATAAAAGGGCACCAATAATAAATATTTTTCATTATAAAATTTTAACTCAAAAATTATTATATTTTTTATACCAATCTATAGTATTTATAATTCCAATTTCGAAAGGCGTAAAATTTTTTATTAATTTATATTTTTTAATTTTTTTATTATCACCATGTGTCTTAAGAACATCTGCTTTTTGCATTGTTCTTTTATGAAGTTTTATTTTTTTTGATTTTTTTTCTACAATTTGTATTAGTTTAATAATATTCAATGGATTATTAGAACAGATATTCAACACTTCATTTCCTGGAATATTTTTAGATTTTAATAAATTATAAAGTATTAAATTTACATCTTTTATGTATGTAAAATCTCTTGAATGATTACCATAATTATTAACATAAAGTTTTGTCTTTTTAAAAGCAGCATCTAAAACTTTGGAATAAAACATATCCGGTCTTCCCCACTCACCATATACTGTAAAAAATCTTAAGCCGATTGCATTAGTTTTATAAAATTTGTTATAGATTAATGATAAATCTTCATTAAATTTTTTTGAAAGACTGTAGGTGTTTGTTGGAAAAAGAAGATCTTTTTCTTTTAATGGAAATGATTTTGAGTCACCATAAACTGAACTTGAAGACGCATAAAAGAATTTTTTTATTTTTTTAATTCTAACTTTTTCCAATATATTAAAAAAGCCATTAATATTGCTGTCTATATACTTTCTTGGGTAATCGACTGAGTATCTAACTCCTGCTTGAGCAGCAAAATGAAATATAGCATCAAATTTGTGCTTAATAAATATTTCGTCAAGTTTTTTTTTATTTCTTAAGTCTGTTTTATAAAATGTTATATTTTTAAATTTCTTAAGTTGATTTATACGGTCTTTTTTTAATTTGGTAGAATAGTAATCGTTTATATTATCTATACCTACAACTTTAAATTTTTTTTTCAAAAGAAACCTTGATAAATTAAATCCAATAAATCCAGCTGCACCAGTCACTAATATTTTCATCAACTCAGTCTTACTACAAATATTTAAAATTACTATTAAATTAGATAATAATTGCTTTATAAAGAATGGAGTTAATATATAAATATTATTTAATCAATATATTTTATATGCTCAAAAAAGAATTTAATCCTGATCAGAATTATAAAGATAAGATTAATAACTTCATTTTAGATCATGAAATTAATAAAAAAAATATTAATATTTTAGAGTTTGGTGTTCGTGAAGGGAGATCTACAAAAATGTTTTTGGACCTCTGTACTTCAAATGGTGGTAAATTGATTTCAGTAGATATAGATGATTATTCTAATTTATTTAATGATAAAAATTGGACATTTGTACAATCAAGAGATGATGATTATAAAAAAGTATCAAGTTACTTTAATGAAAACTTTGATGTTATTTTAATTGATAGTTTTCATGAGCCCAATCATGTTTCAAAACTAATTTACAATTATTGGAAATATTTAAAACCTAATGGCACCATGTATATTGATGATATTAGCTGGCTTCCGTATACAAAAAATAGCTGGCGTGATCACAAATTTACAGAAAATATTAATAGAGATACTTTTTATAAGATATTAGAAATTCAACTATCAAATTATAATAATATTGATTTATCATTTACATTTAATGGTTCTGGTATGTGTAAAATTATTAAATTAAATAAGAATCAATTAAATTTACCCAAATTGATTAAAGCTAGAAAATATTATGTTAAAAATTTATTAAAGAAATTTATTTTATTATTTAAAAAAGTTTAAAATTATATGAATTTTATTTATGAATGAGAAAACTTTTTCGATAATAACAGTAGTTTTTAATGCTAAAAACGATTTAATAGATACAATTAAAAGTTTGAGACAACAAAATTATAAAAATTTTGAATATATAATTATTGATGGTGGTTCTACCGATGGAACTCTTGAGGTAATAAATGATAATCTAGATGTAGTTGATAAATGGAAAAGTGAAAAAGACTCTGGAATTTATGATGCAATGAATAAGGGAATTGATCTTTGTCAAGGCAATTATATTGGAATGTTGAATGCTGGCGATCGGTACACACCAAATGGACTAACAATAATTAATGATTATTTAAAAAACCATGACGTTGATTTTATTTTTGGAACAGTCATGAAAAAAGTTTTAAGACATGGATTTCGAAAATATAGAATCTATTGGAACTTTGATTTTGCATCAAGCCATTCATCTGGTTTTTTTATTAAAGATGAAGCTCAAAAAAAATTAGGAAAATATAATTTAAAATATAAAATTTCTTCTGATTATGACTTATTTTATAGAATGATCATAAAAGAAAAAATGAGTGGAATATCAACAAAAAAAAATGAAATTATAGGCTTTTTTAAATCTGGATCTTACTCAAGTACATTTTCATATTTAGACCATTTAAAAGAAGAAACACTTATAAGAGTAGATAATAAACAAAATTTATTTTTTGTGTTTTTGGTATTTTTTATTCACTTCTCAAAAAATATGAAAAAAATTTCAAATCATAATAAAATACAAACTTTGCTTAAATCTTTTAAGGAAGTGTATAAAAAGAGGAATATATAATTTTATTTGTACCATTTTTTTGACAAATAAACGTTGGGTAATTTTTTTATATTTTTAGTGTCTAGTTTGTGTGGCAATGATTCAACATTTTTTTTATATCTGCAAAGATCTTTTCTTAAAAAGGTTATTTCTAATGCTGTAGGTAGTTTTTCACCACTAACAGGAAAGGTTCCGTTACAATTATTTGGGTGAATATGTGCAACTTCAAAATTTCTCATTATTTTTTTTATAGTATTACAAAAAATCTCATAAATTAAATTATTATTCAATTTTTCTAAATAATGAAATTCAATTATCATTACTTTAAACATGTTAAGCGTTTCCTCGGGCGTGGAGCTAATAACCTCGTATTCTGATGACTCAATGTCCATCTGTAGTAAAAGATTAGAATTTTTTTCTATTTTATTACTTATCCATTTTTCAAGCGTAATGGTATCTTTGCTGTTATATGANGCTATATTTTGATTTAAGAAATCAAATTTACTTAAATCTATANTATCTTTTTCTATAGTCCCATCAGCAAGAAAAATTTTAATGTCTTTATCTACTAGGTGTTTCTCAAAATCAGTTTTATTTCCAACCCCAGGAGAAAAGCAATAATCAATTTCATTTAATATATCTGGAATAAGATATCCCCCATCATTAGCAGGGCCAACTCGAATTAGAGCATATCCTAAATCATGAGGTTTTAGTTTATTTATGATTTTATCAATTTTATTTGATTCAATGCATATATCTAAACTTAAGTTAAATTTATTTAAAACATAATTAAGTATTTTTAAAATTTTAATTTTAAATTTATAAAACATATCATTTTAGTTTATATGAGATTATAGCATCACCCATTTTTTCTTTTCTAAATTTTCTTCCCCCTGATGCATCAATAATTAGGTATACACTTTGATTAAATTCCACAATAATTGGACATCCATATGCTATATAAGGTAAATCATCTTTCCATAAAATGTTACCATTTTTTATATCATAAGCATAAATTTTTTTATCTCTAGTACCAGAAATAAAAAAAACTTCTTTTCCTATAAAAGCTGGACACCCAAATACCTCTGACCCTTTATTTTTATATTTTATATCAAGTTGAGGATAGTTTCCATGCGGTACTTGCCATTTTATTTTTTTTTCTTTTATATCTATTAAAGTAATTGTTCCCCATGGTGGAGAATTTAAAGGTATACCGTCAGCAGATTCGAATTTCTTATATGCCTCAATACCTGGTTTATTAAAATTTATAATCTTGTTAAAACTATTGATTATTACCTTTGCATTATTTTTAAATTTATTAAAATCGAAAGTAATTAATTTTAGAGAAGATAAAAAAATTTTTTTAAAATGAAAAAAAAAATCAAAATCAGCAGGATCTTTTAATTTAGACATCCAGGCAATATTACTGGCTGGTATGATTACTTGTCCTCCGTTATCTGCCGCAATACCTGGCCATTCACTTCCTCCATGCATGCCATAATGTATAAAATGCTTATCTTTGCTTAGTGCTTTGTATTCTGCAATTGAACTTTTCTCAATAATTTTTTTTGCTTCTTTTTTATATTTTTCATTTAATTCGTTTATATCATCTGCTTTAAAATTAATTTTTGAAAATCTTAACCAATCATCAAATTGCCTGATTTTTGTAAAAAATTTTTTTTTGTCGTCATGAAAAAATATTTTTTCTTTATAATTATTTAGAGGTTTTCCATCCATTCTGTCAAGTATAATTAGCTGACCTGCTTTAGACGCCTGAATAACAAGGTCTCCATCAATGTGATTGATTAAAGCTGGCCTAGAAGCTAAATCAAGATTTAGTACATCATGTTCAATTTCTTGAAAATGCCAGTTATACCCACCATTTTTAAGATTAATTGAAACTATACTGTTATAAAATAAATTTGGTCCCTCTCTTCCTTTAGACGTGAAAGAAGGTTTTGCATTAGCAGTTGAAAAGATAATTTGATTATATTTTGTATCTAAAGTTCCACCACCCCAAACATCCCAAGAAAATTTTTTATTTAAATTAATTTTATTCAGAACATCTATTTTTTTTTGCTCTATAGACACTTCCCATATAAGTTTACCTGAATTTAGGTTGTATGCTTTTGGCGTATCTCCGTTTGGAAGGATTATTGCCATTGAATTATGAACTAAAACAGGAGCGGTAGTATTGAGTGCTTTTATTTCATTTTCTAATATAAGTTCTTTACAATTATTAACGTTAACTAATTTCAAGACACCTTGTCTTATAAATATCGCATATGTAACGTCTTTTTTTGTGTATAGTGAAAGTCCCCTATATGGTGCCCTATCTTTTTTACCAATATTTTTACACACTTCTTGTCCATCGATTAAAGATAAAATAAGTAAATTCTTATAACCATCCAAATGTATTAATTTATCATTGAATTGAATTATTTTATTTTGAGTGTCCCTTAAAACGCCAGAATTATACACCCAGTTTTTTGAAATGTTTTTTAGATCATTTTTAGAATATTCAATATTATAGAAATTTTCTGCTGCAAATAAATTTTTATTAAAAATAAAAAATAATAAGATTGATAAAAGCTTTATAGAATTCATTGATCATTTAAATAGCTTATAAATTATATATTTCAAATAAGAAATTGGTAAAACTGTTATGTACCATTTAAAGTAAGCAAAAACTGGATTAGAAGAGTTTATTCCATGACTTATTAAGATTTTTTTTATGTTCTTGGTGGATACAAAAAATGAAAAAAATGGAATATTAGAATTACAAAAAACAATTTCATTACAATAAGATAGAATTAAGCCTTCTATTAAACTTTCAAGGCCTAATCTATTCCTGTGATTATTTCTTAAACTATTATTAAAATCGCTTATTTTATTAGCACGAAAACTTGGATATGCACAAATAAGTGCTCCATATTTTCTTTTTAAAATATTAAAATATTTTTTTTGCTCAGTAACTAAAAAAAATTTAGTATTAGGTTTTTCTTTGATTTTTTTTTCTATAAAAATTATAATATCATAAATTGTTGGTGGAAGATGATGGCTTGGTGTAATTATTTGATCTGTACCTCTTAAATGAATTCCGATTGGATTATTTTTTGTCTTTTTAAAATTTTTATTAAAGAAAAAAATAGATTTATTCAAAATTTTTTGATTTATTTTTATGTTTGCAGAGAAGGTTTTTTTTAATTCTTTATTATTATAATCATTTAAATAAACATTTAATTTGCTTTTTGAAAATATTACGTTTTTGCTATTATAAACATCTTTAAGTTTATATTTTGAAATATTATCAAAATATAAATCCCAAATATTCTTAATATTATAAAGGTTTTTTTTTTGATTATAATTGGTGGGAAAATTTTCCATATCAATTATAGGGATGTAATTTTTTTTTAATGCATAATTAACATATTTAATTACGAATATAAAATTAGAAAAAAAACCACCTCCAGGAGATCTTTTGATTACAAAAAAAATTTTATTTGGGTTTTTTTTTCCTAATGAGCATCTATAAAACTTATTTTTAGAATGATGAAAAATACCATAAAAAAAATTTTTTTTTCTATCTTTAATAAAATCTATTTTTGGTCGAAATTTTTTAGCTAAAAAAAACTTATACATTATTAATTTAATTGTTTTGAAATTAATTTCAATTTTTTGATATTTTTTTGAATTTTATTTAAATCAATATTCAACATTTCTAGTGAAAGATATCTATTATCTAATTTAAATTTTTTTAAAATATTTATATGTATTTTTGGATTACTACTTAATTGTTGAAGTTTTTTCTCACTAATTTGAAAATTTCTAAAATATTTTAAATCATTTTTAAAAATATTAATTTTTTCATTTTCAAGAATTGAGTTACCAGTATCAAAATTAATAAAAATATTACTTAATTTAGCATATTTTACAAAGACTAATGCTTCATCTACATTATTAATAAAATCACACCCATAAAACCTTGCATTTGGCTCTATGCAAAAGTTAATCTTTTTATCTTTTAACTTTTTTGAAATTTTACTTAATAATTCTTTAAACAATCTATTAGCATAATTTATATGTAGTTTATTTTTGAGTCTATTTTTAGGTGAGCCGAAAATAATATTTTTAATATCTAATATTTCACAAATATTTATAATTTTATTAAGATGAAGAATTGTTTGTTTTTTTTGTTTTAAATTGAATATATTTAAATTTTTTTTGAAAAATATAGCTTGCACCGATGAAATTTTAATTTCATATCTTTCAAGTAATTTTTTTAAACTATAAATCTTTGCAATGTCAATATTATACTCTGGTAAAAATTTACTAATGGGAATTTCAATATATTTAATTTTTTCTTTATTTAAAATTTTTAATAAAGATTCAATTTCTTTAATATTCCTTAAAGCTAATAAAGAAAAAGATAATTTAATACTCATACTTTTTAATAAATTTTTTGATTCTTAGTAACATGTATTTTTCTGAAAACATATATCCATTCTTTGGTCTGAATTTATATCTTATTGGATTTAATCTCACTTTTTTTGAATCAATTTTTTTAAATAAATTTATAATCTTTTTATTCTCAATAGGTGCACTGTAAAATTCATAAATTTTATTTTTATTAATTTTGAGACTTTCAATGTTTTTTTTTAACAAATCTAAATCATACCATTGAAAATAATCATTTGAGTATATTTTTTGTAATTCATTTTTATTCATAAGATCATAGATAACATTTTTTTTTAAACCGGTTCCAAAAATTCCTGGCAATCTAATAATCAAGTAATTTTGAAAATTATTTTTAACAAAGTATTCTAACATTTTTCTATTTTTTCCATAAACATGGTTAAAATGGACATCTATAGTTGATATAAGTACAAAAAGTTCTGTTCTAATGTTTTTTAAATTTTTAATTAACTTTAAAGTATTTAGTTTATCTTTATTAGGATATTTATTTGCAATCCATTTTGCAGCAGGCAATGCAGCACAAAAAACACTTTTATATGAGTTGTTGTTAGATATTTTAAAAATATTTTTTGAATTAAATAAATCTATTCTTTTATATTTTTTTTTATACTGCTTTAATAGATTGCTTCCTACAAAACCTGAGTACCCTATAATAGCATGTTTACTAATGCCCATTATTTAATAATCTTTTTAATATAACTTTCTAAAGAAAATATATTACCTATTTTTGGTGATGTGCATGAAATTAAATTTCCTTTTTTTTCAATAAATGTTGATCTCCTCGCAGAGTTATCATTTGGTAGAACCTTATAAGATAAAAAATAATCACTATATTTAAATATCTTTTTAAAACTGGGAAAAAAAAATGTCATATCATTTTCCATTTTATCTCTTATTTTAGATATAGTTTTTGTTTTAATTTTAGTTTTATATTGTTCAAGTTGGTCAAAATTTTTAAATTTCTTAATATGAGTGTAATCAGAGTGTGTTAGGGTATACATATCTTTTTTATCAGCATATGGGTATAATGAGGGTAATTTACCATCCATAATTGTTATTGGATATACGCTATGTTTTTTATTTTTTCTATAAACTAATGAAATAGTTAAAACATAATTAAAATTATTTTTTAATTTCTTATCTAATGTGGTGTTTGTACAATCTAGAACAAAATCAAATTTTTTTTTTTCTTTCTCTATATTCTTTACTTTTGTATTAAAGAATAAATTTTCTTTTAAATTTTTCTTAAAAAATTTTTTTATTTTTCCATTTAATAATATTCCCTCATTACAATTATAAGAACCTTCAATATTTTGTAAAACATTAATTTTTTTTTTTGAAAATTTTAAGTTATGTGATTTAATTATAATTTCGTATGTCTTTGCGTCAATTAATGATTTTTCTTTTGCAATACAGTAAATATTTTTTTTTGGAAATGAGATAAATTTTTTATATCTTTTAACAAAATTAAAATAATTTTTTTTTGCTTCTTCTATGGTTTTGGATGATCTTGGGTAGTGATATCCTGTGTGAAGTCTAAATTGATTATATCCTGAGGAACCCAAAAAAATATCACTACTTTTTTCATATATTTTTACATTATGTTTTTTTTGTTTTAAATATAATCCTATATGGCAGCCATACCAACCTGCGCCTACAATTAATATTTTTTTAAGTTTGTTTTTTTTCATTATATTTTATTTTTTAATTGGGGTAATTTCAATTTTATTATTATCAACTAAAAAAGCATTATCACATATCTCAAGCATATTTTTATTATGAGATGTTATGATTATAGTTTTGTTTTTTTTTAAATCTTTTAATATTTCTTTTAATTTAATGATATTTTTTTCATCAAGTGAACTTGTTGGTTCATCTAAAATTAGAATTTCCTTATTTTCATAAAGTAGTCTTACAAGAAGTAATCTTTGTTTCTGTCCGTGAGATAATTTGACCCCATTCTCACCAACTTTTTTTTCATTTTCAACTAAGTTTTTAATTTCTAAATCATCAAATAGCTTATTTAGAAGGAGTTTAGCTTTATTTCTATTTTCTGAATTATTTTCATCATGTAAAATTACATTATTTATAATGCTTTCGTTAATTATATAAAAGTTTTGTGATAAATATCCAATTTTGCTTTGATAAGAATATCTGCTTTGTTCACAAATTTCTATTCCATCAACCAATAATTTTCCTTCATTTGGTTCAATTAAATTACTAATCAAGTCAATTATTGTTGTTTTTCCTTGTCCTGATTTTCCAAAAAAGGCCACACAAGAATTTTTCTCTATTTCTAATGAAATACGCTCAAATAGTTTCTTTCCTTTTTGATAACTAAAAGTAACAGAGCTAATTTCAATTTTTTCATTAAAATTAATTTTAATTATGTTTTCATTATCAATTTTCTTTTCCTGGTGTTCAGTTTCATTAATTTCTTTTTCAATAATATTAATTGTTTCTAAGCTTCCCTTAATATGAACAAATGCTTGAAAAATAATTTGGATACTTGGTATCATTCTATAAAATGATAAGAGAAAAAATGCAATTATTGGAATATGATCTACAATATTAACATTTTTACTATCAATAGTTATGGTAATAAAAATAGTTGCTATAATTAAAAAACAAATTTCAAGTAATGGTTTTGCCCAATGAAGAAATATTTGATTAGAGCTTAATGATTTTGCGTAATTTTTTCCAAAAAGACTAAATAAATTTATAAGCCTTGTATATTTTTTTGATAATTTAAGATATTTTATATTATTATAACTTTGATTTAAAATATTTTGTCTTTCAATATCACTGTTGATTATAATTTTTTCATTTAATTGAATTTTTTTTCTTATGAATGCATAAATTAATACGCAAACTGATGTAACTAGTAATAATGACACTATTGTTTTTAGACCACCAACGTATATTAATGAAATTAATAAAATTACAATTATTGAAAATGAATTTATTAAATTTAACAATGTACTTACAACGGAGTTGGCAAATCGTGCGCTATGAAAATTTGCCAAATTTAAAAGCTTTGCTGAAGTAAATTCGAATAAATGAATATATTTTTTATTTATATATTTTGAAAAAAGAAGATTACTTGTTTCTACACTTAAATTAATAGTAAATTTTATAGTATATTGTTTAATTAATAGTTTTATTATTGTTGTAATTGCAAACATTAAACCAGAAAAATATAATGCAAAATTAAGGTTACGCATCTGATCGACAGCTTGCTCAAAAAAAATTAAGTCAAAATTATTTAATTTTTCTAAATAGGTGTCGGGACTTATAATTAATAAAACAATAACTGATAAAGAAAGTAGTCCTATTAATTCTAATATTGCAAATATGAAATTTAAGAAGCCACAAATATAAAATTTTTTAGATTGATTTTTATCAAGTATATTTAAAACTTTTTTTAAAACCATTTATCTAATTCTTCTCAGATATTTTTTTTATTTTTTTCGCAGGAACACCTGCATAAATATAATCTGACTGTAAAATTTTTGTTACTACTGAACCTGCTCCAATCACAACTCGATTTTCAACTTGTACCCCTGATAATATTGTCACTCTTGCTCCAATCCATATATCAGAACCAATTTTAATTTCTTTTGAAATTCCTCCCTGATAAGCTAAGAGTTGGTTTTTATCATCTATTTTGTGATTGTTTGTATTAACATAAAACTGAGTCCCTATATCAACATTATCGCCTATATAAAATTTACTATAATTAAATATTTCACTATTAGATCCGATAGAAGACCTTTCTCCAATTAATAAATTTTCTGGTCTTAGAATCATTACATTTGGATGAACAAATGAATTTTTGCCAATCTTTGCGCCTGCATACCTTAATAAAACCATTCTTAATTCATCCAATATATTTCCTAAAAATCTTAACTTAAAGTGTAGATTTATAAGATTTAGAATTGCAAATGATAAAAAGGATATTTTTTTGATTATTTTCATTATTAATAAATTCAATATTTACTTATTTAATTAGCATCTTTTTTTATAAGATGCATTCCCAATCTGTTAGCTAAAGCAGCAATCGTCATTGTTGGATTGGCACTTCCTGAGGTTGGAAAAATTGCACTACTACAAACATATACGTTTTGCAGGCCATTAATTTTAAGGTTTTTATCAATGCTTGTTTCTTTTTTTTTATGATTAAAAATTAATCCACCCATATGATGTGAGGCATCAACACTTTTTTTGTTTACGTATTTAAGTGAGAATTGAATATTTTTTTCTTTTTTTGGTTTAAAGCTAAAATGATTTATAATTTTTTTCATTAATAATTCTATTGTTTTATGATCAGATTTACTAAAGCTATAATCAACGTGTAAGTTATTTTTTTTTAATTGGATTTTATTTTTTTTATTAGGAATCATTTCACAAAAAAGTCTAACTTTATAAAAATATCTATTTTTTTTTCTTAATAAATTATTAATTAATGGAGATTTAAATGAGGTTAAAAATTTTGTAACTTTACTGTNCGCTCTTTCAAATCTTATATAAGTATTTAACATATTGAAGTTTTTTTGTGTTTTTTGATCTAAAGAAATACCATAATAGCTAGAAAAATTATTATAATTAGTGAGTAAAAGTTTTTTTATTAAGTTGGTTTTTGGATACATGAGGAACCCCAAATCTAATTTAGGATGATTCATAAAATACCTTCCAACTAATTTTTTATTTTTCATATTTTTAAGTTTTTTACTTTTTAAAGAATTTAGTATTAGGTTGACTGTTTCAATGCCGCCACAGCATACTATGAGTTTTTTAGCTATAAAAAAAAAATCTTTTTTTTTTGTAAAAGCATATGTCGAATTTGCAAAATCATCAATTGATTTAATTTCACAATTATAAATCAAATCAATTTTTTTGAAATTTATTAAATTCTGAAATTTCATAGGACTGTTTCTAATAATAAATTGTCTAATTTCGAAAGGTAATTTAAGATTTTTTTTAACTAATCTTTCATATCCAAATCCATATTTTTTATTTAATTTTTCATAATAATAAATTAATTCTTTATGGCTTAGTGGCCAAAGATTTTTATTGTTTTTTTCCCATCTAGCTTCCATTTCAAATTTTTCAAAATATGAAGATATATTAGCCCATTCGTTACTACTACCACCAATAGAAAAAACCCTAGAATTTAATTTTATTGGCAAACTCCTATCAAATATTTTTTTATATTCTCTTTTTATAACATCGCCTCTTTCAATTATTAATATCTTAGCAATATTTTTTGATATTGAGATTAATTTATTGGAAAGAGTTACGGCTGCAGGGCCTGATCCCAAAATAATAAAATCATATTTTGTTAAAGAAATTTTTTTAATTCTTTCAATATCTTTTTTTTCTTTAAAATTATATTTCATTTGTTTTTAAGTATTCTAATAAATATAAAGATCAAAGCAAACTTTGCAAAAAAAAGAATGATAAATTCTTTCTTCACCAGGTTGTTTCACTGTATATTTCTTGATTTTTATAAATGTGTGAACTCATCATCAATTGTTAAAATATAAAATATTAATTTAAGTTATGATTTTATTAAATTAGTTTAATTTGACATAAAAATAACACTTAGTACAAATAGCAAATATAAAAAGTTAAACTAAAATAATATTTACTTAAGATTTTTTTATTTATATCAGTTAAAATTAAGATAATATTAATATCTTTAGATAAATATAAATTAAAAAAAAACTCTAATTAAGATTATCTATACCAAGAAAAAAATATATGAAAAATAACTTATCTAAATTATTTCATTTAAAAAAAAAAAAATCTAGAGCTTTCAGTTACCCTCTTCACGAAAATGCACTTAGTAAAAAAGATTTAATCGAAGGAGCAAAAGTATTAATTAGCAGACAATTAACAATGTCTAAAAAGACAATTGAATTTGAAAATTATTTCAAAAAAAAATTAGCCTTGAATTATTGTTTAATGGTAAATTCAGGTTCTTCAGCAAACTTATTAGCAATGTTTGCTTTAATCAATCCTAAAAAAAAAAATAGACTAAAGAGAGGTGATGAATGTTTGGTACCAGCGGTATGTTGGTCAACAACATTATGGCCAATAATTCAAGCTGGTCTAAAACCCAAATTAATTGATGTAGACATAAATACTTTTTCAATAAATTTGGAACTTATCAAAAAGAATATCTCAAAAAAAACTAAAGCAATAATGATAATTAATGTTTTGGGCAATTGTTCTGAAATTGATAAAATTAGAGATTATGCAAAAAATAAAAAAATATATTTAATAGAAGATAATTGTGAATCCTTAGGCTCAATCTATAAAAAAAAATATTTAGGTTCGTTTGGAGATTTTAGCTCATTTTCATTTTATTATTCTCATCAAATAACAGCTGGAGAAGGTGGTATGATTGCCTGCAAGACTAAAGAGAATTATCAATTACTCAAATCATTAAGAGCCCACGGATGGGACAGGGATCTAATAAATAAAAAAAATAAAGATTTTAATTTTATAAATTCTGGATTTAATTTAAGACCACTAGAAATTTCTGCTGCCATTGGTCTTAACCAGTTTAAAAGACTCGATCAATTAACTGCAGTAAGAAAACACAATAGAAACAAAATAATATCAACTCTAAAGAATTCTCCAAATTGGAAAAACCAGTTTAACTTTTTTGAATATGATTCAAAAATTAAACCAAGTTTATTTGGGTTTCCATTAATAATTAATCACAATTTTAAGACTAATAAAAAAAAATACTTAGACTACCTAAATAAAAATAATATAGAAACAAGGCCAATTATAAGTGGCAATTTTGCAAACCAGCCAGCTATAAAACTGTATGACATTAAATTTAATAATAAAAGATTAACTAATTCGAATATTATTGATAAAAAGGGTTTTTTTATAGGACTTTCAACAGAAAAAATTGAAACGAAAACATTAAATAAAATGACTGAATTATTGTTAAATGTCACAAAATTTTAGATGATTACTTGCGCTATAACTGGCTCATCTGGAGTGTTAGGGCAAAAAATTAAAAAATATCTACCGTATAAATTTTATGAGTTTAAAAAAGATATTACAAATATAAAGAATGTTGAAAAATGGATTAATAAAAAAAATTTTGATATAATAATTCATTGTGCTGCAGTAGTACCGACCAATATGGTTAATAACAGCTATAAAAAAGCTTATGATGTCAACGTTAATGGTACTCTTAATTTAGTAAATTCAATACTTAATAAAAAAAAAAAACCTAAGTGGTTTTTCTTTTCATCAACTTCCCATGTTTATAAATTGAACACAAAATTTGTTAAAATAAATGAAAAAAATAAACCTAAACCTCAAAGTAAGTATGGAAAAACCAAATTATTAGCAGAAGACATTCTCATTAAAAAATTAAAAAATTCATCTATAAAACTTTGCATAGGGCGAATATTTAGTTTTACTGACAAAAGACAAAAAGTGCCATTTGTAATCCCAACTATAACTGAAAAGATTAAATCATCAAAAAAAATAATTACTTTAAAAAATTTGAATCATTTCAGGGATTTTTTAAATACCAAAGATATAGCTAAAGTGATTAATGTGATGAGAGAGAGAGAATGCTCTGGTATCTATAATATTGGAAGTGGAATTAAATTTAGTTTAAAAAATATTGCACAACTAATCTCTGAAAAATATAACAAAAAAATTAAATTTTTGGACTCTAATAAAACAACTTATTTAATTTCTGATAATAAAAAAATTTTACGTTTAAATTGGAAAAGTGCTAATTTTAAAAAAAACTTAAACTATTTTTACAAGTGATTTCGATAAATATAATTATACCAACTTTTAATGAAGATGAGAATATAATCTCATTATTAAAAGATATTAAAAAAAATATACCTACAGCCTCTATATCAATTGTTGATGACTCCAAAAATAACAATATGAAAAAAATTTTAAAAAAAAATAACTTTGACAAAAAAATTAAATATTTTCATCGAATAAACAGTAGAGGCAGGGGTTCAGCTGTTCTTTATGGTTTTAAACAATTGTTAAAAAAAAAGAGTAACCAAATATTTATTGAAATGGATGCGGATTTTTCTCATAAGCCTTCAGAACTTAAAAAAAATATTAGATTATTTAAAAAAAAAAAGTTCGACTTATTGATTGCAAGTAGATATTTACCAAAAAGTAGAATTGTAAATTGGCCCTTATCAAGAAAAATTTTTTCTAAGTTATCAAATATATTAGCTAAAGCTATATTAAATATTGATGTCAAAGACTACACTAATGGTTTTAGAATTTACTCGAAAAAAGCAACCTATTTAATTACCAAAAAATGTGGTAAAATTGGCGACGGGTTTATTGTATTATCTGAAATTCTCTTANTTTTAAATATTAACAAATTTAAAATTCATGAAGTTAGTACGGTTTTTGTTAATAGAAAAAGAGGTGAAAGTTCTGTTAATTTAAGACTAGTTTTACAATCATTCATTGGTTTAATTAAATTATTTCTAATAAAAAAAAATTATAAAAATTAGCATAATTTTTATCGGTTTATCAAAATTTTTTTTGTAAAATATAATATTTTTTTTTTAATTAAATAATTATTCATCAACAATAAACTCTTAAGATCAAAAAAATATAACTCATCTCTAATATCATTACTTTTTTCAAAAACTTTTGAAACATTCGGTTCTGAGCTATAAATTAAATTAATAAACTTTTCTGGATCATTAAAGTCTTCGCTTTTATCTAAATGAGGCCAATTATATCTAGTTATATGAAAATATTTTTTTAAAAATTGCAAAATTTTCTGAGATTTTATGAACACCGGTAAACCATAATAAAAGCCTCCTAAATTATCAAAATTATCTATAGTGGGTGCATTTAAGTCTTTACAATTCTTTAACCCATCATAAATAATTTTAAATTTTTTTCTTAAGATATTATTTCTCTTTTTTAAGTTAGTTAAATCCCTTAGTGCCCAAGCTGCTCCTATTGGACTCATTCGTCCTTTACCTAAAAATCCTATTTTAGACAGTAAGTTTAGTTTTGGGTTTTCTTTATTGGGTCTATTTAAGTGCGTTAGGTAGAGCATTTTATTATAAATTCTTTCATCATTAGTAAAAGCTACACCACCTTCACCTGCACTTATGGCCTTATCACCCTGCATACTCATAAATGAAGCCAAACCAAGCGTACCAGCAAAAAAATTTTCAATTTTAGCTCCTTGAGAATGACTTATATCTTCTATTAGGATTAATTCTGGATTAATTTCTAAAAACTTATTTATTGATAATATATTTTGTGGGATGCCAAAAGTATGTGTGATTAATAAAAAATTTGCATTTAGGATTTCTTTTTTATCTAATTTTTTGATTTGTAAATTTTTATCAAAATCTAAATATATTGGAATTGCTCCTAAGCGTAGGATTGATGATATAACAGATGGAAAACTTAATTTTGAGATTAGTACTTTACTATTTTTTTTAACTCCTACAGAATAAAGTATTGCATTTAAGGCTGTAGTCCCATTTGAGAATGTTAAAGCATACTTAGTGTTAAAAAACTTAGCAATTTCAAGTTCAAATTTTAGTAGGTATTTAGGATATCTCGTGTTTTGAGCTGTTAAACTATAAAAAAAAATCCATAAAGAAGATACAATATTTCTGAAATTTATAAATTTTTTAATTTTTAAAAAGAATATTAATAGTTTCATTAAATTAATTAAAAATTTGTTACTTAAAATCTTCCTAGTTTATAAACTAATTCTAATATTTTTATTATACTCACTTTAATTTTATTTTTTCCAAAGCTATTAAATCTAGAAACAATATCATCTATTAATTAGCTTGTATAGTGTTGTGGTGTTTAAGTAATTTCTATTTATTTTTTTTAATTTATTTTTTTTAATTTTAATAAAATTTGGCAAATTAATCAGAGTGTCTAAATAACCAATGCATTTTTTTTTGGATAATTTTTCTTTGAACAAATGACTCAATTATTGCTGAAAATATTATTGTTGAAATTATTGTATATGTAAAAAATGGTAATGCTAAAGTATAGCATATAATCAAGCCTTCAAATGTATATCCATATGAGCCTAGTGACCAAACACCAAAATTAGTAATCATAAAAAATGCACAAGCTCCTAGCAATGAACCAAACATTCTATTTAGTAAATTTTTTGCAAAAAATTTAGAAAAAAGTCCAATGAAAATTACACTACCCCAAGTAAAAAAAGTAACCCCATGAAGACCAATAAATAAGTCAGTTAATACAAAACTTATCAATAATACTGGTAGATATCTAATTCCCAAAATTGCAGGCACATAGAAACTTAAAGCTAACAAACTAGTAAAATTAGGAGGGTGAGGAATAAAACGACTTCCAGCTAAAGCTATAAGTATTCCAATTGAAATTTTAAAATAATTTGACATAATTTATTTTATCTAGAAAGCAATTGATTACAAGTGTTATGTGTATCTTGTTTATAATGAATAACTTTCAATTTAAATTAAAATGATTTTTTTAAACCAATATTTATTGTTCTAGGTGTCCCTGTATATAAATTTGCTACTTCATGATCTTTATCAAAAAAATTTTTAAGTGTGAAATCTAACTTGTAACCGTCGCTAATCTTATAAGAGCTTGCTAAATCTACTAAAAAATATTCATCAAGAATTTGATCTCTATAGCTATCTTGGTCATAGGTACCATAATCTCTAGTTCGCCCCTTATATGTTAATAATAAAGAACTATTTAAATTTTTGTTAAATTCATAATTAATTTTTGAACTAAACGCATGTAAAGGTACACGGACCATTGCACTATCTATAGGCCCATTGCTTAAATCTAGACAACTTTTATATCCAAATGCGTCTTTTAAGGGCTTATCACAATCCATACCTGAGTAAGATTTTGTGTATGTATAATTAAAACCAATATTTAATTTCTTATTATTAGTCCAGTTTGTTGCTAATTCAACACCCTTACTGGTATTTTTTCCTCCTGCAAAATTTTGCTGTATGTAGTCGACATTTGAACCCATCAATGGGTCTTCAATTTCAATATCAAAGTAAGTAATATTAAATCCTAAATCTAAATTATCAAAATAAGTTTCATAACCAATATCAAAACTAGATGTTCTTTCAGCATTGATATTATTTGAAGATGTTCTTGAATACGCGTAACCAGCACTTTCATACAACGATGGAAATAGAAATCCAATCCCATATGAAGATCTAATCTTGCTATTACCACCTAAATCATATGCTCCACTAACCCTGTATGATTGTTCATCTCCTGCACTTGTGTGTTTATCATTTCTGCCTCCAATAGTTGCATAGATTTTTTCATAAGGTCTAAACTGATAATCTACATATTGAGAATAAATTTCTGCACCAGAGGTTAATTTGCTTTTTGCACCAGCACGTTCATGGTCAAATTCTGCCCTAAGAAACTCTACGTCTGTTCCATAGATTATTTTACTATCTAGGTTAAAATTATATTCACCTAAATAAGTATATATATCTTTAGAGCCAGCAAAATCATTTTCCTTACCACTAGCTTTTGTTGCTTTTCTTGTTGAACCAGATTTACTAAAACCAAATGTATTTTTGAGGTTATTGATTGTGTTCTCAAATTTAAAACTATAATGAACTTCAATATCATCTGTTTGAGGCTTTAAATCATCCTGTCCATTTGTAGGACTATCATATTTTAAAAAGCTATCAGTTATTCTTAAAGAATTTTCAATTTTATTATTTTTTGAGATTTCATAACCATAATTTGCTGTGAGGGTATTATTTTCATAAGGATCTTTTTCTGTATTATCATTATTCATTGCTGAAATACCGTCGGTTGAATAATAATTAAAACCAACATAATAATTTTGTTTTTCATCTGCTCCGTCAATTGAATAAAAAACATCTTTTGTATTATTTTCACCCGCTCTTACAATGGCATTTTGGTGCTTACCTAATTTACCTTTTTTAGTAAAAATATTTATTGTTCCACCAACTGCGCCATTCCCATATAAAGAGCTTTGGCTTCCTTTTAAAATTTCAATTCTATCTATTGAGTCTATCATTATACCTTGTGAATAAAATCCATTATCACTTGCAGAAGGATCGTTCATTTTCACCCCGTCTATATAAACAGTTGAATAACGCTTAGGTAGTCCCCTTAATTGAATCCCGGTATTAGTTCCCTTTCCACCGAGCTGAAAAATATTTAGTCCTTGAACTTCATTTCCTAGAAGATCAGTTAAAAATGATTCTGATGATTGTTCAATTATTTTTGAATCTATAATAGTGACTTGACTACCGACAGAGCTATATGATTGAGGAGTTTTTCCAGCAGAAATAACAATTATAGGAATTTCTTTTGAAAAAATAGAGGTTGAAAAAAAAACAAAATATAAAATTAGTAATATTCTTAACACCATTTGGCATATCCATTTTTAGGCTCCATAAAATATGGAACTAGTTAATTTAATGCCGATGTTAATTAAAATTGCAGAACTAGACTTTCCCTGGCCATCGTTCAACAGCGGACTATATTGGGTGGCACTCCGACTTTACGGTTCCAGGAAGAGCCAATGAATTTCACATCGATTCCCCACCAAAATTCAATACGAGTAGATAGTTAAATCATAATAATGAAAAGTCAATTATAGATAAGTTTTTAATCAATAATATCTATTTTTTTTTCAACTTTTATTTCTTTATTACTGATTTTACAACGATAAGCTAAGAAATTAACACCATTTGGCATATCCATTGTTAAATAAACTTTATTTAATTAATTTGTATAAAGTCGTAGTACTTAAATAATTTCTGTTTACTTTTTTTAATTTATTTTTTTCTTTTTCATTAATAAATTCTACTAATGTGTAATCAGATCCTATTCTATTCTTAATAGAATGTGGTAATTGATTTTCCCAAATTTGCAACATTATTATATAATCTGGATTTTTATCAAATATTTTAGTTAGCTCCATTTCTGTATTATAATTTGGATCTCCATAAAAAGCTCTTAGTACATGATATCTAAAGATAGTTGCAGGATGTGCAACTCTGGTAGGGATTTTTTTATTGAGCAGTAAATACAATCCATTGTCAAAAGAAAAAATTGTTTCATCTTCTTTGATAATTTTTTTTATATATTCGCCTAGAACTATAGTTTTATTTATTGGTCTATATTTTAATTTTATCTGCGAAGTTAGATTATTTATTAATGGGCCCATATAACAAAAAATTATAAATCCAATTGCTATTTTTTTTGGATATTCATTGTTTTTATCAAAAAAACTTGAGGCTATTACAGATACAAATGGAAATACTAACAAAATATTATAAGAAGAAAATTTTCTGGATAACAAAATAGAG